>Ga0073936_10008881_pt1 | contig 12609 bp, 15 predicted proteins | sample AliMusrvi5mmetaG_FD_87041 | JGI IMG/M metagenome (GOLD analysis project Ga0073936, IMG submission 87041) | Freshwater lake bacterial and archeal communities from Alinen Mustajarvi, Finland, to study Microbial Dark Matter (Phase II) - Alinen... | ecosystem: Environmental > Aquatic > Freshwater >... | reverse complement strand
GTCTGACAGAGTCCGATCAACAAGACTGGCATTTGCGGCTTCAGATTGGAGCGCAGCGGCAGCGGAATCCGCATCAGCCTTCAGCGCACGTGCGGATTTGGATGCCGATTCATGCGCCTTATCCAAGTCCCGGATGGGCTTCGCCAGATCGCTGGCGCCTTCCTGGGAGAACATTGTTTTGATGCGTACGACCAGTTCGTGCGGGGTCATCGTGCACCTCCGGCCAAATCGTTAAGCGTGAACAGTAGATCATCGATGGCGGTTCCCACGGACTCCGAGTACTCGGCATCGGTCGGCAGGACGCTGGGGTCCGGGTCCTGGTGCAACTCAGGTACCAGGGCAAAGAGGACGTGGCCATACTTGACGGAGGGTTTCCCGGTTTTCGGATCCGGGCCGGGCATGATGCCCACGCCGCGGTTCGTCATCTTGTTGACGATCGCGACCAGGCCGTGGAATGAGCCCGCCGTCTTGCCTTCGGACTCGGGGTCGACCGGGATCCAGAGGTACGAGTAGTTGACGGCCTTAATGTCGCCGCCGTAGTAGCGCTGGGCAATACCCGCCCAGTCGATTCGGACCTCGGCGCCGTTATCCAGGTCAACGTACTTCACGGAGTCGGCCGCGTGGGCGTAGAAATTGACGCCCACGTTGTCACGATGGCGTGCATCCGCCAAATCGTACAGGTGGTGCCGCGTGAGATCGCCGACCATGGGCGCAACGGCGGCATTGACCTGGTGCGGAGGAATCCCCTGGGTGAGTGCGTCGAGTTGGAGCTGGACCTCGCGGATGCCATCGGCTTTGACAGTGAGTGTGTACATGGTATCCTATTGGTGGCGGTGAGGATCCCGGACGGTCACGGACGTGACTCCAGGGTTAACGCACTGGAGACCGGAGCACTGCCACCTGGCCGATCTTGCTTGCGAGATCGGCCGCTTCATTTCTCACCCTTCCGGTAGATCGTTTTCACCAGTACACGATTCGCCTTGGTCGCATAGGTCCCGCCCACGGTGGTGCCATCCGCGCCATCAAACGTCACATCGGCCGGTCCCGCCTTATGCAGTTCTGCGGCCGTGGGCTTGCGGGGCGTGGTTGTGGCCATGGTGTCGGGCAGGTTGAGGATATCCTGCTCAGTGATCGGAACCTGGCCGCGCAGGCTTTCCCTGGCTCCGCCGTGATCCTTGAGCACGTGCGTGATGTGCGCGGCATCGATATCGAACGTGACTCCCGGCTTCACCGGACTGCCGAGGACGGCGTTGAGTTGTGCCTGTTGCGCGGGAGTCACGAAGGCAAATGATCCGCTGGCCTGGTCTCCCGCGGTGGAGCGGAACAAGAGTTCCTTCAGGGTGGCGAACGGATCGGGCAGGATAAACAGGCGGTCGCCCTGGAGCGAGGAGCGGGCGCCAAAGGCCATCTGCAGGGCCTCGGCAATGTCACTGCGGGTATCCTGCAGGGGGACCGACCAGGGGCGATTGAGCGGGTCTTTCACGGGCTGCACGCGATCGCCAGACTGCAGCACGCCCAGCGCGATCGCGCGGCGGCGGCCGACGCTACGCACGCGCATGCCGGAGTTGTAATCGAAGGGCGGATAGGGATTCCCGAAGGCACTGATCTCGACCCAGATGGGATCGTTCTTGAGCGCGACGAACGGGCCTTCGTCACTCGTGGCTTCGGTGGCCGTGGTGGCGTCGCCCAGGACATCACGCGCATCGTTCCAGCGGATCATCCAGGGACGCGCCAGGCCCTTGGGCCAGATGGCGCGATAGAGTTCATCAGCCGGATACACAGCCAGGATATCGGGATCCTGCGACTGGCGCCAGGCGCCCTGTCCATTCGCCATGCTGAGTTGTGTGTTGATGATCAGGTTGACCCGGGGATCGGATGAGAGATCCTGGATGGTGCCGCGCTTTTCGGCGCCCGGATCGTAGCTGAGGGCGGCATACTGTTGTTGTATATCGGCACGGACGCGGGCTGGTGAAATCGAATCGCCTGGCACAGGCCCCTGCAGGCCATCCGGCGTCATGCGTGTGCCGGGTTGGAGCATGCGGCCGATGCTCTCCTGGAGGGTGGAGAGAATGCCCACGTAGGGCGTGCGCGCCGAGAAGAACGCCGTTTCGCGGATGTGGGCGGGAATGAAATCGTGGATGTCTTGCGAGCCAATACTATCGGACAGCGCCAGGACCTTTTTCAAGGTCTCGAAGCGGAGCGCATCCGAGATCGATATTGGCTTGTCGAACAGCATGGTTCACTTTAGGTCCGGATGACCCAGAGTTCGTTGCACATGTCGTGATGGAGCGATTCCTCCATCACGCAGAGGCCTTTCCAGCCCCAGGGCAGGCCCCAGGAGTTGAGCACGAAGACGAGCGGAGCGCCGGGATCCTCCTGGAGTGAGCCATGCGCGGCGATGACCGTCGCGTGTCCACCAAGATCCTGATACGGCGCCGTGTGATCCAGGCATCCCGCGGCGTTCGGATTACGCCAGGCGGGCGTGACCGTGTAGCCGCAGAGCACGGGCTGATTGGCGAGTTCGGTCAGGTCACTCACCTGTTCGAGCTTGCGCGCGCCTGGCAGCCAGTTCGCCTGGACGGCGGCCGCGAAGGCATCCGGGAACGCGAGGCCCTCATCACCGCGGCCCATGTCCTTGCACTTCTGGGCGTAGACATCCAGGCACTGCTGATCCGTGATGTTGTACCCGTGGACGATCTCCGCCCAGTGCGCCATAGCGAAGATCGCGCAGGCGCCGACCTGGCCCTGGTCATTTCCCACGCGCACCTTGGGCAGCCAGGACACGTCGGCGCCTTCGCGCAGGGTGCCGCGGAGCTTGCGGATCGGCGCCGGCGTCCGGATCAGGCCGCCGCCGACTCGCGATGCGTTATCGTGACAGATTGGTAGCGACATTGGGCGTCTCCTTCGTGACGGGGTCCAGCATCTGGGTGATGGGGTATTGATCCGTCGACTTGACGGGGTTCGAGCAGCCGGAAAGGCCGGCGAGCGTCGAGGCGAGGGCGAGCAGTAGCAGTGCGTGTTTCATGCTTCCTCCTTCGTGGAATACAACCAAACTTCATAGAACGGGTCATACGTGCACCGGCGCCGCATGCTGACCAGACGGCGGATCAAGGCCACCGCTTCCGGATTCTGTTTCAAGCGGTCCAATGCGGCGGTCTCGATCTCACGAACATCGTCAATCGACAACCCAAGTTCTTGCGATACGGCCGCCCGCGACATAACGGCCACACCGGTATCGTAGAGGGCATCGGGTGACTCCAGGGTCGCCGGAATGGCCTTCCCGATCCACACATAGCCGAAAGAGTGGATGGTTCGCAGGTGGCACGAGAATGGCCCCAGGGCAGTACGGATCAAATTGATCCTGGTGTCGATTGAGCGACTACCCATGCGAGACCCTTCCAAAGGCATCAACGCCTGCAGGTCTGACCGTGGCACCACTTGACCAGTGCGCTCCTGCAAATACGCAAGTAGACGTCGCTCGGTATCACTGATCATTCCGGCCGGCAAATAGTACTTCTGCTGTGTGTTCATGGCTCGACATCGAACGTCTGTGAGTACCCGATAATGTTCGGATCCGATTTCGATATAAAGACCAGTTCCACGGATGCCGCCGTGGGTATGGTGTTATTGACGATGACCGTGTTGGTTCCGCACACGCAGTTTGAGAGGGTTACCAGGGGATGTTGCGCCCATTGGGAGACGGTCGTGGGCGTGATCCAGTAGACATTGACTACCGAACCCGCGCCAGCCTGGCGCCAGACGATCTGCAGTGGCGCGTTGTGGTAGGTTAAATCCGTCCCGTCCGGAACGAGGCAATCGATGCCGGCAATGGTAAATTCCGCCGAGGTAATGAATTGGCCGGCCTGGAAATCGGTGGGGAAGTTCGTCCGGGTCCAATGAAATGCCTGACCATCCAGGCCCACGGCTCGGATCCGAGCGGTCTCGCTGAGCAACGAGTAATCGAGCGGGGGACTCCAGACCATCTCGCCATACATGCCATCCTTGGAGGTCTGGACGCCATAGCCGATCCGCCGCGTGTAGTTGGATCCATCGACCGCCAGATCCAGATGGAATCGACTGACAGGCCAGCGATTGGAGGAGAGATCGGCATCGATGTAGGCGTTACCCGGCACATGACTATTCGTATTGGTTACCGGCATCCACTGGATCGTATAGGTGTTTCCATCGTCCAGCCGCTTCAGTTCGTTCCGAACATAAACGGGTCCGCAGGCTTCGGCCGTGGAGACGCCGAGAAAGTACGGTGCCGTGCGGTGCGGTTGCGTGAGGCAACTGGCCAACAGCAGGACCCCAAGTACTGGAAACAGGCGTCGCATGGCAACCTCCTATTGCTGGGTCCACCCGGTGAGGTGGCCGTTGGTGTAACTGATGATGTTGGTCACGATTACGGTCCCGGCCGCGTTATGCGTATAGGCCGTCCGGATGCCGGAAAATAAGTAGTTGGTCAACATCAGTTCGTAGCGGGCGTCGCTATCCTGGCCCCGAATGGTCGCGGCGCCCGTCATGCCATCCACGGCGAACCGCGTGGTGCCTCCGACATCCTTAATGGTGAGCGCTCCGGAATTGGTCACGGTGAGGAATGGAACGATTGGATTGGTTGCGAACGCAGCGAATAGGGTCTCGGGAACGCGGCTTAATCCCGACCCATTTCCGTTGAACGTCGCGTTCGTGTTCATGAGCATGATGCCGCCTGCGTGCACCAGCGCAACATCCTGGCTGGCGTAAGCGAAGCCGTAGGCATATCCGCCATTGTATCCGCGCACGTACATGCCGATCGTCCCGGGATGACCGGCCGGCGTCAGACTGGGGTTTAAGCGGGACCCGTCATAGATCCGGACATTGCAGTTGAGATCGCTCTGGTAGAGTTGCAGTGTCCCCTGCAGAATCGTGATGCCATTGGTATCGACCGACACTACGCTATTGCTTGCGATCGCGATCGTCACAGCGCCGGTGCTCGACCAGGAGTTTCCGGAGAGACCTCCGCCGGATCCTCCGCCGCCACCCGTTGGGAAGACGATCGTGACGTTGCCGCCGTTTTGCGTGATCGTCGGGCTGGCGGCCGATCCGCCGTTGATGATGTTGCTGATCACGCCCTGGGGAATGGCCGATGTCCTCGCCAAATAGGTTGGCCAGTTGGTGTAGGTCAGCGTGCCATCCACCTGCACATTGCGCGCGTGCACGTCGCCGCTGCCATTTTCGATTGAGGCAATATAGGCGCGCACGTCGTTCAACTCGTAGGAACTCAGGAACGGCGCCTGGCCCACGTTGAGGAGTTGGACTTGCGCGAAGTCCAGAACCCAGATGCGTTGCAGCGTCGAGGTCTGAGACTGATAGGCAACAGAGGGATTGAAGGTCATCAGTCCGAACGCACGGTTCATGGTGCTGCTGGCCGCGGTGACCGTGATATCCCACGAATACGAGTTGTTCGTGAGTTCGTTGGCCGATGTCCAGGGAATGGCAACTGTGCCATTCGTCGCATTGAGGACGCTACCAGTGATCGCTATGACGTTCGTGGAACCGACCGGTTTGTAGTTGAAGAACACGGTCCAAACACCGGTGAGATCAACCGGTCGCCCATGGTCAAGATACTGCGGCTCGAAGAGCAGCGACTCCCCGCGGCGGACATCGTCGACCTTAAGAATCGCCGGCCGGCTCCGCTCCACCTGCCAGGTAATCGGCGTCGAGACATCGGCCGCCCAGAGGACGGAGGGCAGAAGAAGAAAGATCAGCGCTGCGAATGCCAACAACGCCAGGCGAATGAGTGTGGATTTATTCAATGTGCCCACGCCTCCACGTTTTGGATCCAACCATTGGTAATGATCTCGACCCAGCCAACGGCGTTGGTAAAGCGTCCGGAGAAGCCCTTACCGCGCTCGTAGGGGATCTGTCCGGATGCGTCGAGCAGTGTCCACCCCTTGATAGCGGTCGTTCCTTGCTGGGTATTAGTACCCGTTCCGATCTGAATGCAATTCGCATCAGAAGCTTGTGCATTTACCCCAATAGCGATCGAACTGGCTCCGTTGGCTAACGTGTAACAACCTATTCCAATCGCCCCAGTTCCATTGACCTGCAGTGTGTTTCCAACGGCGATTGCGCGTTCACCCAATACGACATTTTGCTGGCCCACAAGCACTTGAAAACCATCCCATGACGTAGATGTGTACCCGATCACGGTACTCCCGACCCCTTCAGAGAGTGAGTTTCCGATCACGATTGAGGATTGATATGGAATCGAATTGGTATCAACAGGACCGATCCACAAGTGATCTCCGCCGAAGGCTGCACTAACCAGATTCGTCACGACCGCGCCGAGTGCATTGGTGGTCACATAGGATGTCATGGCGTTCGACACACTGACCCGTAAGGCGGAGAGTGCATTAGTCGTGGCACAGGTTGCTATGGCGTTCGACACACTGATCTGCATGGCGGAGAGTGCATTGGTGGTCACATAGGATGTCATGGCGTTCGACACACTGACCTGCAGGGCGGAGAGTGCATTGGTCGTGGCGTACACTGCCAGGGCATTCGAATCGCCGATCTTCAGGTCAGCGAGCATGTTGGTTGTCACGTAGCACGCCAGTCCGGCGCCCCCGATCGGGAAGTCGAAATTCACCGGGACCCGGAACGTTATCGAGAGTTGATTGGTCGAGATCTGGACGCAGGCCGCGCGGTAGTAGGCAGGATTGGCGGCCGCCGGCGTGAAGGTGAGCGCGGCCACGGAGTTGCTGAGTGCGGGCCAGGTGGACGTGAAAGCGTTGGTGGCAAGCCGCGTCCAAGTGCCAGTCACCATATTGGTTGACCACTCGGGGAAGGGTTGCCAGTTGGTGGCACACACGACACCCATGGTGATGAGCGACGGTGACGCGCTGAAACTGACCACCTGCGGCGTGATCGCGCCGCCACCTATCACGTCGAACACGTGCTGAGTCGCGTAGCAGAGACTCATGACATCGCCCGCGACGCTCAGACTGTAGTGGTGATCGAGCAGGACGGGGTTTCCGCCGGCATCCACGGCCTGGATGGCAGGATAGGCCGACCAGTGATCCTGCGTCACGCGCACGCCGGCAATGGCCGTGCTGAGGGTATGCAGCGGCACTGCATCGCGCGGATCCTGCGGATCGTCGACGCGGAGCGACAGGCCCGCGAAATCCTGGACACTCCCGAGTGCCGCCGGCTGGGTCCAACCGTAGACGACCAGGTTGCTCAGGGTGACCGGAGATCCGCCCGGCAGGCCTGGCCCCTGCAGCATCGCCGTCCAGCGCACGGTGATGCTGGCGCCGGTGTTGGTGGCCTCCGACCAGGTGTAACCATCCGGCGATGTCTGGACGTCGACCGGCATTGCACTGTCGGAAGCGTAGGACTGTCCGGCGTAACCGGCAGGACTCGTGACGCTCTGCACGTACTGGCCGGCCTGGAGAGTCAATGCGCCATTGGTCGCGACACCCGTGGTCTGCCAGCCGGCGGCGTTGGTCAGGTACCCGGCGCCGCTATCGGTCCACGGCCCGCTGCAGTCGTTGGTGAGACTCACGACGCGCGTGAGGACGTGGGCAATGGCGTTGGCGGTATCCCAATTCGGCGGCCAGATCATGACGCCCGTGTTGGGATCGACTTGCGGCGCCAGGGTTGTTACCGGGAAGTTCGTCGTTGCCCTGCCGGCGGCCGCTGCCAGAACGCAGAGCAGAATGATCGCGATTCTTTTCACTGTCACGCCTCCCCTACCTGATTGATCACGAGTTGTTTCGGTGAGCCGTCGCCCGGGTCGCTCAGGCCGATGCTGTGCCAGAGCGCGGTGCGCGGGCTCTGCAGTTGCGCCAGGCCACTTGTTTGGCTCTGCCGGATATTCCAGTTCGCGCCTGGCACAATGGGCAGCATGTTGCCGGCGCCATCCTCTTCGATCGTCCACTGGCCGGTGCCGCAGGTGATGGGCGTGCCGTCGCTCATGACGACGTGGAGCACCCACCAGAGCGTGCGCTTGAACTCGGGGATCCCGGTGAGATCGATCTGGGTATCGACGCCGGTGAGCGAGAACGTGCCGTGCTGTTTGGATCCATCCTTCCAGGTCGCATCGGTCAGCGTCAGATCCAGCGTGGAGGCGGCCATGGACTTGACGAAGAGCGGGCCAAGGTTACGGGCCGTGTGGATCTGGAAATAAACGTTCGCGATGTTGGTCGCATCGGTGATAAGCGTGCCATCGATCGATAACGCAAACTGGACGGAGACCGGCACGCCGCGCCAGGTCAGGGCCGCGGCGTTGGTGATCTGATCGATGACGGCGGCGTGCGACTCGGGATCGCAGGCAAACCGTACCTGGCAGGGCTTGAGTTGGACCGTCATACGAGTGCGCCTCCGATGATCGTGAATGTTATCTGCCGAGTGACGCCCATCGGGGTGATCTTAATCTTGGGTATCGCCGCATCGTTAAGCGTGAACGTCGCCTGGTTGCCCTGGGCATCCGTCTCGGTAAAGATCATCGTGCCCGTCCGGATGCAGTCGCGCGTGAACTGCAGGCACCACAGCTCAGCCGCCTGCAGCGATGACATCTCGCGAGAGACGATGAGCGTCTTGCCTGTCTTGCGGTTCAGCCGATTCCAGTTTTTGACGCTCGCGGCCCGGAAGCGCTCCGCCGTCTGGATCGACAAATCATCATCCGTTCCAACGCCAGGCGAGAGCGGCCCGACATTGCGATCGGTTCCCCGCTCTGGACCATCGCAGAGGACGGTTACCTGGTTGTTGGCGTCTTTGATGGTGATGCGCATTGCGAATCAGTGAATAGTGAACGGCGAACAGTGCTCAGGCATTCAGACCGATCGAGAAGAGCGCATTGAGCGCGCCGGCCGTCAGACTGCGGACGGTCGTGAACTCAAGCTCGCCGACGCGGTCATCATCGCCATACTGATGCTGAGCGGTATCCAGCACGCAGTTGTTGACCACCAGGATGGGATTGCCGGATCCACCGGTGATGGTGAGAACCTGCTTGAGTCCGGTGGCGGATGCGCCGCGCGCGGCGCCGCTGCCTTCGAGCAGTTTCAGACCATGCAGATCCGCGACCTTGAGCCCGATCGGGTTGCACTTGACCGAGCAGGTGTGTTCCTCCTTATAGAGGTAGTCGAAGATGCCGATGCTGTCTTCTTCACGCGCATCGAGCGCGATGTTCGGCGAGAAGGTCCAGCCGGACTTTGTGAGGATGTTATTCCACGGAGCGGTGAGCGATCCCAGGGACGCGGTATAGGGCACAACCAGCGCTATTCCGGCGCCGGATACGTCGGCGAACGTGGCATCCTCCACCTTGACGAAGTGATCGGCCACGGTCCACGCCTCGGCATTGCGGCCGATGCAGGTGATGGTCATCTGGCCAAAGGCCATCTTGACGGCGCTCAGATACAACTCCGGCATCTTCGAAACGAAGGCGGAGGGAAAGGTCAGCTTCTCGTGCGAGTTGGCGGGCCACACCACCAACGCCTGGTCAGTCGAGGGCATGGCACTCGCGCCCGGTATGGGGTTCGTGTGCGGATAGAGCAGCGCCAGGATCGGCGCCGAGATGGCGCCATGCGGAACCAGGGTGATCTCGGTCGTGATCTGCTTGATCTTCTTGTCGATCACGCCCTGGCCGGCCACGGGCACGGTGACATAATCCGTGGTCGTCTTGATCAGGGCCGGCTGCGGACCGGGATAGAGCGTCACGCCGTTCAGGGTGAAGATGGCGCGGCCGCGGTAAAAGGCTGTGGTGCGATCGATGATGCTCATGGGGACTCCTGCGGTTGGGTTTCGAGAGAGGCGAGATCGAGTTTGGTTCCGTAAACAATATCCCAGATCAGCGCCCCCGCCTTGATCTCGGAGGGGACAAGGCCGGCGCGCCTGGGAATAAGCGTGCAGCCGAGATAGACGAAGTGCCAGAGCGCCCGGAGCGAATGAATGCCGATGGCGCTGGCCGTTTTGCGGGTACCGGTTGCGCCGCGGTTTACCAGGGGAGACTCGATAATCCGCACCAGAAGCGACACATCCGAGGCGTAGAGATCCGGCGCGTCACACGCGAAGCTGGTCAGCACGGGGGCGGAAACGATGATGCAGACGCCCTTGCTCACGGCCGACAGGCTCTGATTGACGCGTTGCTGGATATCGGCGACGACCTGCAGTTTTCCGCTTTCATCCATGTCATCGGGCGTGAAAATGTCCATGCCGGCATACCAGGCATCCGCGACCAGACGGCCCTTGACCGCGTTCTGCATATCGGCCAGGACGGTATCAACGTCGAGCGTATTGGGATTTTCAGACATGGTCAGATCCCGGAGTAGTCCTTACGGCTCTCGACGCGGTGCGGCTTCTTCACGATGGTGAGCCCGGCGCCCGTTTGCATGACGATCGGCGTCACGGGATCATCGGGCAGCGCGATCGGCAGTTCCTGTGTTCCCGCGATATCGAGATCCTTATAGGCCAACTTGATCATGTCCTTCTGGTCATCGGTCAATGTGATGCCCAGGGAGAGTCTCACCACCAGGGACTGCACGATGATGAGCGCGGCGTCGGTCACCAATTCCGGCGGGACCGCGAGCGGCGTGGCGCTCACCAGGACGCGGCCGGAGATCCGGGTACGGACGTAGTTGGACCGGTCGCGGATCGTAGCCTGCAACGGCTCGAGTTGCCCGCTGCCCAGGGCGGACGTGATGAGCGCCTGCAGTTGCGCATCCACAACGTACTGCTGCAGGTTCGATTCAGTGATGACGATCCAGGCGCTCATAGTGGTAATGATCCGGCCGGCTGCTGCCGGCCGGATGCGTAGGTGATGGACGTCAGGGCTGCAGTTCGAACGTCAGTTCAGCCGTGGTACCAGTGGCGTACAGGCTGGAGAAATTCAGCACGTCACCCCTGAAGGAATAGTACGTGTTGGTTGCCGAGTAGAGTCCAGCGCCAGCGACCAGCGTAACAGCACAGACCGTGTTGGTACGCGTCCCCCTGACCCGCGTGACCGTGATGACGTTCGTGGTATTGAGTCCGCCGAAGTACTCGACGCTGATCAGTTTTGCGCCCTTGAGCACCCAGGCGTTCGTGTAGGCGGCCGTCCCCGTGGACGCGCCCAGCGTCACAGTATCGGTCACCGGCATGCCGGCCAACGCGGGCTGAACCGCGACGACGGCCAGCGTGAGCATGATGGCGGCAATCACCAACAGCCCGGAGAGAGAGAGAAACTTCTTCATTCTGCGATCCTCTTGTTCGTGTTTCGGTTTCGAGAGTGCCCGCAGATACGGCTGCGGGCGCCCGAGCGACTAAGGGCCGCCAGTCCCATAAATGCGGACGCAGTCCGCGTGTATTTCAGCCGACGTTCAGGCGCGCGGCACTCCCGGTGCCCACGATGTTGCTGTAGTGTGAGACGCTGATCTCGACCAACTTGGCCGAGAGTTCACGACGAAAGACCTGCATGACGCCGGCCGTGGTGGTGACGAACCGCTTGAGCGAGGAGGGATCCTCCATCACTGGCGAGTCGGTGCGGTGGAACGCGACCGCATAGGCCGCCAGGACGCGCGTCTTGGCGCCGCTGCCCGTGGCATAGCGCTCTCCAAACTTGCGCATTCCCTGGGAAACGCCCAGCCACTCCCCAACCTGCTGGGGCGTGTTCATGGAACTCGCGAAGCCGCCGGGCGTCAGAGACGCGCGGAGGTTCTGGACGCGATAGTTCCAGGCCGTGAGGCCGATCGCCACCGCATTCGCGTCGAGCCCGGTCGTATCGCCCAGGGCGGCGACCAGGTTCATGAGGTCCACGTCCGGATCGGTCGCCGGGGTCGTGATCCACTTCGCGCTCGTGCCGGCGTCGAGCGCCAGCAACGCCGTGACCCCGCGCCGCAACTCATTGCGGAGCACGCGGACGCGCAGCCAGTTCGCGTAGAGTTGCTCCCAGTTGGGAATCTCGCCCAGCACGTCCAGGTCGCCGATGTAGGCCAGACCCTTGTTCACGGTCCGCCCGGTCTGCAACTCGCCCTTGAACTCCACGGCCGTGAAGTTCGCTCCGATCCCGCGCACGTCGTCGGTTTCGCTCAGCATCTGCTGAACGTTGCCAAAGGCGCGGTACTCGAAACGCCGACCCGCCGGGACGGGAGACGCGATGTAGTCCAGAGCGGCCTGGATATTATCCTGATCCGGCATGCCCTGGATGTACGTCGTGAGCGGCTCGCTCATGAACGTGTTGTTGTAACTCGATTCGTTGGCCGCGCAGAGCAAGCCAGGGCGCCGGCTGTCGGCCCCATACAGAACCGGAGCTGTTTCCAGCACCTGGTGGCCGGCCGCGTTCGCCGCGGCGATGAAAACCATATCCATCTTCTTCACTCGTAATCCTCCTCCGAAAAACCTGATCGAGACTGCGATCAGGTGACGACGATCTTGACCGGGGCGCTCGGCGCCATCTCCAGCGAGTCACCGCTGGCCAGGGTTGACGTGAGGGCCTGCCCCACGATGTAGTACGTGCCACCCGCGGTCGGGAGCGTCTTGACCATGGTGGAATCCGCCACCAGGATCGCGCCCGCCGCGACGGCCGCGCTCGCGATCACGCGGATCGTGCGATCGGCGCCGCCCACAGAGGTGAACCCGACTTCCTGCCCATCG
>Ga0073936_10008878_pt1 | contig 12612 bp, 3 predicted proteins | sample AliMusrvi5mmetaG_FD_87041 | JGI IMG/M metagenome (GOLD analysis project Ga0073936, IMG submission 87041) | Freshwater lake bacterial and archeal communities from Alinen Mustajarvi, Finland, to study Microbial Dark Matter (Phase II) - Alinen... | ecosystem: Environmental > Aquatic > Freshwater >... | reverse complement strand
CCGTTGATATGCACGGCGCTGGTGGATGCCGAAGAGAATCTCCCATGGACCAGCACGTTGCCGTCTGCAATGTCGAGGAGCCCGTTCAGGTTAAAGTCGGGATAGATCGTAAGGGAACCCACTGAAGCCGGGACATTCGGCGAAACCGGCTGCCTGCCGGCACTTTGCTTTTCCTGGTTCATTGATTTGCCCGGGCCATTGTAGAGGTAGATTGTACTGGTTGCATTGTCGGTTACAACACCGTGCACGGCCATCGTAAAATTCTGCATGTCGAGAACGTTGCCGGCATGCAGGTTCAGGGTGCCTGCAAGTTCTATTAAACTCGGATAACTGTTTATGTAAAAATTGCCGGATGTTTTGTTCACATCAACATTGCCAAACACCGATCCGGGGCCGTCAACCTGGATACCGGTATTGTTGCTGCCGGTAAAGTAGATTGTGTTGCCTGTTCCCCCATCGATGATGGCTGCGCCGGATGACCATACCCATGAAGCCGGGTAGATTGCCCCGGCGGTAAGGGTGCTGCTCGATCCGTCATGAAATTCCAGATGTTGCCAGGATGTTGTTCCGACATATAGTTTATCGGCAGCATTGTTCATCACCAGTGAGCCATAAACATGGCAATAGGTGTTTGCGTTTGTCTGGTGCCCGTTCAGTGTGTATTTTCCTGTCTGAATCGTCAAGGTGCCATTAACAATAATGTCGGATCCAGCACTCACGCCATTTGACAGCGGACTTTTAGACAAATTCCCCTGTCGGTCGTAAAATACTTCTTCATAATTTTGCATGGACTTGCTAACCACGGCAGCTTTGTTAATCACCAGGTTGGCAAAACTGCTCCCGGTTCCAAGGCTTACCTGGATATCAGTTGGTCCGTACAGTTCAACGGTGCCGCCGGATGGGGTAAAATCAGTCCGTGATCCTGAAAAATATCCATTTGTCCTGATCGTGCCACCCGAAATACTTTGAGTAAGTGTAAACGTACTAGGATTGAGATAAATCCCGTTATTCCTGAAATCCAGGATTCCGCCAGTCATTTCGATGAGGCCATTGCTTAAATATGGCCAATAACTTTGGCCATATCCTCCGGTAACTGTCATGGTTCCTCCATACATGTGGATTTCGCCGTCCAGGTCGGTATATTGCCCGCCGTCCTGCGTAAGGTTTATAGCGCCCCCGGCGTTCACCCAATAGGTGCCATAAAGCCCGTTGTCGGCCAGGTCGAGCGCATTAAAAGTGCCGGCAAGAATATCGATGCCCCCGGTAGTCCAGTCGTACACGTTGCAGGTAACAGTATATGCCGCATTATTTAAACGCAGGGCTGCCCCCATGTTTGCTTCGAGGACGTTGAAGGTTTCACTGCCATAAATATATTGATGGCCGGGGCCGTTAAAAACTACTCGTCCTGGTCCTGCAGAAAATCCTGTTACACCGGCCGATTCAGTCCAGTTCCCGGCTAATTTAATTACCCCGGCAGCATTGGTCATCTGAAGGCTTGCACCTGCATTGATATTCACATTGCCATTTACCGTCAATGTTTTCTCAATGACCTGCAAAGTTCCACCTGACTGGATGGTAAGATTTTTACAGGGGTCATCATAAATTGAAAGCCAAACTGGCTGATAACCTGCGTTGGTGATATATGCATCTTCAATTGCCGTGGGAATGTGTCCCAGCGACCAGTTTTGATCATTATGCCAATACTGGTTGAAGGTGCCTGTCCAATAATTTGGCAGAGGGGAGGTAACGTTGATGGTGTAATCTTCCACCTCGCCATATTGTGTGGCCCCGCAGGGATCAACGGATCCTGTATAAGTTATCCGGACTCTCATGGTCTTTGGCCCCAATGTTGTTCCGTAAGGAGGTGCAATCGTGGCTGTTAACGAACCACCTGTGGAGATGGTTTCACCGGCATCTGCAAAATCACCGTCATTGTTCCAATCCACCCAGATGCCGCATTGATCGCCAATATATGGAGTTCCATTGATGACTGTTATTGCAGCAGATGAATTGACCGGAATATTTGTAGACAGATTTGTGAAATTCTGATACCCATCACATGCAGAACTATTGTTGATGCTTCCCACACTGACGTTGGAGATGTATTCATCACACCCGCCGCTTGCAATGCAATATCCACTGTAATGTATGGGTGACACATAGGTAAGGGCCCGCCCTGAACGGTTATCGGTCCAGGTTGGGTAAACCCGGTTGTTGTTGGCAGTTATGCCGAGGTAATCGCCAAAATAGCCAGTGGCAAGGCCGGGAATAGGAGATGGGGTAAAGGAGACATCGCCGACCCTGATATCTGTCCAGCTAGCGCCTCCGTTTTCGGAGTAGGCCATCCAGGTCTCCACTGCTGTGCTGGCACTTCCAAGGTTGCGGTCGTCGTAGAAAACGCAGTAAAGCTTTCCAGTAGACTGATCGCAGGTGATCCAAGGCATATATGAGGCGTAATCGTTGGCAGATGTGCCCTGATTTACCCTCACCGGGGTACCCCAGGTTGTTCCCCCGTCGGTTGAACGCATGCAATAGATACTGACATTGGTTCCTGTATTCACTCCCGGCACACCCACATTAGCCCATACAATATAAATATACCCGTTGTATGCTCCTCCGCTTACGTCGACCGCCATCGACGGGAAGGAATTTACCCTCATGTTTTTACCTGTGGCGTTGGTCGTCGGAGTATTGGAGTTAGGCCTGATTCCGTGGATATTGTTGTTAATCCTGACGGGTGCAGTAAAAGATGCCCCGCCATTTGTCGACCTGGCAAATCCAATAGCATTTTCAAAATAGGTGGGCCCCCATACATCATAAATTACCCAGGTGGCATAAACCTGCCCGTTGGGCCCAGTCTGGAGGTTCACGCCATGGTTGAACGCACCGGCAGAAACACCATTGCTGATATTTACCGGTGTCGAAAACGACGCCCCGTTGTTTATACTTCTTGAAAACACAATGTCGTTGTTGTCGGTACTACCGCTGACAAACTGTGTCCATGCAGAGTAAATGTGTCCATTATAAAGTGAAAAAATGTCATTATCGACCACCAGGTGATTTTTATCCAGTAAGTCATTAGCCCCGGTCCCGTTGTTGGCCAACAAAACACTTGTCCAGGATGTCCCGTCGTCGGAGTGTGCGACCGACTGACCACCGGCTGAATTGATGAAACCGACAAATTGTCTTCCGTTCAGGTTGATGGCGGTTGAGGGATCACCATCATTTGCCCCGCCGGCACCAAATTTGCTTCCTGTCCAGGTTTGGCCGTCGTCCGTGGAATTGAAATAATCAGCCCCCAGAAACCCGCTGGCTGACTTGGAGTTATTTGAATTCAGGAGATGGGCATTGTTGGTCGGGTCAACCGCAACCGAATTCTCGCTCTGGGTTACTCCCGCTTCGTCATCAACAACAACATCTGTTGACATCTGGTCGGTAATTCCCATACCTGATTTTGTCGGAATCCCTTGCGCGGGCAATAATGGTACCACGGGATTGTATGGGACCAGCCCTTGTTTAGCCAGTTTCGTCCAGTATCCTATATTGTCAATCCGCGTATTTATTTGTGGATTTTGAGGCTGGCTTTGATCGGCTGGCACAGCCCTTTGTCCAAATCCAAAGGTTGCTGCCAAAAACAGCAATGCTAAAATTGTAGCGATTTTTTTCATACGAATAGAGGTTTTGGTGAATTTTAAATAACATCTGTTGCTCATAAACCCACTTCCGGATCAAAACAGAAAGAATATCTTTCCGCATGTGGGGAGTAGTGATAGGGTAAATTACAAAACTTCAACATACCCATGCAAAAGTATGTAATCCATAAATCAATGTTAATCCCTTTCGGACGTGATATGGCGTGATAGAAGCCGATATTTTTCCTGTTTACGAAGGAAAAAAAACTTATTTTTAATTGATATAAATCAATATAAGAAATGCCTTCCGAAGTATTTCAAGATGTTGTTCCTGTAAAATGTTGGAATCAAAAAAGTTAACTGATAGGACACATACCTGGTTCATTTTCGGTGATAATGGATCATTCATTCGGATAAATTCGGGATCAGCGAGCCCTGGTTCGGTTTCCGGCAGAACCCTGAACAAATGATCGGGGAAAATGTAAATTTCTTCCCGGAAATCAAAAAAAAAACTGAATTTTGTATCCTAAAACAAATCCAAAATTATCTGCCATGACCGGAAAGACATTTGCCGAAAAAATCTTTGGCGCTGCAGCAGGAAGCATTGTGTTTGCTCGTCCCGACATCATTTTGTCGCACGACAACACCTCAAGCATCTACAGCACTTTTAAAAAAATGGGAGGAACCACGCTGGCCAACCCTGAAGCATTACTGATCACCCTTGATCACAATGCACCTCCTACCAACTTAAAACTCGCCAACGACTACCAGGTAATCCGTGAGTTCGTCGAGAAGTTCGGGATTAAGAAGTTTCATGATGCTGGCGATGGTATCTGCCATCAACTGATGTCATATTACGCAAAGCCCGGTCTCATCATCGTGGGAAGCGACAGTCATACGAGCACAGCCGGGGCGTATAACGCTTTCGCTGCCGGAATAGACCGTACCGAAACGGCAGGTTTGTGGAAACAGGGCGAAACGTGGTTCCGTGTTCCGGAGACTTTGAAAATAACACTGGATGGCAAGTTTCAGACCGGGGTCTATGCAAAGGATCTTGCATTGTGGATCATCGGGATGATCGGATCCAGCGGTGCCGATTACATGTCGATCGAATACCATGGAGATGGCGTAAGATCCCTTACCGTTTCCGATCGCATGGTGCTTTCGAACCTTGCTTCGGAAATGGGGGCGAAAAATGCTGTTTTCCCGGCCGATGAGATCCTGGAAAAACATTTCGGGCAAAAGCTGAAAGGGGTGTGGGCCGATGAAGATGCTACTTACCTGAGAGAAATCAGGATCAATTTAAATGAAATTTTCCCGGTGGTGGCAGCCCCTCACCATGTAGATAATGTGAAAGCCGTTGCAGAAGTCAGAGGAATAAAAATCCAGCAGGCGCTTATCGGTACCTGCACCAATGGTCGTCTCCAGGATTTGCATGAAGCTGCAGAGGTGCTGAGAGGAGAGAAGGTTCCCAAATACATGCAGCTACAAATCATTCCCGCATCCAAGGAGATATTCATTCAGGCCATGAAAGAGGGGCTGATCGAGATTTTCATGGAATCCGGCGCCAACGTGCTTTCTGCCTCATGCGGGCCATGCCTTGGTACGGGTCAGGGCATTCCGGCCGACAATTACAATGTTATCTCAACGGCCAACCGGAATTTCAAGGGGCGCATGGGCAATCCTGCATCCAATGTTTACCTTGCTTCTCCATCAACCGTTGCCAAGTCGGCCCTGAAAGGTGAAATCACTGATCCGCGGGGCATAACCGCCAATGATGTATTCCCATACCATGCACCGCAAAGTGCCACGGTTGATGTCAGGGAGGGCGACGACCGCTTCAGCGTGGGAACCTGGAATTATGCTGATGTCGACAACCTCAATACCGACCAGATGTTTGCGGGGAACCTCACCTACAATGTTCAAAGCACTGAACCGGAAAAAATCATGCCGCACCTTTTCAAAGGTTTTGACAACAGCTTTTCCGACCGCGTTAAAGCAGGCGATATCATCATGGCCGGCGCCAATTTCGGGTGCGGCAGTTCCCGCGAACATCCTTCCGTAGGGCTTGCATTTGCCGGCATCAAAGCGGTGATCTGCAAATCTGTCAACAGGATTTTCTACCGCTCCTCGGTGAACCAGGGGCTTCCGATCATCCTGGTGCCCGAAGCTGTCGATGCCTACCGGCAAGGAGATGTGGTAAACATCGACTTTGAAAATGGATTTGTCTCCATCGGCAGCAAAAAATTTGCCTTTGCCGCCCTACCTGCGAAACTGATGGAGATTTTCAAAGCCAAAGGTCTTGTAAACTACGTTAAAAACAAATGAAAAAATTCCTGTTCCCGACGCTCTTTGCCTTGCTTTCGCTTACGCTGGTAATGGTGTTGCGTTCCTTCCTGCCAAAGTATTCGGGAATGCTCATGTTTTTCTTCTTTTTTCTCCTTTTCGATGGCTACCTCTGGTTTTCGGTTCGCGGAACCATTAAAAAACTTGGGAAAGGGTTAGAATCATCGATAACGATTCTATACTGGTTGCCGGTTGCCCTCTTGCCCTGCCTCATGATTTACGGTTTTTTCATGCCCTTCCTTGAGTGGAACCTGCCCTTTCGCACTTACCTTCAGAATTTCCTGCTAATCCTGTTCCTTTCTGAATTTTTCCCGATTATCACCATCATCCTGGCTGACCTGATCCGGTTTGGCAAATACGCGTTCCTGTTTTTCATCCCAGGAAAGAAGGTCCCGGTAAAATCAATTCCCCGATACAAATTCCTGTTGCTGACTGGCTGGATCATGGGAGCACTTATTTTCCTGGTCATGACTGCAGGAACACTCTTCTGGCAATTTGATTTCACGGTACGACGGCAGGTAATAATACTGGATCAACTTCCTCCTGCATTCGAGGGGTTGAAAATTGTGCAGATTTCGGATATCCACCTTGGAAGCTGGAATTCAAAACAAAAGCTGCAGGAGGCCATGGATGAAATTAACAATCTCCATCCCGACCTCATTTTTTTTACAGGCGACATGTTTAACTATTGTACGGCAGACGGGAATGGGTTTGAAAAGATACTGAAGACTCTTCATGCATCCGATGGCATCTACGCCATCATGGGTAACCACGATTATGGCGATTATATCACATGGTCATCCCCGGCAGCAAAAAAACAGAACCTGGAAGACTTAAAATCCTTCTATCATTACCTGGGATGGAAACTGCTGCTTAACTCCCACGAAATCCTGAAACGGGGAGAAGACAGCATCGCCGTGATCGGCGTGGATAACTGGGGCGCTACAGCCCGGTTTCAAAGGTTAGGAGATATAGTAAAAGCCCAGGAGGGGACTGAGAATATGGCCATCCAGCTCCTGCTATCGCACGACCCTTCTTATTGGGGAAAGGTGATCAGTAAAAAATATCAGCACATTGACGTGACCTTTTCGGGTCATACGCATGGGGGACAGGTGGGAATTGACTGCTGCAACATACACTGGAGTCCTGTGGTATGGATTTCAAGATTTTGGAGCGGCCTTTACACCAATTCCGGTTCACCCACTCCTCAATATCTTTATGTTAACCAGGGACTGGGTAACATCGGTTATTCAGGAAGGGTTGGTATTTTACCCGAAATAACCCTCTTTACCCTAAAAAGAAAATAATACATTTCCTTCCAGGATCCGATTCGCAGAAGATGATCGTCAGTGGGTTATCGCCCTGGAAACCTGGATAAAGGAAACCTCCACATCCCCTCCCTGAGGGTAAAGGCTGATCCAGTTATTATCTTCACGCGACCATAAATCCTGGTCTTTGACACTGACCAACCGCTCGTTCACCTTGCCATCGTTATTGAGGTTGCGCATGACTACCCCGCCATTGGCCTGTTTGTCTTTGCCATACCTCATCAACACATTGAATGGTTTTTTGGAGAGGTTTTTGATCTTTATGTACACAAAATTGTTCTTCCTTGAAGCAAAAAGCACCGGTGGAAAAGGGAACTGCTTTTCGGTATTGGAAGCAATGACCACCGTTGTTTTCAACACATCTGCAATGGCATTCTCGACAATTGCCTTGTGGATTTTCACGATCATCTCCCGGGGGTATTTCTCCATCGGCAGGAGATTCGCCGCATCGGTATATGCGTCTACCGCTTTGTCATATTCAAATGAATTATAAAAACGGTCCCCTTCAGCAACGGACTGGTCATACCTGGATTTGTTGGCACGGTATAAACTATCGACTCTCGCCGTGATGATGGATATTTGTCCCTTTGGATAGGACTGGGCGGGAAAAACAACAAGTGCCTGCTGATAGGTATCTTTTGCTTTTGCATAGTCTTTGTCCTTAAAGGAGTTGTCGGCATCGGCAACCAGGTTTTCATAATATTTCTGTTTGCCCAACTGTTCCTCCAGTGACTTGTTTATCCCTGCGATTTTCTCTTTTGGGTAGGTTGCCTGGGGCTTCATTGCCAGAGCATCCTGGTATGAAGTACGGGCCTCTTCAAGTTTTTTCTGCTCAAGCAGCTGGTCGGCTGCTGCCAATGCGGCTTTGTAGGCGTCCTCCTTCGCCTTCAGTTCCGCGAGTACACCCTCTATCTCTGCGATCTTATCCTTTGGATATTGCTCTGAAGGCTTCAGGCCGGAGGCATTCGTGTACTCCTGTTTTGCAGGATCATACGATTTGGCTGCCAGCAGTTGGTCGGCTTTTGCAACAGATGCCTTATACTGGTCATCAAGCGTTTTCTGCCTGGCGATGGCAGCAAAGATGTCGTTTATCTCGATGATTTTGTCTTTTGGGTATTGCGCATCCGGTTTGATCTTCCCTGCTTCGAGATAGGCAATTTTAGCCTGGTCATAGGTTTTGGCCTGCATCAATTTGTCCGCACCCGCAACAGCGGCGGCAAACTGCTCGTCGATGGCCTTGAGGCGGGCAACATCAGCAAGTGCCTTCTCAATCTCTGCCAGTTTTGTTTTGGGATACTGCTCGGCAGGTTTCAATCCGGCAGCCTTTTGATATTCCGACTTCGCCTGTTCATATGATTTTTCAGCGATGAGTTTATCAGCACCGGCAATGGTTTCCGAATATTCTTCCTCAAGCGCTTTTTGCCTGGCAATTGCAGCCAGGGCGGCATCGATCTCGGCAATTTTTGTTTTGGGATATTGTTCAGCAGGCTTCAGACCTGAGGCTTTCAGATATTCACTTTTAGCAGGGTCGAAAGTTTTTGCCGCAAGTAGTTGATCAGCCTTTGCGATGGATGTTTTATAGTTCTCATCCAGCGTTTTCAATGCAACGAGATCTGCAAGGATTTTGTCGATTTCTGCAATTTTATCTTTCGGGTAATTTTCGGCAGGTTTGGTGTTGGCAGCATTTTGATATTCAACCCTGGCCTGTTCGTATGTTTTCGCTACCAGGAGTTTGTCTGCATTTGCAATAATGCCGGCGTATTTATCATCCAGTGCCTTTGCCGAAGCCAGATCGGAAAGGATCTTGTCGATCTCACTGATTTTTTCTTTGGGATAACCCTCCTGTGGTTTCAAAGATGAGGCATTCACATATTCATTCCTGGCAGGGGTGTACGATTTCTGGGTCAGCAGTTTATCGGCGTTGGCAATTGATGCCGCATATTTTTCATCACGATCCCTGATGCTTGCCAGTTCGGCTAGTGCCTTGTCGATCCCCGCTATTTTATCTTTGGGATACTGTTCCGATGGTTTTATTTTCAGTGCAGCCTGGTATTGGCCTTTCGACAGTTCATACGATTTATCAGCCAGTAATTTATCTGCATTCACGATGGTTGATGCATATTCATCATCGAGGGCTTTTTGTCTGGCAATACTTTCAAGGATTGCATTGATTTCTGTAATTTTAGTAATGGGGTACCTTTCGGCAGGTTTCAGACCGGAAGCATTGGTATATTCACTTTTTGCAACATCGTAATTTTTGCCGGCGAGGTACTTGTCAGCGTTTGCAATGGCAGCCAGGTAGTTTTCATCAAGGGACTTTGCCGCAGCGATCCCTGCAAGAATTTTATCGATGTCCGAAATTTTATCTTTCGGGTAGGTCTCTCCCGGTTTAATATTACCGGCGTTCTGGTATTCAACCCTCGCCTGTTCGTAGGTTTTTGCGGCCAGCAGTTTATCTGCCCCTGCAACCACGCTGGCATATTTGTCATCCAGGGCTTTCGCAGCTGCAAGATCTTCCAGTATTTTGTCAATCGAGGCAATCTTTTCCTTCGGGTAGGTTTCCTGCGGTTTTAGCGTGGAGGCATTCAGGTATTCAGTTCTCGCTACGACATATGATTTGTCGGCCAACATTTTGTCTGCTTTGGCAATTGAACCTGAATACTGGGCTTCCAGTGACTTCAGCTTCTCTATCCCTGCCAGTATCTGGTTTATTTCACCGATTTTTCCTTTGGGATAATCCTCCGCCGGTTTGAGTTTCAGGGCGGCCTGGTACCCGGTCAGGGCAGGCTCGTACGACTTGTCGGCAAGCAGCTTGTCAGCCTGTGAAATGGTTGCGGCATACTCCTCTTCTGCGGCTTTTTGTTTGGCAAGTGAGGCCAGGATTGCGTCTATTTCAGCTGTTTTTGCCTTTGGATATTGCTCCTGCGGCTTTAACCGGGAGGCATTTGCATATTCGGTTTTAGCAGGTTCGTAGTTTTTTTCTGCGAAATATTTGTCCGCCTTTACAATGGTTGCCTGGTAATTTTCATCAAGGCTTTTTGTGGCGGCAATGTCTGCCAGTATTTTATCAATACCTGCAATCTTATCCCTGGGATAAAGCTCGTCAGGCTTTATAGCACCTGCATTCTGGTATTCGGTACGTGCCTGATCCCAGGTTTTTGACGCCAGCAGTTTGTCGGCAGTTACAATAGCTGATGCATACCTGTCATCAAGGGCTTTTTGAGCTGCCAGGCCGGCAAGTAGTTTGTCGATTTCGGAAATTTTATCCTTGGGATAGGACTCCTGAGGTTTCAGGGCCGATGCATTCCCGTATTCAATCTTTGCAGGGGAATAGGATTTGTCGGCCAGCAGTTTGTCCGCTTTGGCAATCAATGCGATATACTGGCTTTCCTGTGATTTCTGTTTCTCTAGGTTGGCCAGGATGAGGTTGATTTCGCTGATTTTGTTTTTGGGATAAACCTCGGCAGGTTTCATGTCGGAGGCCTTCTGGAATTCTGTTTTTGCAGGCTGATATGCTTTCGCCAGCAGCATGCTGTCGGCTTTACCGATCGAATTTGCATACCTTGCATCAGCTGCTTTTTGCTGGGATTCAGCCGCCATCAGTTTCTCAAGTTCTGCAATTTTTGATTTGGGATAAACTTCATTTGCCTTGATGGTCAATGCATGCTGATATTCAGACCGGGCGCTTTCATAGGATTTGCTTGCAAAGGCCTTGTCGCCTGCTGAAACCGCAAGTTTGTACTGTTCCTCCTTATCCTTCGTTGCGTTCGCCAGGATATTGTCAATTTCAAGGATCTTATCTTTTGGATATTGTTCGGTGGGCTTCAGATTTGAAGCTTTGACATATTCAGATCTCGCGGGTTCATATGACTTGTCAACCATCAATTTGTCAGCGCCGGCAAGGGTGGCTGCATATTGTTCTTCAAGCGCTTTTGCCATGGCTGCTTCCTGGCCGGTCAGCATCTTATCAGCCTTGGAAATCATCTCTTTCGGATAAGCTTCCCCGGGCTTTGCCGATAATGCCATCTGGTAGTTCTCCCTGGCCTTGAAATATTTTTTGTCGATGTAAAAACTATCTGCGAGGTTGACATACTTGTCATAATCTGCCTGGGCATTGGTTATCCGGGCCAGGATGCTTTCAATCTCCCTGATTTTATCCCTGGGATAGGTCTGCTCAGGTTTTATTACGATCGCCTCTTTATATGATTTGACTGCATCGGGATACTGAACGGCTTTGAACGACTGGTCGGCTAATGCAATGGCTTTATTGTATGCATCATCTCTGGCTTTCTGGGCAGCAAGCAAAGCGGTCACCTCCTTTATCCGGTCCTGGACATATTTCTCATCAGGTTTAATTCCGGCCGCCTTGTTATAATCAAGCAATGCATCCTGGTAGTTTTTGACAAGAAGGAATTTATCCGCCAGTGCGACAGCTTTACCATATTCCTCTTCTTTTACCTTGGTATCCACCTGGATCTTGATGATCTCATTGATCTTGTTTTTAGGGTAGGGATCTCCCGGTAAAAGCCTGCTTGCATTTTCATATTCCTGCATGGCTTTTTCATAATCACCCGCCTGAAACAATTTATCCGCACTTGCCACGGCCACATCAAACAGGATGTTCTGTGCTTTCTGGGAACGTAATAAATCAAGGGTTTTGCTAAGTTTTTCCCGGGCAGCGTCATCATTAGGGTTTTGAGAAACGGCCAGCTGGTAGGATGCTTTTGCATTAAGGTAATCCTTTGATTTAAAATAGGCGTCACCCGAAGCAATTGACTTCTGACTTGCATCTGCCTGTTCCTTTTGAGAGGCGACGAGCGCATTCAAACTGGTGATTCTTTCTTTCAGTGACTGGTCCTGGGGTTTTATCTGTTGGGCCTTTTGCAATTCCGCAAGGCTTTTTCCATAGTTCTTTTCATTGTAAAACTTATCGGCAGCATTCAGAAATACGTGATAGAGTGAATCCTGGGGGTTTGACTTTTTAACAGGAATGGTATCATAGGCAGAGGAGTGTGTTATGGGCGAGAAATGTTGCGCGGGCTCGTACGGCAGGGTCAGATAGGTAACAAACAGGGCAATCGTGACTGATGAAACCAGCACTGCTGCAACAATTGGAAAGGATTTTTTTAAACCGTTTATTTTCATGCGATGGAGGTGCGTTCGGGTGATTGATTTCTATGGATAATATTTAACGTGATTTTTCGTGAATAATTACATGCCCGGGCTACAAGACGATCAAGCCATCCTTCATGGTCAGCTTGCGGTCGGCCATATCGGCCAGGTCAAGATTATGGGTTACGATGATG
>Ga0073936_10008876_pt1 | contig 12615 bp, 10 predicted proteins | sample AliMusrvi5mmetaG_FD_87041 | JGI IMG/M metagenome (GOLD analysis project Ga0073936, IMG submission 87041) | Freshwater lake bacterial and archeal communities from Alinen Mustajarvi, Finland, to study Microbial Dark Matter (Phase II) - Alinen... | ecosystem: Environmental > Aquatic > Freshwater >... | reverse complement strand
TGAACCTCGGATTCGGCCAGCTTTAAGAGCACGCGCCGGCGCGCCTCGCTTGTCTCGCGCCGGGCGAGCGCCCGGTAGACGCGCGCGCTGGCTTGCTCCGCCAGCCAGGCGCGTTGCAAGCCCTTGATAAACTCCGTTTTATTCTCGCTCATACGACATCTCTCTATTCCTTCAAGGATTATCGCATGCGCGTTATAGTTGCGCGATTAGCGTAATTGCGCTTATGCGGTTTAGTAATATGATTACAGTTAGGTAGAAGGAGCTACATCCCCGCAGCATGGTTTTCTAAAGCGGAACCGTCACTGCGCTCATGTAGAGTTGGTCAGCGTTCGGCCAAAGACCAGCCAAAGACCGGACATGACAAAGGAGCATCGCGATGAGTTCTCTTCATAACTTGTTTGGAAGGAAACAGATTGCCGATCCCATGGATGACTTCATCAAGAAATCCATTCACGAGGATCCCGTAGCTTGCGATCAGGTTGTGGCGTTGGGGAGTGCGGTTGTCGATAAATTGATTCCACTGCTCATCAGTGATAAACGCCATCCCTATGCCGTTCGCTGTAACGCGATTCGCGCTCTGGCAAAGATCAAGGACGCGCGCGCCGTCGAACCGCTGATTGCGCAGCTTCAAGACGAGGACAACATGATCCGCATCGAAGCCGCCCATGCGCTTGGCGCGTTGAAGGATGCGCGCGCCGTCGAAGCGCTGATCGGGGTGCTGGGCAAGGGGTTTGCGCTCTCATCTGCCAGCGCGCGCGCGCTTAGCCGGATCGGTGATGCGCGGGCTGTGGAACCGCTGATCAATCTTCTGGGGGATTGTTACGAGTGCGGGCGCGAGGCTGCGGCCGAAGCGCTGGGGATTCTGCGCGACAAGCGCGCCGTGCCGCCATTGTTGCAGGTGTTGCACGATAACGATCACGCCATGCGCAAGCTGGCGGCGGATGCGCTCGAACGCATCGGTTGGCAGCCCGAAGACAGGGACGTCAAGGCCGCCTATTTTGTCGCCAAACAAAACTGGGCGGGTTGCGTGCAGGTGGGGCATGACGCCGTGCCGCAACTGATTCGCGCCCTGCGCAGCACTGACTTTGAGACGACGTGGAATGCGAGCAACACTCTCGTCGCCATCGGCGCGCCTGCTGTGGAGGCCTTGCGCGCCTGCCTGAACGATGGCAACGCAGACTTTCGCGCCGATGTCACGCGCATACTGGGTCAGATCGGAACAGTAAAGGCATAATTCGAAGAGCGCGCGGCCTGTACTTAACCGTGATTTAACCGCGGGATGGTATTGTCGCGCGCAATTCATGAAGCAGTTATCACTTCCCCGTCTGCTGGCAATTACGATCTTTACTTTCGCCCTGACTACCTATTCGAGCACGATGGAACCGGCCGTATACGGGCACAAGATACTCGAACTGGCGCCGCGCAGCCCGAACACATTGCTGGGTCTGATGACGTTTGTCGGGCTGCTGGTTGCCATGCTGACTCAGCCGGTTGTCGGGATGCTGTCGGATCGCGCGCACGGCCGGCTGGGCCGGCGGCTGCCATTTTTTATTGCTGGCACGCTCATGCTCACGATCTGCATCTACGTCGTGGCGCTCGCTCCCAGCCTGCCCGCGCTTGTCATCAGCGTGCTGCTGTTGCAAGGCAGTTCGAACACCATTCAGGGCCCCTGGCAGGCGCTGATCCCCGACCTGGCGCCGGCTGAACAAAAAGGCGCGGCATCGTCGCTCAAGGCATTGCTTGATATCGCCGCGGCGGTGACAGGACGGTTCAGCGCCGGCATGATCATCAGTCAGGCGCCGGTGATCGGCGACCTTGCCGTTGTGCAAGCGGTGACGGTTCCAGTGATCCTGATGTTCGTTGCGCTGGCGATCACCGCATGGGGTATCCGTTCACCTGATGGGATTCAGGCGGTTATTTTTGCGCAACCCGCGACACGGGTTAGGTTGCGGGCGCGTTTGCGCGACACATTCGCTGTGGACCTGCGCCGTTATCCGGCATTTGGCTGGTGGTTTGTAAACCGCATCCTGTTCTGGTGCGCGTTTATCAGTCTCACCATCTTCCTGCTTTTCTTCGCCGTAGATGTCCTCGGCATGACTGAATCGGGGGCGCAGCGCTACGTCAGCCAGGTTTCGGCCGCACTCGGCGGGGCAGTGATTGTTGCTGCGTTGTTGACCAATCGCGCCGCCAAGCGGATTGGGCGCAAGCCGTTGATGATTGGCGCGGGCGTTGCTGCCGCACTCGGCGTCGTCGGGGTGCTGCTGGCGCGTGACTTAACCGTGCTGACCGGCATCGGGTTGTTCATCGGGCTTGCGGCGGGAGTGTACCTGGTGGCAAGTTTCGCGATGATTACGGATATCGTTCCACCCGCTGAGGCAGCGCGCTATATGGGCATCGCCAACGTCGCAACGGCTGGCGGAAGCGCCATCGGGCGACTGCTTGGCGGTGTGTTGATCGACTCGCTGAATGCCAGTCTGCACAGCACATCTGCCGGGTATCTGGCGCTATATGCGCTGGCGGCGGCGCTGTTCGCGCTTAGCGCGCTGGTTATTCTGCCGATGCAACACGCTTGAAGCCGCGCATGGGTGAAGCCGGTGTGCGCAGCGCATCCTGGCGCGCGCAAGCAGCGGTGATAGCACTTTCGTAGAACGCCAGTAATTCGCCTATTCTGGCCTCCCAACTGCGCCCTGTGGCCTCGGCGCGCGCGTTCAGGCTCAATTGACGCGCCAGGCCAGAATCGGTCAACAGGTTCTGCACCGCTGCCGTCATTGCGCGCTTGTCTTCCGGCGCGAAGAACAAGCCGGTGCGACCATGTTGCACCACATCGAGCGGCCCGCCTGACGCAGCCGCGACTACCGGCAACCCGGACGCCATCGCTTCAAGCAGGACATTCCCGAAGGTCTCATTCGCGGATGGAAACACAAAAACGTCTGCCGCGGCGTAGGCGCAGGCCAGATCGACGCCGCCCAGGAAACCGGTAAAGACAGCGCGCCCATCGTTGAATAACTGCTCCAGTTCTGGTCGCGCGGGGCCGTCGCCGATGATGGCCAGGCGCGCTTGCGGGATGGCGTCGAGGACGGCGCGCAGCCAATCGATGCGCTTCTCGCGCGCCACGCGCCCGGTGAACATCAACAAAGGGGCGCTGGGATGACCGGCGGTTAAGCGCGCGCGCCACTCGTCGCTACGGCGCGACGGGTTGAATCGCGCGCAGTCCACACCGCGCCCCCAGATATTCAGATGTTTGAAGCCATGCGCAGCCAGTTCATCGCGCGTGGCGCGTGATGGCGCGATGTTCAGGTCGGCCTGGCTGTGGATCCAACGCAGATATGCATACAGCGGTTTGCTGAGGAAGCCGTAACCCCAGCGCGTCACAAAGCCGGGGATGTCGGTCTGATAGGACGCAACCACCGGGATGTTGTTGCGGCGCGCATAGCGCAGGCCGGCGATGCCCAGCGACACCGGGTTCACGACATGGATCACATCGGGTTTATAGGCGTCGAAGTGCGCGCCGATATTCGACAACGGCGAGGCCAGCTTCAGTTCGGGATAAAACGGAAAATGTGCGGCTGGCAGGCCGATCACACGGGTATTGGCGAAATGGTCCGGGGCGCCGGCGGGCGCCAGCATCAGCGCCGAGTGCTCGGGGCGCGCCGCCAGGTGGGTGAGCACATGACACAGTGTGTTGGCAATGCCGTCGACCTTGGGAAGGAAAGTCTCGGTGATGATGCCGATTCGCATGGGATTAACTCATTGCCGCAAACTGCAATGCGGCGATATAGATCACTGCGCCGACCAGCGTGCCGGCGACGGTCTGCATCAAGGTGTGGCGACGCAGCCGCAGGCGCGCCCACGCGACCAGCGGGATGCACAGGATGACAGAAAATGCGGTTGGCCCGACAAAGTGCGCCAGAACCACGCATAGGCTGGCGATTGCGGCGCTGTGCAGGCTGATTTTCCAACGAAGCGTGATCAGGCACAGGACGGCGACCTGAGCGGCTACAGCGATGGAGAGCCAGCTAAGCGGTTGCGGCGCGTTTAATTCCAGGGATAACACCGCCGCGAGGCAGGCGCCTGCAACCGTCATCAGATAGGGGAGGGTGCGCTGCTCGCGCCGGCTGAGATCGATGTCCGATATCTGGCCTCGCGATATCAGCCAGCTTACATACAGAGCCGGAAAGAGCACGACCATGCCCAATTCGAGCGCCGCCCATGTCCACGCGATCGGCGTGCCTACCCATCCCGCCGCGAAACACAGGCCGATGGCGCTGACAATCGGCGGGCTGATCAGGCGTGACACCCACGTGGCCGATAGTGTGACCGGGTCGCGCGCCTGGACGCTGCCTGCGCCGATTACCGTGTACTGAAGCCCTTCCAGTTCCATGTGCGCTCCGTTTAATAACTTGGCGCGCCTATAAAACACATCCAGGCGCGCATGTTGGTTTCAGGTTTGTGTGGCGTCGGTGGCGCGATTCCGGCGCGGCGGAGCCCAGTAACCCCAGTCGCGGTTGCGATATTGCGCCGGCATGAGATTCAGATACAACGCGGCGCAACGCGTCAGTGAATGCAATGTCTTGCGCATCACGCCGCGGTCCAGCCGGCGATGGTCGCGCGCGTAGACCAAGAGAGCCGGGTCGAAATCCACCTTGTAAGCACTTCGCTGTAATCGCCACGCAATCTCGGAGTCTTCATTGCAGCGCAGTTGCATATCGAACCCGCCCACCGCCATAAGCGCCACGCGCCGGATCGCCAGGTTTGATCCGCTTGCAGCCGGCAGCCCCAGCCGATGTGATAGCGCTTGCGCCTTGCTGAACCAGAAGTAGTAGCGGCAATACCGATCCGCGGATATCTTCGGCCCATAAACCACATCGGCGTGTTCATGGCACAGGATTCGCTGAAAGTAGTCCGGGGCGAAGATGATATCGGCGTCGGTGAAGACCAGCCATGGCGTCAACGCGGCCTCTGCGCCGAACTGGCGCGCCACGGCAATATTGCACGAGCGGCGCAGCACGAGCGTGTTTGCCGGTCGCAACGCCATGATCACATCCGGGGTGTCATCATCGCTTGAATCGACGGCGATTAGTTGTGCATGATGAGGGAGCGACGCTAGAAATGCCGGCACGTTACGCCGTTCGTTGCGTGTCGGGACGATGACGGTAATCTCACTGGGTTTCAACATGACTTGTTTCGTTCGTAACCCTCGCTTTTATACAGATATAGATGAACACTGCTAAGACCTGTTTAGCGCGCAGTTAAGAACGGGTTATGCGGCCCGGCATCAGTGGGCACAAACAAAAACGCCCCATCCGTGTCGGATGGGGCGTCTCGTTACGTCAGGTAGTAACTGCTGTTTACTACTCTTTACTCCTTTTACTTCATTGCCAGGCCGGGCAACGCAGCAGTCTTCTCAAGCTTGACTGCCTGGAGCCAGTTCGGGTCCATGCCCAGCGATTGCAGAATGGTGGGGGCAATCTGGGTGGTTTGAACGCTGGCAGTGTTGACGCCGGCTTTCAGCCCCGGGTTTGCAATAAGCAACGCGACATTGGCGTCATTCTGGCTGAACCCGCCGTGCTCGGCCAGTTTAGTGCCTTTCGGACTGGTGTAGATCACGCCGATCTGCGGCTGCACAATGATATCCGGAACGCGCGAATCAACGGTCGGGTCGCCGAACTGCGCCTTGAGGCTGTCCCCATAGAGGATGTCTGCAACGCCGGCATTGGCGGCATTGGCGCGCAGCGCGTTGACCACGTCCTGAGTTTTGCTTGAATCGGTCAGCCACAGCAGCGCAACATCGTCCTGCGTCGCCTGGGCCAGCAGCCCTTTCTTGACGCCGTCGACGATCCCGGGGATCACATTGCTGTCGATAATGCGTCGCTGAGTCGGGTCAATCGGCGACTGCCCGTGTTTGGCGGTGATGATGATCAGCGTGGAGTCGAACTGGTTCCACTGCTTGAGCGTCGTCACCATTTTACCGAGTGACTGATCGACGAACGCCAGACTGCTGGCCAGACCCTTGGAGGGTGTGCCGGCGGCATCCGTGTAACCATTGCCTTTAAGCTTTTGGCCGACGCTGACGGCCTGAAAGTTCATGCCGAAAATCGCGGGCGCGGTCATCTTATAGGCGCCGGTGTGATCCCAGCCCTTGATCCAGCGCAACACAGCCTGCACTTTCAGATCGTCATAGGCCTGTGTCTTCGTGATGCTGTTGGTGGTTCCATTAGCGCTGTCGATTTCGGGGGTGAACAGGTCATTCACGCCGCCGCCCGACGGGCCGCGCACGATTTCGTAGGACAGATGCTTGTCGGCCCAGGCGGTTGTAAAACCGTAAGCCTTTGCGACTTCAAAGATCGTATTCACGCGCAGGTACTGATGCGGGTAGACGACCTGGCACCCGTTGTAGGGATTGCGCGGGAGCTGGCTCTGGTCATAACCGACGCCGCCATCGATGCGGGTGGGATCTGCGTCGATGCTTCCATCGTATAGAACTTCGGTTCCAATGGTCGAGCAGTTAGATCCGGGAGGCGAAAGCTTGCGATCATAGGAATCATCATAATAAATGCCGGTGGCTTTAGGCGTGCCGCCGGTCACAATCCCCATCAAACCGGCGAACGAGTCTGTGGGCTTGTTGCCTGATGCATTCGGGTACCACACGCCCATGCCGGCCAGCGCTGCCAGCGTGGACTTTGGGTTGGCGGCAATATAACTGCTCAGGTCGGACGAGTGCAGCCCATCAACGCTGATGAGCAGCACGCGCTTAACGGGGCCGCTTGGCGCCGCGCTGACCGACTGGGCTGCGCCAGTCGCCAGTGTGGACGCGCCGAGCGCCGCGATAAACAGTCGCGAAACAACTTGCTTGATTTTCATATCATCTCCGTGCCTTTTCCGTATCTTGTTGAAACCAGACAACTATTGACAACTATTGACAAGGAAATAATCTAACACGCGTGTTTTAAGAACCCGTTAACGCTGGATATGAAGGGGATAGAGGACGGGGAGGTCGATGAAGGGTCGTAATGCCGGGGTGTGGACGATATGCTTACGCTGGGCGATGTGTTGCCCAGCCTTGACGAAATCGACAGGCGCCTGAAAGCGGGCGAACGCCCCTGACCCGCGCCGGTTAGTTTTCCGGCGCGTTTACTTTGCGGGTGGCTTCGACCGGGTGCACGTTCAAGTCGCCGGTTACATTGCCTGACTGGATAAACAACACGCGTTCGGCGATGTTGGTGGCGCGATCGGCAATGCGCTCAATACAGTGCCCGGCGTGAATCAGCCACGTGCCGCTTTCGATGTGTGTGAAGTCCTCGCTCATGTCCAATGTCACCTTGCTGACCAGGTCGTTGTACATGGCGTCGATGTGATCGTCATCCGCAATGATCACTCTTGCGGTGGGGCTATCGACATTGATAAAAGCGTTGACCGCGCGATCGAGCATCCCGCTTGCAAACGCCTGCATCTCGGTCAGGTTGTAGGCGCCGCTGTTTGAATTGGCGCGGCTCAACCGGCGCGCAGCCTTGGCGATGCCTTTGGCGTAATCGCCGCAGCGCTCAAGTTCCACCGCCACGAACGTCGCGGCGACGAGCCGGCGCAGATCGGAAGCCACCGGTTGCTGGGTCGCCATGCTGATCAGGCACTCGTTTTCGATCTCGTAGCGCAACTGGTCGGTCGACTTGTCGCTGCGCTTGACCTCGCGCGCCTCCGCAAAGTCGTGATTAACCAGCGCGGTTACGGCGCGCGCAGTTGCAACGTTCACCTGGTCGCCGAGCGCGCGGATGTGATCGGCGACAGTTGTCAATTCATTGTTAAAAAGTGTTCGCATATTATTCTCTTCTGGCGTTGTCAGGGTGAATTATACGTGTCTCCTTATACATCCAGCATACATCCAGCATACATCCAGCATACATCCAGCATTCGTTCAGCATTCAGCGCTGCGCTTTCTCTTCTGGCGGCTTGACCATCTTGAAACTGCGGTACAACAGAGCGTCGTAGATGAGCTTGATCGCGCCTGCGAGGATGAAAGGCAAGCTGAGCAATCCGGCGTTGCTCATCAACTGCCCGGTAACTGAGGGAGCGATAGCTGAGCCAAGCGTCCTGGCGACGCCGGTGACGCCGGCTGCGGCCGAGCGCTCATCCGGGTCAACCACGGCCATGGTGTACGACTGGCGCGTTGGTATGTCCATCTGCGAGATGCTGAAGCGCAACAGCAACATGAGGATTGCCAGCGGCAACGTCGGCATCAGCGGCACCAGGATGAGCAGGATGTTGGAGGGGACGTGGGTGAACACCATCGTGTTGAGCAACCCGATCTTTCCAGCAATTTTTACAGCCGACAACGCCGATATTCCGGCGAGCACGTTCGCGCCAAAGAAGATCGCGCCAAGCACAGCGGGCTCGACGCCATAGCGTTTGTTGAACCAGTAGGCCACAAAACTCTGCAGCACCAACCCGCCGGCAAAGGCATCCATGACAAACAGCGAGGAGAGGCTGATCACCACTTTGCGTGATTTGTGCAGCCCCAAGCCGAGACGGGACGCGGGTCTGAGTTGATCTTTTGGCACTTCCACCCGATTCGATACCCGCAGGAACATCAGCCCGAGGACTACGCCAAGCAGCGCGTAGCCGATGACGATGACCCGGTAGCTGTTCAGAGGCGTCACGCCGCTGCTCTGCAAAATCTGCGCCAGACCGCCGCCGCACAATGCGCCGACGGCTGTAGAAAATGACCCGACCAGGTTGTACCACGCGAAGATATGCGTGCGCCGATTATCTGGCACGATCTGCGATAGCGCCGCCTGTTCCAGCGCCAGGAACGGCCCGACCTCATTGCCGCTGGGGCTGATGACGCCCACGGTGCCGGCGATGAGCAGGAAGATGAAGTCCTGTGTAAATGCGAACAGGATGCCTGCGAAGAGCATCAGCGCTGCGCCGGCGATCAACATGCGCTTGCGCCCGATGCGGTCGGCGTTGGTCGTGATCCACAGCGAGATGACGGTGTCGCCGATGAGCGTCAGCGTCAGCAGCAAGCCAATCTGCCAATCCTGCAGGCCAAGCTGGCTCAGGTACAGCACGAGGATGATGGACACAAAGCCATAGGCGAACAGGCGCGTCATGCGCGTGGCGAAAAGCAAGACGCTATCGGTCGTGAAATCACGGTTATTGGTTGCAGTTGCGGTCATACTTCGCGGACTTCCTTGATTACTGACATTACTGATATCGGACGGATGGCAGAGACTGGCATTGAGATTATAGCTACAGTCTTTTGATGCGTTTTTAATGCCCGCACGCGGCCTTTTATCAGCGCTTGAATGACCTGATGTCTACACTGATTGCGAGGAATGAACCATGGACCTATTGAGTGATCTTGCAGCGGTTGCGATCTTTGTGATTTTCTTTGCCGTGTCATACGGTTTGATCAAAGTCGCGGAAAGGATATAAGGCTTCGCCATGAATTGGATTTATGTAATCAGTGCTGTGATCGTTGTCGCTCTGTTGATTTATCTGTTTGCCGCCATGTTGAAACCGGAGGCGTTCTAAATGAACATCAACGGAATCCTGCAGATTGTTGTCTATCTGGCGGTTCTTCTGCTGTTGGTCAAACCGCTGGGACTGTATATGGCGCGCGTGTACGAGGGCGAAAACGTCGTCATCAACCGCGCCCTCGGCCCGTTCGAGCGGCTGATCTACCGGATCGCCGGCGTCAATCCCGACGAGGGTATGACTTGGAAAACCTACGCGGTCGCGGTGCTTGTGTTCAGCCTGATCAGCGGGCTGGTCGTCTATGCGCTGCAACGCTTGCAGGCCGGCCTGCCGCTCAATCCCGCCGGTATGAGCGCGGTGTCTCCGGATCTTGCATTCAACACCGCCGTCAGCTTTATGACCAACACCAACTGGCAAAACTATGGCGGCGAAACCACCCTGAGTTACCTGACGCAAATGCTGGCGTTGATGACGCAGAACTTTGTGTCGGCAGCCGTTGGCATGGCGGTGCTCATGGCGGTAATTCGCGGGTTCCGCGCCCGCTCAAGCCAGACGCTTGGCAACTTCTGGGTCGATCTGGTGCGCGGGACGATGTATATCCTGCTGCCACTGTCGATCATCCTCGCCGTGGCGCTGGTGTCGCAGGGCGTAGTGCAGACGGTTGCGGATTACAAGACCGTGCCGGTTCTGCAGGCCACGACCTACCAGGTTCCGCATCTGGATGCCGCGGGACAGGCAGTGAAGGACGCCAGCGGCAACCCGGTTATGGATACGATCGCCTTGACGCAGACGACCATCGCGCTTGGGCCGGCGGCGTCGCAAATTGCCATCAAGCAATTAGGCACAAACGGTGGAGGCTTTTTTAATGCTAATTCCGCCCATCCGTTGGAGAATCCCACGGCGTTTTCGAACTTCCTCGAGTTGCTCGCTATTTTACTGATCCCTGCCGCCCTGTGCTATACGTTCGGGCGGATGGTGGGCGACACGCGCCAGGGCTGGGCGATCCTGATCGTCATGACGCTATTGCTCACGCCGTTCATTGTGCTCGCTTATAGCGCTGAGTCGAATGGCAACCCGCGCCTGACTGCGTTGGGCGTTGACCAGACGAGCAGCGCCATTCAGTCTGGCGGAAACATGGAAGGCAAGGAGGCGCGCTTTGGCGTCGCCAACTCAGCACTTTGGGCAGTGACCACAACGGCTGCGTCGAATGGATCGGTGAATGCGATGCACGACTCACTCACCCCGCTGGGCGGTCTTGCGCCGCTAGCGATGCTGTCGCTGGCGGAGGTTGTGTTCGGCGGTGTGGGGTGCGGGTTGTACGGCATGTTCATCTTCGTCATCATCGCCGTCTTTGTGGCCGGGCTGATGGTGGGCCGCACGCCCGAATATCTCGGCAAGAAGATCGAATCGTACGAGATGAAGATGGCCTCGCTTTGTTTTCTGATTCTGCCGCTGATGGCATTGGATGCCACTGCGCTGGCGGTGGTGCTCGATGTTGGCAAGGCGAGCGTGTTCAATCCCGGCCCGCACGGGTTCAGCGAGGTGCTGTATGCGTTTATGTCGCAGGCCGACAACAACGGCAGCGCCTTTGGCGGGTTGGGCGGCAATACCGTCTTCTACAACCTGCTTGGCGGCGTCGTGATGCTGTTCGGGCGGTTCTGGATGATGATTCCACCGCTGGCCATTGCCGGATCAATGGCGCGCAAGAAGGTTGTCCCGCCCAGCGCGGGCACGCTGCCCACCCACAATGCCCTGTTTATCGTTTGGCTGATCGCCATCATTGTCATCGTCGGCGCCCTCACGTTCTTCCCAGCCCTGGCGCTCGGACCTATTGTCGAACATCTGATGATGATTCAGTAACGGAAGGTGTGCCATGATGACAAAAACCAAAGTACGACCCTTGTTCGACCCGCCGATTGTGCGACGGGCAATTCTCGAATCGTTCAAAAAACTGAACCCGCGCGGGCAGGTGAAGAATCCGGTCATGTTCGTCGTCCTGATCTGCGCGGTACTGACAACGCTGTTGTTCGCGCAGGCGCTATTCGGCCAGGGCGAAGCGCCGGCGGGTTTCATCCTCGGCGTCTCAGTGTGGCTGTGGATCACAGTCCTGTTTGCCAACTTTGCGGAGGCGATGGCCGAAGGTCGCGGCAAGGCGCAGGCCGATGCGTTGCGCAAAACGCGCCGCGACGTGAGTGCGAAGAAGCTGGCGCAGCCCAGGCACGGCACAGTGGCAACTGTGGTAGCGGCGTCGCAGTTGCGCAAGGACGACTTTGTGCTTGTTGAAGCTAATGAGGTTATTCCCAGCGACGGCGAGATCGTAGCGGGTGTGGCTTCCGTCGACGAGAGCGCGATTACAGGCGAGAGCGCACCCGTCATCCGCGAGAGCGGCGGCGACCGCAGCGCTGTCACCGGCGGCACGCGCGTGCTGTCCGACTGGATCATTGTGCGCATCACCACGAATCCCGGCGAGACATTTCTCGATCGCATGATCTCACTGGTGGAAGGGGCCAAGCGGCAGAAGACGCCAAACGAGATTGCGTTGAACATCCTGCTGGCTGCGATGACCATCATTTTCCTACTCGCCACGGCCACATTGCTGCCATACTCCCTTTATAGTGTGCAGGCGGCAGGGCAGGGTAGTCCAGTGACGGTCACTGTGTTGGTCGCGCTGTTGGTCTGCTTGATTCCAACCACCATCGGTGGACTGCTCTCCGCTATTGGCATCGCGGGGATGGATCGCATGATCCAGGCCAATGTGATCGCCACGTCGGGGCGCGCGGTTGAAGCTGCCGGCGATGTGGATGTGTTGTTGCTCGATAAGACCGGCACAATCACACTCGGCAATCGCATGGCGACCGATTTTCACACGGCGCCCGGCGTGAGCAACGAACGCCTGGCGGATGCGGCGCAGTTGTCGTCGCTGGCCGATGAGACGCCGGAGGGGCGCTCGATCGTGGTACTGGCGAAAGACAAGTACAACCTGCGCGGGCGTGAGGTCGCAGAACCGTTGGCGAAGTTTGTGCCGTTCAGCGCAACGACGCGCATGAGCGGCGTGGATTTCCCGGCGTTCGACGGCCAGCCGGCGCGCTCGATTCGTAAAGGCGCCGCCTCCGCCATTCGCGGGTATGTCGATACGGGCGGCGG
>Ga0073936_10008874_pt1 | contig 12616 bp, 10 predicted proteins | sample AliMusrvi5mmetaG_FD_87041 | JGI IMG/M metagenome (GOLD analysis project Ga0073936, IMG submission 87041) | Freshwater lake bacterial and archeal communities from Alinen Mustajarvi, Finland, to study Microbial Dark Matter (Phase II) - Alinen... | ecosystem: Environmental > Aquatic > Freshwater >... | reverse complement strand
CACGGCGGATTTGAATTGAAAGAACAATTAATACAGCGGTTATCCAAATTGGATTATACCGTTATTGATTTTGGCAATAACACTTTTAACTCCGAAGATGACTACCCCGATTATGTGATTCCTCTTGCAAAATCGGTGGCAAAAGGAGAGATTGAAAGGGGTATCGCCGTCTGTGGAAGTGGAGTAGGCGCCTCGATTGCTGCAAATAAGGTTGTTGGCGTCAGGGCTGCATTAATCACCGATCACTTTGCTGCCCATCAGGGTGTTGAAGATGATAATATGAATGTAATATGCCTGGGAGGTAGGATTACCGGAATTGAAACAGCATTTGAGCTAACACAGGCCTTTTTGAATGCAAAATTCTCATTCGGGGAAAGACATCTACGCCGGTTAGGAAAAGCAGATCCGACGGGCTTTAAACTACCCGATTAAGAAATTCAGGATGTAATAACTCATTTAGCTATTACATCCTGAATTTCAACGTTTTTATCGAAAACACTTTTAGCAAAAGGGCATTGCGGAACAATTTTAAGACTCTTCTTCCGCGCATAATGCACAGCTTCCATCACCAATTGCTTACCAACATTTTTCCCTTTAAAATTGGGTTTGACATCGGTATGGTAATTATTAATTTCGTAATACCAGACCATTTATAGGTCATTCTTCCTGCTTCAGTATAATTTTCGACTGCTCTGAAGTATCCTTTATTCCCATTGTCGACCTGTTCAAAAATCATATTATAAAATTTTAGTTCCTGGCTTATTTTTTTCAACTCCGGCCGCCAAAATATATTGATCCACAACCCAGGCGGCGAATGGAAAACAGCAGGTAAACGCCGGAGAAACAGCATTCAAAACATGAATAGAGTCATTGTCTCCCTCCACCACAAAATCCATGATTAATTCCCTGGTTTGTTTATTGAGCAGCTGTGCGCGGATACCTGGCTTACCCCATTCGGTAAAGCCTTTGACATCAATTTTCTTAACAAGGTCCTGAGCCAGTCCGGCGAAATAGGACTTTTTGTATTTTTTGATTTCATCCAGAGCAATGCTCCTGAAACCAAATGAATTTCTAATGAACAGGGATGCTTCCCACGATAAAATACCCGCCATTTCGCCAGGTTTAAACCGGTCGAAACCATGGTAATTTTCTCTCCAGAAAGCCGGCATTGAAGTCGGCCCTATCTTTACCGTTCCGTCAACCGTAACTGTAAAGTGCACTCCCAGCCACGGGTTTTTTAGGTTGGGTACGGGATATACGTTTGTTGTAACCGGAATTTCGGTGCCATGGTACTTCAGAAAGACCCCCTTGAGCGGAATAATCGTATATTTTTCGGAATAACCGAAGTCGCCTGCCACTTTATCAGCATATAATCCAGCCGCATTGATGATTTTGGTTGCCGAGAAAATATTACCTAATGTGGTTTTGATACGGTTCCCTTCGAGTTTTGATTTATAACCTTCGCCAAAAAACAGTTCTATCTCATTCGCCCTTAGCTCGTTTTTAACAGCATGAGTTATCTCGGAAGGATCGACAGTGGCGGTATTGGGTGAATACAAGGCGTATTTAAACGTTTTGACGTTAGGGTCAATTTCGAACAACTCTTTTTCATCTATAATCTGAACCTCAACGCCATTGAGCTTTCCCCTTTTCTCCAATTCAAAAAGAGCGGGAAGTTCACTTTCGTCCTTTGCGACGACGACTTTCTTACACTCATTTATCCTCAGGTTATTGGCATAGCAATATTCCCTCATCTGCCGGTTCCCATCCCTTGTAAATTTTGCCTTTAACGTGTCAGCCGAATAATAAAAACCGGCATGCAAAACACCGCTGTTACGGCCACTTCCATGGTATGCCACGTCAGCTTCTTTTTCCAGAACGGCAATTTTCGCATCGGGGAACCTCGTCCTCAACTCTCTTGCAATTGATAAACCTACAATACCCCCGCCAATAATCAGATAATCAAAATACATAACGTCTCTCTACTTTGAATGAAGTTAAAATGGAGTCAGTGAACTAAGTCGAAACTGACCAATTTTAAATATCCAAAATTAATACCTTTTAGGAGACAGCAGAGAAATTATCCTGTTTTACAATCGTCCGAAAAATGATTTTATGGTCCGGTGAAACTTATGAACTGAAGTAACGGGAGGGGCATACATCAGGATACACTTTTTGCTTACAACTGTTAATCCAAGGCGGTCGACAGTCTGTTGCACCTCCTTTGACCATGATCCCTGTTGCAGCCAGATATTCTTCAATCCGATCTGTGCCGCCTCCTCCAAAACAGGTGGAACATTTGCAGGCGGGATAGAGATTAACAGAGAATCAACTTTCCCCTCCAGACTTTTCAGGTTGGGATAGCAGCTTAACCCATCAATTTCACAGACATGGGGATGAATGGGAAAAATTTCATATCCTCTTGCAATCAACTCCTTGCCGGCTGCATTGCCGAATTTTTTCCCAGTACGGGAAAACCCAATCACTGCAATTTTTTTTGTGGTGATGAAACTTTCAATCTGTGGGTTCATTTGTTTAATATGTTATGGATGGCCAAATGGAAATGAATTTAAAGTTTGTATAAAACTACAGTTTTATGCTCAAATTTTATCATTCCTGTAGTTTTGAATTCTACATCAGACCAGTTATCTTTTCAAACCAGGCAAGATAATTCTTACAATGGATGATTAACTTTGAGATTTTATAAAAACTCTGACCGATCATTTAATTATCGTTTATGAAAATCTCTGATCTAAAGACCATCGTTTTTTTGATGGTAATCTCTGTAAGGTGTTTAGCTCAAACATCAACTGAGGATTTTAACATCCTTGATTTTAAAAATCCTCCTCCCGCAGTTCATGTTCATACCTGGTGGCATTGGATGGATGGACGGATAACCAGGGATGGGATCACCAAAGACCTTGAGTCGATGAAACAGCAGGGGATCGCCCAGACCACGATTTTAAATGTGGGGATGTCTGCGGGAAATGACTTAGAGGTAAAACAGATCAAATTCAACACGGCGCAATGGTACGCGATGTTCAAGTGGGCATTGCAGGAAGCCAACCGACTTGGTATAACAATTGGAGTACACAATTGCGACGGATGGAGCGAAAGCGGAGGTCCCTGGATCACTCCTGAGCTATCGATGAAAAAATTTGTGTTTTCCAAAATAGCACTAATAAAAAACCAACCTGAAATAAAGCTTCTGCAACCTTCATGCGAAACCAGCTTCTACCGCGATGTGGCAGTTATTGCCTGTAAAACCAGTTCAACAGATCAAAAGTATTCACTCAAGGAACAGCCGAAGGTGATAGTTAATGATACGATCAACGGTAAGTCATTGGGCGATGGCGATCCGCAAAGTATGCTGGAAGTGCGAAAAAATGACATGATAAAGTTCTCCTATACGGTTGAAACAGTCAAATCGAAGATTGCTGTGCTGCATAATTTTAAGGGGGCATTCTACTTTCCGGGTCCGAAAAAGATTCGCTATACTTTAAAGGCCTCGGACGATGACATCACCTACCGAAAAGTGACCGACTTTGAAACTAATAAGTTTTACACTACAGAGTTCATCGCTTTTCCGGAGACAAAAGCGAAGTTCTTTACAGTTGAAGTGAGTGAGATATTTAATCTCCGCCCCTGGCACCATGCCGCATTGGCCGAACTTGAACTATTGGGTGGCAACGAACAACCCGCATTTAATCCTACGATTTCCTATCTATTGGAAAAAACAGCTTCTGCAAGAATACTTGATCCGAATGTATTGAATGCCATCAATAAAGCTCTTAATCCCCAAACCATTATCCCTGAAAGTTCAGTGATCGATTTAACGGATAAAATGGGACCGGACGGGAAACTAAACTGGAACGCACCTGTAGGAAACTGGTCGGTGATTCGTTTCGGCTACACCATAACAGGCGCCGAAAATGGTCCTGCCACCGCTGAAGGGAGAGGTTTGGAATGCGACAAAATGGATACCGCTGCAGTAAATCTCCATTTTAGGAATTTTCCACAGAAACTGATTGAGCACGCCGGAAAATTCAAAGGCAACACATTCAAGTTTTTAATGATCGACAGTTGGGAAAGGGGGTACCAAACCTGGACCAAATCGATGCCCGAAGAATTTAAAAAACGGAGAGGTTACAACCTGATCAGCCTGATTCCGGTCCTTTGCGGTGAAACCATTGAAAGCGCCGCGTATTCTGAAGGTTTCTTATATGATTTCAGAAAGACCATTGCTGAACTGTTGGAGCAAAACTATTACAAGCATTTCAGTGAATTGTGCCATCAAAACAGGCTCGAACTGCATGGTGAAGTAATTTACGGAGACACGGGACCCTTCCCCCCGATTGATGTATTGCGGACAAACGGCTACCTGGACATGCCAATGTATGAATTCTGGGCCGAACAAAACAAGCAAAGTCTGGTGGAGTATAAGCCTTCGGGGAGTCTGATCACAAATTTCCCCGCAATTGCTTCCAATTTCTATAATAAACCGGTTGTCGGATCTGAAGCCTATACCGGGTTTGCGCATTACAGCGAGTCGCCGGCCGACCTTAAATTGTTCGGCGACCAGGCCTACTGCTCAGGGATTAACCAGATGATCCTTCACAGCTATGTGCATCAGCCTACAGATAAAATGCCGGGTTTGACACTTGGGCAACATGGCTCCCATTTTAACAGGAACAATCCCGTATGGAATTTTGCCAAAGGTTGGATCGATTACCAGTCGAGGATACAGTATATCCTGCAAAAAGGGAAAACATCAGCCGATGTGCTTTATTACCTGGGCGACCAGTTACCTCAGTTTTTGGGAAATAAAACCATCAGTGAGCTTCCCAAAGAATACCGCGCCGTTCCCTGCAATTTCGATGTGCTTGAAAAATTATCTGTAAAAGAAGGAAACCTGTTTTTTTCAAAAGAGCAGCACTATCCTATTCTGGTTTTACCCGATCAGGAAGCCATGGAATTTTCATCGCTTCAGGTGGTCGAAAAACTAATCAGAAATGGCGCCGTTGTTTACGGAAACAAGCCACAGCGCATGTTGTCGTTATCCGGGATGAAAGAAAATCAGGAGAAATTCAGGGAACTTGCGTCAAAAGTCTGGAACGGCTACAACGAAGCCGGAAATATAAATAACCATTATGGTAAAGGAGTGGTGATCTGGGCTGAGCCCATTGCCAAAGTTTTGTCAGAATTACATCAGACTCCCGATTTTACAACCAACTTACCCGATTCCCTCAATTTAATGTTCATCCATAAAATCACAGGACACTCCGACGTATTCTTTGTTGTTAACCAACAGGATTCATTGCTCAGCAGGGATTGCCTGTTCCGCGTTTCCGGAAAAATCCCCGAGACTTGGAATCCCCTGACCGGGGAGGTTAAAAAGTGTAGCAGCTATACCTTAGAAAATAGACAAGTACGCATTCCGGTGACCTTCCAACCCAAAGAATCGCTATTCTTCGTCTTTAGAGAAGGGAAAACAAATGGCCCTGACCAGATTACGAACAGTAAGGGAGAAAAACAAACCATTGGTTTAAAATCACCTGAAGTGACCGGGATAAAGAATTTTAAGGGGAAAATTATATTTCACCCTATTAATTCGGATAGGATTGATTCAATATCAATTTCCGAATTCAGATCGTTTACTGAATTTTCGAATCCCGACATTAAGTATTTCGCCGGAACTGCTTGTTACCAGATCGATTTTAATCTCGATCCGGGTTATTTAAGTAATTGTGAGTCTGTATTTTTAAAATTCGGAGATCTGGATGCAACTGCAGTGGTGCGTCTGAACAACCAGGTTTTGGGCAGTATCTGGATGCCAAACACCATGCTTTCAGCGAATAAATTGCTTAAAGAAAAGAATCATCTCGAAATCTCATTGGCCACCACGTGTCGGAACCGGATTATCGGAGATCTGATTGAGTACGGAACCCTGAAAAATATCTTCACCTCTGCACCTGTGGGTAGTTTCCTAAATAAAGACTCGCCACTGAAACCCTCGGGGATGATTGGGCCGTTGCAATTGATCAAATAGATCGGGGTAAATACCGACTTAATCTAACTGTTAAATCATGTTAAATTGGTGTCCGCCAATTTTCAAAAAACGAATGTGATCTATAAATTTACGACCCTAAAATTTATAAATCTATCATTTATGGACATCATTGTGGATAAAATTACCAAAACGTATGGTCCGCAAAAAGCTGTTGACCAGTTAAGTTTTACTGTGAAAACCGGAGAAGTTCTTGGTTTTCTGGGGCCAAACGGTGCAGGAAAAACGACTTCGATGAAAGCAATTACCTGCTACCTCACACCTAATGAAGGGGATATTTTTGTTGGAGGCGTCTCAGTCAGAGACAATCCGGATGAAGTGAAGAAGCACATAGGCTATCTGCCGGAAAACAATCCGCTCTACGACGATATGCCGTTAATTGATTACCTTAAGTTTGCCGCCCGGCTGCAAGGGGTTTCCAACGATAAATTGAATCAGCGCATTGTAGAAATGGTTCAGATATGCGGATTAAAAAACGAGAAACATAAGAAGATCAAGGAACTTTCAAAAGGGTACCGGCAACGTGTCGGGTTGGCACAAGCCCTGATACACGATCCGGAAGTTCTGATTCTGGATGAACCCACCTCCGGACTTGACCCCAATCAAATTGTTGAAATTCGCGATTTAATAAGGACCATTGGTCGTGAAAAAACAGTAATCCTCAGTTCTCATATCCTGGCTGAGGTAGAAGCCACCTGTGATCGGATCCTGATTATCAATGAAGGAAAAATTGTTGCGGACGGCACATCCGAGGAGTTAAGGCGTAATGCCCGGGGAAATGAAATCTTGAGAATCGGCATTGAAGGCGCCGGAGGAAAATCAGTCTATGAACTACTAAAAAGAGTACCAACTGTTGAGATCGTCAAACCGATGGCAGACAATCCAAAAGGTTTTGAAATACATTCCAAAAAGGGAGAACATTCTGCCAAAGCCTTATTCGGTCTTTGTGTTGAGCAGGGCTGGTACCTCAGCCAACTTACTCCGGTTGAAACCAAACTGGAAGATGTTTTCAGAAAGGTGACCATAAAATAAAATTCAAATTATTATCAAATGAAACAGATAGGAATCGTTGTTATTCGTGAATTACAAAGTACCTTCGACTCACTCATGGCTTATATCATGATTGTCGCTTTTTTGGGCTTTAGCGGGTTTTTTACCTGGCTTTACGGCTCTGACGTATTTTTCATCGGACAAGTGAGCCTGCAAGCATTTTTTTCAATCGCCTACTGGACACTGTTCTTTTTTATCCCGGCATTGACTATGAAACTTGTGGCTGAGGAAAAGAAAACCGGTACCCTGGAAATGTTGTTGACCAAACCGGTAACCGACTGGCAGGTTTTATGGGGGAAATTTCTGGCTACCCTGTTGCTGATCGTAGTTGCGCTGGCATTAACACTGCCCTATTATATCACTGTTGCTAACCTGGGAAAAGCTGATCATGGCGCCATACTCGCCGGATATCTCGCCCTGATCCTAATGAGTGCCACTTATATTAGCATCGGCATTTTTACGAGCAGCCTGACCAATAATCAGATTGTCGCCTTTCTCCTGGCTTTGTTAATCGGCATTTTCTTCCATATTATTTTTGGTCTTCTGGCAGGAAACCTCTCCGGAATCCCTGGATCTACATTTCAGTACCTTAGCCTCTCAACTCATTTTGAATCCATGTCACGTGGTGTGATCGATTCAAAAGATCTGATTTATTTTGGTTCAGTTATACTGTTGGGTATGGTTGGTGCTGAAGCAATACTTGCAAAACGAAATATCGATTAAAACTTTGGAAAAACAAATACTATGAAAGCAAGTAAATCTATCATTAATTATCTGGCAATTGTTACTGTCATTGTTTTTCTGATTAATATTTTAGCCTACAGGTTCTTCTTCAGACTCGATTTTACTCAGAATCATCAATATACACTAAGCCAGGCCACGAAAACCATGCTAAGCAGGCTTGATGACCCAATTACAGTGACTGCCTATTTTTCAGACGACCTTCCACCTGCAATTGCCCAGACAAAAACGGACTTCAAAGACATGCTCGTCGAATATGCCAGTCGATCAAAAGGAAATGTTCTTTATGAATTCGTAAATCCGAATAAGGATCAGACATCTGAGACAGAAGCGATGAAGGCGGGCGTCTCCTCTGTAATGATCAACGTTCGCGAGAAAGACCAGACGGCTCAGAAGAAGGCTTATCTTGGTGCCGTAGTAAAATACGAAGGGAAGAATGAGGTAATTCCTTTTATCCGTCCCGGAGAATCGATGGAGTACGATTTATCGGCAGCCATTAAAAAACTGGTAACCACCGATAAACCAACTATTGGATTTATTCAGGGTAACGGGGAGCCAACCCTCTCTTCATTTCAGCAGGCTTCTGCAAATCTGAGGGTGCTCTATAATGTGGAGTCAGTGAATCTGACCGATTCAACCAACCTTGCCAAATACAAAACACTCTGTCTGATTGCGCCAACAGATACTATTCCGGACAAAAAACTGAAATTGTTAGATAAATATCTGTCCAATCAGGGACATTTGTTCGTAGCGATTAACCGTGTAAATGGTGATTTATCAAAGGCAATGGGTATTGAAGTTACTACGGGGGTTGAGAAATGGCTGGCTCAATACGGGGTTAAGGTTGATCCTGCGTTTGTGGTTGATTCGCGCTGTGCCAACGTTTCAGTTCGGCAGCAGCAGGGCGCCTTTACATTCGACACCCAGATTCCATTTCCCTATCTGCCGGTAATTTCCACATTTGCCAAACATCCAGTCACCCAGGGACTCGAATCTGTGATCCTTCAGTTTGCAAGTCCCATTTCGTTTACCGGGGATACCTCAAAGGTGAAATTCCTCCCGCTTGCATTTACTTCTGAGAAATCAGGGGAAGAAAATTCGCCGCTTTACTTTAATATTCAAAAGAAATGGGGTGAATCGGATTTTACACGACCGAAACTTGCCGTGGCTGCCTTACTTGATGGTAAAATATCCGGTGACAGGAAAGCGAAAATGATCGTAATCGGTGATGGCGATTTTGCTGTTAATGGTGAAGGTCAGCAAGCCCATCAATTACAACCTGACAATCTGAATCTGATGGTCAACTCAATCGACTGGTTATCAGACGACACGGGATTGATTGAATTGCGCACCAAGAGTGTAACCTCCAGACCGATAAAACAAATGGAAGACAGAACCAAAACTTTGTTGAAATATCTGAACTTTTTATTGCCAATTATCCTGATTATTATCTACGGAATATTCAGAAACCAGCGAAACCGGATGATACGGCTAAAAAGAATGAGTGAAAATTATGTGTAACATCACAACATTACAAAATCATGTTTCGAAAATTAAATACCAAGACGTTAGTGATCTCCCTTATCGTTTTGCTGGCAGTTGTTGTTGGCGCATATCTGATGGACCAGAGAAATGGTGAACGCACCTTCAAAGCATCCCTGGTAAAAACCGATTCAGAGGCAATCGACAAGATCCTATTACTCCCCAAAAGTGTAAAGCAAAAGGAAATTGAGCTTAAAAAAGATGGAAGTAACTGGAGTGTTTCACAAAACGGGAATCGCTACCCGGCTGACAATTCGGCCATAATGGACCTGATCAATTCGTTGAATCCGCTAAAGACAGAGAGTGTGGTCTCCTCAAATCCAAAACATTTTAAAGATTTTGATATTGAAGATTCAACAGCCACCCGGGTTGAATTGATGCAAGGAGCAAATGTCGTAGCTGATCTGCTGATAGGAAAACTGGAAATGTCATCAAACTATAACGCGAACACATATGTAAGGCTTTCCGATGACAAGGTTGTTTATTCGGTGGCAGGATATTTATCCATGAGCGCTAACCGGGATCTGGATGCTTACCGAAATCATAAAGTGGTTGACGGCAACAAGTCAGACTGGAGTAAACTTGAATTCACCTATCCCGCCGACAGTTCATTCATTCTCGAGAAACAGAGTGAAGGGAAATGGCACATTGGGACAAATGATGTTGACGCTGCAGATATGGATAAATTCCTTGATCCTCTACAACATCTGAACCATACGAAGTTTGCCGCTTCTCTGCCACCTTCCAAGCCAAATTATCAGCTCAGAATTACAGGAAGCAAACTTGCTGCACCTGTTGAAATAAGTGGATATACGAACGGTTCTGAAAAGATGATAATCAGTTCCAGTTTAAACAGTGGAAATTTATTCGACGGTAAAGATTTGAAGGAGAAGATATTCCCAGGTAAGAAACTATTTTTAAAGAAATGAATCCCTGTTATTGACCAATTCACACAAGTCGTCAAAGGCTTCCTGTATTTGATATTCATTGTCCAAAGGTTTATAATTGGTCTCAGAATATTTCATATCTTCATATCGCGTATGGGATTCAAATAAAAATAAAGCTTATTACAACTACAGATATAGCTCATTTCCGAATGGATCTGAGCTATATTTTACACGAACTGAGCTCGATCTGATGCAGAGCTCGATTTTCCTATATTTTAGGCTCACTTTGCACCCATTTGAAATCCTAATTTTAAAATTTTGAAAAGGAATCGAATTAATTTTAAGATAAATTCCAACTTGCTGGAATTTATAGATTAAAGATCATCAGCAGGATCAAAAGGTTCAGCTCCCCGGTGAAAAGGTGGCGCTATTTCTTCCTTCCAATACGCTTTTAAAGTTCGGTAACAACAACTGTACATGGCATCCATTTTTGTCATTCCCTTATCCTGAATACTTTTATAGTCACCAAATTCAAATCTACAATAGTTATCCTCAGATACAAATCCCATACGACAAAATTTATTCTCGATTATTTGCACTAAGGTCATCAAATAATTCCAATCTGAGTTAAAGGGAACATTGTGAAGTTGTTCTATCTTTTTTCTAATATTCGCATGCGGTTCATCAATATTACAATGATTCTCAATATGACAATGATTCTGAGGCAACAAGATAAATTTTTGAAAATATCGATTAATTTCTTGCTTCTCGTTTGAAATGCTGTACTTCATTGTTAAGGTGTTAAATAATTATTTTCCAATTAAACCAGAATTTTTTCATTAATCGCAGGATTGAACTTCTGCCAAATGATTCCCAAGTCGTTCCGCCAAATCTTCGATATCCTCATGCCTAGCAAGTTGTTTTATCCATTCATTTGGAATGCTCTCATAACCATAATAAAGACCTGCAAGTCCGCCTGTAACTGCTCCCGTCGTATCTGTATCTCCCCCTAAATTTACAGCCTTTAATACTGCATCGGTGAAATTATCGGTTGTGAGCAAACACCATATGCTCGCTTCAACGGTGTGAAGGACATATCCATCAGATGAAATCTCTGCTTCACTTAGGTCGGCAATATTTCCTTTCAACAACCGGTCAAAATAGGATATCTGCTTAGGGGTGATCTTCTTTGATTTTAAAAAGTGGGTGATTCCCTTCTGCAGATCAGCATATATTTCTGGTTTATCCCTTTGCTGCAGGATCTGCCTTCCAAACTCCAAATAATAAAAGCAGGCAATAACAGATCGGATATGCCGGTGGGTCATGGAGGAAACTTGTTTCGCAAGTTCAAACCGTTTGTCGATTGAAAAATCCATTGAATAGAACAACAAAGGTAAGATTCTCATTAAGGAGCCGTTCCCATTTGAATCAGGAGTATTGTTACCGGCAAGTTCAGGTTTTGTGTCATTTCGAAGCCGAATAATTGCCTCCTTCGTCGAATTACCGATATCAAATGCCTCCTTCCGTGCCGACCAATAACCAAAAAAGTACCAATTGACAAAATAATTTGCAATTGTACCAAGATTATACCCCGTGATTAAAGCTTCCGCCAAACAAAACGTCAGTGAACTATCATCCGACCAGGTACCCGGCAGCTGGTTGTAGGTTCCTCCGCCTTTCATTTCACTTACAGGATTTTGCTGCAAATACGACCTGCTCTGGAACTCCACAGGAACACCAAGTGCATCGCCAACAGCTATCCCAAAAAGAGCTGCCTTAATATCGTCAGTAGTACCGTGTACCGAATTGTAAAATAGCAGGCTCCCATAAGTACTCCATTCAGAAAGCAAATCTGCATCATTATTCAATTGATTATAAAGTAGTGCTGCAGGAATACCCAGGAGAGCTCCGGCTATAAGATTAAGAAAAATTTCAACATCTGTCTCGTCATTTTCATTACTGTATTTATCAACTTTTCTTTCCACAGAAAAATCATGAATCACATAGTCATTCCCTTTTTTAACTATTTCAGCCTGGTACATTCCAAATCCTGTCCAGGATCGATGCATATACAGCATATTATTTTCAAAGAAGATAAACCATTTATCCTCCATTTGGTGAGGGACAAGACCCTTTTGAATTAACTTAAACTGTCTCCCGGTGAAACGAATATCAATAATAATGTTCCTGGGACACTCGATTGGCTCTGTTTTCCACGATGTTCTGGTTGCTGTTCGATTGATTGAATATTCCGGACTATACTGTACAACACAATCCGGAGTATAGTGTACAACTGATTCCGGAGTAAAGTGTACAATTTTTAGATGTT
>Ga0073936_10008869_pt1 | contig 12621 bp, 11 predicted proteins | sample AliMusrvi5mmetaG_FD_87041 | JGI IMG/M metagenome (GOLD analysis project Ga0073936, IMG submission 87041) | Freshwater lake bacterial and archeal communities from Alinen Mustajarvi, Finland, to study Microbial Dark Matter (Phase II) - Alinen... | ecosystem: Environmental > Aquatic > Freshwater >... | reverse complement strand
GAGCATCCTCTATGGATGTTCTGGTCAAAGCTCTCCGTCGAGAAATTGGACAGGAAGGGGAAGGCAGTGTACAATAACAGGGTCTCGCCTCAAGGGCTTTCAACTATGAGCGGGACAACCTCTCTTCAAGGATGCAGTTGGCATAATGGCCGCTATCGTTGGCCTCTTCCCAGGCCACAGATGGGACTAGCAAACGTAATAATAGCAATATGCTATCACTTATATCTCTTGCTTTGCGTGCTGTCAAGCAATTCGTGACAGAGTCCCACTTAAGCCCAATTTGCTATGCTCTGCGCAGAAGACGGACCGGCACTTCCTTCGCAAGGGATGGGCCGGCGGGAGGGCGGCCATGAAGGGCCTTATCCAGGCGCAAATCATCCTCCTCTTGGCCGCCGGCGCGTGGGCCGGCCCCATGAAAACCAAAATTGCCGTCGGCGAAACCTTCCATATCCAGTTGCCTTGCAATCCCACCACCGGCTACATGTGGGAACTCAAGAGCCTTGACCGCAACATCGCCACTCCCACCGGCGACATCGAATTCCAGCAAAGCCCCGCCAAACCCGGCATGGTCGGCGTCGGCGGCGCCTGCGTCCTGGGAATCGAAGGCGTCAAGCCCGGGAAGACCACGGCCGTCCTCCTCTACCGCCGTTCCTGGGAGAAGCTCCCCCCTCTCAAGGTCTACAAAGCCAACATCAAGGTTTTGCCGAAGAAGTAGAAGCCGTGCCGCTCACCCCGTCCAGGAAAATCCCTAAGACCCCTCCGCGCGCGTCAAAGTCAAAAGCCGCGTTCAGCCGGGCTAGGTCCGCGCAAGCACGGCAGGTTCGGACCGGGAACATGAAGACAAAGCGCCAGCCTCCCCCCTTTCGCCTTGCCACCTTCGGCCGCCCCGGGTCGCTCGCCCAAATCTCCGCCTCGGGATTCCTGGAGCGGATGGCCTTCAGCCGGGCGTCCTGCCAGAAATCCTTCATCCGGTCCGGGTCCGAAACGTCGACCAAAGGAGGCCTGCCATTGACGAGCAGGACCCCCTCGTTGGAGTTCGCGCGGAAAGGATAGGTGACGTAGGCGACCGAAACCCGGCCGTGGCACTCCAAGGCTCTCAGGTAACCGGCCCCTTCCAGCCGCCGGGTGAACGCCAGGGCCGCGGGCTTGGCGCCCGCGCCGGCCATGAAGTCCACCAGGCAGTGTCCGGTGTCCGGAATGGACATGCGCCTGCACTGCGCGTCGAACTTATCCAGCACGGCTTTTGTCGCAGGCCAGATCGCGTCCGGGCCGACCATGTCCGGGGAGGCAGACAGCCTATGGATATCATCGATCTGGCGGTGCGCCCGCTCCCGGTAAGAGGCGTCGTCGTAACCGCTGGCCAGCATATTCTCCCAGACCGCCAGCGCCGCCGCGTATTCGCCGCGCTCCTTGTGGATGTTGGCGAGGATCGCCTTCATGAGCAAAGGGCAGGCAGGGTCGTCCAAAGAGCTTTCGAGTATGCCCATCATGCGAGGCACGTCCCCCTGCTTCTTGTATGCCAGAGCGGCCACCATCAGGCGCAAGAGGCCGTAGTCCGGGTTGTTGCGGATACCCTCTTGCAGAATGTCTAAAGCCTCGTCCGGCCGCTGGACTTCAGTATCCCAGGCCAGCATGGCAGCGCCGAAGGCGTATGCCCGCTGGAAGCGCGAATCGAGGCGCACCACGCGCAAGGTCATGTCCTTGAGCATGTTGTAACGGCGGCCCGGCCCTTCCGTCGGCGCGGGCTCGCCGCCCGCGTATTGCAAAAGCTGGACCCAGGCGATGTCAGCCGCCGCGGCGCGCACGCCCATCGCCGCCAAATGCAGGTCCTGGGCCTGGAACGGCCCGCGGACGAGCTGGCTCAACGGAGGGAAGGGCGGAGTGAAACTCGCACGCAGGCCGGCCCCAGCGTAAAGAGCCACGCCGGCGCAAAGAGCCGCGGCCGCCAGAGCCCGTCGGGACATCAGACCTCCTTCTGGGAGAAGAGCTGGCAGGAAAGCGCCAGAGCCGTCGACACGTAGGCCGCTGTGTAAAGCGCCAGCCATAGGAACCAGGACGCGCCCGGCCCGGGCGCGGCGCTCCAGAAATCCCGATAGTCGAACCGGGCCAGGTCCGGCGTGGTGAAGGCCGCTAAGAGCAGAGGCCATTTGAGCAGGAAGCTGCCCGAGCGCTCGGCCAGGAAACGCATCTCGGCCGTGAAATGCCCGAGCATCCACAGGAACAAGGTGAATGCCATGGCCGCGGCCGGAGAACTCAGCGCCAAGGACAGCAGCAAGGCCAGCGCGGCCATGACCGCGGTCTTGCCCAACGTGCAGAGCCAGGCCAGAACATAGACGCCCGTGCCGCGCCAACCGTAAAGCGCCAGCAGTCCCAGATGCAGGGCGGCCATGAGCGCCATGGCGCAGGCCACCGCAGCCCACGCGCCCAGGAATCGGCCCAGGATGTAGTGCGACCTGTGCACGGGATGTGCCAGGACGAGCTGGACCGTGCGCGACTCCAGCTCCCGCAGGATGAGATTGACCGAGGTGAAGACCGCCAGGACCAAGCCGATAAGCTCTCCAGCGGCCAGGCCCAAGTCGAGAATCATACGCAGACGCTCCTGCTGGGCTAAGACCGAGACTATCAGCGCGCCGCCAAGGAGTATCAGGCCGAAGAGCAGGACGACGAGGTATGCTTTTTGCCGCAGAATCTCCTTGAAGGAACAGGCCGCGATGGATTTCAGGCTGTCCATATTCCCCTCAGGCCAGACGCAGCTCGCCGACGCCGTCCGCGCGCGCCACAGCGCCGGCGAAGGCGTCCTCAAGGCCGCCCGGCCGGCCGGCCCACTCGTCGTGGCGTATGACCCGCGCCAGCTTGCCGCGCGAGAGTATCCCTATCCGGTCGCAGACCTGCTCGACCTCCGAGATGTCGTGCGACGAGAACAGCACGGTCTTGCCCCGCGCCTTGAGCCATAGGACCAGGGTGCGCACCTCCTTGATGGCCAGCGGGTCCAATCCGGTGATCGGCTCGTCCATGACGACCAGCTCGGGCTCGTGGATCAGGGTCTGGGCCAGGCTGATGCGCTGGAGCATGCCCTTGGAATACTCGGCTATCCTTTGGTCGGCACTGGACGCTATGCCCACGCGTTCAAGCATCTGATCCACGCGCTCTTCCCGCTGGGCCGAAGGGATGCGTGAGAGCGCGGCGAACAGGCGCAGGGCTTCGCGACCGCTCAGCGAGGGGTTAAGGCAGGCGGCCTCGGGCATATAGCCGATCTTCGCCAATGTCTCCAGGTCCGGCATGGGGCGGCCCAGGACCTCCACGGTGCCTTGCGTCGCTGATTGCAGCCCCAGGATCATCTTGATCGTCGTGGTCTTGCCCGAGCCGTTGAGGCCGAGCAGGCCGAACACCTCGCCGGCAGCGACTTGCAGGTCCAGGCCCGAGACCGCTACGGTCTGGGTGGAACGGATGAGATGCGAGTTGCGATAGACCTTGGTGACGCCCTTGAGGCTTATGGCGATGCTAGGCAAGCTTGATGCGCAGTTCCTGGAGCAGTTTGGGGTCCACCGGGCCGGGGGCTTCGCTGAGCAGGCAGGCGCCCTTCTGTGTCTTGGGGAAAGCGATGACGTCGCGGATGGATTCCTCGCCGCGCATCAACGCCACCAGCCGGTCCAGGCCCAAGGCGATGCCGCCGTGCGGCGGGGCGCCGTATTCCAGGGCGCTCAAGAGCAGTCCGAACTGGGCTTGCTGGGCCTCGGGGCTGAAGCCCATCAAGGCCAGGATCTTGCTCTGCACCTCGGCGCGGTGGTTGCGGATTGAGCCGGAGGCGATCTCCACGCCGTTGCAGACCAGGTCGTACTGGTGCGAGCGGATATTGCCCGGCTCGCTGTCGAGCAGGCCGAGGTCCGCGTCCAGCGGCGCGGTGAAGGGGTTGTGGGAGAAGGTCCAGCGGTTCTCTTCCGCCGCCCATTCCAGCAAGGGGAAGCGCGTGACCCAGGAGAAGTGCCACGGCGTAGAGGCCTGCAGGCCGAGATGGGTGCGGTCCTCCGGCCGGGAGAGAAATTCCTTGCGCAGGCCGCCCATATGGACGAAGGGAGCGTAGCCGGTTCCCACGCCGAAGAAGCTTACTTGTCCCTGGCCCGGCTTGATGCCGAAGTCCTTGGCCAAAGCGGCGATCTCCTCGGGCGAGATGAACTTGGCGATGGGAGACTCGGGCGGGTCGTTCCACCTGATCCACGGCAGGCCCTTGGCGCCCTGGGTCTTGATCATTTCCGTGAGCTTGTCTATGCGGCTGCGGGAGATGGCGGCGCCCGGCACGGTCAAGGCCGCGATGCGGCCGCCGGAGCGCACGGTCTCGCCGAAGATCTTGAACTTGGACTCGCGGAAGACCTCGGAGACGTCTGCCAGGGAGAGGCCGTAGCGCAGGTCGGGTTTGTCCGAGCCGTAGCCCAGCATGGCCTGGTCGTATTCGAGCCTGGGGAAAGGTGCCGGTAGCTCCTGGCCCATGACCTCGCGCCAGACGCCCTGGAGCATACGCTCGACCAAGGTCTGGATGTCTCCTTCCTCAACGAAGGACATCTCCAGGTCGATCTGGGTGTGCTCAAGCTGGCGGTCGGCGCGCAGGTCCTCGTCGCGGAAGGCGCGGGCGAGCTGGAAGTAGCGGTCCACCCCGCTGACCATGAGGATCTGCTTGAAGATCTGCGGGGACTGGGGCAGGGCGTAGAAATTGCCGGGCGCCAAGCGGGAAGGCACGATGAAGTCGCGCGCGCCCTCGGGCGTCGCCTTGGTCAAAATCGGGGTCTCGATCTCCAGGAAGCCCTCGGCGTCCAGGGCGCGGCGCACGGTCTGGGCCACGCGGTGGCGGCAGATCAAGTTGTCGAGCATCCGGGGCCGGCGCAGGTCCAGGAAGCGGTACTTGAGCCGGGTCTCCTCCAGGACGTTGGCATGCTCGGAGACCTCGAAGGGCAGGGCCTTGGAAGCGTTGAGGACCTTGATGGCGTCGGCTTTGACCTCCACGTCGCCGGTGGGGAGCTTGGGGTTCTTCATTCCGTCGGGCCGGCCGCGCACCACGCCGGACACGGCGATGACGTGCTCGCTGCCGAGCTTGGCCGCGGCCAGGAAAGCCTCGGCCTCCTCGGGATTGACCACGACCTGGACCAGTCCAGAGCGGTCGCGCAGGTCGAGGAAATAGACCCCACCGTGGTCGCGCCGGGAGTGCACCCAGCCGGCCAGGCTGACGCGCTGGCCGATGTGCGCGCCCCGCAGTTCGTCGCAGCAATGCGTGCGCAGGGAGGTGGGCTTCATCGGGGTTGCAGAAGGCGGGAATTCATGCAGGAATTTTAGCAAAAAACGCTGGGACCTGCCCCGCGGGCGGCGCTGCTTCCCTTTCTAGGAATCAGCCTTCGCGGACGGCACGGCGATCCATAGGGCGATGTAGGGAATCAGGCCGATGCCGCGGAAGAAGAGCGCAGCGACAAAAGCGAGCCGCCACACCCAGGAAGGGATCGGGCTATATTCTCCAAGACCACCGCATATCCCGGCTACTATTTTGTCTTTGGTCGATCGCCGCAACGCCCTTAGGTTCCAAACCGACGGCTGCGTCCAATCCAGTTTGGGCAGTATGATCCATAAGACGATGTAAGCGATGAGGCCTAGTCCGCTAAATACCGCAACAATAAATGCGGCCCTCCATGCCCAGGAAGGGATTGGGGAATACTCCCCCAGACCGCCGCAAATTCCAGCGATCCATCGGTCTTGGGCAGAGCGCCTTAGCTCCCGGAGCCTCCAAGCCATCTGCTGGTTTTGTTCGGCTCCGGGAGTCCCATTCATATCCCCCTCCGGGTCGGCGTCAGGCTTGCAGCTGGTCAGAGCTTCCGATGAGCCGATAGACGGCCGCGCCCAGCAGCGCGCCGGCGATGGGAGCGACCCAGAACAGCCACAGCTGGTCCACAGCCCAGCCGCCCACGAACAAGGCCACGCCCGTGCTGCGGGCGGGGTTGACCGAGGTGTTGGTCACCGGGATGCTGATGAGGTGGATGAGGGTTAGGCCCAAGCCGATGGCGATGGGCGCCAAGCCCTGGGGCGCGCGCTTGTCTGTCGCGCCCAGGATGATAAGCAGGAACATCATGGTCATGACGACCTCGGTGACCAGGCCGGAGAGCAATGTGTAGCCTCCCGGAGAATGCGCGCCGTAGCCATTGGCCGCGAAGCCGGAAGACAGGCTGAACTCCGGCCTGCCGCTTGCGATGATGTAGAGGATCGCGGCAGCGGCCGTCGCGCCCAGCACCTGCGCGACGATGTAGGGCAGGATATCCCTGCCGGGGAAACGGCCTCCGGCCCAGAGCCCGACGGAAACCGCGGGATTAAGGTGGCAGCCGGAGATGTGTCCGATGGCGAAGGCCATGGTGAGCACGGTCAAGCCGAAGGCCAGGGCCACGCCTAAAAATCCGATGCCGAGGTTGGGGAAGGCTGCGGCCAGCACCGCGCTGCCGCATCCGCCCAGAACCAGCCAGAAGGTCCCTAAGAACTCCGCGCCGTACTTTTTCATATCCTCTCCTTTCCCACCAAGAGCTTCTCTAGCTGCCTGCCAGTGCAATCATATAAGATTCCAGAGTGAGCTTGTCAATATTTCAATAAACCCATCCGGCGAGCCGTCTCAACCGCCAGCCATAGCGAGGCCGCGCCCGGCGGCACGGAATCGGTGGGAGCGGGCGAGCCGTCATGGACCCAGCTCAAGGGTTGGACGCTCATGCCCGCCTGCCATTCGTCTTCATTAAGGCCGAGTCGACTAAGGCCCCCCGCCCCGACGTTGTGCTTTTCGTACCATTCGGGCGAATCAATGAACAGCAAGGTGCATATCTCGGCGCGGAAGTTCATCAGGCTGATCGCCATCCCGGTGAAGAGGTGCGCCGCACTGCCTTTCGAGAGCAATGATTGGAGATAGGCCAAGTTCGGGTTGTCGTAGAAATAGTCGTGCCGGATGCCGGAGGGCTTCCTGGGCGCCTCGGGCGCGCGGAACAGCTCTTCCAGGTATTCCCGGTAGAAGCCGTGCGTCACGGAGAATTCTTTCAGCTTGTCGTCTGCCACGGGCTGGAACATGCCCGAAGGGACCACATGCCAAGTGCCGGCATGAACGGAAGGGCTTTCTGCCGCGCGCCGCTGCGCCATGACCGAAAAACCATCGGGGCCGCGAAAGATCACGGTCGTCGATATTGCGAGAGCGGAGTTCCTGCCCACGGGGCGGGTCATGGGGCTTTCGGACAAGGCATGCACTCTGCCGCGGAGCTTGAGCTGTTTGAGCGCGTCGCGAGGGTCACCAGAAAGTCTGTTCGCGGCAAGAGAGGCCAGGAGTTCCCATTCCAGCGCGTCGCAGGTGCGCACGGCGTCGAAGTACCGCCCTAGGGCGCAGTCGAGCTTGATGGTCTGGCCGAGCTTCATTTCCACCAAGGAGTAGGTGGCGGAATCGTGGAGGTAGCTGCTCCGGGCTTGGAGCAGTTCGACGTATTTCTGCCCCGCGGCGGTAAGGTGCGGGTCAGGCTTCACCTGCTCTTGGGTCAGCGTCCCCAGGACCGAGTCGGGTTGCGAGACCTGGCTTGGCGGAGCGGGGAAAACGGCGACCGGGTAGGCATCATTCGACCAGGGGCGCTCAAAGTCGGGATAAAGCTGTTTGAGCAGGACTGGAAGCAGTGGGCTTTCGCGGCCGGCCTGGGCGGCGTTAGGATTGCGATTGGTCAGCCAATCCGGGAATCTTTCCCGCAGGCTCTGCGCTTGCGCAAGCAACTCGCTGGGAGATGGCGTGGGCGCGGGCATCAAATCGGTTCTTACTCGGCCAACTTGAAGCGCTCCGGCAAGCTCGACAGAACTCCATACCGGTCCAGGTTCTTCTTAAGCTTCTGCCGCGCTGCCGCTCGCGCCGGAATCGGGCGCCCCCAGTTCGTTTCCACAGGCAGGAACTCGATGCCCACCACCCCCTCTGCGGTCAACTTCACCCGCGCCGCCGCGGTCACGAAGGTCGCGGCCGTGGGCGAGGAGAAAAGGAAATTCCCCAAGCTGTAGAGGATCGGCTTGCCTTGGTAGACCTCGATAGGTTGGATCACATGCGGATGGTGGCCCAGGAACAGGTCCGCGCCTGAGTTGATCGCCAGATGCGCGAAGCCCCGCTGGATCACGTTGGGCTCCTCGGCCAGCTCCGTCCCGCCATGAAAAGACACCACCAGGATATCGCAGCGGGACCGCGCGTCGCGGATCACTCCCCCCACCCGGGAGAAATCGCTGTACGCCACGCCGGGCCGGTGGGGGCCCGCCCAGGCCGACTCGGGGAAGGTCGAGGTGAATCCCAGGAAACCCACCCGCAGGCCCCGCGCCTCGATGACGCTCAGCCGCTCGGCGTCGGCCCTGTCCTTACCCCCTCCGATGTATTGCAGCCCCGCCTCCTCGAGCGCCGCCAAGGTGTCCGTGAATCCCTTCCGGCCGTAATCCATCACATGGTTGTTGGCGATGTTGAGGATGTTGAAGCCCGCGGACTTGAGCGCCGCCAAGTTGCGCGGTGGGGCGCGGAAATTCCACTTTTTGGAAAGCTTCGTCCCGCTCCGCGTCACCGGACATTCCAGGTTGCCGAAAACGATGTCGGCCTGCAACCGCTCCCGCATCGCCGCCAGCGGCGCCTCGGGCCCTTCCCGGGAGATGATCGCGCCCACGGGCCCGTCCAGCCGGATGTCTCCCACCGCGGTCAAAGTCACCGTCACGGCCGGCGTGGACTGCGCCACAGCCGGACCGGTCGAGACCTCCTGGCAGAGGGCGGGGCCGGCTAGGAGCAGCGCCGCCAGAAGGGATGGGTTCAGAGGTCCCATTTCTTCAGCAGGTCCAGCATCGGGTCGTCGGTCTGGTCCAGGTGCAAGGGCGTCACCGAGACGAAGCCCTCGGCGACCGCGGTCACGTCGGTCCCGGGCTTCTTCACCCACCGTGCCTTGGCGCCGCCCAGCCAGTAATAGGTCCGGCCCCTAGGGTCCGACCTGCGGCTGATGGCATTGGAATAGATGCGACGGCCCAGCCGCGCCGCCCGGGCGCCCCGGAAGCTCCGGCCGCGCGGAGGCGGGAAGTTCACGTTGAGGATGACCCCCGTGGGCAGGCAGCGGCGCAGGGTCTGGCGCGCCATGGCGCAGGCGAAGTCCGCGGCCAACGCGAAAGACTCCACGTCCTGGTCTTGGGAGAATGCGATGGCCGGCACGCCCAGGATGCGGGCCTCGCGGGCCGCGGCCACGGTGCCGGAGTAGATGATGTCCTCGCCCAGGTTGTAGCCGCGGTTGATGCCGGAGACCAGCAGGTCCACCTTGCCCTTCAGCATCCAGACCACTCCGAAACGGGCGCAGTCAGCGGGGCTGCCGCTGACCGCGGTCAAGCCCGGCGTCATGTGATAGACGCGGATAGGCTTGTGCAAGGTCAGGCTATGGCTGTCCGCCGAACGCTCCTGGTCGGGAACTACGGCTATGACCTTGCCCACGCGGCGCATGGCCGCGATGAGCGGCCTGAGTCCGGGGCCGTGGATGCCGTCGTCGTTGGTCACGAGTATGCTGGGTTTCTTCATGGCCTTGCCATCCCCTCCACTGCGTCCGCAAGCCGCCGTACCGCCTCTTCCCCCGACGGCAGGCCTAGCCGGTCGTAGGCCAGGGACATGCCGCGGCGGCGTTCGGCCGCGCCCGCAGACGATAAGAGGTCTTCCAGCGCGGCGGCCAGGCTGCCCGATTCGGACTCCGGCGCGACCCGCGCGGCTCCGGCCGCGGCCAAGAGCGCGGCGTTGGCGTCTTGATGGCGGGCGGTGGCGCGCGGGAAGGGCACCAGGACCGCCGGCTTGCGCAGGCCGGCGAGCTCCGCCGCGGTGCTGGCGCCGGAGCGACAGACCACCAGGTCCGCGGCGGCGTAGGCGTCTTCCATGGCGTTGAGATAAGGCAAGACCTTGGCGCGCAGGCCGGGCGCGGCCTGCGCGTAGGCAGCCGCCACGATGGGAGCTTCCGTGCTCCCGGCCAAGTGCAGGACCTGGAGCCCCTCGCGCATGGAGCGGGCCGCGGTCGCGAGCGCCTGGGGCGCGCGCTCGTTGAGGCCGCGGGCGCCCTGGCTGCCGCCGAAGATCAGGACCGTGGTCGTTTCCGCGGCCAGGCCCAGCCTCAGTCGGGCCGCGGCAGCGGGGCTCAGGGTCCAGAGCGCGGGCCTGACGGGCGTGCCGGTGAGCAGGCCGGCGGGCTGGCCCGCTGATGCGGGCATGCCGCGCAGGAGCTTGGCGCCCAGGGCCATGGCCGCGCAGTTGGCCAGGCCGAGCACGGCGTTGCCTTCATGGACCGCGCAGGGCACCCGGCGCAGCCTGGCCGCGGCCGCCGCCGGGAAGGTGACGTAGCCGCCCATGCCGACCACGACGCGCGGCCCGAAGTCCCGCAGGATCCTGCCGGCCAAACGCTCGGCGCGCAGCTGCTTCCACAGGAAGACCGCCCAGCCCGGGCCGGGCCGGCGGGAGAGGCCCTGCAGGTCGAGTTCCACCGCCGGCAGGCCCGCGGCTTCCAAACGCGGCAGGGCCGGGTCGCCCGTGCGCACCAGCATCACCGGCTGCCAGCCGCGCTCCCTAAGGGTCTGCGCCAGCACGAAGCCGGGATAAAAATGCCCGCCGGTGCCCCCGGCGGCTATCACGACGCGGGACGGCGCCGTCATTTCTGTCCCAGGAGCATCCGCGGGCCGGGGCCATCTTTGCCTATGGTCGGCGCGCCGTACGCGGTATAGCTGGTGTTGATGGAGGACTGGCCCGCGATGTTGAGCAGGACGCCGGCGGCGGACATGACCACCAGCAGCGAGGAGCCGCCGTAGGATATGAAAGGCATGGGCATCCCCTTGGTCGGCAGGAGCCCGATGGACATGCAGGCGTTGATGTAGGCCTGGAGGCAGATGGTCAGCGTTATGCCCGAGGCCAACAGCGTGCCGAAGAGGTTGGGCGCGGCCCGGGCCACCTTCAGGCCCCGCACCAGGAGGAAGGCGAAGCCCCCCAGCAAGACCAGGGCTCCGAGCAATCCCAGCTCCTCGCAGACCACCGGGAAGATGAAGTCGGTGTGCGGGGTGGGCAGATAGCCCAGCTTGAGCTGGGAAGCGCCGATGCCTTTGCCTAACCAGCCCCCGGAGCCGACCGCCTGGATCGCCTTTTCCAACTGGCGGCTGGCCGGCGAGTCGCCATGCATCGCTGCCATGTAGCCGAGCACGCGCTTGAGGCGGTAGGGATGCCGGATGATCTCCAGGGCCGCCAAGGGCAGCGCCAGGCTCGCGGCGGCCAAGAGGTGGATGAACTTGCCTCCGCCTATCCAGATGACGAGGACGCTAGCCGTGAAGATCAGGATGGGCGTGCCTAAGTCGGGCTCCAGCGCGATGAGGAGCAAGATGAAGGAAATGACCGCGGCCGGCACCGCCAATCCCCAGGGGGACGAGGCCCTGGAATGATTGCGGTCCAGATAGCTGGCCAGGAACAGCGCGATCGCGTACTTGGCGAACTCGGAGGGCTGCAAGGTGAATGGCCCCAAGGGCAGCCAGCGATGGACGTGCTCCCGGGCCGGGGCCAGGAATACCCCTGCGAGCATGAGGACCGTCAGGATGAGCACCGGCCAGACCGCGGCCTTGAGCCGGTTGTAGTCGCGGCGGCTGAGGTAGCCCATGGCCGCCAGCCCCAAGGCCGCCCAGATGATCTGCTTCCTCAGGAAGAACCACGGGCCTCCGAAGCGCTTGGTGTTGTCGGCGAGGTTGGCGCTGGCGGAGAATACCATGACCAGTCCTCCGACCACCAGGCAGAGGATGACCGCGAGCAGGACGAAGTCGCTCTCTTTCTTGCGCGGCACGGGATTATCTCCGGGACTTGACCAAGGCCTTGAACTGGTCGCCGCGGTCTTCGAAGTCCCGGAACTGGTCGAAGGACGCGCAGGCCGGGGAGAGCAGGAGCACGTCGCCCGGGGTCCCGATCTGCAAGGCCGTGGCGAAGGCGGTCTTGAGGTCCCGGCAAGGGAAGATGGGCGCGGCCGCATGCAGGTCCTTCTCCACTTCGCCGGCGGCGCTGCCTATGGTCAGTATGCCCTTGACCACGGATTCGACCAGGGGCCGCAGAGGCGTGTACGGACTGCCCTTGTGCAGGCCGCCTAGGATGACCAGGACGTTCTTCCGGGAAAAGGTGCGCAGCGCCACCATGGTGGAGTCCACGTTGGTGGCCTTGGAATCGTTTATGCAGCGCAGGCCGTCGACGACGCCCGCTTCCTCCAGGCGGTGGGGCACGCCGGGGAAGGCTTTGAGGGCCGCCTGGACGGCGCGGACCGGCAGGCCCCAGCCCAACCCCAGGAGCACCGCGGCCATGGCGTTCTCCAGGTTGTGGCTGCCGGGCAGACGCGGCGGGATGAGCGCGGTCTCGCGGCCGCCGGGCAGTCTGACCCGGATCTTGCCGCCCTGCGGCCAGGCGTGGCACAAGGCGCCCCTCTTGCGGCCGAAGTAGAGGCGCCGACAGCGGCAGGCGCGGGAGAGCTTCAAGACCAGAGGGTCCTCGGCGTTGAACACGCAGAAATCGTCGCCATCCTGCTCCTGGAACAGCTTGGCCTTGGCTGCGATGTAATGCTCCATCCCGCCGTGGTGCTC
>Ga0073936_10008868_pt1 | contig 12624 bp, 8 predicted proteins | sample AliMusrvi5mmetaG_FD_87041 | JGI IMG/M metagenome (GOLD analysis project Ga0073936, IMG submission 87041) | Freshwater lake bacterial and archeal communities from Alinen Mustajarvi, Finland, to study Microbial Dark Matter (Phase II) - Alinen... | ecosystem: Environmental > Aquatic > Freshwater >... | reverse complement strand
GGGACATCTCGGAAGTGCGGGGAGCTTTGGTGAGGAGAGATTGGATGTTCATGTTCAGCCTCAATACACGTAAATGAATTCGTTGGAAGCCATGAGGGCATGGCAGAGAGAGGTCCAGGCTTTTTCTTCGCTGATGTCGTTCCACTTGTGGTGGAGGCTCTGGACGTAAGTAAGACCTTTGTCGATTTCGCCGGCATCGGGACGGCGGTCGAGGATCCGAATATAGAGCTCTTCGATCCGGCGGCGGTCCTGCTTTTCCTGCTTCAGAACCGTATCGGTCAGCGCCTTCGCTTCACGGACCACCATGGGGCTGTTCATTACGAACAGGGCTTGCGTGGCGACCGTGGTGGGGCTGCGTTTGCCTTCGGGACTGGTGGCGTCACCGAAGTCGAAGAGGGTGTAGAGAGTCGGCAGGTTGGAGCGGCGCAGCGGCAGGTAGATGCTGCGGCGATTCGTCGATTCCGGGTTCATGCTGATGCGGCTGGAGCTGGTTTCGCCGTCCGTGCCGACGCCGGGATCGAGCGTGCCGCCCATGGTGAGGTCGAGATCGCCGCCCATGGCGAGATAGGCATCGCGAATTTCTTCGATGCTGAGGCGCTGGCGCGGGAAGTGCGAGAGCAGGCGGTTTTCCGGATCTTTGCTCTTCTTCTCTTCATCGAAAGCGGCGCTCATGCGGTAAGTGCTGGAGAGCATGATCATCCGGTTCATCTTTTTGATGGACCAGCCGTTTTCCATGAAGGCGGCGGCGAGGTAGTCGAGCAGTTCGGGGTTCGACGGGCGCTCGCCCAGGCGGCCGAAATTATCGGGAGTGCGGACAATGCCGTCGCCGAAGTGGCCCTGCCAGATGCGGTTCATCATGACGCGGGAGGGGATCGGGTTGCGGGGGTCGACAATCCAGTCGGCCAGTTCGAGGCGGCCGCTTTTCGTCGAGACCGGGCCTTCCGGCGCGTTCAGCGCCAGGATCGACGGGACCGTGGGGGCGACCTTGTCACCCAGGCTGTGATAATCGCCGCGGATGAACACCTTCTGGTCCATCGTCTCGCCTTCTTTGACGGCGCAGGCCATGGGGATTTCCTGGGTGGGCAGGTTTTTCGCGAGTTCCGCGGACCGGGTGAGCAGCGTGCGGATCTGCTCCGCCTTCTCCGGCGCGAGAGTGGCGATCTGTTCATCCTTCGAACGATAGAGAGGGCCGTTTTCGATCCAGGTCGCGACGAAGAACGGATCCTTCTGTTTGTTCATGACGGGACGAGGGCCCGCGATTTTTCCGGCGGAGGGGAAACTTTGCTCCGCCTGTTTCCACCAGCTGAGATCCTGATCGTACTGGTAGGCGCTGCGGCGGAAATCTTCCTGATACTGGGCGGCGATTTCCTGCCGGTTGGCGTCGGTAGCCGCGTGCCATTTCGCCAGTTCGGGATTCGACTTCACCTTGAGGTAGGAGACCCAGCGGGTGAGCAGCTTTTCGTCGAGCTTCGAGTCGGCGGCGACGGACGCTGCCGGCTCGTTCTTCCCGTAGACCCTGTAAGCAGCCTGCATGTAAGCGGGAATCTGCTTCTCCTGCTCGTCGCGATGCTTCTTGGCATCGCGGTCGAAATCGAGGATTTTGGCGATGTCTTTCTGCACGCCGAGGTATTCGGTCCACTGCTTTTTGAACGCTTCGAACTGGCCGGCGGGCGCGAGCGGCGTCTGCACGGGATCGCCATCCTGACCCTTTGTATAGCTGAGCGTCGAAGCGAAAACGGCCGCGAGCTGGTAATAATCTTTGGTCGCGATGGGATCGAATTTATGGTCGTGGCAGCGGGCACAGGTGACCGTGAGGCCCAGGAACGCTTTCGCCGTCACGTCGATCTGGTCATCGACGACGTCATAACGCTTCAGAGGGAGATCCTTCTGAGCCAGCGCCTTCTTACCCAGGGCGAGGAAGCCGGTGGCGACGATGCCGCGATATCCGACGCCGGATTTCGGATCCTCCGCCAGCACGTCCCCGGCGAGTTGCTCGCGGACGAACTGGTTGTACGGCATGTCGTCATTAAAGGCCTGAATCACGTAATCGCGATAACGCCAGGCGTGCGGATAACGGTGATCTTCGTCGCTGCCGGTGGAATCGGCGTAGCGCATGGCGTCCAGCCAGTGGCGTCCCCAGCGTTCCCCGTAACGCGGCGAAGCGAGGAGGCGGTCGACCACCTTTTCATAGGCGTTCGGAGACTTATCGGCAAGGAAATCCTGAATTTCCTTTTCCGTGGGAGGCAGGCCGGTGAGATCGAACGTGGCGCGGCGGAGAAGGGTGGTCTTGTCGGCGGACGGCGCGGGTTTCAGGCCGTTCTTTTCGAGATTGGCGAGGACGAAGCGGTCGAGAGGCGACGCGGCCCAATCCTGCTGTTTCACGGCGGGCGGAGCGGCGTGGGATATGGGCTTAAAGGACCAGAAATTTTTGTCGGCGTCGGTGATCACGCCGCGCAGCGCAACGGGGCGGACGCCCGTGCCGGAGAGAGCGTTGCCCGCGGAAGGCGTGGTGGCCGGGACGGGAGCGCCCGCCGCAACCCACTCGCGAAGGGCGGCGATGGTTTCCGCTGGAAGCTTGCCCTGGGGCGGCATTTTGACCTGACTCTCATAGGCAAGAGCCTGGATGATGGCGCTTTTGTCCGCCTCGGCCGGTTTGCCGAAGATGCCGGTGGACGCAGCTTCTTTAATGGATTCGGGGCTGCTGAAATCGAGGCCGCCGCTCTTGAGTTTGGCGTTGTGACAGCCCTGGCACTTTTCCGCGAACAGCGGGCGTGCATTCTTTTCGAACAGCTCGAGGCCGGCGGGTGTCGTCTGGGCCGTCAGAGCAAAGCTGAAAGCGGAGAGCAGAAGTGCGGCGGAGGGAGTGCGTGAGGTCATGGATTCTCGGCAGCTTAAACGTTAACCGTGTTGCTATTGTATCGCCTTTTCAGAGAGGCGCGCAAAAACCGGCAAACGGGTACACGGGACCTGTCGTCCATGGGACCTGTCGTACATGGGACGTATCGTACAGGGAACGTCCTGTACGGCGGGTAAGTTTGTCCTGTCTGAATCTGGCGGATCAATTGCTGTAACAGAAGCAGGAGAGTACAAATGTTGCACTGGTCACTGATTTTTCTTGTTATCGCGCTTGTCGCTGGAGTGCTGGGCTTTGGTGGTATAGCCGGGACTGCGGCCGGAATCGCAAAAATCCTCTTCATGGTATTTCTCGTGATCTGGCTGGTTGCTTTAATTGCCGGTCGCCGGGCTGTCTGATCGCGGTCTGTTCACAGAGGGAACGCAAAAAGCCCGGAAAGCCACATGCACTGTCAGTGCATGTGGCTTCCCGGGCCTTTTGATTTCAACTGACCTCAGAATGTAACGCGCATCGCCACCTGAATCACGCGCGGTCCGCGATCCGCCGTCGCCGTTCCGAACAGCGTATTGATCTGCTGTCCGGCGGCGTTGAACTTCGCCGCGGTATTGATGGTGGACCACTGCGCGTGATTGAAGGCGTTGTAGAACTCGCCCCGGAGCTGGAGCGACATTCTCTCGCGAATCACGAAGTTCTTGAAACCCGAAAGATCCCACTGGTTCTGTCCCGGGCCCCGGAACACATCGCGTGCGGCACTGCCGATGTAGCCAAGAGCCGGCAGCGCGAACGCGTTGGTGTTGAACCACTGATTCTGGTTGCGATTGCCATAGCCGAGTTGCGGATTGGCGATCACGTTGATGCGCTGGCCATCCCCGCCACCGATCAGATCGGTGCCGGCAACAGTGCTGAAAGAGACGCCGGTGGGCGCGCCGTCCGCAAAGGTGGCGATACCGGAAACGTTCCAGTGCGCCAACAGTGTGCTGAGAATCGGATTTTTGAAGCGCGCCGATCCCGGCAATTCATAGAGCCACGAAATATTCGTGACGAAAGTGCGGTCGAAGGACGACTCGCCGTAGTTCAGTACCCTCGGATTGCCGTAGGTCGCAATGGTGTTGCCGTTACCCGAACCGTAATCCATCGATTTCGACCAGGTAAAATTCGCCTTGAATTCCATGCCGTTGGAGAATCTGCGGTTCGCCTGCGTCTGCAGGGAGTAGTAACTCGAAGTTCCGATCGGCTCCAGGAACGTAATGGAACCATAACCCGCATAGGGAGCGAGGAAGTTGTTCGGGAGCGGCTTACCCGGCAGCGTGGGATCCTGCGCGCTCGCCGCGAATCGCGCGCCATAAGGCAGCTGATTCAGATTCTGGGACATTTCCAGATGACGTCCGAGTGTGCCGACGAGAGCGACGTCGAGCACGACCGAGTGGCCGATATCGCGCTGGCCGCCCAGGCTGAACGAGTAAGTCGCGCCGAGGCGGTGCTCGTCGTTGCCAAGAATGTTCGAAGGGAACAGCGTGCCGGCCGTACCAAGGAACGAGTTGAGGGTTCCGTAGTAAGTGGTCGGGGTGTAGGAAAGCGGGGGAGTCGACTGGAAGCTTCCCGAGCAGCAAAGGCTGGGCTGGCTGGTCGGAATGTAGCTGATGCCGAAGCCGCCGCGAAGTGCCGTTTTTCCGTCGCCAAACACATCGTAGGCGAAACCGAACCGCGGACCGATATCCAGCGCGGAACCTTTTGTCAGACCGAGCGGCACGCCTTTCTGACCGGCGATGATGATGCCGTCAGTCGGATTGCCGACACCCGGCACGATCGCGCCGACATAAACCTGCGGGAGTTGCGCTCCGGTCACCGGGTTCACGGCCACGCGTGTTCCGGCTGAAGTGAGAGCGGGGGCATACAGTACGGGAGCCTGGGAGGCAATCCACGAACCGGGATCGAAGCCGGCCATGATATTTTTACGCTGCCGCCACGGAATGCGCGTGGTGAAGCGAACGCCGATTTCAAGAGTCAGGCGCTTGCTCACCTTCCAGGAATCCTGCACATATTCTTCGAAGGCCGATTCGCGATAGTCCGCCGCGTTGCGCGCCGAGCTTTCGGTATAAGTATCGAAAACGCCCAACAGCGCGTTCGAATAGCCATAGCCGGTATCGAGCGGGTTATTGACGTCTTTGGCAAACGCGAAATTACCGGAGTAGGCGGTACCGGGATTACCCTTCCACATGCGCGTGCGTTCGATGCTGACACCGGTCTTCAGCGTGTGAACGCCCAGGACTTTGGTCAGGTTGTCGGAGAACGTGAACTTCGTGGTGGCGCCATCGATCGGCGCGCGGGCGTCGTACGAATATCCCGCCGCCGAAGGCACATCGCCGAAGCTCATGATCGGAATCACGTTATTGGAGTTCGCGGAAGGGTACCACTGCCCCAGGCCGTTGAGATTGTAAGTGGAACGCTGAATCTTCGCGTTCTCTGCGTCGCTGACGGGACCGCCGGGCTCATCCCAGTGATTGATGCCGAAGGTGACTTCGTTAATCAGCGTTGGCGTGATCGTATAGACAAGGTTGATCGACGGCGTTTCGATGCGCGACTTATAGAACGATTTCACCAGACCCCATGCCGGTCCCGGGGCCGCGCCGACAGCGTAACCGGTGCTGGAGTTATTGATCTGGTTGTTATGGCCGTACATGCGGAGCTTATCGGTGAAGTTGAAGTCCACGCGGTACGTGTAATTTTCGATATTGACGATCGGCGTTTCCTGGAACAGGAAATTGTAGTTACCGCCGCTGACCGCCCGGTTGGTGAAGTTCGGCAGCGGGAAGACGCTGAGCAGCGACGCTCCCAGCGGATTAATCTGGCTGGGCGGCACGATATTTCCGGGGTACACGGTCTTGGTGCCGGACTGGTTCACGGGGATGAGAGCACCGCCAACGGTCACGCTCTGTGAGAAGTTGCCGGCGCGTTCCAGCGCGGTGGGCATGGTGTTTTGCTGCAGGGCTTTGGGAACACCCTGATAAGCATACTGGTTATTAAAGAAAAAGAAAATCTTGTTCTTCTGCGTGTTGAACTTCTTCGGAATGTAGACCGGGCCGCCGATGCTGCCGCCGCCGATCACGTAGCGATATTTCGCCTTGGCCACGTTGTTCAGATTGTTGAAGTACGAGTTGGCATTCAGATCTTCATTCCGAAGATAGGCGTAAATATCGCCGTGAAACTGCCGGGAGCCGGATTTGGTGGAGAGATTGATGATGGCGCCGCCGCTCTGGCCATACTCGGCCTGATAGCTGGAGGTTTTGACGTTGAGTTCCGCCAGCGCGTCGGTGGCTTCGGTCGCGTAGAGAGCGCCCTGACTGGAAGGATCCGACCCGTCGACGCCGTTCAGCGTGGGGATGGTGGCTGCAGCGCGGGTGCCGTTGATGCTGGAGTAATTCTGTCCCGAACTGGGGCCATCGGCGTCAGTCGCGCCCGCGAATCCGGGCAGACCGCGCAGCAGACCGCCGAAGGAAAGGCCGCGGGAAAGCAGGGCCTGAATCTCGTGCTTATCGAGATCGGAGGAGCGTTCGGCGCTTTGGATCTGAACGGGAGTGGCGTCGGCCTGCACGGTAACGGATTCGCTGGTGCTGCCGACCACGAGAGAAAGGGTGCCGGTGGCGCGCCGCTCACCTTCGGTAACGACAATGTTCTTCTGTTCCAGACGCGAGAAACCGGCGGCCTGAATGGCGATGGAGTAAGTCGCGGGCGCGGGAACAGCCTGGAAGGAAAAATTGCCGCCACTGCCGGATTGGAGCGTGATCACCGCGACAGCCGTATCCTGGTTCGTGAGTGTGACGGTAGCGCCGGGGACTCCCGCGCCGGAAGCATCGACCACGGTTCCGGATATGGTGGCGGTCTGCTGGGCACGCGCGCACGGCGGCATGGCGGTCAGCGCCAGAGCCGCAAGTACCGCGATGAGATGCATCGGATGGAACCGACGTAATTTTGTACGGGCGAGCCCGTTACGAGTTGATTTCATGGTTTTTGGTTCCGTTTTCGCAGTACCCGGAGAGTTCGGCGTCACAAATCGCATGGTCCGCCCTTTCTCCCTCAGGGCAAGATGCTATCAGTTCGTAATCGATAAAGTCAAATGGAATCGCCGCGCGTATCGCCGCGCAAACGATGTCCGGTTATTCCGGTGAATTGCCTCCGGACACGGTATGTCACGCTGAGCAAATGGCGGTGGATCTGGTGGTTTGCGTAGCGACGGAAATGGAAGGCGAGCTTTTGCGACCCCATCTGCCGGTTGTTTGCACCGGCGTGGGCGCGGTGAACGCGGCGTGTGGGCTGACCCGGTATCTGGAGCGCGAAGGCGCGCGCGCCGTGGTTGTCTGCGGGATCGGAGGCGCCTACCCCGGGTCCGGTTTGCCGGTTGGCAGCGTGGTGTGCGCGGCGTCCGAGTGCTACGGCGATCTGGGGGCGAACTCGCCGGACGGTTTTCTCGATATGCAGGCACTGGGTTTCCCGCTGGTCTCCGGTCCCGCGCCGATTTATAACGTATTCCCGCTGCGGATTTTTCCCGCGGAACGGCGAGTGCCCTTTGTCACCGTCAATACCTGCACGGGCGATAACGCAACGGCCGTTTCAATCGCCGCGCGAACGGGCGGGTGCGTGGAAAATATGGAAGGCGCGGCCATCGCACATGTCGCGACGCTTTTCGGGATTCCGGCGGGAGAGATCCGGGGCATCAGCAATCCGGTGGGCAACCGGGACCGCGGCGCATGGCGGGTCCGGGAGGCTGCCATCGCGGCACAGGAAGCGCTGTTAATGGCCTGGCGGCAGGCCGGCACATCCTGAGCCATGCTGGTTCAGACCTGCTGCAGGACAATCCTGCTGCGGGACAATAGAGAAGTGCTTTCTCAAAGGGGTGCTCCGGTTTATGACGCCATCGTGGCCGGCGGCGGCATTGTAGGCGCGGCCTGCGCGTTGGAACTGGTGCGCGCCGGCATGCGCGTCGCTCTGGTGGAGCCCTCGGTTTGCGGCGGCGGCGCAACGGCCGCGGGCATGGGCCATCTCGCGGTAATGGACGATTCCGAAGCTCAGTTCGCGCTCACCCGTTACTCACAGATCCTCTGGCACGACTTGGCCTCCCGCCTTCCGGCCGATGTCGAATATTTCCCGTGCGGCGCCCTCTGGGTCGCCGCCGATGACCAGGAAATGGCCGAGGTAGAGCGGAAACACCGCTTTTACCGCGAACGGGACGTGCCGACCAGGGTGCTCGACAAACATGCATTGGCGGAAGCGGAGCCGAATCTGCGCGAGGGCCTCGCGGGCGGGCTCCTGCTGACGGACGACGCCGTGGTTTATCCTCCGTGCGCAGCCCGATTCCTGATGACGGAAGCCGTGGCCGCGGGGCTGACCTTTATTCCGGGACGCGCCGTCACAGAGGTTGGCGAAAACGGCGTCCGGCTCGACGACGGCACCGCGCTTTCCTCGTCATTTACCGTCGTCGCCACGGGAGCAATGGCCGCGAAGCTGGTCCCTTCGGTGCGGATCCAGCCCCGCAAGGGGCATCTCGCGATTACCGACCGGTATCCCGGCTTCCTCCGGCATCAATTAATCGAACTCGGCTATCTGAAGAACGCTCATTCTCATGACGCCGATTCGGTTTCCTTCAACGTGCAGCCGCGAATTACAGGACAGATTCTGATCGGCTCTTCGCGACAGTACGGCGTGGACGATCCTGCCGTGGAGCGACCCATGGTGGAGAAGATGCTCCAGCGCGCCGTCGAATACATGCCGCGGCTTGCAGGCCTTTCCGCCATCCGATGTTGGACCGGATTTCGCGCCGCGACACCGGATAACCTGCCGCTCATCGGACTCTGCCCCGGCTATAAAAACGTCTATCTCGCCGCGGGCCACGAAGGTCTGGGGATTTCCACGTCGCTCGCCACCGGGCGTCTGCTGACCGACCTGATTCTCCATCGCGAATCGGCCATCGCGCGGGAACCCTATCTTCCCGAAAGAACTTTCGCCCACGCCTGATTTAAACCAGACTTGAGCTTTCCGGCGGCACGGTCAGGATTCGGTTCTCAAACCGGGGATTAATGTAGACGTCTCTGCGGATTCCCTCCAGATACTCGCGCCGCCACGCGGCCGGACTCCGCCCCTCGGCTGCGGTGAAGTGCCGCGTGAAGTGGTGGACAGTCTGGAAACCCACCTGCTCCGCCACTTCTTTCAGCGTGTAATCGGAGTAGCGAATCAGATCTTTCGCGCGCATCACGCGGTGGCGCTGCAGAAACGCCAGCGGCGCCATCCCGACGCTGGACTGGAAGTGCTGGCGCAGAGTCCGCTCGGTGCAGCCGGCGACACGCGCAATCTCGCGCACGGTCAGTTGTTCGCAGAGCCGCGAACGGATGCACAGAAGAGCGCGGTCGATCACCGGATCCTGATGCTGCGCGTCCGTGGCGGCGGTTGTGCTCTCGGCCGGCGCTCCGGCCGGGCCCTGCCGCAGGTACAAAAACAGGATCTCCGAAAGCAGCGCGCTGCAGAGTTCGCGATAATACGGCTGCTTTTGCTCGCCTTCCACGCGAATTCTTTCCAGACGCGCGGCAATACCGGAGTCTTTTAGCCGCGGTACGTGGGTCGCGCTCCGGAGGCCGCGTTCCAGCACGCCTTTGCCGACGCGGAACTTGACGTCCAGCGTCCGCATCAGCGAGTTCGCGCGCAGCCCGTGCGTCTCCCCCGCGCGAATCACGCAGAGTTCCCCTCCGGCGATGGGCAACGTGCGGTCGCCGATGGTGAACACGCCTTTGCCGTCGAGAAACAGGATGAGTTGGAAATAATCGTGATGATGCAGCCGCAGGCTCCAGCCTGCCTGGTAGTCATAACGCGCAATCCACAGGACGTCCACGCCTGTTTTCAGGATCGAGCGCTGTGGCATGCCTTCAATTATGAACTGAAGAGCCTTGCCCGGATTCGCTGGAGTCAGGATTCGGAACCCTGGCTCGTGCACAGGCCGGGCCCGTCCAGACCGGCCGCATCCAGGTAGCCGTCTCTCACATCGAAGATTCCCGGATAGCGTTTTTCCCAGCCCCGGCTGGCGACGGGAACATATTCCCGCGCGTTCGCTTCCACGGCCGCGGTGCCCGGTATGTGCGCCGCGATTCCCACCGAGTGGACCAGCGCCGCGCCGGGACACGTCAGGTCCTGCACGCAGCGGAACATCTTATACTTCTGCGCCGCGGCCGCCATGAGCAGCGTCTGCGACTGCCCTTTGCAGGCCTTCAGCGCGACACCCGTGTAACCCATATCGCGCGCCAGCAGCAGCGTGTCGAGGCCGGTCAGGGATTCGTCGATCACAATGGGCCGCAGCTTCGCGGCTTCGAACATGGTGTTGCCGCGATCCGCCGCGAGATCCCGCGCGGTGGGCTGCTCGATGTACTGAACGCGCGTGAAGGCTTCGGGCGCCATCTTCTTCAGCGTGCGCTCGAACTCAAGCAGGTACTGCACGTTGGGACAGCGCTCGTTGAAATCCAGCGAGTACACCCAGTCGCGAAAGCCCCGTTTTTGCTGCGCGGCGGTTGTGACGCGATCAATCTCGGCAACCCGGCCGGCATCCCACGTCAGGTCGTTTCCGTTGAGCTTGATCTTGATCGCGGTCACGCCGCTGTACGGAATCCAGTCTTCCAGACATTCCGGCAGGCCGTCGCCGATTTTCTTTTGCACCTCGCCCGGCGTCAGGGAATCCGAGGCGCCCACGGAATGGTACATGCGGACGCGCTTCGCCATCTTCGGCGCAATGTATTGATCCAGATATTCGCCGCGGAACTCCGGGTTCAGATAGTGCGCCAGATCGTGCCGCACGAAGTCTTTGCCACACACGGAGAACGCGTTGCGATGGTGGAGTTTCCCGAACGCGTCGTGCAGAGCGGCGTCCAGCGGGCTGGCCGTCACCAGCGTGCACAACTTCGGGATGGCCACGGGGAGGTTCAGTTCGCGCGAGACCTCCGCGGCTGCCTTGAGATATTCGGGCTCCAGCGCGAGATTAATATCCAGAGGATGCGCGAAACCGGTAAACGACCGGGTAATTCGCTCGATTCGCAGCGCGAGGGCTTTCATGGCGCCGAGAGTCGTCTCGTACGGAACACCAGGCGCGGGGAAGGACCAGACGTTGCCGAGCGGGATCGCCGCGTAGCCACTCGCGGATTGGCCGCTTCGCAGACGCAGCCTGCAGCGCACATTCAGAATGGTGACCCGGTCGACTTCCCTGCCCCCGAATTTGTAGGGAGCCCGATACAGGAAATCTTCGAAGGACGTGGAAATCTCTTCAATGCGGGCGTCGGTTGTCTTCGCGGCGAGAAACAACGCGGGCATGGCGAGGAACTCCCGGCGAGGGAAGCCACCTGACATCATGAAAGTTTCCAGGGAGCGCGGTAGGGGCGGGCCAGCCATGTGTTGGCCTCGTCATCGCCGACGATTCGCTCTGCTGCGGCGTCCCAGCGGATCGACCTCCCCAGACGAGTCGAGATGTTGCCCAGATGGCACATGACCGCGGAACGATAGCCCTCTTCGATGTCGGCGGTCGGTTTCTCCCGGCTCCGGAGGCAGTTCAGGAAGGTGCGCGCGTGCGGCGCGTTCAGGTCCTGGCCTTTCATCGACATCGCCTCAATGGCCGGCGCCGTTGAGCCCTTCGGCGTTTCCGGGTAGACGTTGTATCCGGCGCGCGTCAGCGACATCATGCCCTTACTGCCGTAAATATCAAGCGTGGAAGTCTTGCCCTCCGCCACTTCGCTGGTGGACCAGAGAACGGTGGCTTTCGGGAAACGGTAGAGCACTTCCTGCACGTCCGGCGTTTCGCCGCCATCGGTAAGACCGAAGCGTCCGCCCATGCCGGAAACTTCGAGCGGCGCTTCGGCGCTCAGAATCCAGCGGGCGATATCAAGGTGGTGCGCGCCCCAGTTGGTCATCTGACCGCCGGAGTAATCCCAGAACCAGCGGAAATTATAAATGGCCCGAAAGGCGTCGAAAGTCCGCTTGGGGGCCGGTCCCAGCCACATGTCCCAATCGAGCTTGCCGGCCTCGAAATCGGCCGGTTTGAGTCCCGGAAATATATTTCGCTGAAAGCCGGCGTGAATGCGGTGGACTTCGCCGAGCGTGCCATCCTGGATCAGTTTCACGGCCTGAATGTAGTGCGCGCCGGAACGCTGCTGGCTGCCGGTCTGGACAACACGCTTGTGCAGGCGGGCGGCGTCGAGCATCCGGCGGCCTTCCGCGACGGTCAGAGACAGAGGCTTCTCGCAATACACGTCCTTGCCGGCTTCGCAGGCGGCGATGGTCATGAGGGCGTGCCAGTGGTCCGGAGTCGCCACGATCACCGCATCTATGTCCTTCCTGTCCAGCAACCGGCGGAAATCCTTGTGCCCCGTCGCGCGTCCCTTGTCGGCCGACATGGCGATGCCCTGGTTCAGAAAGTTTTCGTAGACATCGCAGACCGCCACGGGATCGACGTCGGGTTGTTTAAGGAACGTGCCCCAGTCTTCCCGGCCGCGGCCGCCCGAACCGATCAGGCCGAGCCGCACCCGATCGTTGGCGCCGAAAACGCGCGTGGCACTCAGGGCGGAAACGGCGCTTACGGCGATGGAAAAACGACGTCGGGTCATGAACGGGCCTCTTTGCTCCTTCAGATATATCGCACGGAAGCTGCCTGGGCAACCGGCAAGGCGCCCGGAGCGCGGCAATCTCCGTTTCAGACAAAAAAAAGACCGGTCCGGCGGCGGCGCGCCCGATATAATTGGGCCACCGGG
>Ga0073936_10008867_pt1 | contig 12625 bp, 10 predicted proteins | sample AliMusrvi5mmetaG_FD_87041 | JGI IMG/M metagenome (GOLD analysis project Ga0073936, IMG submission 87041) | Freshwater lake bacterial and archeal communities from Alinen Mustajarvi, Finland, to study Microbial Dark Matter (Phase II) - Alinen... | ecosystem: Environmental > Aquatic > Freshwater >... | reverse complement strand
GTCGCAGAAGCGCACGAAGCGCGCGCCCTTGACCGACGAATCGATGTCGAGCACGCCCGACAGGAACGCCGGCTGGTTGGCGACGATGCCGACGCTGATGCCGTTGTAGCGGGCAAAGCCGACGAGCAGGTTGGGCGCGAACTGTTCCTTGATCTCGAAGAAATCACCGTCGTCGACCGTCTCCCTGATGACGATCTTCATGTCATAGGCGGCGTTCGGATTGGCGGGGATGACGTCGCGCAGGACGTTCGAGGCGCGGCTGGCCGGGTCGGTGCAGGGCAGGACAGGGGCGCTCTCGAAATTGTTCTGCGGCACGAAGGACAGCAGCCGCTTGATGTAATGAATGGCATCGGCAGTCGAATCCGCGGCGTAGTCGGAAATGCCGCTCTGCGACGAGTGCATGTCGGCGCCGCCCAGTTCCTCGACGGTCACCACTTCATGGGTGACCGACTTGACGACCTTGGGGCCGGTCAGGAACATGTAGGAGTTGAGCCGTTCCATGATGACGAAGTCGGTCAGCGCCGGCGAGTACACCGCGCCACCGGCGCAGGGCCCGAGAATCGCCGAGATTTGCGGAACGACACCCGAAGCCATCACATTGCGCAGGAAGATCTCCGAATAGCCGGCCAGGCTCTCGATGCCCTCCTGGATGCGCGCGCCGCCCGAGTCATTGAGCCCGATCACCGGGGCGCCGTTCTTCATCGCCAGATCCATGATCTTGCAGATTTTTTCGGCCAGCGTTTCGGACAGCGAGCCGCCGAAGACGGTGAAGTCCTGCGCATAAACGTAGACGATGCGGCCGCCTATGGTACCGTGTCCGGTCACCACGCCGTCACCCTGGATTACCGTATCCTCCATGCCGAAATCCCGGCAGCGGTGGATCTTGAACATGTCGAATTCTTCGAACGATCCGGGGTCGAGCAGCAGGTCGATGCGCTCGCGGGCAGTCAGGCGGCCCTGCGCATGCTGCTTGTCTATCCTGTCCTGTCCCCCGCCGAGTGAGGCTTCCGCCTGCCGCTCCAAGAGCCGATCAAGTTGCGCGTTCGTGTCCATTGCAATCACCTGGTAATGAGAAATTCTTAGGTATCGGGTCGCTCGCCGCAAGCGGCAACCCGATACCTAAAGCGGAGTGAGGGCGCATCATAACCCGTCCCGAGCCCTCTATGCGCTTCCGCCGACTTCGGCGAAAACGCCTCGACAATTTCTTCTTTCCGGTTTGTCCCGATCGCATCAGCCGGGCCGCGGCCCGACAACGGCTCTCGTGCCGTCTGCAAGGAAACTGCCCGGCGCTCAATTCGATGCATGGCGACGACCGTGATGCTACAGTCCCCGGCAACGCGCGATTGTTGCCCTGTTTTGTTGAGTCGGCAAACGCTGTATAGTCACCACATTGTGCAATTATGGAATAACGTCGATGCGCAGGAAAATACCCGGCACTGAGCTGCTGATCGCTTTCGAGACTGCCGCGCGGCACCAGAGCTTCACCCGCGCGGCCGAGGAGCTTTCGCTGACGCAAAGTGCCGTTTGCCGGCAGATTGCGGCCCTTGAAAGCAACCTTGGCGTGCCGCTCTTCAACCGCATCAAGAAGCGGGTCACCCTCTCCGAAGCCGGGCAGATCTACGCCCGCCAGGTCAGGGAAAATCTGAAGCGGATCGAGCACGACACGCTCTCGCTGATGGCGCACCGCGGCGCCGGCGGCGTCCTCGAACTCGCGGTGATTCCGACTTTCGCGACGCGCTGGCTGATTCCGCGCCTCGGTCGTTTTCATACCGCGCACCCGGGCATCACGCTGGACTTGACCACCCGCGCCGAACCCTTCATGTTCAACGATACCGATTTCGACGCGGCGATCCACTATGGCGATCCGGTGTGGCCGGGGGCCATCGCCGAATACCTGTTCGGCGAGGACATGGTGCCGGTGTGCAGTCCGGCCTTGCTCAAGGGCAAGACGCAGATCGACCCGGATGAACTCGAGCGCCTGCCCTTGCTGCACCAGTCGGCCCGGCCCGACGCCTGGCGCGAGTGGTTTGCCGCGGCCGGTCTGGCCAATGTCAACGCCATGGGCGGTGCTCGTTACGAGCTCTTCTCGATGCTCGTCGAAGCCGCGCTCGCCGAACTCGGGGTGGCGCTGGTGCCGCGCTTTTTCGTCTTGAGCGAGATCGCTTCGGGCCAGTTGGTGAGCCCGTGTTCGACGGTATTGCACAGCCAGCGCAACTACTACCTCGTCTATCCCGAGAACCGCGTCGGCTCGGTGCCGCTGCAGACTTTCTGCCGCTGGCTGCGCGAACAGGCTCAAAGCTACCGCGAAGCGGCTTAAGCGCGCGCCGCGCCGGGGGCGCTCGCCAGCGCGCAGCCGGGCGCGAGCAGACGGCGAATCAGAGGCGCAGCGCCAGCGCGAGCGGGACAAAAAGCAGGGCCGCGGCGTTGCCGATCATGACGATGGAAGCGACCTGGTCGGGTTCCTGGCGGTAGCGTTCGGCGAAAATGAAGTTGGTCACCGCCGGGGGCAGGGCGCCGAAGACGAAGAGCATGTCCTGGTCAAGCGGTTTGAGCCCGGCGAGGACGCCGTATCCCCATGCGATCAGCATTCCGGTGAGCGGCGTTGCGATGGCGCCCACGGTGCCGATTCGCCAGGCGCTCATCGGCGTGCTCGACAGGCGCGCGCCGAGCGAGAAGACCATCAGGCCGAGGGAAATGTCGCCGAGGATGCGGGCGGCGGTCATCGCCGGCGCCCACACCGTGACTTCGCCGAGGCTGACGACGACCCCGAGCACGGCCGCGACGACGAAGGGTTCGCGCCACAGCGTGCCGAGCTGCAGGCGGCCAATGATCAGCCAGGGGACGATGAGGAACTGCAGCAGGGTGGCGACCATCAGGAAGATGACCGCTGCGCCGAGCGCCTGATCGCCGAAAGTCAGGAGCAAGAGCGGTATGCCCATATTGCCGCAGTTATTGAACATCACCGGCGGCACCAGCGTCTTCGGGTCAAAGCCGAACAGTCGCGCCAGCGGCCAGGCGAGCACGCCCGAGCCGAGAATGACCGGCAGCGCGCCCAGGGTGATCGGCAAATTCGCGGCGAGGTTGAAGGTCTTTCCGGCGAGCGCCGAGAAGATCAGCGCCGGCAGAAAGATCTCCATGTTGAGCCGGTTGGCGACCGTCATCTCCGGATTGTGCCGGCGCCCATAGACGTAGCCGACCAGGACGATGATGAAGATCGGAAAAACGATGCCGACGATGCGAAGAAGCATGGGTGGGTTGCTCAGCAAGAAAAACGCGAAGTCTGCTGGAAAAGCCGGGGCATGACAACCGCAATGATCGGCGCGGGCAGCCGATCGCCGCAATCGGAACGGGCAGCGCCTCATCGCTTCGTTCGCCTGAACCGGTTCGGCGTTCGCTTGCCGTGCCGCCGAAGCGGGCAAGCTTGCCCGCTCCAGCCTGAAGACCGGGTCAGCGCCCGCGGCGCGTTTGCTATGGCTTTCGGACGGGCTTTCAGTAGGCTCCGAACCACTTGGCCGGTACGATCACCAGCGCCGGGAAGAAGACCATCAGCAGCATGATGAGGGTGTGCGAAACGAGAAAGGGGCTGACGCCCTTGACCACCTGCAGCATGGTGCTCTTGGTCGCGCCGGCGACAACGTTGAGTACGACGCCGACCGGCGGCGTGATCAGACCGATCGAGCCGCAGATCACGAAGATCACCCCGAAATAGACGTCGTTGATCCCGGCCTGCCTGGCGATCGGCAGAAACACCGGCGTCAGGATCAGGATGATGGGCGCAAGGTCCATGACGCATCCGGCGGCGAACAGGATGCCCACGACAGCCAGCACCAGCAGCGTCGGGCTGCCCATCAGCGGTTCGATCAGCGCCACCATCTGGCCGGGCAGATCGGCAATGGTGATCAGCCAGGCGGCGACCAGCGCGGCAGCGATCAGGAACATCACGACGCCGGTACTGCGCGTCGTCGTGACCAGCACCTCGAAGATCTGCTTGAACTTGAGTTCCTTGTAGATGAAGACGGCAACGAACAGAGAATAAACCGCCGCGACGACCGCCGCCTCGGTCGGCGTGAAGATGCCGAACTTGAGGCCGAAAATGATGATCCCCGGCAACATCAGTGCCCAGGCGCCTTCCTTGAAAGCGGCAAACAAGACGGCAAAGGATTGCTTCTCATGGACCTGCACTTCGTCGTTGCGCGTCGTATACCACCAGGTGAAGGCAAGGCCCGCGCCCATATACAAGCCGGGGAAAATGCCGGCGAGAAAAAGCTTGGAAATCGAAACCCCGCCGGCGACGCCGAACAGGATGAAGGGGATGCTCGGCGGGATGATCGGGCCGATGATGCCGCCCGCGGCGACCAGTCCGCAGGCCTGTCCGCGCGAGTGGCCGGCGGCCGCCATCATGGGCACCAGCAGGGTAGCCAGCGCCGCAGCGTCAGCCACCGCCGAACCCGACAGGCTGGCCAGCAGGCAGGCGGCGATGATGGTCACGTAACCGAGGCCGCCCCTGACGTGTCCAACGAAAACCAGACACACCTTGACGATGCGCTTCGATAGCCCGCCGGTATTCATCACTTCGCCGGCGAGCAGGAAGAAAGGCACGGCCATCAGCGAGAACGAAGTCGTTCCGTTGATCATGTTCTGCGCAACGATCTGCGAGTTGAACATGTCGAGCTGGAACATCAGCGCCACGGCCGAGGCGAGCAAGGCGAATGCAATCGGCATGCCGATGACCATGGCGCCAAAGAGCGCCAGCAAAAATATCAATATGGACATTTTCTTTTTCCCTCTCTAGCCTTGGTGGGCGTCTTTAGCGTTGTGCGCCACTTCGGCGAGCGCTTCCTCGGCTTCGGAACTGATGGTATGGGTGAGCTTGCCTCTGAGGATGAGGACCATGTCGCCAAAGAGGACCAGTATCGCGATGGCGCTGAAAACAACGCCGATCACGTACAGAATGCCCAGCGAGAGCCCGGAGGCGGGCGCCAGATTGTCCCAGTTGATCAGCATCTGTTGCCAGCTTCCCTTGAGGAACATGCCCATCATCCAGATCATCAGCAGATGCGCGATGGTCAGCATGACGCGCTGGACCACCGGCGGGAACTTGGTCAGCAAGGCGTCGAAGCCAAGGTGTCCGTGGTCGCGCAAGGCGACCAGGCCGGCCGAATAAGTCATCCCGGTCAGGCACCAGGCCGACAACTCTTCGGAGATCGACAGCCCCGAGTTGAAGAGGTAACGCAAGACGACGTTACCAAAGACCATGATGATCATGGCGGCCAGACAGAGCGCTGCGAACACCTTGATGCCATGGAACAGCTTGTCCAGAAATTCTTTCATCGCGAATCCTTTTATTCAGACACCATCATTAGTCATGCACGAACCGTTGTGCGGCGTGGGTCTTCGCTGATTGCTCCCAGCGCGGGGGATCGTCAGCGTAGCTCATTTTCCTGACCGGCGCGAGATGTCGCTTCGATCCGGAAAAGACCTCCGTCGCCGGTGAGCGAAACAGCCGGCGAAAGGAAATTCCCGCCAGACAGCAGGGAAGCTGCCGGGCAGGAACATCAATCGTGGGGAGCAGGGAATTGCGCATACTTCCGGTTTCCCGGGACGCCACGGCGATGGTATCGATGACGTGCCCGACCATGGCGTCAGCATGACGAATGCCGGGAATGCCGCGGGCATTCCCCTGCACGAAACGCCCGCGATCTTCTTACGGATTGAGTTTGCGGGCTTTAGCCAGTTCCTCGTTGTAGACTTTCATGACCGCCGGGTCATAACTGGCCGCGAATTTCTCGGTCACCGGTTTGACAATGGCGGCCATTTTCGCAAGTTCAGCCGGCGCCGGTGCGTTGTATTGCATGCCGGCCGCCTGCAGGTCGGCGACCGATTTCACGGCGGCGGCGCGGGCCAGCGTGCGCTCATAGGCGATGGCTTCCTTGGCCGAATCCTGCATGATTTTCTGCTCGGTCGCAGAGAGCTTGTCCCAGAACACCTTGCTCACCAGCAGGATATTGGCGCCATAGACGTGATTGGTCGCGCTCACGTACTTCTGCACTTCGTAGAACTTGTTGGAGAGAATCACCGAGAAGGGATTTTCCTGCCCGTCGATGGTCTTGGTTTCCATCGCCGTATAGACTTCGCCGATCGGCATCGGCACCGGATTGGCCCCGAGCGCCTTGAAGCTCGCCAGGAAAACCTCGTTGGGGATGACGCGGAGCTTGAGCCCCTGGATGTCTTCGACGTGCACGATCGGCCGCTTGCTGTTGGTGACGTTGCGGAAACCCAGTTCCCAGTAGCCGAGAGAAATCAGCCCTTTCGCCGGCAGCTTGGAACTCAGCAGTTGTCCCAGCGGCCCGTCGAGCAGTGCATCGGCCTGCCCGCTGTTGCTCACGGCGAAAGGAAAGTCGAGCAACCCGTATTCCTTGACCATGCCTGCGAGCGAGGTCGTCGCCGGCACCGACATTTCCTGCACGCCGCCTTGTAGCGCCGATTGCTGCTGTGCATCGCTGCCCAGCGTCGAATTCGGATATTCCTTGACCTTGAATTTGCCGCCGGTCTTGGCGGCGACGATTTCGGCGAATTTTCTCACGCCGAAACTGATCGGGTGATCGGTGTTGTTGATGGTGCCGAACTTGATGTTGCGCTCCTGAATTTCCTGCGCCTGCGCGCCGGTGTTGACGGCCAGAAAGCAGGCGCTGACGAGTACGAATCCGAAAGTCTTCTTCAATTGCATATCAATCTCCCTAAATGACATTGAATTTTTGATTCAAAACCCGATTGCGGCTTGATCTTGGCCGGTGAAGCAGTGCTCAGGCAAGAGCGGTCACGCTCAGTTAGCTCGATGACAGGCCTTGCGACAGGCCTGACCATAGCGAATCCTACTCTACTTCTTGGCTTCGACGTCCTTGACGGCGGCGAGGATCGCATCGACCCACTTCGGATCGACCGTCGTCTTCAGCCAGTCGATGATCGGCTTTTGCGTTGCGGTCTTGAACTGGGCGATTTCGTCGGCGGTCGGGACATAGACCGTAACGCCCTTTTCCTTCAGGGTTTTCACGCCCTCTTCGGTGAACTTGCGGTTGATGCTGCGCTCGGCGATGCAGGCGTTCTTGCCCGCGTCCTGAACCACCTTCTGCAGGTCGGCCGGCAGGCCCTGGAAGAACTTCTCGTTGATCGGGAACCAGTCGACGCCGTAGTTGTGGCCGTCCAGGGTCACGTGCTTCTGCACTTCGTAGATCTTGGCAAAGACGATCGACGGGATGACGTTCTCGTGTCCGTCGACGACGCCGGTCTGCAGCGCCGTGTAGGTCTCAGGCCACGGCACCGGCGTCGGCTGGGCGCCGAGCGATTTCATCTCGGTGACGTAGAGCGGCGTTTCCATGACGCGAATCTTCAAGCCGGAGAGATCCTTCGGCGAGCGGATCGGAGCCTTGCCGCTGGTGAAGTGCCGGAAACCGACTTCGCCGAAGCACAGGTTGCGCATCCCCGATTTGGCGAGGAAGTCCTCTGCGAGTTTCTGGCCGAAGGGTCCGTCCATGACGCGATCGGCGATCTCGTTGGAGGCGAACAGATAGGGGATGTCGGTAACCATCGCGTTCGGGTAGAAGTTGGCCACCGGACCGGAGGCAAGCCCGGCCTGGATGAAACCGTTCTTGACGCCCTCGATGAGGTCGCGCTCACCGCCCAGCGCGCCGGCGCCAAAGACCTGGACGTTGATGCGCCCGTTGCTCTTGGCATTGACTTCCTTGGCGAAGACGTCGGACATGACCGCCTTGCGCGAAAGCGTCATGTCGACCGAGTCCGCGTGCGCGAGTTTCAAAACGACCTTCCGGTCGGTCTGCGCCGAAGCGCCGACCGAGAACAGGAAAGTGGACAGAACCACCGTGGTCGTCAACTTGATCGATTGCTTCATGGTATTGCCTCCTGGGGTAAACCTGCTTTTATAAAAACCGGCTGCGGCGACGACTTTCTCTCAGAGGCGCTCGAATTCGACGGCGATGCCCGGCAATGATCGATTGCCTATGAGGACGAACGCCGCAAGCCAAGTTTCGTGGCGAAAGCGCTGACCATGTGAATGGCGGTCTCGCCACCATTGCCCGATCCGCGCACCGTCTTGCCGCAGACCGCGATTATACCCCTCAATGCGCCAACGACGCCAGCGACCCGGCGCCGAAAAGCCGCTTCGAATTGCTTCGGGTCAAAACCCGAAATATACGCAGAAAGGCATCCCCGGGCGGGATACCGTTCTTGGGCACGAGGAAGCAGGGCAGCCATGCATCCTTCATCGGCGCCCAATAGGCGATGTCTTCAACGGGATCGCAATCCGCGAGCATCGCCGCGGTGGCAATCACGAGAATCTCCTGAAAATCAGGCGCTCCGCAGGCAACGGGGCCTTGGGCTCGAGTACCTTTGGGGTGCAATGTCCCGTTGCCGGGCTTGCGCGGACCGTCGATTTCGATCAGATAGTCCATCAGGAATGCTCCCGCCGGCGCAGGCATTGCGTTCGCCAAAAAGACGAGAGTAGCCCCGGTTTCGTACGGGTTTACAAAACTTCTGCATAAGGTGCGGAATGCACGCGGTTGTCGCCATGCAGTTATGTCAGGTGCGATTATGCCGTGAGAGTTATGAGGCCGTGGACTGCCAGCCTGGCGGAAGTCGGGGTCGCGTTGCACCTAAGGCAGGATGCCGGAACTGCCGTTGTGGACGGCGTCGCGTGGAATGCTCAGCGTGAGCGTGCATTCTTGCCGGTACTGGAGGTCTTCCTGATGCTGTCGAGCAGATCGCGTACCGTCACAGAACGCTCGAATCGCCGGTGTACCACGATCAGGTTCGATGCAGCTTCCATGCCTTTGAGCGGCCGATAACAGACGCCAGGCAGGCGCAGGTGGCTGATCGTCTCGGCCACCAGGCTGACCCCGAAACCTGCGGCGATCAGGCTGATCAGCGTGGCGATTCCCGAGACCCTTTGGGTAATCCTCGGTTCGAAACCCGCGTTCCGGCATTGATCGAGCAAAGCCTGCCCCATGGCCACACCCGGCGAATCGTTGAAGGCCAGAAAATCATCGTCCGCAAGGTCGCCAAGTTTAACGGCCACGTGACCCGACAAGCGATGCTCTTCGGGCAATGCGACAACCAGTTGCTGGGTGGATAAAATGAAGTGTTCGACGTCGTCCAGCGCACTTGCCGGAATCGGTTCGCGGGTGATGGCGATGTCGATATGCTGCGAGTGAATGGCCTCGATTTGCATCAAGGGCGGCATTTCGTGCAGCGAAATCCGTACCCCGGGATGCTCCTTGCTGTAGAGCTTGAGCTGATGCGTAAAGCGTGAATCATAGATGACCGATCCGACCAGGCCGATATCGATCTGGCCTGCTTCGCCGCGTGCCATATCTCTGGCGATGCGCACCGCCTTTTCCGCATTGACGAGCGTGGCTCTCGTTTCCTGCAGGAAAGCGACGCCAATTTCGGTCAGCTCGACGCGGCGTTTTGCCCGGTGAAATAGGCGGGCGCCCAGTTGCTCTTCAAGGGACTTGATCTGCTGACTGAGCGCAGGTTGTGCAATACCCAGCTTTTCCGCGGCGCGAGCGAAATGCAGTTCCTCGGCTGCGGCGACGAAATAACGGAATTGCCTAAAGTCCATATCGGGCCTTTGTCTTAACCATAAGCAAATCTTATCGATTCAATCCTATTAATGCAATTGATAGATTCCACAAGCCGAGGATAATCGCCCCTTAAGGCACTGGCCGCATTCATTCCGCGCTCCCGTCATTTGACAAGCTTGTGGCCCGAAACAGCGGATTCTATAACCCACCAATCGCGCAGGAGTAAACAGTATGGATTTGCAACTGTCATCAGAACAGAGAATGCTCATCGAGACCGTACGCCGCTTCGTCCAGAACGAAATGCTGCCGCTCGAAGAAGAGATCGAAGAGACTCATGTGCTGGCGCCCGAGAAAGCGCGTGCACTGTTCGAGAAATCGAGGGAAAACGGCCTCTACGCCATGAATATTCCGGAGCGGTTTGGCGGTGGCGGCCTGTCGGCAGTCGACACCATGCTGTGTGAAGAACAGTTCGGCCACGCCAAGGACATTTTGATCCGCCGCGCTTTCGGCAACGTCTATGAAATGCTGCTCGAATGCAATCCGGAACAAGTCGAAATCTATCTCAAGCCGTGCGTGACTGGCGAGCGTACCTGCTCGGTCGCCGTTACCGAGCCGAATGCCGGCTCCGATGCGGCGTCCATCAAGACCCGCGCTACCAAGGACGGTGACGGCTGGATTCTCAACGGCAACAAGATCTTCATCAGCGATGCGCTGTACTCCGATTTTTTCCTGGTGTCTGCCGTTACCGACCCGACCCGCGGTGCCAAGGGCATTTCCATGTTCCTGGTGGATAAGAATACTCCAGGATTCATCGTCGGCCGTGACCAGAAGATGATGGGATTGTCCGGTACCAGCCATTGCGAAATCTTCTTCGACAATCTGCGACTCAAGCCGATCAACCTGCTCGGCAAGGAAAACGAAGGTTTCCGGCTGATCCTGACCACCCTCGGCCGCGTCCGCCTGGGGCAGGTGGCTGCCCGCGCCGTCGGCAAGTCGTGCCGCCTCATGAAGTACATGGTCGATTACGCGAAGGAACGCAAACAGTTCGGCAAGCCGATCGGCGACTTCCAGTTCATCCAGGGGATGATTGCCGACAGCGCCATGGAAATCAACGCCGCTCGCTGGATGGTGCTTGATGCCGCAGCCGCCATTGACAATGGCACCGATCCGCGCGGTACGAAGATTTCGATGGTCAAGGTTTACGCCGCGGAAACACTGGGGCGCGTAGCTGACCGCGCCGTTCAAGTCTTTGGCGGCATGGGCTATTGCGCCGAATTGCCCATTGAACGCCTGTACCGCGATTCTCGCATCTACCGCATTTTTGACGGCACCTCGGAAATCCACCGCATGGTTACGGCCGGTGCTGTGATGCGTGAGGGCGATGCGCTGTTTGGCCCCGGTGGCATCTAAGGAGAACAGGAATGAGCAGGATCCCCAGCAAATTCATGACGGCTGCCGAAGCCGTGGCCATGATCAAGGACGGCGATACCGTCGGACTGATCGGCGGCGGCGGCGGTTTGGTCGAAGCCAACTGTATTTTCGCGGCCGTCGAGAAGCGCTTTCTCGAAACCGGTGCGCCTCGTAATCTCTCCCTTGTCCATGCCCTTGGCATTGGCGACAAGAAGACTCGCGGCCTGAACTGCTTCGCCCATGAGGGTATGGTCAAGCGCGTCATCGGTGGCCACTGGGTCTGGTCGCCGACCATGCAGAAAATGGCGCTTGAAGAGAAGATCGAAGCCTACGTGCTGCCCGGCGGCGTCATCTCGCAGCTCTTCCGCGAAATCGGCGCCGGCCGCCCCGGTCTGATTTCCCACGTCGGCCTGGGCACCTTTGTCGATCCTCGTCAGGATGGCGGAAGGATGAACAAATCGGCCAAGGATGAACTCGTTGAGGTCATCGAGATCGCCGGCAGGGAGTATCTGCGCTACAAGCCTTTCCCGGTCAATGTGGCGATCATCCGCGGCTCCTACGCCGACGAGCAAGGCAACGTCAGCATGGACATGGAGCCGGCCAACCTTGACGCCTATGCGGTGGCCGTTGCCGCACACAATTCCGGGGGCAAAGTTATCGTGCAGGTGCGCACGGGAGTCGAACTTGGCGTCCTGCCAGCTCGCTCGGTACGCATTCCCGGTGCCATCGTCGACGCGGTGGTCGTCGATGCGACCCAGATGCAGAGTTACGAAATCGTCTATGACCCGACGATCTCCGGCGAGCGCCTCGGTCCGATTCCGGCCGAACAGCCCGAGGCCCTCAGCGTGCGCATGGCGACTGCCAACCGCGCCTATGAGGAACTGCGTGAGGGTGCGGTAATCAACTATGGTTTCGGCATTCCGGATGCGGTCGCCAAACTGGTGTCTTCGCGTGGCGACCTGAATCGCTATTATCAGACCATCGAACACGGCACCTACGGCGGCAATCTGCTCGAAGGCATGCTCTTCGGCTTTGCGCGCAACGCCTCGGCGATGATCGATGCGCCGTCGCAGTTCGATTTCTACGGCGGTGGCGGCCTCGATATCACCTTTCTCGGCTTCGGCGAATTTGACCGGGAAGGCAACGTCAATGCCTCCAAGCTCGGCGGCACGACGGTCGGCCCCGGCGGCTTTATCGACATTGCCCAGAATGCGCGCAAGGTGGTTTTTTGCGGCAACTTCGAGGCCAAGGGCGTGAAGATTGCACTGGATGGCGGCACGATGAAGATCGAACGCCACGGCGACATCTCCAAAGTAGTCGCCAAGGTCGACCAGATCACCTTTTCGGGCCCGCAATCCCTGGTGCGCGGACAGGAAGTGCTTTACATTACCGAACGCGCCGTTTTTCGCCTGACAGCCAAAGGCATTCTCCTCGAAGAAATCGCCCCGGGTGTGGATCTGCAACGCGACATTCTCGATCGCATGGGATTTACTCCGCTGATGAACGGCCAGCCACGAGTGATGAACCCGAAACATTTTGGCGCCTGACCGGCGCGGAGCAAGGTATGAAAATTATCGTCCCCGTCAAGCGTGTCGTTGATTACAACGTCAAGCGCCTCC
>Ga0073936_10008866_pt1 | contig 12627 bp, 9 predicted proteins | sample AliMusrvi5mmetaG_FD_87041 | JGI IMG/M metagenome (GOLD analysis project Ga0073936, IMG submission 87041) | Freshwater lake bacterial and archeal communities from Alinen Mustajarvi, Finland, to study Microbial Dark Matter (Phase II) - Alinen... | ecosystem: Environmental > Aquatic > Freshwater >... | reverse complement strand
CGGCAGCTACGAAACCATCAGCAAGGTGGGCGGTGAACTCGCCGTCACCAAGACCCATGTGGACAACGCGTTTATCGACATCGGAAAGAGCGTGCCGAAGTTCACCCCGCGCGACAGTGCCGAATTCATCAGCGAGTTGAGGGGAGGCGTCGCGGAAAACTCGACCAAATATCTGGGAAATCCGGCCGGCGAGGCCAAGGCCAATGCCAAACTGGTGGAACGCGCCGACTACGCCGCATCGGTCTCGGCCGGAAAAAAAGCCGGCGAAGATGGCTCGCTCGTCCTGCAGGAGTCCCTTGAACTCCGCAAAGGAGCCTCCCTCGAAAACGCGCTGGCCAAACGCACCGAGAAATTCGTCGCGCAAGGTCTGACCCATGATGAGGCGCTTGGCGCGGCAACCCGCGAGTTCATCACGGAAACCAGGGGATTCGTCAGCGACGCTTCGGTCAAGGTGGTGCGGGATGCCATCAAGAGCGAGGGATCATCGTTCTCCAAGTTCGAGGAAGGACTCGCAGCAATAAGCGCCAACAAGACGTCCGTCTTGTTCCATGGCACCAACGGTTTGTTGATCGCCTACTCTCTCTATTCATCCTATCAGGAAGGGGGCAAAACCGGACTCGCGAAGGAATTTTGCCGCCAGGGGTGTTTTCAGATGATTCCGGCCACCGCTCTTGCCGATCTCGCCGCCGCAGGAGTCAAAATCTCCGGCGAGATTTTTCTCGAAACCGTCAACGGCTATGTCGGCGAAGGTGTGATCAAGGACATGTTCGGGAAAACCCCCGAGGCAATGATCGCATTCGCCAAGGCGCACCCAAACCCGGCGGAATTCAAGAAGTTCTTTGACCGCGAGTGGGCCGAGCAATACGCCGGCAAAGGATTCTATGAGAACCGCGGCTGGAGCGATGACAAAGTAAAGGAAATCGTGTTCAAGGAAGCCGATTCATTGCGGGGCAACATCTTCACGGCCATCTCGGAACAGCGGACAAAACAAAAGGCCGCAATCGCCAAAATGAAGGAGGATGCCCGCGCGGAACGAGAATTGTTAGACAAGGAGAAAAAGGCTGACAAGTCACTCCAGCCCGATGAGGATGAAACGGACAAAGAGATCAACCTTGCCGTCGAGAAATCCAAGAAAGCCTCCGTCGATCGCCTGCTGGCCAAGAATGCCAAGAAAGCACCGGCCGGATCCGCTCCGGACGACACTGCGAAAACCGCCGGCGTGCCCGGGGTGAAAAAAACCGTCCCGCCAAAAACCAAACCCACCACGGGAAAACCCGACAAGACGCCCACCGAGTCTGACTTGATTCGGGCCGAGGCGGACCGGTTGTTGGCGGCTTGTAATGCGGAAAGCGGCGCGATTGCCAACCAGATCAAGGCGATTCCCAACGATCCCGAAGCGAGCATCAAGGTGATGGAAGCCCGGATGAAGGAGGTCAACGATCTGGGAGAAGTGATGGACAAGGTGTTCCGGAAGTACCTCGCACTGATGATGGCATTGGAAGACCGGTGCAAACTCCAGGAAGATATCGATTACGTGGAGAACAAAGCCGACTCGATCCGCCTGGCCCTGCCCGACGATGTTGTTGCGGCACCGAAAGGCAAACCAAAGCCCAAAGCGAACGGCAGCGGTGGCTCCACCAATGCCGACGGCTCCAAAGAAGAGATCACCTACGAAAGCGATGGCAAGGGCGGCACCCGCCCGATAACCACTTTCTATGACAAGAATGGAAAGATCATCCGCAGGACCGGTTATGACGACCAAGGCCGCGCGGTGAACCTGCCGCTCAAATAAGCCTCGCCAGGTTTATGGCGGATCTTCGCCACGGTTGGGCAACCCGACCTGAATCGGCGTTGTTGGAGCAGGCGAGGGTGTGACGGATGACGTCTTTCCCCTTTCAATGGTCGCAATCCAGTTGCCCTCGTTCCAACTGCGGGTGCCGGTGATGTGCACCCCGTCGGCCGCGATGGTACCGATGTAGCGCCCGTTGACCGCCCGGCGGAACAATACGATTTGATTGCCGTTGACGGATTCGACGGTGATTTCGCTGACTTTGGTTTGCTTGCCGGTGGTGCGGTCGCGGGTTAGGACGGCCTTGCCGTCCGGGAAAAACCAGGAGGCATCGAATGTCTTGCCGTCGTCCCGCATCGTCCAGGTGCCGGTATAGGTGGTGCCATCGCCTTTTTCAATGATCGTCCACTTGGTGCCAAGATCGAATGGCGCTTGCTGCGCGGAACTGGCCGTGTCGCCACCCGCGGCACCCCCGGCCGGCTTTCCCTGTGGCGGACTGACCTGCGCCAAACTTGCCGCCGCCATCGAACACAGGAGAAATGGAATCTGGTTGAGCGATTTCATCATCACTAAGTCTTATCGTAGCGCCCGGACCCGCAGTGCCAAGGAAATTGTTCGCAGGAAACGGTGTTTTCAACCCAATAATTGTAGTTTTGAAGGACTGACCCCAGACTTTTGCATTTTTTGGGATAATTATATTGACCTTTGCAAGAGTGATGGCCTAGGTGCGGGGTAAATCGAATGAAACTACTCCCTCTCCTGTTAGTCTCTGCCATTGTCCTTGCCGCATCAGTCCGCTCGCAGGAAGAAAATGCCGTTCCATCCGAAGGCTCCGCAGTTGCTCCGGTCGCCTTGCCTGTTGCCGCCCGCATCATCGGGAATATTCCAGATGGCACGCCACCGCCGCCGCAACCGCCGAAACCCGTGTTCGTCGTTCCGGCAAGGGACATTCTTGCCAGCACCACCCACCAACAGGGAGGGCGGACGATCACCATCCGGAAGATCAAGCCCATCGCTCTGCCACCACCACCTGATCCCGCGCCACAACCGCTGGCCGCCGCTGACCCCGCATTTCAGGCAAGACTCGCCGAATTCAAGGAATCTCACCCGAATTCAGGCATGCTCATGCTTGGTGCCACCGTTTACCGCTTCACGGATTCGCCGCCACGCACGCTCGTCAGATACTGGCCAGTTGGAGGGGGAGAATCCTTTGCCTTCTGGTCCTCCGCCGATTTCTCCCTGATTTCCGGCATTTACTCATTTGTCGCCACCGACGGCTAAACACGCAGCCTGTTCATGATGTGGAGCAGCACGGCAATCGTCCACATAGCCGACTTGGACACCGCGCAGAAGCGCGAGCATGGTATTCCTAAAATTCCGGATTTTCCTGACGGTCCAGCCGCATTCACCATCGTCGGCACCCCGCCCGTCGATCCATCCGTCCTCGTCCCGATCCAATCGCTCCATGACCTATACAATAGCGAATTTAACCGTCTGAAGGCTGCCTACGATGGCCGCGAGAGCGCCCGCATTGAGCGCGAGGCCTATATCAAGGCCCACCCGCCGCAACCCAAGAACATCACCCTCAACTACTGGCGCACCGAAAAACCCGCTGCCGTGAAAGGAGACGCCCGATGAGACGCATGTTCACTATCGGCACACTGCTCGCCACGCTGTGTGTGCTTCCCACCTCCGCGATTCTGGACACCAATTCTAACGGTCTGAGCGATCTATGGGAAAGGGCATACAACGGCGGCGAACTCTTCCCCACCATCGATTTTCCCGACCGTCCAGGGGATGACCCGGATGGTGACGGCTGGACCAATGAACAGGAAGCTGCCGCAGGCACCGACCCATTCGATCCCAACCCACCTGATGGTATACTCCGCCCTGATATCATCCATATCCCCGACACGATCTCAACACCCGAAGCGATTACCATCACCTGGCCGACAATCGTCGGCAAACAATACACCCTGATGGTTTCGCCGGATCTTGTCGAATGGCTCCCCGTGGAAGCGGAAACGCTCACCGGCAGTGGAAATCAGGTCGAGTACGGCATCACGCTGCCTGGGAGTGACAAGCTGTTCTGGCGGGTCAAAGTGGAGGATGTCGATTCTGACGGCGACGGGCTGACAGACGCCGAAGAGGCATTGCTTCACACGGACCCGCACAATGCGCAAACGATTACTGGCATCGCCGACCTCTGGCTGGCTAAGTATTTTACCAACATTCTTCTAGGACAGAATCGGGGCAGACCAATGGCATGGTTGAGGAAGATCCAGTGACAAATCGCATAGCCCACCGTGAGATGAAGATGAGCATCGTGGATGGAGAAATTCTTGAGGGCAAGAAACTGACATGGACGATGGACCCGCTGTTCGTGCCACCAGCGGGAGGGGATCCCGTATTTCGTGGAAGTTGGGCAAATAGCACTACACATAACGACTACTTTGATACATCTGGTCACTATGGTGCTTATGAGTTCGAAGGAATAGGCGAACAGCCCACGCAGACCAGCGCCACTACCGAGGTTGACGAGAATGGTGAGTGCGCCATCCGCGTCAATCTTCCGCCTATCGGCTTCAACAAGGGGCGCCTGCTGATTGCCGTAGAAGATTTCCAGGGCGTCCCCGCCAAGGTTGCGGATATGGAGGTTCCTGCGGTTGTCGTGGTTGATCCGGGACATGGAGGCACGGATTCCGGTGCGGTTGGATCCGACGGAACGACTCTGGAGAAGAACCTGACCCTCTCATACGGACTTGATCTACAAACCGAGCTTCGCGACCAGTTTGATGAATTGGCACCATTCCATCGTGTGCTGATCACAAGAAGTCAGGATATGAGAGTCGAACTCGCTGACCGTCCACCGATAGCACGTGATGCCGGTGCTGATGTCTTCATGAGCATTCACTTCAATTCCGGAGCTGCTGCTGCACGGGGAACAGAGACTTTCATAGAAAGGACTAAAGCGGAGTCCATCGCCACAGGCGACCCTGCAAACAATCCGGGAGACAACCATAATGTTGACGAGGATGAGTCCCTAGCAGGAGATGCTAATACCGCTACTTTCAACGCTGTTGGCACAGGCGCGATTGATCGCGGGGTTCAGCATGCCGGAAAATATGTTACTCGTGATCTGTACTTAGAGAACGTGGCTGGTTATTGTCCTATTCGTGCGTGTCTCGTAGAGGTGGAATTCATCAGCAACGCCGCAGCACTCGCATCAGTAACTGGTGCCAATTCGGGTGCCATCAGATCAGCATTCGCGGACAATGTTGCTGCCGCAATCATCGAGGACATTGAAGAACAACCAAACCCGTAATATGAAACGCACCATTTTCTTGACACTTGTATTGGCTCTTTTTGGCTGCCAAGAAAAAACAAAAGATTCTCGGTCAGCACCTATTGACGATCAGGGCACTAGAAAGCGATCGGTAACAACCGCTCCCATAGATCAAGAGAGAACTGAAATAGCTGGGTCTGCAAGGCTGAGAAGCGAACAGATGAGCTCTGCGCTGGCGGCACCAGCGCCGGGATGGCTTGCCTTGCGCGCCCCGATCCAAGTAAAGCAAGTTGAGATTGAGCCACCGAAGGCCACCCCACGATCTATTGGGCTGCGGCCGGCGGGTTCGGCAAGCAGCATTGAGCTATATGGGAAAAAAATTCTCTTTGATTTCCCAATTAATGAGATTGCGTGGCTGGCCCTAAGCCCGGACGGCGAACGAATCGTTTTCAGGAGAGGCGAATTTTTTGAGATTAGAGAGATAGGTCAAGACGGTCGTATCGCACAAACCGGCACCCCCATGCCGTTTTTGAATTACGATGCGCCCAATAGTCGGCGTTGGTTTCTGGGAAATTGGTATTGGATTACCAATTTCGAGCTGATTTGCAAAATTGATAGGCCATCTGAGGCTGGTGATATGATAGAAGAAGCAGGTTTGTATTACTACAACAATAAAAGCAGGACTTTAGCCCCAGTCGCACTACCGTCTGGATTGGTAGAGCGCAATGACCCGAACTTAGAGGTGCTACAGATTTCCGGGCGAGATGTAAAACTTCGCACGCCGAACGGAGCGGTGTGGATTGAGGTGCCAGCGGTGTCACAATAAGAGATTCAAGCCACCAGATTCCGATGCAGAACGCTACAGGGCAACAGATAGGGCTGCCATATATGGGGTCAGTCCTCGCACGGTAACATTATTTTGACCCGGCGAGGTTATCGGGTAGGATTCGCGCATAGCGAGAACCCTGAGATTCGAGTGTGCGGGTGCGGTCTATCATGTGATGGTGCGGGGTGACGGCGGCAAGGTCATTTTCATCGCGAAGGACGACCACCTGTCCCTGGCGACTTCGCTACGGGCGCGCACCGCGATGGGCAACGAGTGGGTTGCGAAACGGCTCGAAATGGGTCATGACAGGTCCGTTAGCCGTTTGATCCGGCACGGCGGCAATCACTGCGAAGTGCGAAAATGTCTGCGATTCCTCGGACAAATGTTACAATGCGAGGACTGACCCCATATAGGAGAAGAAAATCGCGCCCGCCTGGAAGAATCTCCTTCCCAACCGGTGCCGCAACCGCTACCGATCATCCCGTTAGCCAGCCCTTCGGGCTTCTAGCAGATTAACGGAAAACTGAACGTCCCCCGAATCCGGCAGGGTCATGACAAGGACAGAAGCAGAGCCGATGCGCCCGGGAAAACCGCCCCGGGCGCGTGGATCCATAGAACCCGATCATGAAACCAAAAGACCACCAACCCACCGCCCGGCGCAAGCCAACCCGAAGCACGCCAACCGTCGCCACCACAGACGCGCCGGAATTGCCGGATGAAGCCGCCGTGCCAGTGCCTGCGGGGCAGGGTTTCCCGATTGTTGGTATCGGGGCGTCAGCCGGCGGGCTGGCGGCGTTTGAGGCCTTCTTTAAGGGGATGCCTGCTGACGTGGATCCCGGCATGGCCTTTGTGCTGGTGCAGCATCTGGCACCGGACCACAAGAGCATCCTCACTGACCTCATCCGGCGCTATACCCGCATGCAGGTCTTTGAGGTCGAGGACGGAATGGCGGTGTATCCCAACTGCACCTACATCATCCCGCCCAACCGCGACATGGCGTTTTTGAATGGCGCGCTCCAGTTGATGGAGCCCGCCGCCCCCCGCGGCCAGCGCCTGCCGATTGACTTCTTTTTCCGGTCGCTCGCACAGGACCAGCAAGAGCGGGCGATCGGCATTGTGCTCTCAGGCACCGGCAGCGACGGCACCCTGGGCGTGCGGGCCATCAAGGGCGAGGGCGGCATGGTCATAGCCCAGAACCCGGAATCCACCGAGTTCGACGGCATGCCGCGCAGCGCCATCGCCACCGGCCTGGTGGATTATGAGTTGCCACCGGCCGAAATGTCCGCCCAACTCATCGCCTACACGGCTCACGCCTTTGGCAGGCCCGCCAGTCCCGGCACCGTTCCGGCACCCAAGGCCGAGAACGCGATCAAGAAGATTTTTGTCCTGTTGCGCAGTCAGACCGGTCACGACTTTTCCCAATACAAGGCTGGCACCATCCACCGCCGCATCGAGCGGCGCATGGCCGTCCACCAGATCAGCTCACTGGACGGCTACGTCAAGTATCTACAGCAGACGCCGCCCGAGGCGGATGCCCTGTTTCGCGATCTGCTGATCGGCGTTACCAATTTCTTCCGCGATCCGGAGGCTTTCCGGGCACTGGAGGAGCAGGTCATTCCCAAGCTCTTTGCGGGCAAGGACGCGGGCGACGCGATTCGCATCTGGACCCCTGGATGCTCCACCGGAGAGGAGGCCTATTCGATCGCGATCCTGTTAGTTGAGCGCATGGAGGCGCTGAAGCAAAACCATAATGTGCAGATGTTCGCCACCGACATTGACAGCAAGGCGATCGCCACGGCCCGCGCCGGCCTCTATCCGGCCAGCATCGCCGCGGACATCTCGCCGGTACGCCTGGCGCGTTTTTTCACCGCCGAGCCCGGCGGCAGCGTGTATCGCATCCACAAAACCATCCGTGACATGCTGGTCTTTTCCGAGCAAAACGTGATCAAGGACCCGCCGTTCTCCAAGCTCGACCTGATCAGTTGCCGCAACCTCCTCATTTATATGGGCGGCGACTTGCAGAAGAAGCTCATCCCCCTGTTCCACTACGCCCTGAACCCCGACGGAGCACTGTTTCTGGGCTCTTCCGAGACCGTGGGTGAGCACGGCGATCTGTTTATTGTGCTGGACCGCAAAGCGAAGTTGTATGAGCGCAAGGCGGACCTTCACAGCATGCGGGGCAAGACCGCGGGCCGGTTTTTCCCACCCATCACGGCGATGGACGCGACGCATCCGAGGATCGCTGGAAAATTGGTCTTCCCCGTGAAACTGCCACTACGGGAGTTGACCGAAAAGGCGCTCCTCCAGCAGGTCACCCCGGCCTGTGCGCTGGTCACCGGCCAGGGTGACATCCTCTATTTGCACGGGCGCACCGGCATGTATCTGGAGCCGGCCCCCGGAGAAGCGGGTATCAGCAACATCCTGAAGATGGCGCGCGAAGGATTGCGGCGTGACCTGACCACGGCCCTGCATAAAGCCGCGGGCACAAACGAGCTCGTGCGCTGCCCGGGCGTGCGCGTCAAAACCAACGGCGACTTCAGCACCGTCAACCTGACCATCCGCCCGGTGAAGGCAGGTCCCGAGGCACCTGAGTCGCCGCTGTTTCTGGTCATTCTGGAGGACGCACCACCGCTGGAGACGGTGAGCAAAGAGCAGGCATCCGTGAGCGGTGGGCTGTCATTGGAAGCAGAGGCGCGCATCGCGGAGCTAACACAGGAATTGCGGTCCAAGGACGAATACATTCAGAGCACCCATGAGGAACTGGAGACCTCCAACGAAGAGCTCAAATCCGCCAACGAGGAGATGCAGTCGGTCAACGAGGAATTGCAATCCACCAACGAAGAGCTGGAGACTTCCAAGGAAGAATTGCAGTCGGTCAACGAGGAGTTGTCCACGGTCAACTCCGAGTTGAACACCAAGGTGACCGACCTGTCGCGGACCAACAACGACATGAGCAACCTGCTGGCAGGCACAGGCATCGGCACCGTCTTTGTGGACTATCACCTGCGCATCCTGCGCTTCACCCCCACGGTCAGCGAGATCATCAACCTGATCCAGAGCGACGTGGGCCGTCCCGTGAGCCATATCCTCACCAACCTGGTGGGCTATGACACCTTGGTGGCCGACGCGCAGGCGGTGTTGGCAACGCTGATACCCAAACAGCAGGAGGTGCGGACCAAGGAGGGCGATTGGTACAACATGCGCATCCAGCCCTACCGCACATTGGACAACAGGATCGAAGGCGCGGTGATCACCTTTGTGGACATCACCGAACTCGTGCGGGCGCGCGAAGAGCTGCGGCAAGCCAATGACCTGCTGCGCCTCGCGGTGGTCGTGCGTGATGCGCATGATGCCATCACCGTGCAGGGCGTGGACGGCCGGATCCTGGCCTGGAACCCGGGAGCAGCGAGACTCTATGGCTGGAGCGAAGCCGAGGCGCTTGAGATGAGTGTCCGCGACCGGATCCCGGAGGGGCTGCGGGAGGATGCGCTGGCCAAGATCCATCAACTCAGCCAGGCTGAAATTCTGGAGCCGCATGAAACCCAACGGCTCACCAAAGAGGGAGCTGTCGTGAACGTCTCGGTGATCTCAACCGCGTTGGTGAATGAGGCGGGGTATATGTATGCGATTGCAACCACGGAAAGGGAAATCAAGCAGTGACCGTGAAAGAGGGGGACGCCATGCGCAAAGAGTTCCAGGCGCTGCGCCAACGGGCGGAAGAGCTGGCCCGGAAAACCCCGGACAATCGCTCCCAAGACCCCGCGACCCTGTCTCCGGAAGAAACCCGCCGACTGATCCACGAGCTGAAGGTGCATCAGATCGAGTTGGAGATGCAGAATGACGAACTGCGCCGGGCGCAACTGGAACTCGAACTGTCCCGGGCACGGTATTTTGACCTGTATGAGCTGGCACCGGTCGGGTATTTCACCTTGAGCGAAAAAGGGGTGATCCTGGAGGCCAATCTCACGGCTGCCTCCCTGCTGGGCGAACCGCGGAGCGCATTTGCAAATACGCTTTTGTCAAGCATTGTCCTGCGTGAAGACCAGGACAAATACGATCACTACCGCAAACTGCTCATTCAGACAAACTCGCTGCAGCGCTGCGAGATTCGGCTGGTGAGAAGGGACCGTTCCCATGTCTGGGTTTCGCTGGAAACGACCCTCGCTCATGATGCGGATGGCGGGGTGAGCTACCGGGTCGTGGTGAGCGACATCACCGAGCGCAGGGAGGCGGAAGCGCGCTTGCGGGAGAGTGAGAATTTCCTAAAGGAAACACAGATGGTGGCGGGTTTGGGCACCTATGGTTTGGACCTCGCCTCAGGCAAAGCGAAAAGCTCGGAAATATTCCGCCGCATTTTCGGGATCGACGAGGAATTCGACCACTCGGTGCTGGGCTGGGCTTCACTGCTCCATCCCGAGGATCGTGAGATGATGGTGGATTATTTGACCAATGACGTCATGGGCCGGCGCCAGGTTTTTGACCGGGAATACCGGATCATCAGACATCATGACGGGGCGGAGCGATGGCTTCACGGCTTTGGCCGGCTGGAACTCAATACGGATGGTCTGCCGGTCAGGCTGATCGGGGCTGTTCAGGACATCACGGAACACAAGCAGGCGGAAGCCTATCGGGAAATGGGCAGGAAGGTCCTCCAGATACTCAACGAGCCGGGCGAGCTGCAGGATTCAATCCAGCGTGTCCTCGTGGTATTGAAGACGCAAACCCGCGCTGATGCCGTGGGCATTCGCCTGCAAGATGGCGAGGACTTCCCGTATTTTGCCCAGCAAGGTTTTTCCAAGGATTTTCTGCAGACGGAGAACACTCTGCTTGAGCGCGCCCCCCCGGATGGCGGTGTGTGCCGCAATCAAGACGGCACGGCCTGCCTGGGATGCACCTGCGGCCTGGTCATTTCAGGCGACGCGGATCCGGCCAATCCGCTCTTCACTGCGGGGGGAAGTTGCTGGACGAACGATTCATTCCAACTGCTGGACATCCCATCTTGCGAGGACCCCCGGTTTCATCCACGCAACCAATGTGTCCATCATGGCTATGCCTCCGTGGCACTGGTGCCTATTCGGAACGGGAACAGGATTGTCGGGCTGATCCAGCTCAATGACCGGCGCAAAGGATGTTTCACTCCCGGCACGGTTGAACTCCTGGAAGGCATCGCGGCGTACCTCGGCATGGCCCTGGTGCGCAAACAGCTTGAAGAACTGATCCGGCAATCGCTGGGCGAAAAGGAAACCCTCATCATGGAAATCCGCAGCCTCAACCAGCAATTGGAAGCACGCGTGCTGGAGCGGACCCATGAATTGCAGGTGGCGGTGACCGCGCTCAAAGCGGAAATCTCCAACCGGTCCCATCTGGAGCGCGAGATTCTCGAAATCAGCGAATGCGAACAAAACCGCCTCGGCCAGGACTTGCACGACGGCCTGGGCCAGGAATTGTCCGGCATCGCCATGCTCGGCGACGTGCTCACCAAGCAACTCGGGGCACAGAACAACCCGTTGGCGGATACCGCCGGAAAACTGGTCACCTACGTCCGCAGCTCGCTCGAATCCACACGCCGGTTGGCCAGGGGGCTCTATCCGATAGAAATCGACAGTCACGGCCTGCTCTTCGCCCTGAGGACCCTGGCCGGACAAACGAGCCACCTGACCGGCATCCGCTGCGAGCTGCGGCACAGCGGCGAGGAACCGAAGTTGGGGAAATTCTCCGAAATCCATATCTATCGGATTGTTCAGGAATGCATCGGCAATGCCGTCAAGCACGCCCGGCCCGAGCACATCACCATCGAATTGCTGGCGGAGGAAGGCGGTCACACGTTCTCAGTCACCGATGATGGTGTCGGCTTCGTGCAACCTGCGAACCACACCGGCATGGGACTTCACTTGATGAATTACCGGGCCCGCATGGTTGGCGCGGAGATCGTCATGCAACAACCCGCGGACGGAGGCTGCCGGGTCATCTGCCGCTATATGGGGTCAGTCCTCGCACGGTAACATTATTTTGACTCGGCGAGGTTATCGGGTAGGATTCGCGCATAGCGAGACCCCTGAGATTCGAGTGTGCGGGTGCGGTCTATCATGTGATGGCGCGGGGTGACGGCGGCAAGGTCATTTTCATCGCGAAGGACGACCACTTGGCCCTGGCGACCTCGCTGCGGGCGCGCACCGCGATGGGCAACGAGTGGGTTGTGAAACAGCTCTACAAATGGGCCATGACAGGTCCGCCAGCCGTTTGATCCGGCACGGCGGCAATCACTGCGAAGTGCGAAAATGTCTGCGGTGTCTCGGACAAATGTTACTATGCGAGGACTGACCCCATATTCGCGGGTGACGGGGGCCTGGTCATCCCATTCGGCGTAAAATCGTCCGCCTGGGGTGTCCAGTGGCCATGATCCGGAAGGATATTCGGGGAGTTTTTGACGCTCACCCGCAGGGTTAGGACAAATCAAGGTCGCCGCCGCATCCATGACGTTGAGTTTACGTCACTTGCCGCGCTTTGGCGAGTTTCTCATTTTCCTTTTTAGACTCAATCAAACCCCGCATGGGCGGGGCGGATGGGCGGGGCATGCACCGCCATGACACCTCGCCCTCAGTGGTATCAGATTGAATCAAGGATTTTTTTGAGTTTTTTTTGCGGGGCTGAATTGAAGCGCGAGAGATCGTCCAGATCGAAGAAATCGATTTGGCGGATAAGGATGCGGGCCTCAGCGGATGGTGG
>Ga0073936_10008862_pt1 | contig 12632 bp, 11 predicted proteins | sample AliMusrvi5mmetaG_FD_87041 | JGI IMG/M metagenome (GOLD analysis project Ga0073936, IMG submission 87041) | Freshwater lake bacterial and archeal communities from Alinen Mustajarvi, Finland, to study Microbial Dark Matter (Phase II) - Alinen... | ecosystem: Environmental > Aquatic > Freshwater >... | reverse complement strand
TAGTAGCTCAGTTGGTTAGAGCGGCGGACTGTTAATCCGTAGGTCGTAGGTTCAAGTCCTACCTGAGGAGCTTAAAAAGCTGAAATCGAAAGATTTTAGCCTTTTTTGTTTTTAGGCAGTTGGTTAGAGTGGTCCCGAAAATATGGATCAATTGATCCCAAAAAGTGGGAAACTAAATATGGTGATTATTCCTCGATCAGAACAGCGATCTCTGATTTGAGCTTTGGCAAGTGATTTATAACTATGCTCCATAATAAATCATCAGAAATCTTATCAGATCCATGGGCAATCCTGTTTCTTGCGCCAATAATTTTTTGAGCATTTTCTATTTTGAAATCTTTGTCCTTTTTTAGAATTCGGTTAACTGCTTCCCCAATAATTTCAATGTCCCTTTCAACCGCTCTCTTGGTCTTGATATCTGCAATATACTCATCAAACCTTTTGGGCTTTCCTTCAAAATAGCTCTCAATCTCCGTTATTGATTGCAATACATCAAAAAGCCAGGTTTTTATTTCAGGATCCATAAACAAGTTGTTTACTTGAATCTATTGATTGTCTAAGGTATGGATTTCTTATCGCTTTATCATCCAGAAGGTCAACTTCCCGCTTAAACAGATTTTCCAGTGACTCTTTAAAATCAAAATAGTTGTCTGCATAATCATACAATTCTACACCTTGAAAATCAACAATTAAGTCAATATCACTATCATTTTGAAATCTGTCTGACAAAACAGATCCAAAAACGAATAGCCTTTGCACTTTATGTAATTTGCACAAAGTACGTACATTGTCAATATTGCTATCAATCAGATTCATATAGCAAAAGTATGAAAAAAAATCGGAGTATGTAACCATGGATTGCGTTAAAATGACTGAACAGATCTGAACATTAAAAACTATAACCCAATAATTCAGAAGATTATGCTTGAACAAATCGGGCTCAGACTAACATTGCCCGCTGACAGCGTTGCATTGCCCAGTGATATAGCTGCATTCCTCAATGATATCGTTGCAATGCCCAGTGACACTATAACAAGGTCAGTTTACAATCTTATAATAGTTGCTGACACTTTAACAATGTCATATTACAATCTAACAATGCTCGCTGACACCTTTACATTGTATGCTGACTCTTTCGCAAAATAGTGAGACGATTGTGTATAATGGATTTACATATTTGATTGGTAAGACGGTGATAAGTTGTTCCTTCCCCCCGAAAAAAGCAACATTGGATACCCCTTGTACAAAAACGACAACGACAAGTATGGATTGGGATGATTTTAAATCTCTTATCAGGAAATTGGAGCGAGACGGTGAATACAAATTTTGTTTGTTGGTACTTTATTGAATATATATTTTTTTATAATTGAAAATTAATTGCAAATTAATTTTAACACAGAACGGGATCAAACAGCACAAAATAAAATAGGCTAAAACTGAAAGAAAACGAAACTGATAACGTCGAACCGGAATTTAAAAAAAATATCAAATCTTTGAAATTACACCACTTTTATTGGAACTGACAGATACAATCCTGTTGCATCCTTGGAATTAAAGGAAAGCTTAAAAGACTGAAATCGATAGTTATCGAGTTTTGAATCCCTGATGCTGGTCAAAACTCAATTACAAATCCCATACTTGGCAAAATGGAACCACTTGTTTGCGGTAAAATAGCTGGAATTGCAGACAACCTGTTGTTTGGAGCCTCAGGATTTGAATATAATCCCGGATTATAGGGAGCCCCGGTGTTTGTGGCAATCGTATTGTCAGGATTTCTTTTTAAGGTCATCCCGGGTTGAACAGGGTTTTTGCTGTTATACAGATTTTGAATATCCAGGAACAGATCAAGGGTGAAATGTCTGAAATTCCATTTCTTATCCAGACGAACATCGGCTGCATTAAATGTGGGAAGCCTCTCTGAATTTATTTTGGCATAATCAAGCACAGGCGCATTCGTAAACGGATAATTTTCAAGGCTTTTTTCAATATCGTATGGTGTTGAAGGTGCTTTCCCCTGATATCTGAAACGGACTCCAAGTTCCCAATTGTTACTGAACTTATACCCTCCGGTAAAGGAGACTAAATGACGATTATCCCATGCAGATGGTATATATTTAGTTGGATCACTGCCGGTAAAAAGACTGTAATAGTAGGTATAGGCAAGAATTCCATAGACGTGGCTTGTGAGTCTCTTTTGCAACATAAATTCTGCACCATAGCTCTTTCCCAATCCGTCACTCGAAATACGTTCATTTCCCAATACTCCAAAATTACCCCCAAGGTTAGCCAATGAAATTTTATCGTTTATAGAAACGGGATAGGAGCTGTACTTCTTGTAAAATCCTTCAAGTGTAATCCGTATCGAATTGGATGGAAGCCATTCAAGACCTGTCACGATATGATCCGATTGCGTGTAATTATTCCTTTTATTTACATATTGATTATTTTCCTGGTAACCAAGTACCGTATAAGGGAGTAATTTGTAATACCTGCCTAAGGAGAAATTTGCATTTAATTCAGGAGTAATACTTAGGGTAGCTGCGAATCGCGGGGCAAAAGTATTTAACAGCTTATTTCCATTTTCAGTAAAGTTGTTTCCATCGATCCTGCTTCCTAAATTTAAGGATAGTTTATTGTCCAGAACTCTCCTGTTAATTTGGAGGTATGCCCCATAGCGCCAAAGCTGCAGGGCAGTCTCAAAGTTTGCCTCATAACCGGCCCTTCGCTGAAAAGTCGAGTTAGTATAACTTGTATTTATAAGTACTGTTCCATAATTTAGCTGCCATTGACCGGAAGAATAATTCACATCCATCCTCATCCTCGTTTCTGCTTCTACCGAGCTGTAACGCAGAATTTGGTTGCTATCATTCTGAGCGGCATAAGACTGATACTTTTTTGCCGTATTAAACAGGCTGTTATGACTGACCGCCAGCAGAAAATAACCTTTATCCAGGGCATGGCGCCATGATGCGCCAAGAGTATTCGAGCGTTGACTGTTAAGCGGAATCTGGTCTAGTATTGCCTGGTTTGCAAGGGTCAGGTTTTTGGGCTTCATAAACGTAAAATTGTCTATTGCCCCGATACCAAGGAAATTAAATTCATTCCTTGAATTCGGTTTATGGGTAATTTTATATTCGTAATCCCAGTAATCGGGCACAAAGGGAAGATCAATGATCTGGAATATCAGTTTCAGGTAGGACCGTCTCACTGAGGCAATAAATGTTGTTGCCCCCCCCTTCTTTCCAAGGGGACCCTCGGTGGTGAAGGCTGCCTCACTGGCACTTAATCTGAAATTGCTCTGAACCTTCATCGGGTTACCCGTTCGTTGCTTGAAAACCAGGACTCCTGAAAGTGGATTATCGTATTTAGCAGGGAAGGCCGATGTATGGAGGGTCACACTCTCAATAAACGAAACATTGAGCAATCCGACAGGTCCGCCGGATGCCCCCTGCGTTGCAAAATGATTGATCGAGGGGATCTCGATACCGTCAAGAAAATAGGCATTCTCATTGGGTGCACCCCCTCTGATAATGATATCATTTCTAAATCCTACAGACCCCGAAACTCCGGGCAAAGATTGCACAACTTTTGACATATCAAAATTTGCACCCGGATATTTAGCTATTTCATTTATTCCGAGACTCTGAATCGAATTTACCGCCCCCGAAGGTTTAAAGAAATTCGCCCTGACCTCAACCTGAGCTAACTCCTTTAACGATTCTTCCAGTTCGAAATTTATTTCTGAGGCGTTTCCCGTAGTAACCGGAATATCGAATTTCTGAACGATTTTATACCCAAGTGCATATGCTTCAACAGACCAGGTTTTTGTTGGAAGTTGCCTTATCCGGTAAAATCCGGTGCTGTCAGTTAATGCACTAAAGTTTGTTCCAATTACCTGAACTTTAACATTTGGTACCGGAACCTGCGTGACCAAATCACGCACAAATCCATTAATAAGCCCCACTTGCTGCTGAGCAGAGGCCGACAGGTACCCAAAACAAAAAAGAGTTATTAATATTGATTTTACAGCAGCCAAAATATTCTTATTGATTAAACTGAGCATTATTATTTTAGTTATATTTATCTAAAATAAACAATACTTAGCCATCATTGTTTAATGAAAAACTAAATTCATCAAACATGATCATCTATATAATTTTTTCACTCTTTATTAATCACCTGAATTTTTACGATACTCAACGAGGTGATATTGACGTAACGGTAACAGGTATCAGTAATCAGAAGGGGGAGATAATGGTTGCTCTATTTGATTCCCCGGAGGGATTTCCTCAAAATCCGGGTAAAGCAATTAAACTGGGAAAAAGTCCCGCCCAAAAAGGTGATATTGTCGTACATTTGAAGGATGTCCCTCCCGGTAAATATGCCATTGCACTTTTTCATGATACCAATGGAGACGCTATTTTGAATACAAATTTTTTAGGTATACCCAAGGAGGGGTATGGAGTTTCAAATAATATTAAGAATAAATTGAGCGCGCCAAAATTTCAACAGGCAATTTTTGCGCATGGAATGGATCAATCTGCTTTGACAATTTCTATAAACTACTAATCGTATTTTCTATGGAGCTGAGACGTCAGAAAATAGCAGTGATCGGAAGTGGGTTTGGCGGCTTGTCAGCTGCCATTCGGCTCGCCTGTCAGGGACATGAGGTGACTATTTATGAGAAGCTTGACAAGCCTGGTGGCAGGGGCTATCAATACGATCTAAACGGTTTTAAATTCGATGGTGGCCCCACCGTGATTACGGCGCCACATCAGTATGATGAACTGTTTGAGCTTGCAGGGAAGAAGAGGGAGGACTATCTCACCTTTATCCCTCTCGATCCTTTTTACCGGATTTTCAATGGTAATGGTGATTGTTTTAATTACTGGAGAGCTCAGGATAAGACAGAGGCTGAAATTGCAAAATTTAGTCCGTCGGATATAGCAGGGTACCGAATATTTCTGAAAAAGATGAATGCCATCTTTCAATGGTTCCATCCATTTACTGAGAAGAGTTTCTCAACACTCTTCAGTTTTCTACGGATCTTTCCCTACGTATTTTCGACGGGTACCTGGCGGAGCATGTATGGCTTTGCTTCAAAGCATGTTAAAAATGATTTCATGCGAAAAGTCCTCTCTTTTCACCCGCTGCTTATTGGGGGCAATCCGTTTGATACCCCGTCGATCTATGGCTTAATCATTGGCTTTGAAAAGGAGTGGGGGGTCCATTATTGTCTCGGAGGAACAGGAGCAATTGTGAAGGCGCTTTGCCAGATTTTCGAAGAATGCGGAGGAACAATTCGGCTCAATACAGAGGTTTCCAGCCTGATTATTGAAGATAAGCGGGCTGCTGGATTAATTCTGTCAGATGGGTCAATCGTAAAAACCGATAGCCTGGTTTGCAATGGTGATTTGGCCATTTGTTATAAAAATCTTATCCCCAAAGAAAAACTTCCATGGAGTCTTGATTTTTGGCTGAAAAATATTCAATACAGTAATTCGCTCGTGGTCATTTACTTTGGCACGAAGAAAAAGTATTCCGACTCAAAGCTTTCTCATCATAACCTGATATTGGGCAATGATTATAAGCAATTTATGAAGGATGTTTTTTCAAAAAAAAGTATGCCGCGCGAGCTTGGTTTATATTTGCACATGCCTTCTGCATCCGATCCGTCGATTGCACCGGATGGGTGTGAATCGTTTTATGTCCTTTCGCTGGTTCCCAACCTGGATGGGAAGATTGATTGGAAAGTGACACTGCCCGAATATACCGAAAAAGTGCTTGCCTTCCTGGAGGATAATTATTTACCCGATCTGAAAAAGAATATTGTTGTCCAGCACGCGGTAAGTCCTTTACATTTTGCTTCAACACTCAATAGTTTTAAAGGGGCCGCCTTTGCGATTAAACCGACGATGGTTCAGTCAGGATATTTCCGACCCCAGGTTAAATCAAAATGGTTTAAGGATTTGTATTTTGTTGGCGCCAGTGTTCATCCAGGAGCAGGTGTTCCGGCAGTTATGGCCTCCGGAAAAATTGCAGCTTCCGAAATTTCTTCAGTAAAACTACCTAATAATAAATAGAATATGGAGTCCGGGAATTTAAATAGCTCAAACTCATTTTTCGAATTAGGGGTAAACCGTAATCAGAAGATTTATTCTTTAAAGAATGTTCCCGTTCAGGGGAAGATCCCTGAATGGCTAAACGGTATTTTTATCCGAAACGGTCCTGGAATGCTCAACCTGAAAAACCGAAGGCTGAATCACTGGTTTGATGCAATGGGAGCCTTGCACAAATTTGAAATCAGGGGCGGGAAAGTGGATTACACCTGTAGTTTTATTGAATGTGAGTCTTATAAGGGAGCCATAGAAAGCGGCGAATTAAAGTTTTCGGAATTCGCCACAGATCCGTGCAGATCAATCTTTAAAAAAGTGCAATCGTACGTTTTTCCTTCACTCCCCAATATGACGGATAATCCGAAGATTGGAGTTGCCCGGATTGGAGAGAAGTGGATGGCTCTGGGTGAAACCCCGATGCAGCTGGAATTTGATCCTGAAACGCTTAAAAAGATAGGTGTCAGCGAACCTGTGCCAGGGGCATTTGCCTATAAAACAACCGCGCATCCCCATTTTGATAAGGAGCATGCCTATAATCTGGTCGTGAAATTTGGGATGATCAGCTATTATAAGATCTATGATGTTGCAAATCCGGGAGCAAAACCCATTGCCTCAATCCCTGTGAAGAGGCCTGCTTATATTCACGGATTCGGCATGACAAAAAAATATTTCATTATCACGGCAGGGCCATTGGTTGTTGTTCCCATCGAGTTGTTATTTTGGAAAAGGCCCTATATTGAGAATCACCAGTGGCGACCACAGGATGGTGCCTCTATCTGGGTCATCGACAAAGCAACCGGAAAGGTGAAAGCTCACTTTAATACCGACCCATTTTTTTGCTTTCACCACGTGAATGCCTGGGAGGAGGGAAATGAGGTAGTTATGGATATCAATGCCTATGATGATGCATCGATTATTCAAAAATACTATTTGCGCGAATTGGAGCAGCCGAACCTGGAGTTACCTTTTGGAACGATCCGTCGGTTTAGGCTAAACCTCGCCACAAAAAAAGCGGATGTTCAAATACTCTCTGATGCGTGTATTGAACTCCCCCGGATTGATTATAACCGGTTCAATACAGAAAGCAGTTACCAGTTCGTCTATGGCGTAAGCGTTCATCCGGAGCAGAGACAGGGATTTTATAACAGCCTGGTTAAAATAAATTCACAAACAGGTAACAACACCTATTGGTTTCAAAAAGATTGCTATCCGGGGGAGCCTGTCTTTTACCCTTCTCCAAACAGTAAAAATGATGAGGATGGTATCCTGTTATCGATTGTATTGGATATCGGTTTAGCCAGTTCATTTCTGCTAATTCTTGATGCCACTACAATGCAGGAGATTGCCCGGGCGGAACTTCCTGATCCTGTAGTCTATGGATTCCACGGAGAATTTTTTCCTCAATAAAATTAAAGGATATAAATCTGCTTGAATTTCATACCCATTACCGAATACGATATTCTAAATTTAGGAAATAAAATACGACAAGGACGAACACCATAAGGAGTATTAAAAGCAAATGAATCCCGTAGTCAGGGATATTCAGGACAGAAACTAACAAAAGCCTCGTTATTAACAGTTAATAATAGTTAATTACATATTTATTATTTCTCTGTTCTTTAGCTATTTAACTTCAATAATAAAGTTTGCGTTTAATCTTTTTAATTTTTTATTAAACATTATTCCAAATTCTTTTGTTTATTTACCATCTGGTTGAGTTAATAAAAAACTGAATTTTCTAAACCTGGAACCCGGAAATTTTAAAGGGTTCCCCTAAATTTTAAGGAGGAATAATAATGAATGAGCTTTTGGATAATAAGTACCTAGAATATCGGAAGAAGGTGAGGGAATTTGCTGAAAATGTAGTCAAACCGTTGGCTGTATTGCAGGATGAAAAGGAAGAATTCCCGGTGGATCTAACCCTTAAAATGGGAGAAGCTGGTTTATTTGGTATTACCATGCCCTCAAAATATGGAGGGCAGGGACTTGATTACCTCTCCTATATCATTGCGATTGAAGAGCTTGCCCGGGTAGACAGTTCACCTGCAGCTACAATTGCAGCACACAACTCACTGGGAATTACCCCTATTTACACATTTGGCACCGAAGAGCAGCGACTCAGGTATCTGCCAGGCCTCTGCACGGGTGAAAAATTGTGGGCATTTGGTCTCACTGAGAACAATGCCGGTTCAGATGCAAAAGGGGTCGAGACTGAAGCTGCTCTGGAAGATAATCAATGGATTATCAACGGTTCCAAAATGTTTATTACCAATAGCTCTTCCACATTGGCGACAGGAATAACCGTACAGGCCATTACGGGGTTAAAGGATGGAAAGAAAGAGTTGTCTGCAATTCTTGTTGACCGGTCAACCAACGGCTATTCTACTGAGCCTATTAAAGGGAAGTTGATGTGGCGTGCAGTTGATAACGGGAAAGTATTTTTTGAAAATTGTCGTGTTCCTGAATCAAATATTTTAGGTAAACGAGGTGAAGGGATGAAGATTATGCTATCGACTCTCGATGGGGGGAGATTGTCTATTGCCGCAATTGGACTCGGCCTTGCGCAAGGGGCCTATGAAATGGCAGTGGATTATGCTCAGAAACGAAAACAGTTTGGAAAATCATTGGCAGAATTTCAGGTTACCTCATTTAAACTCGCAGAGATGGCCATGAAAATTGAACTGGCCAGAAATATGCTTTACCATACTTGCCGCTTAAAAGAGGCCGGATTGCCATTCGGGAAGCAAGCTGCAATGTCAAAACTTTACTGCTCTGATATTGCCCGTGAAATAGCAGGCGAATCTCTCCAGATTCATGGAGGATTCGGTTTTCTGCGCGAAAATCATATCGAACGGTTTTACCGCGATCAAAGGCTGCTTTCCATAGGAGAAGGAACCTCTGAGATCCTGAAAATGGTTATTTCCCGGTACATTTTATAACTTATTAAAAGGATATAATAATGGATGCAATGAATCTTTATGACCAGGTTTCTTTTAAAGTAAGCAAATTAGTTACCCGTTCTTACAGTACCTCATTTTCAATAGCTGTAAGCTTTCTGGATCGCGAAATACAAAAGGGTATTTACAGTATCTATGGTTTTGTCCGCTGTGCCGATGAAATCGTTGATACCTTTTTGGAGCATGACAAAGAATCATTGCTGAACAAATTTGAGGAAGACTATTATGAAGCCCAGAAAAACGGGATAAGCTTAAATCCGGTTTTGCACTCGTTCCAGCTTACTGTGACAAAATATAAGATTCCGGATAAGCTAATCCGTGCCTTTCTATTAAGTATGAGAACTGATCTTCATAAAACACGTTACACAAGCAAAAATGAGATTGATGCCTACATTTATGGCTCTGCTGATGTCGTTGGATTAATGTGCCTTGCAGTTTTTACAAACGGAAACAGCGAAATGTATGAAAATTTAAAGGCATCAGCGATGCGCCTTGGATCGGCATTTCAGAAAGTTAATTTCTTACGCGACCTTAAGAACGATACAGAATCGCTGGACAGGCAGTATTTCCCCGAAATAAAAAATGGATTATTTAATGATTCCGTAAAAGATGAGATCATTGAGGATATCGAAAACGATTTTATTGCAGCAAGAAAAGGTATTTCAGCTTTACCTGGTAATGCAAAGTTGGCAGTTCTCATCGCATTTTACTATTACAGATGTCTTGTAAGAAAAATTAAGAAAACTCCTGCAAAAAAATTAATTGTTACCCGCATTCGAATTTCTGAAACCTTAAAAATGGCCTTACTTTTAAAGGCTTATTTTATACATAAGCTGAGATTGGTTTAAAGAGATTCTGAAGAAATTAAACTTTAATATTTCATAAACGTAAAACAATCCTGATGGAAAAGAATGTGCTGGTTGTAGGAGCCGGAATTGGTGGTTTGGCTACAGCTCTTCGGTTGGCAAAAAAAGGGTATCGCGTAGAGATTATTGAAAAGAATAGCCAGGCAGGTGGCAGGCTTAATCAGCTTAAAACAGATGGCTTTACCTTCGATACCGGCCCGAGCTTCTTCAGTATGTCTTATGAATTCAAGGAATTTGCCAAAGATTGCAATATTGAGCTCCCTTTTAAATATGTGGAGTTAGATCCTTTATACACCGTAAATTTCAGCAGAAGTCCAAAAACATACCGCCTTTACAAGGATATTCACAAACTTGCTGAACAGTTTAAAGATGTAGAGCCGGATTTTGAAGTCAAGATGCACAAGTATCTGAAAAATGGCAAGGCCCTGTTCAATGATACGGTCGATATTGAGATTAAAGAGAATTACAACTCGGTATTCTCTTACCTTCTCACACTTATGAAAGTGAATCCGGTACATCTGCCTATTCTTTTCCGAAACTTCTGGCAGCAGGTCTGCCGCTATTTTTCATCCGATGATGCCAGGGAAATCATCTCGCTTGTAGCATTTTTCCTCGGAAGAACACCTTTTGATACTCCGGCAGTCTACACATTGCTCTCATACACTGAATTTCAGCACGATGGATATTATAATGTGGAAGGTGGAATGTATAAGATTGTCGAAGGGATTTTGGGGGAACTTCAAAAAGAGAACGTGAAGATCACCTACAATACCGAAATTGTAGATTATGTTTCCGATGGAAAAAATCTGAAAGCCCTTGTTGATCAGAATAACAGAAGATGGGAGAGCGATATCATTGTTGTAAACAGTGATGCTGCTTCATTCCGCGGCAAGATATTTAAACGTCCAAAGTTCACAGATGCAAAACTTGATAAGATGGAATGGACGATGGGACCGCTGACCATCTATATTGGGTTAAAGTGCAAACTTCCACAGGTTGAACATCATAATTATTACCTCGGAGATAATTTCAAGGACTATGCCAATAAGATATTCCAATCCACCGGGACCATTCAAAAGCCCTATTATTATGTGAATGTTATTTCACGCAATAACCCTGATTGCGCCCCGGAAGGGTGCGAAGGACTTTTCTTCGTTTGTCCGGTCCCTGACCTGCGCTTCAAGAAAAACTGGGATGACAAGGAGGAGATTGTGAACAGTATTCTTGCCGATTTCTCATCCCGCATTGGGAAAGACATCTTGCCCGAGATCATCTCTAAAACAATTTACACCCCTGAAGACTGGCAGAATCAGTATAACCTTCACCGCGGCAGTGGTCTTGGATTATCCCATAAAATGTTGCAGATTGGCGCATACAGACCACAGAATTTCGATGAAGTCTACAAAAATGTTTTTTATGTTGGAGCTTCTACCGTTCCGGGAACCGGATTGCCGATTACTATGATTAGTTCAAAACTAGTGGTCAAAAGGATTGAGAAATTAAAAGCAAAATAAATTATTCTTATCCTTATAGGCCGGAGTCGACAGAATCCAGCCTTGCCCGTTTTGGAGATTAGCTTTACCTGGTTGCAAATTTGAGCAGCGAGGGGAGCCAAAGTGACCAGTAATCCTGGAAGAAGGCAGGATTTAGGTATGGTGTTAATTCAACAATCTAAACTGATTAGGAGTATATCCCGTTTCGTTCTTAAACATTCGGCTAAAGTGCTGAGGGTATTTAAAACCTAATTCATAAGCAATTTCACTCACCGATTTACTGGTGTCAAAAATACGCTCTTTGGCAATATCCATTAATTTCAACTGAATAAGTTCCTGTGCCGATTTACCCGATTCCTTTTTAATCAGATCACCAAAATAATTGGCCGACAGATGCAGATGGTCAGAAAAATATCGCACAGAGGGTAACCCGATGGTTTGGGGAATTTCAGACTGAAAATAGTCGTTGAGTAACTTTTCAAACTTTCCTAAAATATCCTTATTGACATTGGATCGGGTAATAAACTGACGGTCATAAAAGCGCATACAGTAATTTAGAAGAAGTTCTATATTATTAGATATAAGCGTCTTGCTATGCTTGTCAATACGCTGTTCCAACTCATATTCGATTTTATGCAGGCAGTCAATCACAATTTGTCTTTCCTTTTCAGACAGGTGGAGCGCTTCATTGACTTCATACGAAAAAAAAGTATAATCGTTAATGTTGTGCCCCAGAGAAGTACCGCGTATCAGGTCAGGATGAAAGAGCAGTGCCCAACCCTTTGGTTTGATTATCTCTATACTCGTAACTCCAACGATTTGTCCGGGGGCAACAAAAACGAGCGTCCCTTCCTGATAATCGTAATAATTACAACCATATTTCAAATCGCCGCAATTCACCTCTTTTAAAAAGACACAGTAGAAGCCAAAATTTATACGCAAACTTTGAGTCGGTGTTGCTTTCGACATATCAACAACACTGACTAAAGGGTGCAAGGTCTCTACCCCTCTCATCGAGTTATATTGGGTGATATTTTCCAATTTTAGTATCTCTTCCATAATTTATGTTCTAATTTTAGGTAAAGGTAAGCTGGTTTTTCTTAAAATATAAAACGTTAAAATCAATATCAGTAATCTTGGTATAAGAATCTGTAATAGGTATAAGAATCTGGGACCTTTTTACCCTCATCTTTGCATTGC
>Ga0073936_10008861_pt1 | contig 12632 bp, 4 predicted proteins | sample AliMusrvi5mmetaG_FD_87041 | JGI IMG/M metagenome (GOLD analysis project Ga0073936, IMG submission 87041) | Freshwater lake bacterial and archeal communities from Alinen Mustajarvi, Finland, to study Microbial Dark Matter (Phase II) - Alinen... | ecosystem: Environmental > Aquatic > Freshwater >... | reverse complement strand
GGTGGTGGCGGAAGCAGCGGCGGTATCAGCTTCCTCACCCGGACCAATGCCATGCAAGAGGTTTCAGTAGCGGCCATCAATTACTTCCAATCTCTGGGCGTGAACCTCGATCCCGTGGCAAACCCGGGCAAAGCTCTCTTCTTTAACGACCGCCAGGGGGTGCTGGTAGTGCGTGCGACCCTGCAGGATCTGGACATCATCGAGGTGGCGATTCAGGTGCTCAACATCGTGCCGCCACAGGTCAACATCAAGGCCAAGTTCGTGGAAGTTGCCCAGCAAGACAACAAGGCTTTCGGCTTCGATTGGTATTTGGGCAACATGTTGATGAACCACGGAACTATTGGCGGTCAAGCCGGCACGGCCCCCTCGTACAACGGCAAACCGACCGCCGCCAACCCACTCGGGACTTTTCCCGGCGTTCCCGCTAATCCCGTCACCGGCGCGGCAGGCACGACCATCGCACCCTCTTCGACGGACACGATGTTGACCCAGGGTTTGCGCAATCAATCACAATCGCTCTTCACCCTTACCGGCATTCTAACGGATCCGCAGTTTCGTATGGTACTGCACGCGTTGCAGCAGCGGACCGGGGCCGAACTTCTGGCTCAACCCGAGGTCACAACCCAAAGTGGCCGGCAGGCGCAGATGAAGGCCACCGAAGTGAAGACGATCGTCACCGGCTTTAGTTTCAGCCAGAACACAGGCGGGACCAGCGGGACGGCTGGCACGGGCACAACCGTTCAAGCTCCGACCGCTACGTTTGTGTATCCTCTCCCCGAGCAAATGGAGTTGGGGCCGACGTTGGACGTGATTCCTTGCGTGTTGTCGGATGGCTATACTATCAACCTTACCATGATCCCGACCTACCAACAATTTGCGGGCTACGACAATCCCAATGAAGTGGACACCTCGGGGTTGCAGACCTCAGGCGCATTTCCGGGCGGCCTGGTTCTTATTCCCACGGTCCTTCCTAAGTTTCGGGTGCGGCAGGTGGTTTCGGCAGTCAACGTGTGGGACGGCCAGACGGTGGTCCTGGGAGGGTTGCTGGCCGAGACGGTTCAGACGATTAAAGACCAGATCCCTATGCTCGGCGACTTGCCGCTGGTGGGCACGTTTTTCCGCAGCGAGTCCAAGAACACTACCAAGGATAACCTGCTCATTTTTGTCACTCCCGTGCTGATCGACCCCGCGGGCAACCGCTTGCATTCCGAAGACGAAATGCCGTTTGCGCAAGCTGGCATCCCAGTGCAACCCCCGGCAGCCTCAGCGGCGGAAAAGAACTGATGCAAGTGGTCCGTTGCCCTGTCCAATTTTGTCGCACGGTCTAAGCCGCCATAAATGTTCGTGAAAGCCTGAATGTATGTCTCTCTCACTGTTCGGCCGTAATACATTGGTCTGCGGGTTACTGGCGGTCGCGGCCCCCGCCTTGGTTCTGGGCCAGACCAACTATCTCCCCAACGGCGTTGAATACTCCATCGCCGGTTCATTGGCGGGAGATCAAACACGGCCCCAGCTAGGTCTCAGTGTCTCGGGCGGATACCTCGTCTGGCAGGATAACTTTACCGACGGAGACGGCTTGGGCATCAGCGCCCTGCGTTTGGATAGCAGCTTCTCCCGAGCCCTTTCGCCCTTTCGCGTGAATTCTATCGGAGCGGGTGGGCAGGAGAACCCGCAGGTGTCGATGCTGAACGGTGGTGGAGCGGTGTTCGTTTGGCAGGGCGGGAAGCAGGGCTTTCAGCGTATTTACGCCCGGTTCCTGTCTGGGGGCAATCTCTGGCAGGGCGCGGAAGTGCAAGTGAACACTTTCACCAACAATTCCCAGGTTAGTCCGGTGGTTACGACCCTGGCGAACAGCAACGTTGTGGTGGCGTGGGCCAGCTTCAATCAGGCTGCGTCTACCAGCCTGCAAGACGTTTACGCGCAAGTGCTTTCCCCGGCGGGTAAGAAAATCGGCGGCGAATTCCGGGTCAACCAGTTCAGCAGCTATAATCAGCGCGACCCGGTTATTACCGCGCTGAGCGACGGACGGTTCGTCGTAACTTGGGTTTCCGAACAACAGCGCACGCTCGACGCGCCGGGCGACAACGCGGCCGCCGTTGGTACAGCCAGCGTAGACATTTATGCCCGAATCTTTGCCGCCGACGGCACCGCTGCGGGCACCGAGTTCCTGGTCAACACCAGTTCCGGCCTTTGCTCCAGTCCGCGTGTAACGGCAGCATCCGGGGGAAAGTTCATGGTGGTATGGGCCGAGAAAAATCGGTCGGTGGACACCAACGGATGGGACATTTTGGGGGCCACTTTTTCCAACTCCGGGATAGGCAGTGCGGCCCGCTGCATTAACACCACGCGCTTCGGCGATCAGTACCAGCCGAGCATCAGTTGGGATGGCATGGATTACCTGGTGGTTTGGACGGCCCTTGGCCAGGACGGCTCGCGGGAAGGTGTCTTCGGACAGTTACTGCATGATGACGGATCGCCGGACAAGGGTGAGTTCCAGATCAACACTTCCTGGATCAACCAGCAAATGCAACCGGCCGCGGCATCCGACGGTCAGGGGCGGTTTCTGGTGGCTTGGACGAGCTTTGTAGGAGGGCCTTACGGTTTCGATTTGTTTGCGCAGCGGTATGTCAATGTCTCCCAACCTCTGCTCGCGATGAGCGCGCCTTTTGTTCATGTGCCTTTCGAGTTGAGCGGCGGCGTCTATCAACCTGAGGTGCAGATCTCCTGGCCGTTGCAGGCCGGGCTGTCGGTTGAGAATTACGATGTCTATGTGAACGGCGCCCTCGCGTCGACGTTAACCTCCAACATTTGGACAATGACCGCATCGGACGGATTAGCGGTTAATAGCGCGTATTCCTTCCAGGTTGATTATGTAACGACCAGCGGCCGGCGGTCGCCGCTGTCGCCCGCTACAGTGGGAACAACTTGGGACAAGCAGATCTACAAAGGCGTCCTTCCAGTCGAGTGGATGGCGCGATACTGGGGATATGGCACCTCTTGGCCAGGACCGGACGATCCGGTAGCGGCGGGTGGCCCAACGCTCTTGCAGGTTTTCCTGACCGGCGCCGATCCGACCAAACCGCTGACTTGGCTGCGGACCACTCTGAACAATACCGCGCAGGGCTACTTCTTGAGTTGGAATCCTCAGCCAGGTCTGACCTATCAGGTGCAGACCTCAACGGATCTGACGGCCTGGCAGAATCTTGGCTCCCCCCGGTTCGCGGTCGGCGCCACGGATTCACTTTATATTGGGCTCAGCGACGCCGGATATTACCGGGTGATGTGGCTGCACTAGAGGACCTTCTATGTTGCGATTATTCAAAAGAGTAGCGTGGTTGGGCGTTCTGGCGGCGGGCTTGCCGGCCGCGCAGGCGTTTTCGCTGCTTGGGCCGGGCAATGAGGCCTACCAGGTGCCGGACTTGGGTTACATGGTCCCGTTACGTTCCGATATCGGGGCCCCCAAGAACATTGGCGAGGAATACCGCCGGAATACACCCGTGCTTTACTACGCCTTTGACCAGAACTTCCTCGATTACTTCGGGACCGACGGCGTCCGGGCGGTGGATCAAGCCTTTGCGATCCTGAACAGCCTGACCAACGTTTCGAAGTACAGCGCGGACCTGTCGGAGGTTCCTCTCGAGGCCAAACGCTTCAATCAGACTGCCGGGGCCTTGAGCTTGCAGGATGTAAAGTCGGCGGTGCTTGGCATCATGGTGGAACAATTGGGCTTGGCCGACCCGATCCGCTATACCTGGGGCATCCACGACCGCCTCGTCGGGGCGACCTGCCCTGGGGAATACCTGGTCGTCAAGCGCAATTTTGCGATCGTGCCCTCGGCCTTGGATCAGCTCCAGTACTCGAGTTACGTCAACACCGAGCTCTATTCTTACTATATTCACGATTATTGCGCGAACCCCGTCCCGCCCGGGGACGCCCTGTCAGAGGCAATATTCATACCGGTTGACGTTGGCATAAATGCTCTCCGGTACACGCCGGTTGCCTCGTTTTCGCTGAATACTCTGGTGCCGGGCCAATTCCTCACCGGGCTGACCCGAGATGATGTGGCCGGACTGCGGTATTTGCTGCGGTCGGGCAATGTCAACTGGGAGGATAACCCGCTCAACAGCATCGTCTATGTCACGAACAACACTTCCACTGGGTTGCAATTGCTGGTGACCTCGAACCTCACCCTGTTGGCGGCGCAGTCTCTCACCAACGATGACGCTACCCTGCTGGGACTCTACCCCACGCTGGCCATTGTGCCGGGCAGCACGGTGCCGACCTTTACCAACGTGGTCACAACCAATCTGTCGGCCTATTATACCAATTCAGCTTGGGATCCCGTCGGCACGCCGCCGCACCTGGTGTACTCGACCAATTACACTACGAACGTAATGTTCGTTTACACCCGCTCCTTTGCCAACGTGGTGACCAACTCTTACTCGACCAAGGCTAATGTGACGGTCATTAGCACGAACCTTTACTTCCCTCCAAGTGGACCGGTCGGGTACTACCTCACCAATGTAACTACCACGACCATGGTGACGAACACGGTGTCGGGTGACTATTATATCATCCCGACCACGTCGTGCGGTGTGCAGATCCTGTCGAATGTGTTGACCACGGTAATTGGCATTACCAACACGCTGGCGGTGACCAACATTAACCCAACGACGAATACGATCAGCGGCAACTACCTCATCGGGCGCGACTACATCACTTGGTTCACCAACCACAACCTGGCGGCTTACCAGGTGCTCTGCGTCTCCAACGAGCCCAGCTTACGGCGTGGCGTCGAGAAGGTTACCTTCGTCAAAACGGCCTACGATTCGTTATTGGGGCGGCTCTACAACCCGCAGACCAACTACTTTTCGATGACCACGGTCACCAACAGCACCAATTGGGTCCAGACTTTCCAGCGCATCGCCACGGCGCCGGACTTCCTCTTCACGGCGCGGGATACACTGCCCGGCCCCAATGGCGGCCTCAACTGGGCCGACGTCGCCCGCAATATCACCTTCAACACCGCCAACGCTCTGCCCAATCTGGCCGGGCCCGGGACCATAGATCCCCCCACCACGATCACTTTCAACAAGTCTGGTCCTGTCTTCTATAACATCGCTACGAACGATCAGTGGTTCCTCTCCGAGGGGCGGATCGGCACCCGATTTCTGACCTTGTGGGCCTCTTACGATGACAGTACTAACGCCCCGATAGTGTTTCCCAACGGCACCAGCATCGCTTCGGTGGAAAGCCAGATGCTCATGCAAGTGACCAGCGTTTCGCTGCCACCCGCTAACACGCACACGGCTTACACTACCCAATTGACGGGCACCGGCGGCGCCGGACCACCGTACACCTGGTCGTTGGCGCCTGATTCATCTCCCCTGCCTTCCGGACTGGTGCTGACGCTCGATGGCCGGCTCTCCGGCAGCCCGGCGGCGCCCGGCATCTATTCCTTCTTCGTGCAGATGACTGGCTCGGATGGCGGTTTCACTGTCTGGCAGGTGGCAGTGACTGTGCTGCCGTAACGGAAACGTATGCCCCGATTGAAACAACCTAGATTAGCACTCATGAAACGACAGATTCTCATCGGGCTGGCCGGCTTGGCCATGGTGTCGGTGGCGCTGGGGGCGACTTCCTCGTCCTATGTCAACAATTCCGTCCTGATCTCCCCTCCCGCCACGCTGCCGGTGGTTGACGCGACGAATTTCATCAACAACTCCGCCTTCATTGACAATTCGCTCAACTCGATCCTTAACACAACCTTCTTTCGGTCCAACCCTATGCCACGGCCAACACGGTCAACTACACCAACTACGGTGTTTTAGGCACCCTGGCAGGCTTCCAGTTCGACACTTTTAACACTCACACCGCACGGCACACCATGGCCGGCAATCTGGATAATGAAGTGGGCGCCATCATCAATTGCGGCGGCACCAACGACGGCCCTTATTTCACGACCAACAACCTCCGCTTCTTCTTCGGGGCACTTTCCGGAGGCGGGGCACTATGCGTGGCTTCGGCGACAAATATCATCAACCGGGGCACGATCGAGATGGGCCCGGACAGCCTGCTGAGCCTCCAGGGACAAAACGTCAGTCTGTCGGGAGGGTTGTTGAATATGGAAGGCTTCGAGAGCGGGAACGTGTTTGGCGTCGGGATGTTTGACGGCTATTGGGGATGGGGTCAGACTCCCAGGAACTATAATCCGATGGCCTACTTCGGTTCGACCTTTGCGAGCACCCCAACCCATTGGGTGACCAACCGTGACTACTCGGCCATGCAACAGTCCTTTTCCGTGTCGCAGGGCGCCTACCTGAACCCGGCATACGCTCTCGGGCCATCGAACTTCCTGTGGCAGATAGTCTACCTCCAGAATGCCGACCAGTCCCTGAGCAACAACGTCTATTTCCCCGGCGTTTCCATCGTGGAATGGGTGTGGCGCTCGACCAACATCATCACTGGCTTGACTCTGACCAATCATCTCTACCTCGAAGATGACATGATCACGATCACCAACCTGGCGCTGACCACCAACGGGATTGCCCCTCCCAGCACCGGGTACCGGGAAACGTTCATTCCTACTAACTATTTCTTCTTCCAATCAGGGTTCAGTTTCTTTGGCACTCCTGCCACCCCGGGTCTGCCGCCGGGCGTGATTGGCCCCAACACCAATTGGACCACCGAATACACCGCATATGAAGCCATTTTCGAGCCCACCACCGTCATCCCGGGCGAGCTAACCGGCCAGACCTTCACTAACATGCCTGGCCGGATTGAGGTCACAGCCGATAAACAACTCGACTTGCGCTCCAGCCGCATTGCCGCTTTGAATTACCTGCGGTTGACCGCTACCAATAACTTTATCCAGGATCGTAATACACGGATCCTGACGTATGTGGCCGACTACAACCTGGGAGTGACCAACGCCACCTTGACGGTCAGCAATCTGCTGGCGCCAACCGTCCCCAGACTTAACGGTTACGTGGACGTCTTCAGCACCCGTTGGACCAACATAGACGCGGCCTTTATTACCAACACCTATTTCGTCACAATGGTGGACAGCCACCTGGCCAGCACCTCCCCGAGTTTCTTGCAGAACCTGACTTTGCACGCCACCAATATCGTCATCAGCGACGTGCTCAACGTCCTTTCAAATATCACGATCGACGCCTATAACCTGACGATTGCCACCAATGGCCCTGGCTCGCAGACACCAGCGGGACAGCTCAATATCCCTTCGGGCTTGCAACTGGGTGCCAGCGCTCTCCCACGGCTGCGGACTTTGACCAATTACGGCGTAATCAGCGTTCAGAATTCGGCCACTTTTGGCAGTGCCACCCAACCCTATTGGGACTTCGTGAATCGTGGTAGCGTGCTTGTGGAGGGTTGTTCGATTTGGGCCACCAATTTCGATAACACCGGCCTGATAGACAGCGGCCCGGGCCCCATCAGGATCGCTGCTAACTCGGCGGCGCTCAGCAACGGCGTTTTCAACGCCCCTGTCAGCGATATTATTCTCAGCGCCGGCAGCCTGTTCATCACCAATCAGTTCCTGAACTCAGGCCACAGCCTGACCATCTGGGCGACTAATTCGCTGAGCGACGGCGGCCCGGCCAGCGGCAATATCTGGCTGGCCGGTGTCCTGGGATTCAACCTGCCTATCCAGCCTCCTGTCGGAAGCCTCCTTGGGACGACGATCACCGACACGGCCCCGGCCTGGGCCACTGTGTCCAGCCAGTGGGCAGGTCAGGACCGCGGAGCCGTGGCAGCGGGTTACAGCAACAACGTTGCCTTGGGGCGCTTGATCCTGGATGGTGGAACACCCGGCAGTTCCTTTGTTTTCAACGCTCCTGGCGGGAACAACGCGCTCTACGTGGATTACCTCGAGTTCAGGAATTACCTGACGAACTTCGACGGCAGCGGCAATCTCGCAAACCTCTACTTTGGGCCGGGCATGAAGATTTATTACGCCCAGCTCATCATCAACGGTGTTTCCTGGGCTGAGAAGCTCAATCACAAGAACGGCGACGGTTTGAACTGGGTCTCCTCTTATGCCGGCGCGTTCAGCTCGACCAACATGTATTATCCAAGCGAGGGCACTACCAACCGGCTCAATCTGGCGCTGGTCCAGAGCTGCACCCTCGATTCCAACGGGAATGGGATCGCCAACTGCCAGGACCTCGAGCCGGTGTTCGTGCCTTCGCAGGTGGGCCTGGCGGCCGCGATCACCAACGCGCCGCAACCGGCGGTGGTGCTTTCGTGGAACAGCATTCCCTATGCGGCCAATTCTGTGTTCTTCAAGCCGTCTCTGGCGGCGACCAATTGGCAATTACTGACCAACTTCGTGGTTGGCCCCGCGGGAGGCCGACAGCGAGTAGTGGATCCGGTCGCGGCCGGCGGCCGTTTATATCGCGTGCGCGTGGATGGGGTATCGCCGTAGCCTGCGGGTGGCTAGAGCGGCCGGACGCAATGGACTTGAGCCGCCGGGCGCGTAGGGGATGAGTTATTTTAGCTAGTTAACTGTTTTGAAGTCTTATGCGAAGCTTGCGAATGAATGTCTCTTTCCTGGGCCGCGTCGGTTTGGTGCCGCTCGGGATTTGTGCCTGGATCGGCTTGGCCGTGATGGCCAGGGGGGCGGCGGCGCCTCCGAACGATAACTTTGCCAGTGCCATCGTCATCTCCGGGTTCTGGGGCACCACCAATGTGGACACCACGGCCGCAACTGCCGAACCCGGCGAACCGGCCCATGCCAACAGGGCCGCAGCCCATTCCGCCTGGTATAAGTTGATCGCCATCCAGGATGGTTCCATGACGGTTCATACCTATGGCAGCGCCATTGATACCCGCCTGGCCGTCTATTCAGTTCCAGCCAACACCAACGCCGCCGTCAACGGTGTGCTGTTCCCTGTAGCCGCTAACGACGACATGGACCTGAGCCAGTTCTTTGGGCCCAGCGTGTCGGCCGGTCCCAGTCTCGTTACGTTCCCCGTCAAGCAGGGCGGTGCCTATTATGTGGCCGTGGACAGCAACGGCGGAGGGGGTCAGATTAAATTGACCTGGGGCTACAATTTTGGCGGGCTGTTCTGCTTCACCAAACCAAAGGCAAACTACCCGCGGGGGGTTCAGGCTACCAAGACCGAAGGCTCCATCCAATTCTCCGTCACTCGCTGCTTTGGCTCCGCGGGCCAAGTGCTGGTGGACGTGGTGACCACCAACTATCCTGGCCCCTTCACGCCGGCTACCAACGGTTTGGACTACGTCGCAGTGAGAAGGACCCTTACGTTCAAGAACTACGAGACTATCCAATCATTCCAGGTGCCGATCATGGAGGCTCCCGAACCGCCTCCCGATACCAACGGCCCCATGGCCAACGCGAACGTTTACTTCGATGTGCAGATCGTCGGCGTCCGGTTCGACCCCTCGGAGAATCTCAACCTGCTGGCACCGCCAATGATCATGACGGGTGCGGATAAAAGCACCGGCCGCGAGCTCGAGATGAATCTCCCAGCCGGGTCTGCCGACCAACTTCCACCAATTTCGGTCCCTCCCCCCACCAACTTCATCAACTTCTCCTTCAAGCATCATATCACCACCGAGCGGGGTGATCCGGCCTATCCCGGTTATGCGGCGGTTTGGATCGAGATGGACGGTTTCGGCGACGGCTCGGGCGGCTGCGGTTGGGGTATTAACAGTCTAAACGTCCTCGGTGACCAAATGAACAATTCCTTCGAGCTGTGGCCCGAGTCGGACTATGCCACGCCCCAGCCGACCAATACCGCCCCGCCCAGTCTGGGTCCTGTGGACTACTTTGCTGGCTGCATCAAGGGGCCTTCACCGTGGGGAGATGGGATTACCGTTGATCCCTCCGGCACCTCGGGCACCGTCACCTTCAGCCAAAGTCTTCCCCGTCGAGCGTTGATTCTGGTCCCGATCAACAATGACATGGTGCCTGAGTTCAACGAGGACCTCGAAATCGAACTGGGGCTCCCATTTACGAGTTCCTTACCCGGCGAGGCGAACCGGATGACGGTCACGATTAACTTTGATGGCGCCGATCAACCCGCCGGCGCTCTCGAAGGGGCTTATAACTCCCATAACCAGCCACCCGAGAACCCATACCCCGGCGCGAACGGGGCTATCTTCTCCCTGGCGGTCCAGCCAGCCGACCAGAGCGTTGTGATTGGCGGCGCTTTCACCGGATACAACGGCTTTCTCCGAAACCGCATCGCCCGGATCTACTACGACGGCACGATTGACGAGAGTTTCAACCCGGGCAACGGCGCTGATGGACTAGTGACCTCGGTGGCCTTGCAGCAGGACGGCAAGATCCTGATGGGCGGCGACTTCCGCTCGGTTAATGGGATCAATCGGTACCATGTTGCGCGCCTCAATATCGCGGGCGGCGTCGATGCCACCTTCAATCCAGGCCAGGGGGCTGATAATACAGTCTGGGCGCTGGCTCTCGGCACCAATGGCAGCGTTGTTATTGGCGGCCAGTTCGACAGTGTCAATAATTACCCGCGCAAGCGCGTTGCCCGCCTCGACAGCCTGGGCAACGTGGACCTCACCTTCGACACGTCCAGCCTCGGGCTGAATGGCACCGTCTGGGCCGTCGCGCCGCAGAGCGACGGCAAGGTGGTCATTGGAGGGGATTTTACCACCGCCGGTGGCCTCTCGCGCTCCCGCATTGCCCGACTTAACGCCGATGGCTCGTTGGACACGACCTTCGACCCTGGCCTTGGCGCCAACGACACAGTCTATACCCTGCTGGTTCAGGCCAGCGGCCAAATCCTCGTTGGCGGTGCCTTTACGCAGTTCCACACCGCGCAGCATCATGGCCTCACGAGGTTGCAGCCCAGCGGCACCCTCGACCCTTCCTTCAGTCCCGGATCGAGTGCCAACGATGTCGTTTATTCTGTCTATTACTCCCCCACCGACACCCGGATATACGTTGGGGGTTCGTTCACCGTATTTAACGGCACGCGGCGCGTTGGCCTGGCCCGGTTGTTCCTCGACGGCACCGTGGACACCGGCTTCCTGGACACGGCCTACAACCAGTTCGCCGGCTTGATCAACCCCCTGTTTAACCCCGACCTCTATCCGCACAATGTCGTTTACACCATCGGCCAGGAAAGTATCTACATTGTTAATGGTACTAACGCCCTCCATTTCGACGATGTCGTCATCGGTGGCAGCTTCGACCTTATCGGCGGTGGCGGGAGTACCCGCCGATCCCTGGACAACCGCGAAAACCTGGCCTTGCTCCGTGGGGGTTCGACCGTTGGCCCGGGCAACATCACCTTCGCCTATCCGAGCGGTAACGGCCTCAACAACGCCGATAAGAATGGCCAGTATCTGCTACCGACACTCATCCGCACCAACGGTACGCTGGGGACCATTGCCACCCGTTTCTCCCCCGACCCCCTGCCGGTCGGCCCCGGCGCCGCGATCTACGGTCAGGACTACACCTTTGATCCTTTGAACAATGGACTTCCCTCTTACAGCACCACTTGGGGTCCGCCCGGCGGTGGGAGCCGCATGATGAGCGATGGCATCTGGTGGCGCAATTACCCCGATCCGTTGTCGGTGCTTCCGAATGATATCGGGGTGCTCGCGTTTATTCCCTCCCAGGTGAATATCATCAATAACACGACCGCCTCAGGCAACCGGTCTTATAATCTCATCCTGTCGAACCCATCGCAGGCGGACAGCTTCTTCCTCGGCGGAGCCAACATTCCGCTCGGCCTCGCTCTTGGGCCGGAACCCGCCACCCCCTCCTTGATTATTGATAACCGGAACCCGCCGGGAACCTTCAGCTTTATTACTACCAACTATACGGCTAGTGAGGCGGGGGGCTGCGTCTCCATCATGGTCATCCGCACCAATGGCAGCAGTGATACGGTGACTTTGAAATACCTGACCCAGGACCTTCCGGGCACTCCGCCACCGGGAATCGGCTTCGCCCGCTCCAACGTCAACTATTACGCCACCAGCGGCACATTGACATTCTACCCCGGCATTACCAACCAGAGTTTCAACGTCTGCATGCGGGACGACGGCCACGTGGACCCCGACCTGGCGCTGCTCCTGGTGATCACCAACATTACCGCCCAGCACCCAATGAACGGCACTCCCCTGAGCGGCGTTACCAACGCCTGGCTGACTATCATTGACAGTGACTTCCCGCAGGGCCGCCTGAACTTCAGTGCTGCTTCGTTTGTAACCAACGAAACCGCAGGCAACGCGGTCATCAATGTCACTCGCACCGGTGGCAGCCAGGGGACAATGACCGTCCTCTGCTCCACCACTAACACCCCTACCAGTACGGCTGTTGCCAATGTCAATTACCTCCCGATCACTAACAGGCTGCTGACCTGGACCAACGGTGACAGCGCCCCCAAGTCCTTCATGGTCCCGGTGCTGCACGACTACGTCATTACCAACAACCTCACGGTTGGGCTCAAGTTCTCAACGCCGGTCCTGAACGGCGTGACCAATGGCTTGGCGTTGGGCCCGCTCAGCAACTCGGTCTTGACCATCCTCAACGTTGACGCCCTCGGCACGTTGTCCTTTAGCAGCCCAACCTATTCGCAAAACGAAAACGGCGGCTTCGCCATTATCCCGGT
>Ga0073936_10008856_pt1 | contig 12636 bp, 10 predicted proteins | sample AliMusrvi5mmetaG_FD_87041 | JGI IMG/M metagenome (GOLD analysis project Ga0073936, IMG submission 87041) | Freshwater lake bacterial and archeal communities from Alinen Mustajarvi, Finland, to study Microbial Dark Matter (Phase II) - Alinen... | ecosystem: Environmental > Aquatic > Freshwater >... | reverse complement strand
GGGATTAACCATAGACCTAGAAAAAAATTAAATTACAAAACACCATGGGAAGTATTTTGTGAGATGGCTTCACTTAATATTGATGATTCACTCGGTGTTGCATTTATGAGTTGAATTCGCGAAATCCTAAAGAAAGAAAATTCGTAGTAATACCTATACGATGTTTAAAAGATTGACAGTTAAGGCATGATTGCTTAATTTTAAATGCAACGAAGCCCCGAAGGTATGACTACCGACGAGGCTTCTATGAAATCTAGCTTCTGTAAATAGCTTTGACTCTATTTCAGTGAGCTATCAATTTTTAGTATTTTATGAGCCTTATTACTAAAGATACTTTTATCCAGTTTGGAATAAAGGTAAAAACTGTAATTAGCAAGATCATCGTTTTGTTTAGTGGATGGCGAGGTTACTTTACCGCCAATGTTCTTTGAATCTGATTCTGTTTTCATGATCCACCCCCTAAATAATAAAAATGCCCACCAACTTTTCAGATAAGCATTTTGGTATAAATCTAAGTAGCTATAGATACCCAGACTGCTTATACGACTATTGCCCATATAAATAGTTCTACCATCATAAAAATAAATATCAAGTAATGTAGTTTGTAATTAATTGTTTTGGAGCGTATTGGTGGCTCGATTAATAACCCTAGCGGTAATAGTTACAGCAGCAAGTCAGAGGTATATTAGAGATAAATGCATTACTTATGGCGAGGATGGCCCTAAATTCTATGATAGGCATGCAAATGCGGATACTGATTATTTATAAATAAAGCCCACCTCATTAGAGAAGTGAGCTTTAGATAGACCTTTAACCAGAAGGTCGGTGGCCCAGTAAATCAAGGAGATTTCTTAAGCAATTTTTATTGAAAAACAGAAGCGAGTTTATGTGGCTATGATGAAGCTATTTTAATGGTGGAGTGGACTGGGTAATGCTGGGATTTTTTGTGCTTAAAGTTTAAGTAAGTATTATTGAAAGGAGCGAATAGAGTGCTTTTAAAAGTTGACCAGAGGTTGATCTGTATATTTTAGGCATAAAAAAAGAGCTTAGCAGGTCGCATAAGCTCTTTATTTATATGGTGCCTCGGGCCGGAGTCGAACCGGCACGTCCTTACGAACGAGGGATTTTAAGTCCCTTGCGTCTACCAATTTCGCCACCGAGGCTTCGATAAAGTTGATAAGCTGGTTATTATATAGCAGAAAAAAAAATAAACCAGATTAAATTTGGTTTATTTTGAATTTGACCTTACGTTTTATCCTTACAAACTTTTCTTTTTAAAAAACCGCGACTACTGTTTTATTGGTTGTATAATCCTGCAACAGTAGCTTGCCTTGTTAGGGATTTTTATTTTCCCATTCATTTAGAGCTTTTTATTTATGCAACTATTACGAGTTAAGATATGGATTATTCTTTAGACACCACGCCATTAGATTCTTTGTCATGTGATTGTCTTATTCTAGGCGTTTATCAGGATCAGCAACTTAGCGCATCTGCAAAGACACTCAATGAAAGTACTCAAGAGTTGCTTAAAAAGATCTTAGCAAGAGGAGACATCGCTGGTAAAAATGGTGAGACGTTATTAATCAATGCAGTGCCCAGCAACTCGATAGCTCGTATTTTGTTAGTTGGTTTAGGCGAAAATAAGCCATTAACCACCAAAAACTATCGTAAGGCTATACTAGCTTCAATTAACAGTCTAAAAAAGTCGTCTATAGGTACCGTTGTTTGTAATCTGTCGGACTGTGTCGTCAGTGGAATGGATAGCGCTTGGAAAACCAGACAAATCATCGAAGTGTTTAGTGATACTGTCTACCAATTTACGACCTGCAAAACTAATAAAGAAACTGATTTCAATATCAAGCATCTCGTAATTACTAGTGCAGAAAATGAATTAATACTATCCAAGACCGGCTTGCAACAAGGCAAGGCTATTACAGAGGGTATAAACCTGACTAAACATTTAGCTGATTTACCAGGTAATATTTGTACGCCAAGCTTTATGGCTGAACAGGCATTAGCCTTAGGTAAAACCTATGCTAAGTTAGATGTGAGTATTCTCGAAGAAGCTGATATGGAAAAGCTGGGTATGGGGGCTTTCTTGTCGGTATCTCGTGGTAGTCGTCAACCTGCTAAATTAATTACTCTAAATTATCAGGGCGGAGAAAAAAATAGCAAACCTATTGTGCTCATCGGTAAAGGTCTTACTTTTGATGCGGGCGGCATTTCATTAAAACAAGCCCCTGGCATGGATGAAATGAAATATGACATGTGTGGCGGTGCAAGTGTTCTAGGTACATTGCTTGCAGCGGCTCAAATGCAGTTACCATTGAATATTATTGGCTTAATTCCTTCGTCAGAAAACATGCCCGATGGTGATGCTAATAAGCCGGGTGACATATTAACCAGTATGGCAGGTAAGACTATTGAGGTGTTAAATACCGATGCTGAAGGCCGTTTATTGCTTTGCGATACCTTAACTTATGCAGAACGCTTTAATCCTGATGTAGTTATTGATTTAGCAACCTTAACAGGCGCTTGTTTAGTCGCATTAGGTCGAGTACCTAGCGGTTTGTTAGGCAATAATGATGAGTTATGCGATAGCTTAATCGCAGCCAGTGTTACAGCAAATGATAGTTTATGGCGCTTACCTTTATGGGATGAGTATCAAGAACAACTTAAGTCTAATTTTGCAGATTTAGCTAATGTCGGAGGTAAGGATGCCGGTACCATTACTGCAGCTTGTTTTCTTTCACATTTTGCTGAGAATTTTCATTGGGCGCATCTTGATATTGCAGGCACTGCATGGCGCACGGGCAATAATAAAGGCGCAACGGGTCGCCCAGTACCCTTATTAAGCCAATATTTGATTAACAGAGCGTATGGCTGAAGTTAGCTTTTATATATTGTCATCGGCATTATTGCTGGAGCGATATCTGTTTGCCTGTAAGCTTATCGAGAAAGCTTATCGCAACGGTCAATTCTGTTATATACTCACCGACAGTGACGAACAAAGCCAGTTGTTGGATGACCTGCTCTGGACTTTCCGAGCAGGTAGTTTTATTCCGCATGAAATATATACCGGGCAAGCGCCCAGTTCAGATAAAGTTATTTTAATTGGTTCAGTTAAAGCACCAGAACACAGTCAAGGACTGTTGTTTAATTTATCGTCAAAATATCCTGAAGATATTTCAAATACAAAACGCATACTCGAAATACTCGATAATTGTGAGATCACTAAAGCTGCTGCTAGAAATCGATATCGTCAATATCAGCAAGCAGGTATGAGCGTTACAACACATAATATGTAAGATTAATAAAGCCAGAATATTGCTAATATGATCCCATATTTGAGGTTTAAGTATATGCGACAGATGATGGCTGATAGATGTGTAGTTGTATAACTACACATGCTCAATCTGCACTCGAACAGTAATACAACAAGAGTTACTTTATTCAATAAATTATATTATGTAATGCTTATGTGAGTTCCGTCCTTATTAGCGGGAGTAATGTAAGTAGTAAACTAAGGTATCCATCATGTTTTTTAACAAATTACAGGACTTATTGGCAAGTTATAGGCGATTGTTGTTGGTAGTGGTCGTGCTTATTTTTATACAGGTATTTGAAATAATACTACTGAATTTTAAATACGATCTTTTTACCGGCGGATTTTTACAGCCATTCTCTTATCAATCAATCGGGGAACGGCTAGGCTTTTTTATTATTTCAGTCTGGTATGACTTAACCCTTATTGGCTTATTGGCAAGTCTATGGTTTTTTGTAGCCGACAAGCTAAATAAATATGGTCAGAGAATTTATTATAGCTTTAGCGTAATAGTTATTTTCTTGGCAGCATTGTGGCTGTTAGTTAAATTTAAGCTGCTGTCTTATTTTAATGACACCGTTAATCTGCAAATCATTAAAAATTTAGCAGGTGGGAGCTTAAAAGAAGCGCTACTTTACGCCAGCAATGAAATTGCTTTGTTTATCGGCCTACTGAGTATTGCGGCTATAGTTGTAGTTTGTGTTTTTAAAGCTTTATCGAAAATAAAATTCATTCAACATGTTTCTACAAATAACGTTGCCCACAAAACCTACAGAAAACTACTGATAGCCACGCTAATAGCGACACCTCTATTCACTTGGTATATTTCTCAAGATGCTTTTTTAAGATATGGTTTAGAAAAGAAAATGTCTTTTCGATTTATTAGTACAAGCTTAGATCGATTATCTGATATTGATTTTGACGGTTTTGGTATCTTCGCTTACCCTCAAGATAAAGCTACTTTTGATGCTTTTATTTATCCCGGTGCCGTTGATATTCCTGGTAACGGTATAGATGAGGATGGTTTTTTAGGGGATGCCATTGTTCAGCCTGTAGAAAAAGATACGCTGTCTGAGATAACACCTAAAACGGGTAAACACATTGTTCTTATTGTGTTAGAAAGTGCTAGGGCCGAATTAATTGATAAAAAATTAAACGTACAGCAAGTCGCTCCGGTGATGAAAGGCATTGCACAACGTGGGGTTGCCATTCATTACGCTTATAGTCATGCAGGTTATACTGTACCTTCTATTAAAGCCATATTTAATCGAAGTTTGGTCGAGAATAATTCTAAAATTACGTTAATCCAGTTTTTACAATCTGCTGGCTATCAATTGTCGATTATCTCTGGTCAAGATGAATCATTCGGCGGTATATCGACAGATACGGGTATGAAACAACTCGGGATTTCTTATTTTGATGCAAGAACCGCAATTGATGATCGAGTGTTTTCCAGTAAAGAACCGGGTAGCTTACGTCTTAGTGAAGCGCGTATTTTTGAGCAATTTAACACCCGAATCAACCAAGTCGACTTGACTCAGTCGCAGTTTTTTTACATCAATATACAGGCAGGCCACTTTCCTTATGCTTATCCTAGTATGCCTAAGCGATTAGTGTCGGAACTTATCCCTAGGTCGGAGATTGCCGCTAAGAATAAAGATTGGCTCAGTGCCACTTATTGGAATGCTATGGCTAATGCAGATTGGACTGTGGGGAAGATCCTTGAGGCCTTAATAACTCATAAACTGCTTAATAATGTCACTTTAGTTATTTTAGGTGATCATGGTGAATCATTGTTTGATGATGGTTTTTTAGGGCATGGGCATGCGATCGATGATATACAAACTAAAATACCTCTAATCATTAACGATTCCACACTCATTGTTACGGAACCTATAGGACAGATTGATGTGGCCGAACTTACGATACGCTCGGCTTTGGGTTTAAATAAGCAATGGCTCAATAACAAGAAAACTGTTTTTCAATGGGTAGGAAGCATCACTCAACCTACATTGATTGCCCAGGTTGCTCAAAATGGTGCTAGGACACTCTTTGATTTTCGTACAGAGCAAGTGTTTTTTAGTGATTTAAAATTATGGAAATCTTATCAACTAGCCCTACAAGCTTCACCTTATAAAGAACGTTTGACGGATTTAATAAGAGCGTGGGAAGACTTAAATTGGCAACAACATAAGTCTAAGTAAGGGGCTATGACTCAGAGCAATCCAATGATGCCCCTATTAATAATGCTATAAACACAGCAAAACCAAAAAAAAATTTTGGTAACGCTTATAATAGGGACTTTTTTAAAGTGTAATGGCAATTTAATCAATGGCAGATTTTATCCCCGGTCAACGCTGGATTAGTAATACCGAGTCAGAACTTGGTTTAGGTCTTATTCTCGAAGTCAGTTTCAAACGTATCACGGTCTTATTTTTAGCCAGTGATGAGCGGCGTATTTATGCCAGCGATAACGCACCGTTAACTCGCGTTAAGTTTGCTGTTGGCGATATAATTGAATCCATAGATGAAGACAAACTTACTGTGACGAGTTTAATCGAAGCCGAGGGCTTAATTACCTATGTAGGTAAAAACAAAGCCGGAGAAGAGCTACAATTAGAGGAAATTGAACTTAATCATCATATTCAGTTTAATAAGCCCCAAGATCGTTTATTTACTGGTCAATTGGATCCTAGCTCATGGTTTTTGTTGCGATACGAAACTAGACGCCGCTTGCAACAACTCCAGCAATCACCTGTTAAAGGCTTATTAGGGGGCAGGGTATCGTTAATTCCTCATCAGCTTTATATTGCTCAAGAATCAGCCAATAGGTCCGCGCCGCGTATTATGCTAGCGGACGAAGTCGGCTTAGGTAAAACCATAGAAGCCGGTTTGATTCTTCACCATAGATTGATTAATGGCCTGACTAATCGCGTATTGATTATTGTGCCAGAAAGTCTATTACACCAATGGTTAGTTGAAATGCTCAGACGTTTTAATCTACACTTTAGTGTGTTTGATGAAGAGCGCTGCCTAGAAGAGCTAAATGATGATGGCTTGCAAGATGATGATCATTTATCTGATAACAACAATCCCTTCTTAAGCGAACAATTAGTGCTGTGTAGCCAACAGTTTTTTTCTAATTATCCTCGTAGGCAGCAACAAGCTCTACAAGCTGGTTGGGATATGGTCATAGTTGATGAAGCTCATCATTTAAAATGGAGTGAACAAAGCGCCAGTCCTGAATACCAGTTTGTTGAACAACTGGGTTTACGTACGCCTAGCTTGATTTTATTGACGGCGACTCCTGAACAACTGGGTAAGGAAAGTCATTTTGCGCGCTTAAGATTACTCGATCCTGATCGTTTCTATAGCTTTTCGGCTTTTCTTGAAGAAGAGCGCTTGTTTGAGCCTGTTGCCGACGCAGCTAAAATATTACTAGCAGAACAAGCCTTAGATGAACAAGATAAGCAAAATCTAACGGGCTTACTCAAAGATGATAATGTTGATAATCTATTAAGAAATCTGAGTGACCCCTTAAAATCGACAGTGGCTAGGCAATCGTTAATTAATATCTTGCTAGACCATCATGGTACAGGGCGCATATTATTTCGAAACTCTAGGCAAACTATTCAAGGTTTTCCAGAGCGCGAACGTCAGGGCTATGCCTTGGTGGGGGCTGAAAATAATACCGACTTAAAACATGATCCACGTTTTATTTGGCTGGTTGATATATTAACCAAGCAAGTAAAAGGCGCTGAGGCTTGGTCTTTACGTGGTCAAAAAGCGCTGCTTATTTGTAAACACGCGCAAACAGCAATTGATTTAGAAGAAACTTTAAAAAATCGAGCTGGTATTGCCGCTGCGGTTTTTCATGAAGGTATGAGTATTATTGAGCGTGACCGCGCAGCCGCTTATTTTGCTGATCAAGAAAGCGCAGCTAGATTGTTGATTTGTTCTGAAATCGGTAGCGAAGGTAGAAACTTCCAATTTGTTCATCATCTGATTTTATGGGACTTACCGACTAATCCCGATTTGTTACAACAACGTATCGGCCGCTTAGATCGCATAGGTCAAAAGCATATTATTCAGATACATATACCTTATATAGTCAATACCGTGCAGCATCGGTTATATCAATGGTATGACCAAGGTCTTAATGCCTTTCGCAGCAATAACTCGGCCGCTCAAGCGGTTGCGGATCAATTGCAAGCAGAACTTAGTGCCGTCTTAGCCGATGAACAAATTGATATGGCCGCGTTTGTCGAACAAACTTATGAATTAAGTTCAGAAATTGAGGAACAACTACAGCATGGTCGTGATCAGTTATTAGAATTAAATTCCTGCCGTAAAGACGTGGCCGAACAACTGATCACTCAACTTAATCACTATGAACATGAAGGCTTGCTATGGCCTTACATGGTCGATTTATTTGACTGTTTTGGTGTTGATACTGAATATCATTCGGCTGATTGTTTTATTGTGCGACCTAGTGATCAGCTTAGGGTTTCAAACATTCCTGGTTTATCAGAAGATGGCATGACCATTACGGCTAATAGAGAGCTGGCACTGGCACGAGAAGATCTCAAGTTTTTGACGTGGGAACATCCTATGGTCACTGGCGCTATGGAATTGGTACTATCAACTGAAACGGGTAATGCCGTAGTCAGTGTAATTCATCATCCCGAGTTAAAAGCAGGGCAGTTCTTGCTGGAATGCTTATTTATCATCGAATGCAGCGCACCAGCTGAATTACAAATTGGTCGATTTTTACCGCCCACACCTATACGCGTGCTGATTAATCAACACAAAGTCGATTTAACCCTGTCTTTCGAACACAGTAGTTTAATAGAAACCGGTAAAAACTTTGATAAAGATCAAATCGTCAGCTTTCTTAATAATCAGCGCACACTGATTACTCAGTTAATCACTGAAGCTGAGAAAAAAGCGAAAGACGAAATGCAAGAGCTGATTGAATCAGCTACTAATGCCATGCTGACTTCATTGGCGGTAGAAATTAAACGTCTGATACGCTTGAAAAAAGTGAATCCGACTATTAAAGAAGAAGAAATAGAGCTGCTTAAAGACATGACCATGCTGGCTCATGAGAATATTCAAGCCGCCCATTTAAGATTAGACGCTGTGCGTTTCGTCATTACTAGTTGAGAGTTACAATGTTATCTATCGGTAAAATCAATAAATTAACCATCGTTAAACAACAGGGTGCTAGCGTTTACCTTGATAGCGGTACCTCAGGTAAAGTGTTACTCACCGACAAACAGTTACCTGCTGACTGTCAGGTGGGAGATATACTCGAAGTTTTTGTTTACGTGGATACTGATGGTCATTTAGCCGCCACGACTCAAGTACCTCTAGCACAAGTGGATGACATTACCTGGTTGAAAGTCGTGTCACTCAATTACGTGGGCGCTTTTCTGGATTGGGGCTTACGTAAAGATTTACTCGTACCGTTTAGTGAGCAGCATCATGAAATGGAAGTGGGTCGATCTTATTTAGTTAAAGTTTTCTTAGACGATAAAAATAGAATTGCCGCCACCACAAAAATTGATCGTTTTATCAGTGAAGAGAACACTGATTTTAAAGTCGGTCAAAAAGTCTCCTTATTGATAGCAGATCAAACAGAGCTAGGTTTTAAAGCCATCGTTGATAGTAGTCATTGGGGCTTGTTGTATCAAAATGAACTCTTTCAGACATTAAAAAGAGGCCAGCGTTTAGATGGGTATATTAAAAAAATCAGAGACGATAATAAAATAGACCTGAGTTTGCATAAACCAACTTATGATGAGTTTGAATCTCTTAATGATGCTATTTTAGCTAAGTTAAAAGATAACAATGGCGTACTCGCACTCAGTGATAAAAGCCCACCAGAACTGATCTATGCGACTTTTGGTGTCAGTAAAAAAGCTTTCAAGCAAGCCATCGGTACGCTATATAAAAACAAGTTGATTAGCCTTGATAAAAGCGAGCTTAAGTTGCGTTAAGGGGCGGGAACTATGTAAAGTGTAGTGGGCTAGACTGGCCCATAGGAAAAAAGAGCGATCTAGTGAGTAATTTTTTGACCATTAATAGTCCGCTCACGGCAAGCATTTTGTGAGTGTGGCGAGACCTCTTTAATGATTGCTTAAAGAAAATCTAATGCCTACGACACCGGCATATTGATTCCCGGAACCTGTCTCGGGAATAATGACTCCTACATAATAGCTTTTATAAAAGACGTTAATCTGAGCGCCCGATAAATTGTTATGGCCGTCAAAGTAGTCGGCTTCAACGCTAAATTTTGGAGTGAATTTAGCAACAAAGCCTGTGGTATAACCGATGACATCGACAGGCAGGCTGGCCAAATAGCTATTTACAAAATAACTGCCTCCGTGCATTTCAATACCCTTAATCGGTGTGTAGGATAAAACGCCGAAATCAACATTATGCCATTGAGCAGGCGCATTAAAAACGGTGCCGTTTTGAGTGCCTAAGATGAGATTTAGTTTATCTCTTAGTCTGATGGTTTGTGTTAAGTTGATGTAGGTATCACATTCAAAGTTTTGAGCACCGCCGCCGGATAGCGGGCAGTTGTATGTGGCAACTTGAGCATCTAAACCAAAATCAAATGAATAACCTATGGTTGCATTGACGTAGTTGGTGTCTATCGGTAAAGCTTTGCCATTGGTATCATAAGCGTTGGTGGTGTGATAGTAGTTTTCTTCTATCTGTACGGTCCAAACATCGGTTTCTAATTCTGGCGTTGTATCTAGTTTGTGATTTCCTTTTCCAGAGGCGAGAGCGGGTATTAATAATAAGGGTATTAGATATTTATTAACAGCTCTCATGATTTATTCAGTGTTATTACGGTAAGTCGCGCATGGAGTAAAACAGCTTTAGCTGTTTTGTTGGCAACAGCTGAAGCTGTTGCACTCCAACATTTACTCATATCCTTGTGGATTCTTAGTTTGCCAATTCCAAGTATCATTAACCATATCATCTAAGTCTTTTTCTACTTTCCAATTAAGCTCTTCTAAGGCTAAAGCTGGATTTGCAAAACATTCTGCAAGATCGCCGGCTCTACGTGGAGACATTTGATAGGGAATGGTTTTACCAGTGACACGTTGAAAAGCATCGATGATTTCTAATACACTGTAACCTCGGCCAGCACCTAAGTTATAAGCTTTACATTCGCCCTCTGAAAAATGCTCTCCGTTTAGTGCAGCTATGGCTTTGATATGACCTTGGACTAGATCAACAACATGAATATAATCTCTGATGCCGGTACCATCTCGAGTGGGGTAATCGTCACCAAACACCGATAATTGAGTCAGTTTACCTATAGCGACCTGAGCAACATAAGGCATTAAGTTATTGGGAACGCCGTTGGGATCTTCACCGATCATGCCGCTGTCATGGGCACCTATGGGATTAAAGTAACGTAATAAGGCAATTTTCCAAGGGTTTTCTACTTTATTAAGTTTGTCGCTAGCCGATAAGTCTCGCAAGATGTCTTCGATCATAGATTTTGAGCGGCCATAAGGATTGATGGCGCCTAAAGGAAAATGCTCAGAGTATTGAGGACTAGCAGATTCACCATAAACAGTCGCAGATGAACTGAAAACCAGTTGCTTGACGTTAGCTGCACTCATGACTTCAGTGAGTACTAAGGTTCCGTAAACATTGTTGTGATAATAAAGCTGGGGTAGGGCGCAAGATTCACCAACGGCTTTTAAACCAGCGAAATGTATGACGGTATCCGGAGCTTCTTTGGCAAAGATATCGGTGAGTGCTTGTTTGTCTCGTATGTCTGCTTGATAAAAGGTCAGCGTTTTGCCGGCAAGTTGCTGGACGCGAGTTAAAGACTCTACTTTACTATTGGCTAAGTTATCAACAACCACGACTTTAAAGCCTGCTTGCAATAATTCAAGACAAGCATGACTGCCTATATAGCCCGCACCACCTGTTACTAATACCGTTTGATCTTTCATAAGCTTGCTCTTAGGACGCTATTTTAAGTTTTAATAAATGCACGCGTCGATTATCGGCGCGTATGACTTCAAAACGTAAGTTATCAATAACTAGACTTTCGCCTTTATTAGGCATGTGTTCGAGTTGATTAACCAAGAAGCCGCCGATGGTATCGTATTCGTCTGTGGCTAATTGCGTAGAAAAATAAGTATCGAATTCATCGATGGGCATTAAGGCTTTAATGACAAACTCATTGATGTTGCGCTGAAATACATAACCCTCATCGTCATGGTCATCGTGTTCATCTTCGATTTCTCCGACGATTTCTTCTAACACATCTTCAATGGTGACTAGGCCTGCTGCTTGTCCATATTCATCAACGACGATGGCCATGTGGTTACCATTGGTACGTAATTCTTGTAGCAAGACATTTAATCGCTTACTTTCTGGAACCACGCTAACGGGGCGCATGAGATCTTTAACAGTCATGGTTTTGTTTTGTAACACATGCGCCAGTAAATCTTTGGCGAGCAATACCCCAACCACTTTACTGCGGTCGCCGTCGATGACGGGATAACGGGAATGACAAAATTCAATCACTAAAGGAAATATGGCCTCTAACTCGGCTTCTTGTGGTAGCACGACCATTTGTACGCGAGGAATCATAATATCCCGTACGCGCATTTGTGATACTTGTAACACGCCTTCAATCATGGATAAGGCATCAGTATCTAGCAGTTTGTTTTCGCGAGCTTCTCGTAAAATACCTAGAAGATCATCCAAATCATGTGGCTCCCCAGAAAACAGTTGGCTAATTCTTTCTACCCAGCGTTTTCGGGGGGCGTTTCTACTCGGAGGTTGATCATCGCTCATGCGTTATTATCCTGTTCGTAAGGGTTTGCTATCGTTAAGGTATTTAAAATGGTTATTTCTTTGCTTTCCATTAATTCGGCATCGTCGTCTTCAATATGGTCATAGCCCAATAAATGCAAGACGCCATGGATGATAATGTGAGCCCAATGATCAGCCAAAACTTTTTGTTGTTCTAGGGCTTCTCTTTCAAGAACCGGCGCACAGATCACTAAATCACCCAGTAAATCCAATTCAATGCCTTCAGGTATTTCAACCGGGAAGCTTAATATGTTGGTAGGGCCTGATTTATGGCGATATTGCTGGTTAAGTTCAGCACTTTCTTGCTCATCAACGATGCGAATCACGATTTCAGTGTCTGAAGAGTAATCTTGCAATGCTGCATCAACCCAGCGTTGTATTTGTTGTTCATCAGGCAGATTGCTAGCCTGATAAATGTTTTGAATGTCGATATAGTTCATGGTTTATTTGGG
>Ga0073936_10008854_pt1 | contig 12637 bp, 11 predicted proteins | sample AliMusrvi5mmetaG_FD_87041 | JGI IMG/M metagenome (GOLD analysis project Ga0073936, IMG submission 87041) | Freshwater lake bacterial and archeal communities from Alinen Mustajarvi, Finland, to study Microbial Dark Matter (Phase II) - Alinen... | ecosystem: Environmental > Aquatic > Freshwater >... | reverse complement strand
GTGACAATTGAGCATGCGCTTGCCAGATACTGTTGCTACGACAAACGGAAAAAACGCCAGAACTTCAGCGAAATATGGGAATCGCTCCGTTAACTTGACGCGCATGCCCTCCGGGATGACGTTCCGCCGGGGACTTCGCCAGCGTCACCGAGTACCGTGGGAGATGTGTATACTCGTCAGGCCGCTGGCCCAGGCTGGTATGAATTGGGCCTTCTGCCCGGAAGAACCACACCCTGAACGACTGGGATCATGATCTCGAAGCAGGGCGGACACCAGCAACACCGACTCACCAAGGCCATCGTGAAAGCCGCTTCGATGAAACGAAGAGGAAGAATCCGACGGCGCTTTCCACTTTTCTTCGTTTCGAATTTAATGCTTCAAATTCAGAGCTTCCAGCTCAGCGCGCCTTTTTTCAGCGCATAGACGTAGGCGACAACCAGGGTGCCCGCGAAGCCTGCCATGCTCGCCAGCACTGTCGGCCCGTGTACGATGAGATCCCGGAATTGCAGCGCCCACGGATACATGAACACCACCTCGATGTCGAACAGCACGAACAACATCGCCACCAGATAGAATTTCACCGAAAACCTCGGTGCACCCTCGCCGATGGGCAACATCCCGCATTCATAGGGAAGATCCTTGGTCGCGTTGCGCTTGGCAGACCGGCCGAAAACCACGCTCAAAACGAGTACCGCGACTGCGAAACCGAACGCGATGACCACCTGGAGCAGGACGGGAAGATATTGTTCTGGCATGGGATCCGTGGGATGACCGACCGGTCATAACCGCTGGTCGACGGCTTGGGTAGTAAAAAAACCCGTGCCTGGGCGGGCACGGGTTTTCAATGAGAGTCTTTTTGGCGGATCCGCGTCAGTCTTGGGCAGCTTCCTGTGCGACCGCATAGGTACTCGATGCCTCATGCACCCGGGCCGTTCCCTTGTATTCCTTGCCGGTCTTTTCCACCAACCCGCGGGTCACCAGGTTTTGCAGTTTCTCATACGCCCGCAGCCGCAGCATCTCCTCCCCGCCACTCACCGCATTGCGCAGCTTGAGATTGGCGAATACCCGCTCAAACAAATCGTTGAATCCAAATATTTTCCTCTCGGAAAGAACATTCACCAACTCGTCGGTAACGTGGTCAGGAAGGCGGCGTGAAAATCGGGTGCGTTTCGTCGTGATTGCCATAACGACGTCACGATACACGATCCTCCCACAATAGCGACTCAAAAATCAATGAAAGATTCCAAGCCAAAACGAATAATCCGCAAGTCTTAACTTCAAAGTCCCGAAAAAAGTCGGTTTGACCGGCGGATGGCAGCTTGACAACGGGGTGAAATCCTGCATTCTCCGCGCCCCGGCGCGTTGGAACCGTGGCGGGCACCCTTGAATCTCATGAAAAAGGACCTTCATCCGAAATATTATCCGGTCGTCTTTGTGGACATGACCACCGGCACCCGCTTCGTCACCCGCTCGACCAAGACTTCCGACAAAAAGGAAATGATCGACGGCGTGGAGCACAGCCTGATCTCGATTGGCATCACTTCCGCCTCCCATCCGTTCTACACCGGACAGAAGCAATTCGTGGACACCGAGGGCCGTATCGACAAATTCCAAAAACGTTTCGGCACCGTGCGCCGCGTCGGCAAGCCGAAAATCGAGGTCGATTGAACCCAAAAACCGAAGTCAAATCCTACGATCCGCTGTGGGAAACCACGGATTACGCGGATTTAACCCGAAATAAGAAGTTCAAACCACGAATTGCACGAATAACCACGAATGATCAGTCACTTCCGGACTCTGCCGGATTCACCTTATTGTGGCAGTGATGGGACATCCCAACCCACTCTCATTTCGTGAGATTCGTGAAATTCGTGGTTCCTATCTCGGAGTTCAGGTTTATTGCTTGGAAAAGCAGTAGAGTTTTTTCGATCCCCGGACGAAGAGTCGGCCGTTAGCGGCGACGATGGTGGACCGGCACTGGGTTTCTTCGAGGCGGTTGCAGGCGAGTTCCCGGTAGGTGTCGCCTGCCGCCAGCACCACGACCTCGCCGGCCATGCTGAACAGATAGATCTTGCCGTCAGCACCCGTGGGCGATGCCTGGAACGGTGCCTTGGCCGGCAGTTCGTGTTGCCAAATGAGGCGGCCGGATTTGGGGTCAAAACAAACGAGTTCGCGTTCCTGCTCATGGAGCACATAGAGCCGGTTTTGATAGAACAGGGGGGTGGCGATCCATGATCGGTTCGCGGCGAACGTCCACGCCACGCTTTCCCCGGCGAGGGTGCCCTTGCCGCCGGCCCGCAGCGCGGACAACGGGCGGTGTTCAGGCCGCACCACATAGATCAAGCCGTCTGCGGCTACCGGCGTGGGCACCACATGCTGGAGTTTCTCCCGGTCGGGCGGCGTGAACCACCACCGCCATAACTCCTTGCCGGTGGCGGCATCGTGACCGGTCACGCATTCGCCACCGGCCAGCACGATTTCCCGCCGGTCCTTCCAGACCAGCGGATAGGGTGTGATATAAGCCTCGCGCGATTGCGAGGTGGCGTCGGTTTCCCGCACCTGTTTCCACAGGGTTTTGCCAGTCGCCGGGTCGAGCGCCAACAAATAGGAATCCATCATTCCGGTGAGTTGCGGATTGAGTCCGCCACGGTGCGGATCCTCGTTCTGAAGGACCACCACGTAAAGTTTGCCATCAAACAACAACGGGCTGGAACTGTAACCGTAATTGAGGACAAAGGTGCCATAGTCCTTGCCCAGGTCACGCCGCCACACCTCCCCGCCATCCTTGGTGGCAAAACACGCCAGCATTCCGTTTCCAGTTAGAAACCAGGCCCGTTCGCCGTCGGTCACCGGCGAGGGAGCGCTCATGTCATAGCCGCCGGGGGCACCGTGGTTCGGGCACAGCGGGTGCCGCCAGAGTTCGCGGCCTGTGCTGGCGTCCAGGGCCATACCCAGGACAGCCTCGCCAGCCTCGCCGGCCTTGTCCGCCGCGACCACCAACACGCGTCCGTCCGCCACCACGGGCGTCGCGCCGCTTGGTCCCGGCAACTGCACGGCCCATGACAGGTTCTTCGTTGGGCCGAACTCGGCGGGCAGGCCGGTTTCCCCGGTGGAACCGTTGAGCCACGGCCCGCGCCACTGCGGCCAATCACCGGCGAACGCCAGTTGGCATAATCCCAATACCACCGCACTCCCAACCGCACCGCGACCGGCTCGCATCCCTAACGAATTCCGTTTCATGATTTTTGCCAGAACACACGCCTACGGACACTCACACCATGGCGTCCGAAAGTGGAGTTGTGTATTTGTTAGAACGCCTTGGTGAACGTCAGCACGATGGTTTGGCCTTGCGGGCGGTCCTTGGCCATCACTTCGAAGTTATAGCGGAGCGAGGTGAACAGTCCGAGGTCCGGGCTGACCAGGCTGATTTCCGGGCCGAAGGCCAAGACCTGGTCACGCTCGGACGACGCGTTGTCGCCGCAATCCTTGGTGGTCTGGAGCTGGTAATAGCCAACGATGCCCAGATTGACGACCGGGTTGATTTTCTTGCTGAGGCCCCACTCGAGCGTCCACTCGTTACCCGGGGTGATGTGGGTGTCGGTTTCCTCCTGATTGATTTCGTAGCGGTTGAGCAGTGACAGCGCCCAGGTCTTTTCCTTGTCGAAATAGAAGGTGCCGCCGGCGGTGATCATGTGTCCCCAGAAGCCCTTGCCCGGATCGGCGGAGCCAACCTGGGAATCTCCGGTCGGCATCCACAGGGCATAGCCGAAGGCGGCGTCCCATTGCTGGCCGTGCCAGGAAATCACCGCGGGTTCCAGACAGATATCGCCGAAACCGAAATCGCTGTCCTTGAATCCATTGACCTTGATTTGCGTGTATTCCAGCGGAACGAGGGCGTCCATGACGAAGTTCCCGCCGAGCACCTTCCAATCGGTCACCCAGATGCCGCGGATCACGTTGGCATAAACCGCAGCGCTGAAGTCCACGCCCGCCTTGTCGCCGTTGGGCATGTTCACGCGGTCCGCCGTGTAGAACACGTTGTAGTCGCGCAGGTAGAATCCTGGCGGCGGCAGCGATGCGCCCATCAGGCCTTCCACCCCCGGCACGTAATGGCTGGTGAATGACGGCGGCGGAGCGTTGGCTTCGAGCAGGGAAGGCAGCGCCAGCAGCGTGCCGGTGATCAGGGCGGTGTGCGGTTTCATGGGTAGGTGGGTTGTCAGTTCGGGTTGTCGGTTGTGACGATTGCGATCCTGACCATTTGTTCGGATATGTCAACTATTGTTGTGCCGTCCGTGTGCCGTCTGGAGACGCACGGTCCATGAGATGAATCCATAACTTGCGGCGCTCCGGCATGTCTGATGGAACCGTCCGTCAGGGTTGCCCGGTAGGCGTGGCAGGACGGTTGGCTCCCGGGACTGGTGGTGTCGGCAAGGGCGGCAGCACGTCGCTCGCGCGGTCTTTCTCCAAGCGTTCGATGGCTTTGCGCCAGGCGGGCGTCTGTTCGGGTTTGGCTTCGGGTTTCGATTTCTCCGATTCCTCGGGTCGTTCGATGGCTTTGCGCCAGGCAGGGGTTTGGTCAGGATTGGCGCCGAGCTTCGAATTCCCGAAGTCCGCCGGTCGTTCGAGTGCTTTGCGCCAAGCCGGCGTCTCCTCGGGATTGGTTTCGGGCTTCGGGCTCACCAATTCGAAAAGAGGCAGTCCGGAGATCTTGAGTTTTACTAACAGGTCACGGAAGACGATCCTTTCCTGCGGCATGAAGCTGCGCCAGTCGACTTCCTTGAGCAAGGCGGTTCCCGCCTCGGTTTCGCCGATGAGGATTCTGGCGGTGCCTTCGAGCGCGGTTTTCATCATTGGCGCCACGCTCTTGCTGTTGCGGAACTTCGGCAGGCGGGCCAGCGCATCCGCCGGCCGGTCGGCAAGCATCTCGGCCAACATCAGGGTGGAATGGTAGCCCGGTTGGCTCCGTTGATCGACCAGTTTCGTCATCATCGTGATCACCTGGGTGGGGGTGAGAAGACCGTGAATCAGGCCCATATAACAGAAATTGTTCCGCAAGTCGGGGTTGAATGGTTCAAAGGACAACAGCGACCGGAATACTGCCAACAGGTCCTCCGAGCGCCCCTTGGCAGCCAGTGAGTCATAGAGCGGCATCAGATCGCGATACAATGGCAGCGGACCCCATCCCAAGCGGACGGCGGCCACCCAGGCATTCTCGGTGGCCTCCCTGGCATGGCAACCGTTGGCGGCATAGGCGATATCGATGAAGCGGTTGCGGGTGGTGTCGAAAGCCGCGCGGTTCAAGGCCCGGGTCCAAGCGGCATCGGCGGCGATCGAATCGCCGCGCAGGGCTGCAAACTTGGCCTGCACGATCTCCAATTCCACCAGATCGACCGCCGCCGGAGGCGTAGCCAGCGCCTCTTCGATTGCGGATTTCCGTTGTAACTTCAACAGGGCGCGGAGGCGGGAGAGATAGGCATCCGGCTGGGATTTCGCGGGTTCTTCCAGGACTCTAACAGCCATTTCGGCTTGCCCGTGGCGGACCAACCACGAACCGAGAGCCTGTGGGTCGCTTGCCAGGAAGCGCTCGCTGGCGGTTTGATACCAATGATCGGCCGCTTCCGGTTGGGCCGCGAGAGCCGGCTCCATTCCTAACAGGCGGTGTCTGGCGGTCGCTTTCGTTTGGCGCGCGAGCCACTCCGGCAGATCGGGCAGCGGGTCGCCCGGGGCGAGTCCGCCGGGGGTGGTGCCTAACAGCAGCAGCGCGGCCAGGGCTTCGTCATCGGCCTTGGCGGCCACCAATTCCGCGAAGATACGCCGCGCCTCGGCCACCCGTTGGGCGTTCGGTCGGCCGCAAAGCGTGCGCAGCAGTTCGAGCTGGACGTCGGGTCCAACGGGTGGTTGCGCCACTTCGCGCAAGCCCTTTTCAGCCACCTCGATCGCGCCGCGTTGGAGGAGCAGCGGGACGATGGCGGCGCGGAAAGATGGCTGCCCGGACAAATCCTTCGGCAGATTGTTATAGAGACTCAGCGCCACCGCCTGCGGAGCGTGGGAAACGATGTGCCGCAGGGTTTCCAGGCGGTCATCGCGGGTGGCCCGGGGGTCGGTCATGAGTTGGGCGGCCGTCAGGTAGGCGCGCGGTTCGCCCAACTTGATGAGGGCACGAGTCCAGATGCGGAAGGCCTCGAAGTCGTTGCGGCGCACCAGCAGCACACTGCGGGCCTTGTCGCGGGCGGTGGTCCAGTCCTCGTTGCGGGCCGCCGTCTTGGCCGCCGCGAGGCTTCTATCAGTCCGGTACCCGCGAAACGCGTGGTAGGCGGGTTTGGCGGCAAAGCCCAGCGCGATGAGCAGCGCGATGAGGCACGCATCGATCATCACTTTGCGCAGGTTCACCTTTTTCGGCAATTTTGACAGATAAGCAGCCAGTCCCATGACTGCCGGAGAATAAGTCCGCGCCCGGTGAACACAAGGGATTTATCAGCGGTGGTCGCTCCGCGACCTCGGAATTCCGTCCGTCACCGCTTGCTGGTGAATGCATAAGTGCCGGAAACCGCCCGATAGATGGCGGCACCTTGATCCATGCGGAGGAATTTCAGGCCGGTGGCGGTGGCGGCGGGTTTGCCGGATTCCGTCACGCTGGCTTCGTCCTTGGTGGGGATGCAGATGGTGGCGGTGGTGTTGGGCGGAATGGTGGCGTCCAGGCTGAAATTGTCGCCCGCGGTTTTCCAGGAAGTGGCGATCTGGCCGCTAACAGAATCATAACTCGCCTTGACCCAGGTGATGCCATTGCCGGGGGTCGGGCGGATCATGAGTTTCCTGAAGCCGGGGCCATCGGTGTCGATGCCGGCGAGGGATGAGAACATCCACTCGCCGCAGGAGCCGAGCGAGTAATGGTTGAACGAGTTCATGCCCGGGTCCTGGAAACCTTTTTCGGGGGTCCAGCCGTCCCAGCGTTCCCAGATGGTGGTCGCCCCGTGTTTCACCGAGAACAGCCACGACGGGAACGTGTCCTGCAGGAACAACTTGAACACGGTGTCGAGCTTGCCGGCCCGGGTCAGCACCGGCAGCAGATAACTTACGCCTACAAAGCCGGTGGACAGGTGGTCGCCCTTCGCGGTGATGTCATCTATCAGCCACTGCGCGGCTTTGGCCCGCATCTCCTCTGGCAGCAGGCCGAACTTGAGCGCCATGATATAACAGCACTGGGTGTTGCCCTTGATTCTTCCGTCTGCGGCGACGTATTCCTTGTTGAACGCGTCCTTGATTTCCTGATAGAGCCGGTCGTATTTCGCCGCGTCTTCGGATTTGCCGAGAGTCTTGGCGGCTTGGGCGACGAGGTGGGTGGACCAGGCGAAGTAAGCGGTGCCGATCAGGTCCTTGGGGGTGTTGGCGCCGATGGAAAGCCAGTCGCCATAATCGCCGCCGCGGTCCTTGTTGCGGATCAGACCGGTGCTGTGGACGCGGCACCATTCGATCCATTTGACCATGGCCGGATAGTGGGCGGCGAGCAGGCGGGTATCGCCGTAAACCTGATAGATGGTCATCGGGCAGATGACGCCGGCGTCGCCCCAGGCGGGGGTTCCGGCGCCGCAGCCGGTGCCGGGGGTGACATCGGTGAAGGCACCATCGCGCTGGGCGTCATCCACATCGACGAGCCATTTGGAGAAGAAGGCGGCGACATCGGAGTTATAGGTGGCGGTGTGGACAAAGACCTGGGCGTCGCCCATCCAGCCGAGGCGTTCATCGCGCTGCGGGCAGTCGGTGGGGATGCTCAGGTAGTTGCCGCGCTGGCCCCAGACGATGTTGGAATAGAGTTGGTTGATGCGCGGGTCGGAGCAGGCGAAGTGGCCGGTGACGCGGGTATCGGAGGCGACGACCACGCCGGTGACGGCGTCGAGCGCGGGTTTGGCGGGGGTGCCGGTGAGTTCGACATAACGGAAGCCGTGGAACGTGAAGTGTGGTTGATAGATTTCGACGCCACCGCCTTTGCAGATATATGTATCGACGGACGTCGCGCTGCGCAGGTTCTTGGTATAGAGGGTGCCGTCGGGGTTGAGCACCTCGGCATGGCGGAGGGTGAGTTTGGTGCCGACGGGGGCGGTCACCTTGAGGCGGACGAAGCCGACCATGTTCTGGCCGAGGTCGAAGGTCCAACAGCCGGGTTTCGGATCGGTGATGGCTTTGGCGGGGATCTCACAGATTTTGCGGACGGGGTCGGTGACTTGGCTTTCGAGGGCGCAGGGTTTTTCGTCGCGGACGTTGGCGGATTGCCACGCGCTGTCATCGGTGCCGGCCAGATTCCAATCTTTTGATTCGAGGCGCGCGTCATAGCTTTCGCCCTTCATGAAATCGGATGAAAGGATGGGGCTGCCGGTGGTTTTCCATGAGGCATTGCTGACAATCTGCTCGGTGGAACCGTCGGTGTAGGTGACTTCCAATTGGGCGAGCAGGGCGGGCACCTTGCCGTAGTGTTTGAAGCCGCCAAGTCCGATGTGACCGCAATACCAGCCGGGACCGACCAATCCGGCCAACACGTTGTCGCCCTTGGCGAGCATGGAAGTGACATCATAAACCTGATAGCGGACACGTTTGGCATAATCCGTCCATTCGGGGGCGAAGATGATATCACCGACGCGGCCGCCGTTGATATCCATTTCGTAAAGTCCGAGGGCGGTGGCGAAGAGCCGGGCCTTGGCGACGGGCTTCGCGAGGTTGAACGACTTGCGCAGGTAGTGAAGGGGTTTTTCGGGGTATCCAGTGCCCTCGATCCATTTGGCTTTCCAATCATCGGGCATGAGCAGACCCATTTCCCACTTGGCGGGCTTGCTCCAAACCGGCTTGGCCTTGGCCGCCGGGCTGTCCGTCAGCACGCACACTTTCCAGTAACATTGCTGGCGGCTGGCCAACGGCTTGCCCGCATATTCAATCTGCGCACTCCGGTCCGATGCCACCTTGCCGCTATCCCAGAGGTCACCCTGGTCCTTGGCCAGCAGTTCGGGCGTCGAGGCCACCAAAATCTGATAGGCGCTTTGGGCCAGGCCGCGGCTGTTGGGGGCTTGGTCCTTTTCCTCGATCACCCAGCTCAGTCGCGGCTTGGTGGCGTCGATCCCCAGCGGGTCGGCGAGGTATTCGCAGCGCGGGTTGACCACTTCCGCAGCGGGCGCGACCGGGATATGGGTGAGCATGGCGGCGGCAGTCACGAAACAGACGGCGAGGCGGAGGGGGGAGTGGTTTTTCATGAGGTGATCGTTACGGGTCACCCTTCGGTTTGTTTGCACCGATTGTCGGGCAACTTGTAAGCGGGGTCTCAAGCACCATACGCTGAGCGTTGCACGGGCGGGTTCATAGCGGTCATAGTTCCGGGGTCTATGACTGCTATGATCTCATCACCAGTGGCAACATCGATTACCTCTGCGCGTCCATTGGCGAGGCGCTGGGAAAATAACGGGCCGTTACGTGGTGGTGCGGCTTAGCACGGCGGCACGCAGTGCATGATAGACCTTGTCTTTGAGCGCGGCGCGTTCGAATTTCATCTTTTCGATTTCGGTATCGGAGATTGGCAACTGCCGTTCCTCGAGGCGGCGGATCTCATCGTCGATGTAATCGTGTTTGGCCACCAGGGCGTCGAATTTGGAATCGGTGGTCCGAAGGGAATCGAGCATGGTGCGCCATTCGGGGAATTCGTGGCTGATGTCGTGGTGTTCTGAGAGCATGATGGGATGGTTCTACGGTGGGTGCGGGTAAAAATCCGGCATTCCGGGACCGAATTCAAGCCTGACTTGAGGGTTGGGGAGGCGAAAAACCGGCCATCCCGGAAGGGGTCCGGGGTCTATCTCCGGATTTGGTTTTGTGGCATCATGCCGAACTGGCCTTGGCCTTGGCCGGCGATGGGCGTATTCCAAGGGATTTTGCTGGTTTCGGAAACCGGCCCCACCACTTTTTTCTCGGCTGTGTCCGCACAGGACGAGCATCCGAATCCGACAATCAGGGTGGTGAGCAGCAGGGAGATGATGCGCTTCATGGACCGTATTTAACAAGAAGCTCCGCGGGATGCAAGCCCGCAGAGCCAGGGATCGGAAAATTTCCGCGTTGGGGGTCTCAGTTGGTGTTCGGCTTGCTGAGCATCACATGGTCGCCCGGCATGATACGCGCACCGGAGGCCATGCTTTTGAAATCGATTTCGGCGATCGTTTGGTTCGGCTCGATGGACGACGGGCGGACGCGGCCGATCAGGCGGCCGTCGCGCATGACGAGCAGGCTGGTTTGCGGCGTGAAACCGGAATTCGAGCCGGCGCCGATGACCAGGAAGCCCCAGTCCTGATCGACGGCGGTGACCACGGCTTCCCTGGCATTGGCACCGATGCGGGCATTACGTTCGATGAGGCGTTTGGTGAAGTGGTCGGACTCGGCACGGTTGGTGGTGAGGATTTTGTCGGTATCCTCGATCTTTTTGGTCGTCTCATCCAGCGTCGATTGTTTGGCCTTCTTGTCCGCTTCGACTTCAGCGACCTTGTCGCCCAGGTTGTCGAGGGTGACGTCGCTGCCCATGTCGCCGAGGACCTTTTTGACCGTTTCCATGGCCTTTTCCATATCGGCAAGTAGCTCTTTCTGGGTTTTCAGCTTGCTATCCCAATCGGCGGATTCGCGTTTCAGGGTGGCACCCGTCGCTTCGAGGACGTTGACCCGTTGGATGACTTCCTCGCGTTTTTGTTCGGAGGCGGCGAGCACCGCCGTTTCCTGGGTGAGTTTCGTATTCGTCACGGCGACGTCTGCGGTCACCGTCTTGTTTTTCTCCTTGGTTTCGAGGCGGACTTTCTGCCGTGCATCGAACTTCGTTGAGAACGAGTAGGAGAAGAAGATCGCGCCGCAGGCGACAACGATGGCGACAATGTAGAGAATGGCTTTCATGGGATTCCGGGCAATGAGTCTTGGGATTGAGGCGAATCAGTTGGGTGCGGGGGCGGGAGTAGCCTCGGGTGCCGGGGTGGCCGGAGTGGCCGGAGTGGCGGCAGGATCCGGAGTGGCGGCAGGATCCGGGGTGACGGCGGGAGTGGCAGGAGGTTCCGGAGTGGTACCGGCATCCGGGGTGGCGGTGGCAGCAGGTTTGGCAGCGGGTTTGGCGGGGGTCGCGGTGCGTTTGGGAGCGGCGGGCACGGCGGGCGCTTTGGTCGAGGCGATAACTTTGTCGCCGACCATGAGTACAGTATCCTGGGCGACGGAATCCGGGATGATGCTGGCCGAGGCGGTGCTGACTTCGACCGAAGTCACCAGCAGTTTGGCGATGGTCGAACCGTTGCGCACCACTTCGAGCGTGGAATTGGTGACCACCCCGGCGTTGTTGCCGGCGGCGAGGGTCACGAATCCCCAAGTCGGGTAAATCGTGCGAAGTCGCGTGTTGAGGGTGGCGAGCGACTGGCCGCTGGCGAATTTCTCAAACTTATCCTTGGAAGATTTGACCTGGTTTTCGGTTTGGGTGTTTTGGGCCGTCACGTTGGCGAGTTTCGCATTGGCGGTGTCAATCAGTTGTTTGAGTTCCTCCACCTCGGCTTTGAAATTGCGCATCTTGGTGGCCAGTTCGTTGAGTTCGCCGAGTTTCTCGGTCTTCTGTTTGATTTCGTCGAGTTGCTTCTGTTTCGGTTCAAACTCGGCTTTTTTGCCGGCGATTTCTTCGTTCCAGGCCTTATTGGCCTTTTCCTGGTCGAACTCTTTCTTGGTTTGGTCGACGACTTCGGTATCGACGCCCTTGCGTTTGGTGATGGTGTCGGCAAGATTGGTTTTCGCGAGATCCAAGAGGCCTTGATTATATCCGAGTTTGGCCAACTCGTTTTTGGGGTCGTATTTGGCACCGGTCTTGCCCACTTCATAGGCGGCTTTCTTATCGGTGTCATTGCCCGTATCCGAGATTTCCTTCTCGTAAGCAGCCTTGTTTTTGTAAGCAACGAAGCTCGCCAAGGCGAGAACGATGGCGGTGAGGATTGCGAAGACGTTGGCCATAGGTTTGAAAAGTGAAGCTTTTGAATTCCGTGTGCGCGGACACTAGGAATTCCCGATGGCCCTCGGCAATCCAAAAATGCGCGTACTTGCAAACTTCCTTCGCGCCGGACTTTACAAAGTCGGCGACGGGGGCCATCGGTCTGGGGACATGAAGCCGATTTTCCGCGTTTTTTCCTACTTGCGCCACTATCCGGGGCTTGCGGTGGCCCAGTTTTTTTGCGCGGTCGGGATGACGTTGGCGGTGTTCGTATTTCCCAATGCGACCGGTCATGTGATCGACAAAATCATTCCCGACCCCCGGCGGCACCACGAATTCGGGTTTTGGATTGCCATTGCCCTGCTCGGGTTTTTGACCAAGGACGGCCTGAATCTGTTGCGGATTTTCATCAACAACTCGTTCGAGCAGCGGGTGATTTTCGATATCCGCTCGGATCTTTACGCGAAAATCCAGCGCTTGCCGCTGCGGTGGTTCGACAACCGGCGGACGGGTGACATCATGACCCGGGTGGTCGAGGACGTGACCAACATGGAGCGGGTCCTGATCGACGGGGTCGAACAAGGGTTGATCGCGGCGCTGCAGGTGGTGGGGATCGGGGTTTATTTGTTCGTGCTGCATCCGGTGGTGGCGGCGTGGGCGACCCTGCCG
>Ga0073936_10008853_pt1 | contig 12638 bp, 12 predicted proteins | sample AliMusrvi5mmetaG_FD_87041 | JGI IMG/M metagenome (GOLD analysis project Ga0073936, IMG submission 87041) | Freshwater lake bacterial and archeal communities from Alinen Mustajarvi, Finland, to study Microbial Dark Matter (Phase II) - Alinen... | ecosystem: Environmental > Aquatic > Freshwater >... | reverse complement strand
ACTGGCGTTACCGCCACGATGCCGTTGCACAAAAAGTATTCACCAAACTGCGGTGCGCCATCGGCGGCATTTATGCCAGCCGCAAAATGAACGCCGAGGCCGAATACGCCTTTCGACAGGCGATTCAACTCTATCCAGTCGGTCCGGAAGCCTATTTCCGGCTCACGGAACTCTTTCTCGCGCAGGACCGCTTCGACGATGCGCGTCATACCGTTGAAGCTTTGTTGCAGCAAGACGAGCATTTGGCGGGGGCTCGGCAATATCTCCGCTACATCGCCCGGCAGCAGCAGGATAAGGAACGTGCGCAACAACTCGAGCACGCCTGCGCTGCGGGACCGTTGATGTTGACCAATGCGCTTGAGCTGGCGGAAGTCTATGTGCGCCTCAATCAGGAAAACAATTTTGTCGCCATCATTCAGCACCTGGTGAAGGATACCGGCCAACCGACGAATACGCCACTTGCTGTTGCGCAATTCCTCGTTGAGCACAAGCGCTTTGATCTCTTGCCGCAGGCGTTCGAGCGGCATCTCCAGCAAATGCCGCGCGATGTGAATATCTGGGTGGAATATGCCGCGTTCTGTCTCTTCCAGAGCCAAACTAATGCCGCGCTCGATCTGCTGCAATCGGCCGTCCAGCTTGATGCGCCACGCGCCCGTGAGCAAATTCGCGGCGACGTTCGCTTCCGACCCTTGCAGAAACTGCCCGCCTTTCAACAGTTGGTGCCGCCGCAGGCGATCAAGTTGGAAGGTCTGCGCGTACGCTGAAAAGGAAACGGCCGGATTTTCCCAAGGTTGGTAACGGTTAGCCGCGCGCCGCCGCATAGAGGCTTTCGACCTTCTTCCAGTTGACCATGTTCCAGAAGCCGCCGACGAAATCGGCGCGCCGGTTCTGGAATTTGAGGTAGTAGGCGTGCTCCCAGACGTCCACGACCAGCAAAGGCTTGCCGATCAGGTTTGCGGTGCCGGCCATCAGCGGGTTGTCGTGGCCCGGCGTGGAACCGATCGCGAGCTTGCCGTTCGCGTCAATATAGAGCCAGCCCCAACCGGAGGCAAAGTGGCCGACGGCGGTGGCGTTGAGCTTCTGCTGGAAGGCGGCAAAGTCGCCAAAGGTCTTCTTGATATCGGCGAGCAGTTCGCCGCTGGGCTGACCGCCGGCGTTGGGTGCCAAGAGGTCCCAGTAGAGGTTGTGATTCCATGTCCCGCCGGCGTTGTTGCGGACGGCGGTGCGGATATCCTCCGGGACGCTCTTGAGGTTCGCCGCCAGTTCTTCGAGGCTCTTGCCGTGCCATTCGGGATGCTTATCGAGCGCGGCGTTGAGATTAGTTACGTAGGTCGCGTGATGCTTGTCGTGGTGAATACGCACCGTCTGCTCGTCCATGTGGGGTTCGAGTGCGTTATAGGCGTAGGGCAGTTCCGGCAGTTTGATCGGCATGTTGGTTGCTCCTTCTAGTTGTTTTTATTATCAGTGACTAGATTACCCCACCTTCCGGCGGTGTCAAACGTGGACCGCAGTTGAACCACGGAGGATATCTTGGCTGCATTGGACTGCCTCTTGTGGGCGGGGCTTTCAGCCCCGCAAAAAAATGGACGGCCAAAATAACACGGGGCTGAAAGCCCCGCCCGCAAAGACTGTAGATACTGGAGATGACTTTTTTCTCTTGTTTCCACACTGCCCAATCTGCATCTTGCGTGTGGCGTTTAGGGAGAACCAACGATGAACCTGCGAGGTGTGGTCATGGCGGCAACAAGTGCGGCAGTGGCGTTAGCGGCGGGCTGCGCGACACCGGGCGGTAAACTGGAGACGCGAACCGGCCAGCACGCGTAGGTGTTCACGGCCAAGGTCACGGCGCAGGTCGAACTGAAGTATCTGCTCTATCTGCCGGAAGACTACGGCAACTCCAGGCAGAAGTGGCCGCTGATCCTGTTCCTGCATGGCGCGGGTGAGCGGGGCAATGATGTCCAGATGGTCGCCAAACACGGGCCGCCGAAGCTGGTCAAGGAGGGCAAACAATTCCCGTTCGTCATCGTCGCGCCGCAATGTCCGCCGTGGGAGTGGTGGCCCAATGGGACGCAGGTTGCGGCGTTGGATGCGCTGTTGAATGACCTCGTGGCGCGCTATCGCATCGACCGGGACCGGATTTATCTGACCGGCTTGAGCATGGGCGGCTATGGCACCTGGAAACTGGCGACGGAATTTCCATATCGTTTCGCGGCCATCGCGCCCATCTGCGGCGCGGGCGAGCCCGCGCAGGCGGCGTGCATCAAGGACCTTCCGGCTTGGGTCTTCCACGGCGCCAAAGATCCCGTCGTGCCGGTCAGCGGCGCCACGGAGATGGTGGAGGCGCTCAAGAAATGTGGCAGTGACGTAAAACTCACCATCTACCCCGAAGCCCTGCACGACTCTTGGACCGAAACCTATAACAATCCCGCCCTCTACGACTGGTTCCTGCAGCATATACGCGGGGAGAACAAGTAGCCCCATCGACTTGTTGAATGCGCTTTTATTCTTCTGTAAAATAGTCTGAATCAATTTTCTTCAAATCATAAGTCGCGATAGTCGAAACACCGACATTGTAGTCAATCATGAGTTGTGCCAAGTCTTCCCCGTCTATCAGTACAATCTTGGTATCAACGCGAGAGACGTAGTCCTTTGCATCGCTGGAGAAGTTGGCCGTACTGATAAAAAGGCCCTTTTTTGCACGCTGCCCAGTCAGCGCGCCGACAAATTTCTGGATTTCCGGACGTCCGACTGTGTTCTCCCATCGCTTCGCCTGAATGTAGATAGTATCAAGTCCTAATTTGTCTTCTTTGATAATCCCGTCAATTCCACCGTCCCCTGACTTCCCGATTGCTTTTCCAGCATCCTGTCGTGTGCCGCCGTAACCCATCTTGACGATAACCTCAACAACAAGGCGTTCAAAGAATGATGGAGAACACGCCTTCAGTTTTTGCAGAATCTCAGCAGCCAACGCTTCACGGATTTTTTCATGGGCTGCCTCAAGAATTTCCTCAGGTGTTCCTGATTGTCCATTCTCTGGCTCATCACCAGAGGAGGGCTGCTCTCGGTGTGTATTTCGGAACGCCACATATTCAGGGAATTGTGCTAAATATTTAAGGTTGATTGAAGGCGGATTCTTCTTAATTACCTCCAACCCTCGCCAGGTGATTCGATAGATGCCGCGTTTAGGATTAGCAAGCAACCCGGCCATTTTAAGATGAGATTTTGCCCAAGCAACCCGATTCCGGAAAACCTCCTGGACACCGCTGGGTAACAACTTGTTTATTTCAGCTTCGGTCAATTTGAACTCGTGGGCTAGTGCGTTGACTGTTTCACTAATAGTATGTTCTTTCCCGTCTGCGCAATAGCGCATGAGGGGAAGCATCACGCTTTGGAAGTCAGGAATCGACATTTTATCATCTCCTTGTGTTTGCAATTATTGCAATGCCGTCGCAAGTTGGTCATAGAGTTCTTCCAGCGCCTGCGGGATGACCTTGATATCGGCGAAGATGGGCATGAAGTTCGTGTCGCCGGTCCAGCGGGGCACGATATGGAGGTGGAGGTGGTTGAGCAGGCCCGCGCCGCCCGCCGCGCCGAGGTTGATGCCGAGGTTGAAACCGTCGGGATTCATGACGCGCTTGAGCGCTTGGGTCATCGTGGTGGCGAGGTGCATCAATTCCAGATGCTCGGCGGGGCGCAGCAGGGCCAGATCGGCCACATGGCGGCGCGGCGCAATCATCAGGTGGCCGCCGTTATACGGAAACCGATTAAAGCAGACGAAGCAGGTCTTGCCGCGCAGCAGCAGTAGATTGGCGCGGTCGCGCGCCGGCGGGGCTTGGAGCATCTTGCAGAGGAAGCAACCGGGGACGCGGGAGTTCTTGATGTAGCGGATGCGCCACGGCGCCCAGAAGTTCTTCTGAAGCGATGCGGCCTGCGGGTTGCGTGATGAGCGTTTCTTTTGCATAATTTTCAATCCTATCCAACCACGGTGTAGTCACAGCGCTCCGTCGCCGTGCGGCCGCCGCCACGACAGCGCCGCCGGCTACAGCGCGCGCGATAATTTGTTTTGCGCCCGCCGCCACTTGCGGGCTAAAGTTCACCGCAATTATCCGGCAGGACACACACGATGGCGACAAAAAAACAAACCGGCACGACCGCGGCAGCGGCGACACTGTTCCTGATCTGCGGCGAGGACGAGTTCCGCGTGAAGGCCGCTGCCCGGCAGCGGGTGGATACATTGTGTCCGCCTGCGGAGCAGTCGTTGAGTCTGGAGACCATCCAGGGGTTGGTGGATAACGCCGATGGCGCGGCGACGGCACTCAAGAATTGCCGGGGCGCGTTACGGACGCCGAGCTTTCTCGGTGGTCGTAAGGTGGTCTGGCTACAGGACGCCAATTTCTTTGCCGATGCCATCAAGGGCGATGAGCTCAAAGAGGCCCGCGACGCTTTTGCGCAAGAACTCAAGAAGGGTATTGGCGCGGGGTTCGCGCTGGTCATCAGCACCGGCAAGGTGGATGGCCGTACCGCGTTTGCCAAGGTCTGCAAGGAACTGGCGGTGGTCGAAAATTTTGAGCTGCCGGAAAAGAGCTATCAGCAGGAAGCGCCCGCCCGGGAGTGGGCGGCGGAATGCTTCCGCAAGGCCGGGCTGCGGATTTCCGCCCACGGCGTGGCGGAATTTGTCCAGCGGGCCGGTTATGACACGCGGCAGATCATTACCGAGGTCGAGAAACTTTCCATTTATCTCGGCGCGCGCAAGGACGTGCAGGCGGAGGATATCCGGCTCCTCGTGGCCCCGGCGCGTGAATCGGAGAACTGGGATTTGGCCGAAACCGTCGGCTTGCGCGATTTACCCAAGGCGCTGAGCACGCTCCGGCAACTGCTGTTTCAGGGCGAAAACGAAGTCGGCTTGATTATGGGTTTGGAGGGCCGCTGGCGCGAACTGGGTATTCTCCGCGGGTGTCTGGATTGCGGTTGGCTGAAGCTGGCCACGAGCGGCTGGAAGACGGACTCCTATTGGCACGATTCGCCCGACGCGGATGCGGCGCTCAGCAGCCTGGATAAAGACCCGCGCAAGACCCATCCCTTCCGTACCGCCAAACTGGCCGAACAAGCCCGGAAATATTCCGCCGCGGAATTACAGCGCGCGCTGGCGGAAACCATCGCGGTTCATGAGCAAATCGTCTCGGGTGCATCCAGCGCCGCTACGCTGATGGAGTTATTGCTCATCCGACTTTTGCGGAAATCATCCGTCTAACTTTCGCGCAACCCTGGTTGGTGACTGGGCCGATCTGGTTGTTTCGTGGTAGAAGCCCAGATCACGAGAGCGGGACGTTACTTCTTCGCATCCGGTGGGGGGAATAAATGATCGGCTGCTTTTTGCGCGGCTTGCGCGCCAACTGTGCCCGTGAAGGCCCCCACGCCCGCTGTGATCGTTGAGCTGACCAACGTCTTGATTTTCATCTCCCAGCCATTCGCTTCCTGATCCAGCGCATCTTTTTCGGCTTGGGCCAATTTTTCGGCATGCCGTTTCATATTGTCCGCTTCCGCTTGCGAGGCCACCAGTTTTTTGGTGCCATATTCCTGCTCCGCCGCTTCACGTTCGGTCGCCACCTGCTGCATCCCCGCCTGGGCTTGCTGTTGAGCTTTTTCGCGACGAACCTTGCGCAGCGAGGCAAACGCATCCAAGGATGAAGCCGGTTTATCATCGGTCACGACAACGGCGTCCGAAGTAGCCTCAGCCGTCGCGAGCGTCGGAGGCGCAGATGGTGCCGGGATTACTTTTTCGCCGCGATACAGCCAGATGGGAAGTGCGGGCACATCGGTTCGGCGGCGTTTGAGATCAAGCCATGTTTGGATCTCACTCAACAGTTTGGAAGCATCGGCCACATCCGGTTGCAAGCGGGACGTGAGGATGGCACGGCGCAATGCGCCATAGTTTGCCGGAGCCGGCGAAAGCCCCGAGGTAGCCGCGAGGTTGGCCAGAAAGGCGGCATCGCCATGCTCCTCGGCGCTGGCATAGGCAGCGACGAATTTCTCGAATTGCGCACGAGCTTGAGGACCAAATTGCCGTTGTAGATCCTCGCGCGTTCGGAGCTGTGTGCCTTTGACCCAGTCTTGAAGTGTTTCTTGGACGGGTAGCTGGCAGTCGGCAGGTGCTTGGGCGGTCAGGGCCTGCAATTGGGCTGGGACTTGTTGGGTCAGTACATACCGGTAGTAGGCGGACAACAGCACCGTTGTATCGCCGCCCGACAGGGTGGCCCAACACCACCAAGGTCCGAAGACGAACAGTACACCCCATAGCCATCTGCGGCGCGATGCAGGACGGAAGCATCGTTTCATATTTATCATCCTTGCGATTTATGATCCGCTGTGCAACGGCTCAGGGCGTCGCCGCACGCAAACTGATCTTGCCCGGACCAACATCCAGCAACTGAAACTTCAGGCCTGCGGGCGGATTCAGCACCAGTGCCTCGGCCACTTCTTCCGCAGGACTTGCCACATCCAGTTCAAATTCCGCTAGGCCAGATGTATAGGCGCGTTGCGTGACATTGCTGATCAAGCGTGGCGTGTTCCGCAGTTTTTCGCGGATGGATTTCAGTTTCCAGGCCTGATCTACGCCGCCCACCGCCAAGGCCACTCGAATGGTTCCTTTTTCACCGGCGCTGCCGGCGGGTTCCTTGGCCCAAACGCCCAGCATTTTGGGGAACAGCACCGCATAACATTTCTGGCCGGCCGACTTGAGCGCCTTGGAACTGCCGGCAACATCATCCAAGCCGATCACCGAGGCATTTTCGGACGATGACGCAATGGTGGCTGAATTGTCCGTGCGTACGGCGCGCAGGGTTACGATGGCTTGATAGGTCCGCAGATTACTTTCCGCAATGCGACGCGCTGATGGTTTGGCCACCGCCTCGCCGATGACGATGATATCCGCGCCATACTGCTGACCCAGCGCCGCGGCTCCCCGGTTATCTCCCGCGCGCTTGAGCACGTCCTGGGTCTTGCCCAGATTGGCCCGCACCATGTCCTGATCCACCACGCGGGCGTTCTGTTCCAGCAGCAAGGCGATGCCCATGGCCTCCACTTCGGCCGTCGCAATGGTCCCCAAACTTTGTTCATCAATGACGAACATCACCCGCGGTTGCAGATGCATCGCTGCTGCCGGTGCGCTCGGGCTGGCCACCGGCGCAACCTCCTCTGGCGGTGGCGCCGGAGGACGTGGGGTCTGGCAACCGGCCAACAGTAACAACAATCCACAACCCAGTCTCATTCCTCGGGTTTTCATAGCGGCAAGTTCTCCAATTACCAGCGTTAGGGTTTCCATTTATTGTATAAGGCAGCGGTCATTTCGTGGATTACGATGCGCCCTTCTTCGGCCAACGATAGTTCCTTGTCTTGCGCCCGCTCGGCCAAACTCACGCTCCAGACGATTTTGCCGGTTTGGCAATCAATCAAGCGCGCTGAAATACCGACTACGGGGTAGGGGTGGCCGCGGTAGGCCACGGTGCTATATTCATCCACCGTTCCGATGATCACGCCTTCGGCGCCGAGCATGTGTCCGACTTCGGCCGCTTTGGATGAGGAAAGACCGGCTAGGGCCAGTTCGCTTTCGCTCAGCACATTGGCCATCTGGCCACGCTCGACCATCTCGTAGCGGCTGGCGCGCATGAGTTCAGTGAGCAACAAGTCCGATACCGATGTGCCAATCAACTCCGTCGGTGCCTTGAAAGGCAGTATCGCCACCTTCTTCACTTGGTCGGCTTTGGGAGCCACATAGACGCTGGCTTTGGATTGGACGTCGCCAAAATAGGCGGCGGTGGGATCGGTGGCGCAGCCCATGATCCACAGCAATGCCAGCACAACGCCGGCCACCCGGCAAACCCAGCCATGCAATCGCTGGCGGCGCGTCTGGGAACTATCGCCATGCAATAATTCGGCCATGCTCATTTTTTCAACTCCACCCTTTGCAGCCGGCGCTGCAGTGCATCCATTTGCCGTTCAAGCAAAGCGACTTGCCGCTCCAAGTCCGCTAATCTTTTTTCGACACTATTGTTTTGTGTAGGCTGCTGTACCATACGGCCCAGCCGATTGCTGAGCACCAGAACAGCGGCCTCAATTTGGTTGAAGCGCCCGTCAAAATCAAGCGTTTCCTTGCCTGCGGGGGCATCGACAAAGGCGCCTACCGCATGGACTCTCTGGACGGGTTTCTCTTGTGCCCATGCAGACAAGGCATAAATTCCCAGCGCCGCACTGCCCAGGCTGCTGACCAATAAAATCATCACTCGTCGCAGTTTCGGCCGATTTCTCATCACAACTCCTGTTTTACCAAACGTAATTGCTTCATAAGAATAGTAGCTCCCCTTTGAAATACTTCGTTAGATCACGCTGCAGGCTCGCTGGTGGCGGATGGCATATTTCGCTGCTTACGGTTGTCCCTTGGGAGCGGTGGCGGGTGTTTCATTGATCTTGATGAAATAACCGATCACGCGCCACTGGCCATCGGTGGCTAGCATGGACGTGACCGTTTCAATCGTTGACGGTTTGTTTTCAAATACGGTTGCGAATTTGATGACGACATACTCCCCTGCAGGTGTATCTGGCAACTTGGTTCGGTAGAAGGTGCGCGCAGTTGTCCGTGAAACTAGTTTGCCAAGCGGCTGGCGCACCGTCTGCATTTTCTGCTCAAACATCGCTTGCTTGACCAGCGACCGCAAATAACCGGCACCCGCCTGCCAAGCCTCCGTATAATTCCCTTTATCCATGATGCCGAGCCATTCTGTTGTGGCGGATACGGCGGCCTTTTCTTTGGCGGACGATGCCGGCACGGAAGTATCGGATGAAAAAATACTGGCGGAGGCTGCGGACGCTTTATCCGTCGCCGATGGCTCTGCCCCAACCGTGAACATCAAGAGGCCCAACCCTGCACTGACAAGACTCGGTATATTTTGCATCATAATCCACTCTTCCTTTTATATGTTTCGCCGGCTTGTTATTGGAGATCGGAAATAGAACCCGGGCCGGAGCCACAGCCATCGCCACAATCTCCGCCGGAACTAGGCGGGCATGGTGGCGGATTGTTGTTGGGAGCGGACGAGGGTGGCGGAGTGGTCGGTCCTGCTGTGGGCGACGGGCTGTTTATTGTCCCGGAAGAAGTGGTTCCGCTTGAACCGACAGAATTGGTTGGCGCCGAGCAGACCTGCGGGCCCACGTTCGAGGCGACGGCCTGCCCGAAAGCGGTCACAGTCGTGACCAATCCGGTGGTCGCGCCATTAATCACGGCCGTGCCAAGGGTGGTCGCCCATGAATTATTGTTTTGCGATTGCGCGGTCGTCGTGGCGGTATTGTTCGCCAAGGCTTGCGCATCCGATCCAGCGCCATCCATCACATTTTGTCCTTGCCGGACCGAGCCATCGCCGGCCGTGCTGGCTTGAGCCATTTGCTGGCCGTTTTGTTGATTCTGGTAGCCGCTGCCCACGGCGGCTTGAGCGGCGGCGTTATTGGCATTGATCAAGGCCGCTAATCCACCGCCTGAACCTCCGCCCATTCCATCCCCTGTTGCTGGCGCTTCGCCACCCTGCAATCCCGCTGTGCTGTCACCACTGCCGTTACCACCTGGAATTGCCGACTGTGGCCCCGGCGTTCCGTTCTGGGTTGTCGTTGGTGTTTCGGGGGTGCTGCTGTCCGGTTTAGGCTTATCTTTCGAAATGGGAGGAGAGTCTGGGTGCGAGGCATTCCACGCGTCTATTTGACGATTCAGATCCTCTCTTTGTTTATCTTCCCCGGCCATCGCCCCGCGGCGATCCTGATCCGCCCATAAGTCATGGCTTCTCCGGTCCAAATCCTCCCTCGTCAAATCATCGCGGAGGGGGGGCGGCGGAGTTGTTGGCGATGGAGAAGCGGGTGTAGGATTATTACCCTTCGAATTCCCATCATTAATAAACTTACCCAACCCTCCGAGGCCTTCGTCGCGCAAGTACTTGTCGGTTTCTGCCGCAGCTCTAGCGGTAGCGGCAGCACTGTCTGCTTGGTTTTTAACGCTTTTTATGCCGTTTTGAAGGCTTTGTGCTCCGGCTTTCACGGTCGAGAGAATATCGCCGCTGTTCCCGCCGGCATTAGGCGTGTCGGGCGGTTTCGCCCCCTGTGCCGAAACACGTACGCTGATCAAATAACCCAGGTTTAGCCCAAACAACATCAACATGACGGCGTCCCGCACCAGATCCTTGCCGATTGACACGCTGATCGTCATATATTGCGGCCACTTATGGCTCCGATTCGTATTCATGATACGGCTTCCTTTCATAGTTCATTTCAAGAACCCAATCTGGTTAAAAGGCTTGAAAATGGACCATAGTGAATCCTCCAAGGTTTGGAAAAACGGAAGATAGGCTTTTCCAAGGTCTGGAAAAGCAAAGCGCAAAATATGTCTCACTCGCGTTTTCACGACCCATTTCTTCCGGTATTATGGAAGTCGTCAGCTTTGACCCAAGCATGGGTGAACCCTCCACCGGTTGAGGGCAAAATTCAACATTTTCTTGGCGAGGCGAAGAGGCATATGTCACTTATTGCGGAGCGCGTTGACGGACAGCCTTCTCAATGCGCTCAAACACGTCCCGATAGGCTTCGGGAACCTCTACTTCCACGGCTTGTTCTTCCGGCGGCGCATGGATCAGAACGTCACGCCCGCGGCGATACCATGTGCCACCTTGTTCCTCCTGGTAGGACATCGCCGGCAGCGTGCCGCGCAGGCTCAGGATGATGCGTTGCCGGACCTGGCTTGCGCCCCACGGTTCGGTATGGATGACCAGCTCTTGCCAGCGTGCCCATTTCTGCGTGACGTCGGCATGGTGCTTGATGGTGTCCTGCCGGCTTTTCAGGTTCATTACGCGCTCGTCTTCCGGACCCAGCGCTTCGTTTTTGCGCGCGGTGGTGGCGCGGATCAAGCCGGCGGCTTTATCCACCGTATCCAGTCGCCAGCCGCGATCCTGTAATACGGCGATCGTGGCGGCAAAGACGATGTCATAATTGCCGCTGAATGTGTGGGTTTGCAACGCAGCTCGCTCATCGGGCGAAATAATCTTGGTTGCCGATGGCATCGGCGGCGATAATTTCTGGCAACCGACACCGAGGAGCAGCGCAATAACCAACAAGGACCTGTTTATATTCATTTTTGTTCTCCTGAAATAGCGGGGGCGGCAACATCCAGCGGTGCACTGCGCGGACTTTCGAGACCATCGGCATCCACCGCGGTGACGAACACGCTGATGCTTTGGCCAACCTGTGCGCCGCCGAGTATGCATGGTGGGTTGGGCACCGCGGCCAACAACTCGGCACCGAAAAATTTCTTGCGCCAAACTTTATAGTTTTTTATGTCCGGTTGCGAGGCTGGGCTCCACGTCAACGATACACCCCCGTTTTCCCACTGAGCTTTGAGTCCGGCAGGCGGAGTAGGTAACGCTTTAGTGGAACCGGGTACGATGGTTGACCATACACTTTCGAGTGTGTCGCGATCCACAGCTTTGACGCGATAGACCCGTGCTGCGCCGTCACCCAAATCTTTTTCGACGGTAGTTGGCGTGTCCACTGTCGCCGCCACATGCGCCAGTTCGCGGAAACGGCCCTTGGCATCATCCGTCGCTTCGACCACATAGGCGCTGATGTCGCTTTCGGGGTTGGCCCGCCATGTGAGTTTGATTTCCTTGACCCGCTGGACTGTGGCCGTTAAGCCCTGCGGCGTGGTCGGCGCTGGCTTGGTACGGACGCAGACTGCGGTGGAAGGGGGGGCGCGCACCCGGGCGGTGTTGAAGGCGATGATCTGGTAGTTGTATTCCGAATCGTCGGTCAATTGGCCCAAGGCGCTACTACGGCGTGTGCCGCCACGATCTACGTAGGTGCTTTGTTCGCGCCTGGCAACTTCAGCAAGATTGGTGAAGGAATGTTCGCCCGGCGCTTGGCGCAGGATCTCATAGCCAATGACTTTATCGTCGGGCGAAATTTCCCACGCCAGCGGTATTTCACGGGGGCGGCATGCTTGGGCGTGGAAGCCCATCACGGCCGGTGGCGTACCACGGGTGGTGGCTGTTATCGTTGCGGAAGCTGGCCCCTCGGCGGTCACGGCGTTGACGGCATAGATGCGATAGTTATAGGTGTGCTGATCGGCAAGATTGCCTGGATCGCGTCCGCCATCGAGGTAGGTGGTTTTGAGGCGGCCTTCCACTTGGCCGATTTTCTCGAAAGCACGGTCGTCAGCATCGCGGCGGTAAAGGTCGTAACGCACCACGTCTGCTTCCGGGCTGGGTTGCCATATGAGCGGTACGCAGCGGACTCCGCCGCTCTGCGCCGCAAAGCCGCCTACCGCAGCCGGCGGTGGACGTGTTGTCACCTCGACCGATGGCGAGGCGGGCCCAACGGCACCGAGTCGGTTAATGGCAGTGATCCGATAGAGGTATTTTGTGCTGTCACGCAAATCAGTTTGTGGTGAACCACCTTCGCTGAAGGTCGTGTCACTGATTTCAGCTTGTTTAACGAATTCCCCCGGCGCTGTGGCGGTAGCGCGTTCGATGATGTATTTTGCGACCCAATCCGCTTTCGATGCCACCCACGTCAAACGCACAGCGCGTGAAGCACAGGCGTCTGCTTTGATT
>Ga0073936_10008850_pt1 | contig 12640 bp, 11 predicted proteins | sample AliMusrvi5mmetaG_FD_87041 | JGI IMG/M metagenome (GOLD analysis project Ga0073936, IMG submission 87041) | Freshwater lake bacterial and archeal communities from Alinen Mustajarvi, Finland, to study Microbial Dark Matter (Phase II) - Alinen... | ecosystem: Environmental > Aquatic > Freshwater >... | reverse complement strand
GTCCACGCCCACCGCGCCGATCATCGTGTAGTCGCCGAAGATGAGCCCGTCGATGTAGATCACCAGCAGTTTCAGTTCGTCGAAACGCCGCCCGAGCAGCGCCTCCACCTCGGCCTCGGAGGCCTCGATCGCCGCCCGGCTCACCGCCGAGCGCGACACGCCCGCCGTCTCCGCCATCGCCGGAATGACTTGCTTGTAGCTGCGCGTGGAAACCCCGTGCAGCAGGATGTCCAGCATGCGCGCACCCATTGGCGTCGGGTTTTGCATGGCCGCGTAGGCGGGAACCTCAACCTCTTGGCTCCGTGGCCCTTTGCTGCGCAGCCGTGGCCGCTCCACCTCCAATTTGCGGTCGCTGAGCATCACCTGGCCCGCCTGGCGGCCATAGAAGACCACATTCGATGAGCGCCGTTTACCCTGCTGAGGCGGACCCCCGGCAGCCTCCATCGCCGACAGTTGCAAAACGGCTTGGATGGCGGCTCGTCCGGTCACGTCGATCAACTCGTCGCAGGCCATTTGGCACTGCTCGATCAGATCCACCATGGGCAGAAGCCCTTGCCCGTTGTTGACCAGGAAGCTGGCCAGTTGCTGTTCGTTGGTTTTCCCTTGCTTGCGTATCGTATGGTACGTTTTCTTCACGGCGGTTCTCCCTTCAAGGTTTGGCAACCCGATTCTTTCAGAATCAGGCTGAACCGCCGCTCAACTTTCAACTACGGATGGGACATCCTCACGGTTGGTATTACGAGTGCGTGAACGACAGGTTACGCGTGCGCGGAAAAACTGCAAGCGCGAACCGATTCAAGGAGCCGCGATATGCACGACATTCTCATTGCCCTGGCCTTCGTAGCAATGGTTGCTTGCCCCGCAATTGTAGCGTCCATGCAGAAACCCGAGACCGACGACGAAGTTTGACCGATCATCGGGATTCTGACTGTTTTCATTCGCCTTTTCCTTCTTTTCAGTTGCGCATAGCTTTTCCTGCGGGGCGGGGCGCCCGGTGTCGATTGGATGCCAAGACGTAGTAACCCGGCATAGTTACCAAGCAACCATTGGGGTTCAACAAACGGGCCATGCCAATTGTACGAAGGGGTTATTCCGATTTTCGACGCCGGGAACTACCTTCGAGATGCGGTCGAATCGGGTTCCGTGAGCGTACCTGCGGACCCGTTTCCCCGATACCAGTGCCTTGGTCGTCTCTTGAGAGGAGTTTCCCGTGATTGATTTTGTAATCGGTCTCGCTTTTGTCGCAATGGTTTTGACGCCTGCGCTCGTGGCCTCGTTCCAGCGAAACAAACCTCAGGACAACGATCTTTAGCAGGCAGGAGAACCAGGGAGTTGTTCCCGGAGGCGTTTGCGAAACCGTCTCACGAGCATTGCAGAACCATCCGGTTAGCCTGTTTCGCGCCGATTTTTCCGGTTGCGTGTGCGCATTCTCTCCCCCCGCGACCTGGCCGCAAAACACTCAACCCGATTGAGCAGAGCGCAGCCGGATGATTGAACTCCAATTCCAAATAAATAATGCCTCCTTCTTTGCGCCCGTTGGTTGACCCCCCACTGGAACGCTCGTATCCTTGTAGATGCATATGAAAATTCCCCCAAACACACTTCGGATCGGAATAGCGGTCGCCATCATCGTTGGCACCATCGCTTGGCTTGCCATGTCTGGATACGACGCCAACAAGAGCTATTACGTGACCATTGCCGAACTCGGCGGCATGGGCGACAAGGCCTACCACAGCCAGTTGCGTGTGGAGGGCTTTGTGCAGCCAGGCTCGATCGAGCAGAACGGCACCCACGTCAATTTTGTGCTCAACGAGTTTGAAAGCCACTCTCCCAAGGCACCCTCGGGCCGGTTGCTGCACGTCACCTATAAGGGATCGGAGCCGCCGCCAGACACGTTCAAAGACGATTCCCAGGCCCTGGCTCAGGGCACCTACGGCCGCGATGGCGTCTTTCATGCCACCGTGCTGCAGGCCAAGTGCGCCAGCAAATACGCGCCTGCTCAGCCCGGCGCGGCGCCTGCGAAGCCCGCTACCCCGCCTGCCAAGGCCTCGATAGGCCCTCGCCCGGCCGCCGCCGGCGTCGAGCAGGCCAGCCCAACCGCGGCAAACTGATCGGATGACTACGCAAGCTTCCGCTGAGCCAACCAGTTCGACCATCAGCGCACGGCTCGACAAGGTTTCCAAACTGTTTGGGAGTTTTGCGGCCTTGCGCCAGGTTTCGGTGGACTTCGAGTCCGGCCGCTGCTACGTTCTGGTGGGCGAGAACGGCGCCGGCAAATCCACGCTGCTGCGCATCCTGGCCGGATTGCTGCGGCCCAGCTTTGGGACGATCAAAGTCTTCGACGGCCTCGACCCTCACCAGGCCCGCGCACGCATCGGCTATATGAGCCACGCTCCCATGCTCTACGACGAGCTCACCGCCCAGGAAAACCTGCGCTATTTTGCCAGCCTGTACCCAGGCCGCGAGTGCCTCGAGCCGGGCGAAGCTCTGCGCATGGTGGGGCTTGATCCCGAGCTGCCGCGGATCTTCGGCCAGTATTCGCAGGGCATGCGCCAGCGCACTTCGCTGGCCCGCGTCCTGCTGGCCCAGCCTGAACTGCTTCTGCTCGACGAGCCTTTCTCAAACATGGATGTGGAAAGCGTCAGCCAGATGGTTCAACTGCTTGCCGGGTTTCGCCGCCACAATCGCACCATCGTCCTCACCACGCATCAACGCGAAGCGGCCGCCCCCATTGCCGACTGGGTGCTGGCCCTGCATGCCGGCCGCGTGGCTTCATTTGAGAAGGGAAGCCCCACTCAATGAAGACCAACGGCGCGCGCTTCCTTGAAAATCTTGGCATCGCTTTCGAACTCCGGGAATACGAAGTGGACCCCGAAGACCTATCCGCCACTGCTGTTGCCCGCAAGATTGGAATGCCCGCCGAGCAGGTTTTCAAGACGCTGCTCACCACGGGCGGGCCGAGCGAATATGTATTCGCCGTCATCCCCGGCGACGCCGAACTGGACTTCAAGAAACTGGCCCGCGCCGCCAGCCATCGCAAGGCCGAGATGTGTCCGCTCAAGGATGTGCAGCCGCTCACCGGCTACATTCGCGGTGGCGTTACTGTCTTCGGCGCAAAAAAGGCCTACCCTGTTTTTGTGGACGAAACCGCAATCCTCTTTGACACCATCAGCGTCTCAGCCGGAACTCGCGGAACTCAGCTCATTCTTAGCCCGGCAGACTACATTCGTGCCGCCCAGGCCCAGGCCGCCGACCTGACCAAGGATGCTGTCAGAACATCCATCCCAGAGGTGCACGCTCGATGACAAGCGCCTTGTGGTCCCATCTCGTCAAAGATCTGCGCATTGAGTGGCGCTCCCTTGACGCCATCGTCTCGATGCTCTTTTTTTCCGGCCTCGTGGTGGTGCTATTCTCCATAGCCTTTGACCCGCGCGGCGCCTTCTCGCAGCAGATTGCCGGCGGCGTGCTTTGCGTGGCCACCATGTTTGCGTCGGTCAGCACACTCAACCAGGCATGGGCCCGCGAAATCCGCCACCAGGTCCTGGATGCCCAACGCATGGTTCCTTCGCCGGGAGCGGAACTCTATCTCTCGAAGGTCATCGCGAATTTCCTCTTCGTCACGATCGTGCAGGTGATCCTGGCGCCGTTCTTCATCATCTTTTACAACCTGCAAATCGCCGGACAAGCCTGGCTGCTTGCACTGGTTTTGCCGCTCGGCACCTGGGCCCTGGTGGCCAACGGCGTTTTTTTTGCGGCCCTCTCCATCCGCAGCCGCAACCGCGAGCTGCTGCTGTCGCTTATCCTCTTTCCAATCTTCATCCCCGCGCTTCTGGCCATGGTGCAGGCCACCACCGCCATCCTCACCGGCGAAAACGATCCAACCCTCTGGATCAAGATGCTCTGCGGCTACGACATCATTTTCACCACCGCCAGCCTGCTGCTCTTCGATGTCGTCTTCCACGCGGAATAGTTAAAGCTTGTTTCAAAACTAGCGCAGCACCAAGTTGTGATGCTTCAGGGGTTAAAACCCCTTGCTTTTCTGACCTTTTCGGCACGACTGAAGTCGTGCCCAGACACAAAGCGGATTCTTGAGACAGGCTCGAGAGCCACGTGTTGTGCTCAATACCACTCCGCGAATTGCCAGCAAGCGGCTATCCTTAAAACAGCGCCCGTCCGGCATCGTTGTTTTTTACGCGCATCCGCCGCCACGGTCGCTTTGTGCACTGAAGAGGTAATGCATGTCCCAGGTTGTCGATCCCGCTGTCCAGGTAGAAGCCGCAGTCGAAGCCAATGCCACTGCCGAAGCCATTGAAACGGTCGTTCATTCCAAGTGGTTCCGTTGGCGCAACGACGGCCAGGCGCTGGTGAAGTATCTGCTTGACAGCGAAGTGCACACCTTCGCCTTCAGCGTTGCGGCCAATGCCATCCTCTCGTTCATTCCGTTCATCGTGTTGCTCTACACCCTGGCGGGGTCGGTATTTCACTCGGAGACGATGAAAACCGTCATCACTGAAATGGTGCGTTATTTTCTTCCCTCGAACCAGGATTTTGTGGCCACCAGCCTGCGCGATGCAGCCTCGCGCCAGGGCATTCGGGTCTTTTCATTGATCATGATTCTGGTCGCCTGCACGGGCATCTTCCTGCCTCTTGAGGTGGCTCTCAACCAGGCCTGGGGCGTGGTCAAAAGCCGAAACTACCTGGCCAACCAGGTGGTCGCCTTTGGTTTGGCGATTCTGATGGTGATTCTCGGAATGGGAAGCATCGCCATCAATGCGGGTTTGCGAGATCTGCTTGAAATCCTGTTCTTTCACCACGTGGACAACTTCGTCTTCCACACCATCACCTTCCTTCTGCTGGCCGCCACCACCGGCGTGGCCTCCATTGTTTTTTTCTTTTCCATCTACTGGCTCCTGCCCAACCGCAAGGTCCCGCCGCGTCCGGTTATGCGCACGGCGATCATCACCGGAGTCATATGGCTGGTAGCTAAATATGCGTTCGTTGGCCTGCTGCCGCACCTTGACCTGGAAGCGCTCTACGGGCGGTTCTATGTTTCGGTGGGGCTGCTTTTCTGGGCGTACATCTCCGGCCTGATCCTTTTCGCCGGGGCGCAGTTTAGTGTGGCCCGGCTGGGCGATAAAAAGAGCTAGGCTGCGATGCTGAGACCTGGGACTTGTGATTGAGTTGGGGTCGGCGTTGCCCAACCTGTCATCATGAAGCTTCAGAATTTTGGAATAGCTCTAAGTAACTGATTCTATGGAGCGGGAGACCGGGATCGAACCGGCGACATTCAGCTTGGGAAGCTGACGTTCTGCCACTGAACTACTCCCGCAACCTAATTGCAATGATCAACCTGCGCCACGCTCAAACGGGGATGCGTTTGTGCTGCCTCCCCCACGGCTTTGCGCGGGTGTTTCGCCTTTATAATACCCGTCCGGGCGGCATTCGTGTTAGTCCCTGGCAATCCGGCACAATCTTTTCCAAGTCCTACTTCGGACTGACCGCTCGCGAAATCAGCAACCTGTACTTGTTCTCCCGGTCGGCGCTCGGCAGGTCGCAATTGTGCTGCGCGCAAAATCTCTCGCCGGTCAAATAATCGTAGATGAGCGAGGGAACGTCGTAGTGGTGGATGGTCTTGTGCTGCACCACTTGTCCGTCTTCGACCACCACAATACGGTTCAAGTGCGTGCTGTCGTCAGCGTTATCGAGGTAACGAAAATCCTTGTAGCTGTTTACGCCGTCGCCGAGCGGCGGCACATGGTCTGACATGAGGATGATCAGGCTTTTGGGATCGAGCTTGATCAGGCCGCGGATATAGCTGGCGATTGCCTGGGTGCGATACCAATACTGGTTGGCCGCTCTCAGTAGCTGCTGGTCGTCGTGCGGGGCTTTCATCGACAGAACCAGCGGCCGCCGGTCAGTGTCTATGTCGTGCGGCTCATGGCCGTACATGGTAAGCACGTAGTTGAAGACAGGCTGTTTTGGATTATCCCGCAGCGTACGGGCGATAAAGGCGAGATTCTGGTTGAACAGATCTCCATCGAACAAGTACCGCTCGGTTTCCGACGCGCTGCCGATTGTCAGGTAGGTCGGGCGATCGGGCGCGTATTCAACCGGGTAGTAGATCTTGCCGAAGCCGATTCCGGTATAGGCGTTGGTGCTATTGAAATAGTCCGGCTGAAAAACATTGCTTACGTAGGTGGAGTAACCGGCTTGCTGCAGGATGCCTGGCATGCAACCGGCCGCATGACCTGTAAAAACGTCGAACTCGATCTCGGAAAGCTCCTGCAAGGCGGGCACGCCGCATAGCGCCTCAAACTCCGCCTGGGCGGTTTGGCCGCCGAAGACGGGCGAGATGGAATAGCCTTGCTTGTCTCCGACCAACTGCGCAAAATCGGGGTGCTGCGGATCCTTTGAATAAGTGACCGCGCGAAAAAGATTGGGATCAACGAAGCTTTCAAGCACCACCAGGTACACGTTGTGGCGATTCCCGTGCGTCCGCATGAACTCCGCGGTGGCACGCGGCTCCTGGTCATGCTCGCCGCTCTTGCGGTAGTCGTCGGTTCGCTTGATTGCGACTCTTCGCGACGCCTCAAAATAAAGCAGAACGGTGAGGCGGCCGTTTTCATTGACCGTTTCTGCGTCGGAATATACCGCCACCTCAAGATGCGCCAACCGAAGTCCCGATAGAACCGCGCCCGGGAAGAACCTCACCGTCGCGACACTCGAGAGCAGAAGCCCCGCCATAGTAAGCACGCGCCAGTATCTTCGATAGTCGAGGAAGATGAGCAGCAAAGCAGGCGGTAGGCCAAAGGCCAGCACCACCGCCGCCTTCTTGGCTAAAGGCAGCACCTGAAGAAGCTCGGACATGTTTTGGAAATCGATGAGGTGCAGAATGTTCCCGCTGGCGACGAAGAAGGTATCGCAGGCCACATAGGCCACGCCGAACGGCAGTGCAGCCGCGAACGCCGGGAGCTTTCCCGGCCGGAGCGCGAACCCGACCGCCCAGTAAAGAAGCAGCAGAAGGGGCGCTTCGATGTGGAGGTGAGAGCGGAGAGGGGATAAATCGCTTCGGCTGCTCAGATATTCGGTGAGCAATTCCATGAAGATCAGGAAGATGAAATAGCGAACCACCCGCCCATGGCGAATCTTCTCCCCAACCAGGAGAAGGCGCCGCCACCAAGCCGAACCATGGCTTGCGTCACCTACAAACGCGGGTAATACGCTGCCCTCACTGCCCATCTTCAACTGCGCCCTCTGAGATCACGTCTAAAAAGAGATGTTAAGGTCAGGTTAATTTTACATGGTGTGCGTAACAGCCTTCTTTTCAACATTCAGTCCCGCCTGTACCCCGGATGAGCGACTATCCGCTGCCGCCAATCAAAGCTACAATCCGCATTCAGACTTGAACCGTCTGGCTTCGTGCAGCAAGACGGCAAGCGAACGAGACGCTCTGAGCGAGGTGAAGCGGTGGCTGTTCACTCGAAAGAAGAGGTCCTCCAGAGTCTCGACGACCAGGTTTTCGGGGCGAGCTTTCTCCCCCATCCTTTGCCGAAATACAGACTTCCGACGCAGGAAACAGACCCGGCGGCGGCATACCAACTGGTGCACGATGAACTGCTGCTGGATGGCAACTCGCGCCAGAATCTTGCCACATTTTGCCAGACTTGGGTCGAGCCCGAAGTGCGCAAATTGATGGACGAGTGCATCGACAAGAACCTGATCGACAAGGACGAGTATCCGCAGATGGCGGAGATCGAGGCGCGTTGCGTTCACATGCTGGCCGATCTCTGGAATTGCCCTGACGCGGCGAACACGCAGGGCTGCTCGACCACCGGTTCGAGCGAGGCCGCGATGCTGTCCGGGCTGGCTATGCGAGAGCGTTGGAGAAAGAAACAGCGGCAAGCGGGCAAGCCGGCAGCGGAGCCCAATCTGGTTTGCGGTCCGGTACACGCTTGCTGGCCGCGGTTTGCGCGCTATTTCGACGTCGAGCTGCGCGAAATTCCGTGCCAGGGAAACCGATTGCTTATGTCGCCGGACGAAGTCCTCAAACGCTGCGACGAAAATACCATCGGAGTGGTTCCGACTTTGGGAGTCACTTACACGCTGCAGTACGAGCCGGTCCGCGAAGTTGCCATGGCGCTGGACGATTTGGAGGAGGAGAGCGGGCTCAACATCCCGCTGCATGTTGATGCGGCCAGCGGCGGCTTTATTGCGCCGTTCATTCACCCATCGCTGCCTTGGGATTTTCGCATCGCGCGGGTCAAGTCGATCAATGCATCCGGGCACAAGTTTGGGCTTGCGCCCCTTGGATGCGGCTGGGCTATCTGGAGGTCGGCAGGCGATCTGCCGGAGGATCTGGTCTTCAGCGTGAAGTACCTGGGCGGAAACATGCGCACGTATGCGTTGAATTTCTCGCGGCCTGGCGGAGCAATTGTGGCGCAATATTACAACTTCGTCCGGCTCGGCCGCGAGGGTTATACCAAGATCACGCGCGACTGCGCCAGCGTTGGAATGTGGGTTGCCGACCAGGTGAAAAAGCTCGGCATTTTTGAGTTGATTTACGACGGTCGCGGCGGAATTCCCGGATGCATGTGGACGATGCGGCGCGGACAAAATCCAGGCTTCACTCTGTACGATCTGGCTGACCGGCTGCGGGTGAAGGGCTGGCAGGTGCCGGCCTACCCCATGCCGCCCAACCGCGAGGATCTCGTGGTGCAGCGGGTGCTGACGCGCTTCGGTTTAACGCGCGATCTTGCCGGACTGCTCATTCAGGATATGCAGAATGCGGTGAAACACCTCACCAGAAATCCGCCTTCGAAATCTCTCACCCGGCAAAGCGCAGGCGGGTACCTCCACAGCTGACGATCAAGTCTCTGTCCCATATTTGGGGGACCCGCTTCAAGCGAACTCATAATGGCTCGCCTCAAGGTGTGACTAGACGCTCAATGACTTCGGTTCTAACTTCACACTTGTCGTCACCACCCGGAAGGAGGTCCAGACAATGGCAGACCACGAGAGTGAATTGGAATTGGAACTTGAAGACGAGTTCCATGAGGGCGAATTCGAAGGCGAAGACGAAGCGGGCCTTGAAGGCGAAGGCTGGCTTGGCGCGCTGGGCAACATCGCCGGCAGCCTGCTCGGCGAGAGCGAAGAGGAACTCGAAGCCGAGGATGAGTTCGAGGACGAAGGCGAAGACGAGGCCGGCCTTGAAGGCGAAGGCTGGCTTGGCGCATTGGGCAATATCGCCGGAAGCCTGCTGGGCGAGAGCGAGTACGAAGACGAGTACGAAGACGAGACCGAGCAGTTCTCTTTCGGGAGCTTCTTCAAGAAGGCGCTTCCTGTTCTCAAACAAGTGGCCAAAGTGGCTGCGCCCATTGTGGGCACTGCTGTTGGCGGACCCCTCGGCGGCAAGCTCGGATCATTGGCCGCAGGCGCTCTTGAAAGCGAGTACGAGGACGAGGGAGAAGGCGAATACGAAACCGAATCGGAGTCTGAAGTGGCCCACGAAATTGCATCCCATGAGTTGACGCATAACGAGGCCCTGGCCGAAATGATGGCCGAAGCCGCCTGCCACGAGTCGCACGAAGGCGAGGCAGAAGCCATGGCCGGAGCCGCGGCCGTAACCGTGATCTCGCCCCGTGACCGCAGAGCTTTGCGGCGTATCCTTCCGCACTTGACGCGCGGCACAGCGATTCTCACCCGCATTCTCCGCCGCCGCCGCGCCACGCGCCCGGGTGTTCAGGCGGTGCCCACCATCATGCGCCGCACGGTGAAGAGCCTCAAGCGCCAAGCCGCGAAGGGGCTGAAGATCACTCCCAAGCGGGCTGGACGCGCGGTTGCAAAGCAGATTCGCAGTGTGCTAGGCAATCCGAAGGCGTGCGCCACCGCGATCCGGCGGAACACAAAAATCAGCCGCGCCTACAAGCGTCCGCGCCGCGTGCGCAGCCGCGTGGCAACGCGCCGCAGCCGCAGCGCCGTGGCTTAGAGGTTGTTTCAAAATTGGCAGCCGAATATTAGTCGAGGTGCCTCAGGGGTTAAATCCCCTTGCCATCCAGGCCCTTTTCGGCACGACTGAAGTCGTGCCCTGACACAAAGCGGATTTTTGAAACAGGTTCTAGTCACAACGATTCCGGACAAGTTCTATCAACCACGCAGGAGGATTCATCATGGCATTCGAGTCGGAATATGAACTGGAAGCCCTGCCTGAACTTGAAGACGAGTTCGAAGAGGAACTCGAGGACGAGATGGAAGGCGAAATGGAATACGAGATGGAGGATGAGGCAGGCCTTGAAGGGGAAGGCTGGCTCGGCGCCCTCGGCAACATCGCAGGCAGCCTGCTGGGCGAGAGCGAAAACGAATACGAGGGCGAGGACGAATACGAGGATGAGATCAGCCCCATCCGCAAGATCTATCCGGACGCCATGATGGAACACCTTGGCGAACTGGCGGCCGAAGCCGAGACAGAAGACGAAGCCGCCGAGCATTTTCTGCCGCTGATTGGAATGGCCGCCAGCAAACTCCTTCCGGTGGTGGCCAGGGCGGTGGCTCCGCTGGCGAAGAGAGCGCTTCCGAAGATTGCGAAGGCGCTCACGCGCAGTACGCCGAAGCTGACCAAAGGCATCGGGACAGTTGCCAAGGCGCTCCACCGCAATCCGCAAACGCGGCACCTGCTCAAAGCCGTTCCGGGCATTGCCAGGCGCACAGTGGGCAGCATTGCGCACAAGGTGGCAAGAGGCGGACAGGTAACGCCGCGCACGGCGATCCGCACCCTCGCTACACAAACGCGCCGGGTGCTGGGCACTCCGCAACACCGCGCCCAGGCGCTGCGCCGCCATCATCACCTTGAACGCAGGTTCCACGGGCGCGTCGGGCCAGGCATGGCACGGACACACTGGCATTATGGCCGGACCGGCAGGCGTTACTACGGTCGCCCGATTCAAAGAGGAAGAGGCGTGGCCTATGGCAGTCCTGGCTATGTGCGCGGCGTATCGCATCCGGCAGCTGCGACGACTGTGCCGGGCACGCACGCCACAGTGCATCCAGCGCGAGCGGCAGCAGGTCATTCTGTCTGCGCAGCCTGCGGCTCTCAATCAGCAGCGCCAGCGGCTCCATCGTACTGCCGTTGCTGCGGGCAACTGCTTCGGTAAGCATCTGACTGGTCTGGCGAGGTGAGCACCATGGGATCGATGGCCCAAACAAGGCCGGAAGCTTCAACGCAGGCGGAACCGAATCTGCTGGGGCGGCGTCCCGCCACTACCGGGTCGGCACTTGTTTTGAAGAACTGGCTGCGGGCGCAATCCATCAACGTGACTCGCCACGCGGCCGCCCTTCGCCCCTTCAAGCGCGAGGAATTTGGCACAGGAGCGGCTGCGCCATCTGAGGGCCACATCCAGGTCGTGAACCAATTGATTAGCAGGCTGCGCCGCGGCTTGCTGAAGGTATCGGAGAGAGTGCACGACTCGATAGCCACTGCCAGCGAAAAACCAAGTTCGCCCAGGCTGCAGGCAGTGGTAAGTCGAAAAGACAAGGCCCACCGGTGGGTGCAGGGAATAGAAAAAATCTGGGACTTCTACTTCGAACTCTTCGGCCAGCGGCAAGGCAAGTATGGGGATTGGCTGCTGAGTTGTGATCGCATCGCGATGGATTGTTACCAAGCCGCTTACACCGGGATTGGCGTAGCAAGGTCGGTTCCGGCTCCGCCTCCATTCTGCTACATGAAGACGGGCTTTGCGCCGGCCACTATTCGAAGGGGCATCCGCATGCGGAGGCTGGGAAAGCAGTTCAATCCCTTTCCACTGGTGCAACTGCCCTACCACCGCCTGGTGAATCCGTGGACGCTGGGCGCGGTGATGCACGAGGTAAGCCACAACTTGCAGAGCGACCTGGGACTGAACAAAGATGTGCCGCGCCAGGTGGGCCTGCGTTTGCTCAAGGCGGATCTGGGTAAATTCGTTTCTTCGGTTTGGGTGCGCTGGAACCGCGAAATGTTCGCCGACATGAGCGCCCTGTTGCTGGGAGGCCCTGAGGTTGTCGGATCCCTGATGGATGTAATCGGCCGGGCTCCAGCGGCGGTTTACAGTTTCAATCCCAGGGGGCCGCATCCAACGCCTTATCTGCGATTGCTAATCAGCGCGGAGATGTTGCGGCGCATGGGGTTTGAAGCAGAAGCGAAACAGTATGCGCGGGCGTGGACGCGAATTTACTCCAACCCGCGCGCCGGGACAATTCCGGCACAGGTGCTGGCGACCTTCCCGAAGGCTTGCGCGCTGGCGGTCGACACCATGTGCTTCAAACCTTTTCCGTCGCTCGGAAACAAGAGCCTTTCCCAGGTGATCCGCTTCGAAAAGAAAGACCAGAAGATGATTGAAGAGTCAGCAAAGCGCATGGCGGCGGGAACCGATCCCGGAATCATTCCGGAACGTTTTCTCATTGGAGCGGCTCGTTATGCGCTGGACCATCGCCTGGCTCGCCCGGGAGTAATCACCGAGAACTTTTACAAGGAATTGGTGAGGAGATAACAGTGGCCCTGGAAGCGACATTTCGCGCACTCCCTCTCGCGCTGCTTCAATTGCATGATGCGCTGAACGAGTTGGAGGTGACGCTGGGAGACAAGCCGCCCGAAGACGAATCGGCGCTGGCT
>Ga0073936_10008849_pt1 | contig 12640 bp, 7 predicted proteins | sample AliMusrvi5mmetaG_FD_87041 | JGI IMG/M metagenome (GOLD analysis project Ga0073936, IMG submission 87041) | Freshwater lake bacterial and archeal communities from Alinen Mustajarvi, Finland, to study Microbial Dark Matter (Phase II) - Alinen... | ecosystem: Environmental > Aquatic > Freshwater >... | reverse complement strand
ATCCTCCACTTTGTTTGGAACCTCGACGTTGATCGCGCGAAGGCCGAACAGTCTGACTATTGACACCCAGTTACTGCAGATGGACTTTCGATGATCCACCAACTACGAAACCGAAACTTTTACGTCGTCTTTGCGGTTGACGTCGTGCTCTTTTCGGTGTCCCTATTGGCAGCGTACGCGGTCCGATACAGTCTTGCGATTCCGGAAGACGAGATTCTCCGAATCTACCGCATCCTGCCCTGGCTTCTCGGGGTAAAGGTTGTGACCTTCTTCCTGATGGGAGTTTATCGGGGAATGTGGCGCTATACGAGTCTGCCCGACGCTTGGAGGCTTTTCAAAGCCAGCGGCCTTTCGACGCTGATCATCCTGGCCGGACTGACTATGCTCAATCGCTTCCAAGGCTACCCGCGTTCGGTCTTTATCGCCGACAGTATCTTCACTCTCTTTCTTTGCGGGTCGAGTCGCGCCGGCATTCGCCTTGTCTACGCGTATCGCCACCGATTGAACGCGATTTCCGGCAGCGGGGCGGGCAACACGCTGCCGACTCACCGCACGCGCCTCATCATCATCGGCGCCGGCGATGCCGCGGATAAGATGATCCGGGAGATCCAGGGCAACGAGCAGTCCCGCTATGAGGTGGTCTGCTGCGTGGACGACAGCCCCGGAAAGCACGGTCGTGATCTCCTGGGAGTTCCCATCCGCGGTCCCATCGACAAACTGCCGGTGCTCGTGGAGCGCATGCAGGCGGCCGAAATACTGATTGCGATGCCATCTGTGGAACCCGAGCGCCTGAGGCGCATCGTCGGTATCTGCGAGAAGGTCGGTATTCCCTTCAAGACCTTGCCCTCGCTGAGTTCGTTGATCGACGGGCGCGTGACGGTTAATGATTTGCGCGAAGTCCGATTCGAGGACCTCTTGGGGCGTCCGCCCGTCAAGTTGAACCAGGACGACATCGGGCATTACCTGACCGGCAAGACGGTGATGGTGACCGGTGGCGGCGGTTCCATTGGATCGGAGTTGTGCCGACAGATTGCGCGGTTCAAGCCCGCCCGCATGGTGGTGGTCGATGCCCACGAATTCAACCTTTACCGAATCGAGATCGAGCTCCGCAACCATCTCAAAATCGCGGCCGTCTTCCCCGTGCTGGGCCGCGTGCAGGACCGCCGCCTCATGCAGCGCGTCTTCCAGTGCTATCAGCCGAACGTGGTGTTTCACGCCGCGGCCTTCAAGCATGTCCCCATGATCGAGATGAATCCCTGGGAAGCCATCCTGAACAATATCCAGGGCAGCCGCGTGGTCATGGACTTGGCCGAGGAGGTCGGCGCCGAACGGTTTGTGCTGGTCTCGACCGACAAGGCAGTCCGTCCCACCAATGTCATGGGCGCCAGCAAGCGCATGGCGGAAATCATCCTCCAGTCGCGCCCGGCTGGAAAGACGCGTTTCATGGCGGTTCGGTTCGGTAACGTGCTCGGGTCCTCCGGTTCGGTAGTCCCTCTGTTCAAGCGCCAGATCGCCGTTGGCGGTCCGGTGACCGTGACCGATCCCGAAATGACGCGGTATTTCATGCTGATCCCTGAGGCCTGCCAGTTGATTCTGCAGGCCGGCTCGATGGGCGAAGGGGGCGAGATCTTCATCTTGGAAATGGGAACCCCGGTCAAGATCGACGATATGGCCCGTGACCTGATCCGGCTGTCGGGCCGGGAGCCCGACCGCGATATCAAGATCGTCTACACGGGCCCGCGTCCGGGCGAAAAGCTTTACGAGGAACTCATCACCCACGGCGAGGGCATCACGGGCACCATCCACGAGAAGATCATGGTGCTCCGGCGGAACGAAGACGTCGCTCAATCGCCCGAACATGCCCAACAACTGAAGCAGACGTTGGACGGCCTCATCGAGGCGGCCGCCTCGTTCGACGCGCCGCGCGTCAAGGCCACGCTCCAGGCCGCGATCCCCGAATACGTTCCGTCGGACGCCGGCAGTATCCTCTGACGTCACCGGACGCCGCCGCAAGTCGGTGTGGACGGATAGCCCTCCGCCTCGCTACTATTTCCCCCTTTCACCGCGGCAGAGCCCTGCCGCAAGCAGGAGATGACCGGTGGCAGCGAAGCAGGCGATTCCGATATTGGCTGAGGTGGATGTGGTGGTCGTGGGCGGAGCCAGCGGAGGCGTGGCGGCGGCCGCCGCTGCGGCGCGCGCCGGGGTGAAAGTCTTTCTCGCCGCCCCCGAAACTTACCTGGGCGAGGATATCTGCGCCACTGGCCGCCTCTGGCTGGCGGAGGACGTGCCGCTGACAACGCCGCTCGCTCGCGATTTGTTCGCCGATGCCGCCGGGACGCGCTTGGCCCCGATCAAGCCACTGGATATCAAGCGCCGCCTGGACGCCGAACTGATCGACGCGGGCGTGCCGTTCCTGCTGGGATGCGCCCCGGCTGACCTATTGGTCGACGCCATCGGGCGTGTTGCCGGTGTGGTGCTGGCTTCCAAGACCGGCCTCTTCGCCGTGACCGCGCGGACCGTGATCGACGCCACGCCCAACGCCGCCCTGGCCCGCATCGCCGATGTCCCCTTCACCGAGTGGCAGGGCGGCAACGTGACGTTCCGCCGCGTGGTCGTAGGCCATCGCGCCGACGGTGACAACGGCTCGGCCGGCCGCCTGCTGCCGGGCTTGGTCCGCGGCGAATGCGATGGCAAGCCCGTGGAGTTCGAGGCTTTCGAATACACCGCAACCCTTCCCGTGCGCGCCTGGTCACCGGACGCGCTCGCCGAGGCCGAGCACAGCCTGCGCGACCGTACGTGGCACAAGGACCAGACCTGGGCCTCCGACCGCCTGTGGTGCGTGCCGCCCGTGGCCGTCACGGCCGCTACGCCCGCGGTTTGGCCGGCCGACAGCACGCTTCCGCCCGAAGCCTTTGCCACGCCGACGCCGCGCCTGTTCGTACTGGGCCCCTGCGCGGCCGTTACCCGCGAGGCCGCCGGGCAGTTGCTGTCCGCGCCCCAGGCGATCGCGGCCGGGGAGCGGCTGGGCGCCCATGCCGCGGCCTCGACCCGCACCCTCTCGTCCGTCCGTGCGCCTCGTCCTCTTCATGCGAAGGCGACGGAGGACGGCGTCCGCGAGCCCTGCACCTGCGCGCGCTTCATCCGCGATCGCAAGGGCTCGGTTCCCGGCCGCGCCGGCGCCGCGTTGCCCGTGTTCGGCGAATTTGACGTGGTCGTGGCGGGCGGCGGCACCGGCGGCTCGCCGGCGGCCATCGCCGCGGCCCGCACCGGCGCGCGCGTTCTGGTGCTCGAATCGCTGTACGGCCTGGGCGGGGTGGGGACGCTCGGGTGCATCTCGGTCTATTATCACGGCTACCGCGGCGGGTTTACCGAGGAGGTGACTGAAGCGCTGCGCAAGCTCGCCGGCGACTCCGCGTTTATGCCGGATCGTTGGAATAACGAGCACAAGGCCGAGTGGTTCCGCCGCGAGATTCGGCGGGCCGGCGGGAGTATCTGGTTCGGCACCCTCGTTTCGGGCGCTGTGCTCAACGGCAAACGCGTTTGCGGCCTGGTCGTCAACACGCCGTGGGGTCGCGGGATCGTCCGCGCCGGCGCCATCGTTGACGCGACCGGCAATGCCGATGTCGCCGCCGCGGCGGGCGCAGCCTGCCTCACGGTGAGCGATAGCGACCTCGCCGTGCAGGGCACGGGACTGCCGTCACGTCCGTACCGGCCCATCTATCACAACACCGACTACACGTTCGTCGAGGATGGCGATCCTGCCGATGTCACCCGGGCCTTCACCGTGGCGCGCCGCAAGTTTCAAGGCGCTTTCGACTTGGCACAAATCATCGATTCCCGTGAACGCCGCCAGATCGTGGGCGACGTCACCGTCACGCCGCTCGACGTCTTCACCGGCCGCACCTGGCACGACGTCATTTGCCTGAGCCGCAGCAACTTCGATAGCCATGGTTTCACCGTGCATCCGATCTTCCTTGTGTTGCCGCCCGATAGCACAAGCCTGGACGCCTGGCTGCCCCTGCGCGCCTTGCTGCCCCGCGGCATCGACGGCCTGCTGGTCACGGGACTGGCGCTGAGCGCCCAGCGCGACGTCATGCCCGTGCTGCGCATGCAGCCGGATATCCAGAATCACGCCTACGCCGCAGGCCTCGCCGCCGTCGCCGCGGCACGCGCGGGGACCGGCAACGTTCGCGCCATTGACCTGAAAGTCCTCCAACGGCGCCTGGTGGAGAAGGGCATCATCCCGCAGGATGCGCTTCTGCATCGGGACCGCAGTCGCCTGCCGACCGAAGTCGTAACAACCGCCGTCGGTGGCGAGCTTGCCATCCACGCAGAACTGGCTGCCGTCATGAGCCGGCCGGACGTTGCTGTCCCGCTGCTTAAGGCGCGCCTGGCCGACGAACGCGACGCGGCCCGACGCGTGACGTGCGCCAAGCTGCTGGCCGTCCTCGGTGATGCCGCGGGTGAGGCCGTGCTGATCGGGGCGATTGCGTCGCAGGGCTGGGATGAAGGGTGGAACTACACCGGCATGGGCCAGTTCGGCCGCAGCCTGAGCCCGCTCGACGACTGCATCGTGTGTCTCGGACTCCTGCGCAGCGTGGCCGCCGGTGAGGCTGTGCGCGCCAAGGCCGCCCAACTCGGTGCCGCCCAGGCGTTCTCTCATTTTCGGGCCATTTCTCTCTACGCGGAGGCCGTGGGCGGTGAGGCATCCACCGCAACGCTGGCAACCCTGCTCGCGCTGCCTGGCATCGGCGGGCACGCGTGGACCAAACTCGCCGACGAACTGGCAGATATCCCTGTCAGCAGTGTGGATACCCGCACCCGCAACGAGGCGCTGCGGGAACTCTACCTGGCGCGAGCGCTCTTCCGTTGCGGCGACCGCGACGGTTTGGCCGCCCGTACACTCGCGGCCTATCGGTCCGACCTGCGCGGCCATTTCGCCCGCCACGCCGCCGCCGTGTTGGCAGCGCCTGTGGCGCCGAAGTGAACAGTGAACAGAGGTCGCGGGGACGTCGACCCCACATTGAGCGTCGCACAGGATGGGCATGATGTGGGGCGGATGTCCTCATCCGCCTGAGGCTGTAGTGAGTCTGGGGAGAGAAGGCAGTATGACTGCAGTTCGCAACAGAAGAACGTGAGAAACGGATGATGTTCACTGTTTACTGTTCACCGTTCACTGACTCATGAGCAGTCGCCACAAAGCCGCCGGCATCGTCAGCATCGCCGTCATGGGTTCGCGGATATTCGGGCTCGTGCGCGAGATGGTGTTCGCGTCGATTTTCGGCGCGGGCAGGCACTTGGATGCGTTCCTGGCCGCCTTCCAGATTCCCAATCTGTTGCGCGATTTGTTCGCCGAGGGCGCGCTGTCCACGGCGTTTACCGCGACGTTTGCGAAGACGCTGGAGAAGGAGGGCCCCGCGCCGGCCTGGCGACTGGCGAGCCTTCTGTTCACGGCCATGCTTGTGTTCATGGGCGCCCTGTGCGTCGTGGGTATTGCCATCAGCCCGCTGCTTGTGCAGGTGACGAATTTCGGTTTCCATCAAGTGCCGGGGAAATTCGAACTGACCGTGCAACTCACGCGGCTCCTGTTCCCCTTCATCCTGTTCGTGTCGCTGGCCGCTATCGTCATGGGCATTCTGAATGCCCGTTTCATTTTCGGTCTGCCGGCTTCAGCCTCGACGGTCTTCAATCTGGTTTCGGTTGTGTGCGGGGTAGCGCTGGCCTACGCCTTCGACCCCCAGGCGGATTGGCGGCACCCGCACTTCGGCGACCGGGCGCTCTACGGCGTGAGCCTTGGCGTTCTGCTCGGTGGTCTCGCCCAGTTGGGCATGCAGTTGCCGTCCCTGTGGCGTCTGGGCTATCGGTTCGAGTGGCACCTGGCGTTCAGTGATCCGCGGTTGCGGCAGGTCTGGGCGTTGGCCTGGCCGAGCATGATCGCGGGCGCGGCGGTGCAGGTGAACGTGCTCGTCAACGGCATGTTCGCCTCGGAAATCAACGGGGCGCGGTCGTGGCTGAACTGCGCCTTCCGCCTCATGCAGTTCCCGATCGGCGTGTTCGGGGTGGCCATCGCCACGGTGACGCTGCCGGCTGTGGCCCGTCATCACGCCCGTGAGGAACTCGGGGAAGCCGGCCGGACCATCGAGGAAGCGCTTCGGCTGGCGTTCTTCCTGACCGTCCCTTGCACCCTCGGCCTGGTCCTGCTGGCGCCGCAGATTATTGAGGTGATCTACCAGCACATCCATTTCACAGCCTCTGACACGGCCAATACGGCCGCCGCGTTGCGCGCGTACGCGATCGGGGTATCCGGTTACGCGGGCATCAAGGTGTTGGCGCCATGTTTCTATGCGATGGACCGGCCTCGCACGCCGCTCAACGTCAGCCTGCTGGGCATCGGCATCAATCTGGTGTTGAACCTGGTGCTCGTGAAGGTTTTCCACCTCGGGCACGTGGGGCTCGCTGTCACGACGGGCACCGTCGCCCTGCTGAATTTTCTACAACTGGCGGCGTACTTGCGACGTGACGTGGCGTTCGGCACATGGCGGCGCTGGACGGCCTACCTGCTCGCCGTGACCACGGCCGCTGTGGCTTGCGGGGCGGTGTCGTGGGGCTTTTTGCGCGTTGTCGCCTGGGACGGCCACGGCCTGATCTGGCGGGCGCTGGCGCTGGGCCTGGCCATCGGCGCAGGCGGCACAACCTACCTGGGCGCGGCGCTGGCCCTGCGGATCGAGGAAGTGCACCGCCTGGCCGCGGCGATTCGGAAACGGCTGGGTAGGTAGGCGGCGGCGATCCGGTTTGATGTGGGGCGGATGTCCTCATCCGCCTGAACTGACGCGCGCTTGCCAGCGAGGTCGATGAGGACATCGACCCCACATGGTTGTAATCGGCAACTCCAGGTCGAGGCAACCGCCCCCCCTTACTTCATCCCGAACATCTCTTCCTTCAGGTCCAGGTAGTACAGGTAGTCCTGCGGCTTGACGTTCGGCGGACAGCGATGGTCGCAGAACGGGATGTACCCGCCGCGTTCCACCAGCGGCACCAGGGTCTTCATGTACGCCTTGATCGCGGCCGGGCCCTTGCCCATCTCGATCTTGTCGAAGCCGCCCATGATGCGCAAATCCTTGCCGTACTCGTCCAGCAGCTCGGCCGGATGGGCGCACCCGTTGACCTCGAACGGGAACAGGCAGTTGCAGCCGCCTTCCATCATGTAGCGTAGAATCGGGCGCACGTCGCCGTCGCAATCAATCCACCACAAGTTGATCCCGGCCGCCTTGAGCCGCTTCGAGATGCGCTTGTAGCGGGGCATGACAACGTCGCGGAAGAAGTCGACGGACACGATCGGCCCGTTCTTGAAGCAGATATCCTCCCAGCCGGAAGCGAAGTCAAAATCCATGTGGGGCAGGACTTGATCCAGAACGTGCTCCACCAGTTGGCAGGACGTTTCGACCATGTCCTCAACCATATCGGGATAGTCGTAGCAGGCATAGGCCAGACCTTCGAACGTCAGCATGTCGCGGACCTTGCCGATCATCGATCCGCACCCCACGCCAAGAGGGTAGTCGCGTGTGCGGGGATGTTCCCTCTGCATCTTAGCTACGTCGATCGTGCGCGCCGGATCGTCCAGCCTGAAACGTTCCTCTTTGCAGCGTTTCCAGTCGTCCGGCGTGACGACGCTGGCCTTGATATAGTGAGGGATCGTGTCGTGCCCGTCTTTAGGCACTTCAGCCAGCAGGCCATCGCCATTCATCAGGATCTTCGTGGTGGCTGTCTCTTCCACGACCGAATGGGGGAACGACGGGTTCATCCAGGTGTTGCCGCCGGTCACCATCTGTCTGTCGAAGTTGAAGAAGACGTCCGCTTCCCAGTTGTTCTTGATGCCGTTCTTCACGAACAGATCCCACTCGTGGAAGTTCTCATCCCAGTAGCCGAACTCCATGTTGAAGCAGCGGTCGATCGGTTTGTAACTCATCTGGTTGTTGAACCGCTCGCGGTCCGTCATCGTTCCCTTCCACTTCGGGCGGCATGGCGTAATGGGCATGGGTGGTGGCCTTTCTTTTGGAAAGAGGGGAACAGTAGACAGTAAACGGTGAACAGTAAATAGTGAAGAGAACGCCTTGACCGCTGCTTACACACAAAGGTCGACGGGGACGTCGACCCCACATTGAACTTCGTACGGGACCGAGGCGATGTGGGGCGGATGTCCCCATCCGCCTGAAGTTATAGCCCGCGGGGGTATGACCTTGTCCTACCGGTCGATCCTGAGCGCCAGCAACTGGCAGGGGCCGAGATCTAGGGTGACCGTGTCGCCGGCACGCGGCAGGGCGTCGCCTGAGACCAGTGCCGCGACCGGACCGGCGGCCGGCAGCCTGACGCGCACGCCCTTGCGATCCTGCCAGGCCGTGTTGCATACGGCGAGATAGGTGCCGTGCCGGCCTGCGTCAATGGCGCGAACGACTACGGCCGGATCGCTGCTCGCATCCGGCAACCGCCGGCTCGGCAGGGCCGGCAGGGCCAGGAAGTTGGCATTGAACGCCCGCACATACTGCGGGAAGTCGCGGCCGAAGTTGGAGCCGACCAGGTAGCCGATAAGCGTGGGATCGCCCTCGGCCATGGCGGTGACCTCGGCCAGCATGCACGTCGGGCCGGCCCGTTCGATGTTCGCCACGAAGTAGCCGACCATTTCCTTGTCCGCGGCATCGGTCATCATATTTTCATTTAGAGCGTAATGACGGACCAGGGCCAGGCCGGCGGGGCCGCGGTAGGCCTCGAAGGTTTTCGGACTGAGCACGGTGTAGAGCCGGTTGAAGGCGTGGCTGAACAGGACCCCGTCAGTTCCGGCATAGTGCGCCGGGTCGTCGGCCGGGCGCGCGTGCTGTACTTCCCAGCCACCCCACGTCAGGCCTGGGGCCAGCAGACCATCCAGGTAAAGGCCGCGCGCTGCGACCTCGGCCGGCGTCAGCAGCGTCGTGGCCTTGGCCGCCTTGGCAAACACAGACCGCCACCGCTCTGGTTGATCGGTGACGAAGCGCGGCTCCCAGTCGACAAACCCCACGCCCGGCTCGCCCGGGCATCCTGTGTAGAGCACAAGCGCGTTCGGGACGCCGTTGGTCCGCAAGTAGTCGCGCGCGGCGGTTAGGAAGTCGCGCCGCCGGAGTTCCCACCAGTCCAGATAGCGCCCGTACAGGGTCTTATCCGCCCGCAATTGCGCCCGCGTGACCAGCGTGCCGGCGTTGGCCTCGCGCGCGAAACGCTGGCGCGCGGCGTCCGAAAAACTCACCGGCAGTTGGCTGCGCGGACGCAGCCACAACCCCGCGAACGACGCCTTGTCTTTCAGCCGCAGGATCGTCAGGTCGAGCATTTTGCGGAAGTCGGTGAGCGTTTCCGGATCGGTAAGGTCGGCGTTGGCGGACTCGACCCACGAGATGTGCGTGTAGGCGTCGTCGCGGGTCAGCGGCTGACAACGGCGTTGCGGGCCGAGTCCGTGCTCGCCCTTGCTGCCTGCATATTCGTAGTAGGGCAGGACGTCGAACCCGTAAGAGCCCATGAGTTCCACGATACGCGTCCAGAGCGGGGCTTGTGCCGCGTTGAAGTAGACCCACGTGTTGCCGCCATAGGGCGAGGGGTCCCAGCCCTGGCATGCGCCGAACTCGAGCAGATCCTTCGTGTAGGTGTTCATGCCGAGAAAGCGCATGAGTTCGGCCTTGTGACGATACCAGTCGAGCGGGTCGTTGAAGCCGCCCTCGGCACCCTTCTTCCCATCCCCGATCACGCCGTCGGCCATCTCCTCGCGCCAGAACAGCCGGCGGTGCGGGAGGTCGGCCGGAGGCAGCCGCAGCGGCTGCGTGAGTCGGTCCGGCTCCAGGATTTGATACAGCCTGATGCGCCGCACAGCGATGCCGGCCGAAAGCGGGTCGTTGGGTGCAGAGAACTGGCAGAATGTCACGTCAAAGCCGTCCGCCGGCTGGAGCGCCCGCGTGATTCCGCCGCGCGGAAGGCCCTTGGCGGGAAAGCGGTCGTGCAGTCGCATGAGGAGCGTCCATTGCTCCCAGCGTCCGCTCAGCGGCACGTTGAGCGACTCGCACAGGCTGTCGACATACTTTGCATGCAGCGCGTCGCCGACCGTGAGGCCGGTGTGGAAGCCGCGGCTGGTTTCGTTGCCCGTATTGATCACGATGATGGAGCGAGGGGCATCTTCGGGGTATTCAACAGCGAGGACGTACGGTGCGCCTGCGCGGAGCCCCTTGCCGCGGCCGATGCGGTAAGTGAGGTAAGAGGCCTGTTTGGCGATCGGCCGGAGGATGCGGCAGGAGGCGCCCAGTATCGTGGCCGTGCTACTGGCGCCGGCGGGATCATCGGCGAAACCGTGATCGGAATTGGCGCCGGCGCAGTCGATCTCGTCGACCAGTGCCACCGGCCCGAAAGGCGCAAGTGCCGCGTCAGGGGAAGGGGGCGGTGGCGTCGGATCCGCCCCGGCCAGTCGGCCCAGCAAAGCCAGAATCAAGCCAGCTTCACCTATCCGCCTCACCCGCTCAGGCCTCCGTCTCGATCTCGATGCGGTTCCTGCCGTTGGCTTTGGCCCGGTACAGGGCGTCGTCAGCCCGCTTGATGAAACTCTCGACGGTATCGTCGGTCCTGAGCACGGCCAGGCCGGCGCTGATGGTCATCCGAACGCCAGCCGCGAAGCGATGTTCGGCCACCAGCCGGCTGACCTTCAGCATTGCTTTCACGGCCTGATCCCCGGGTGTCTGCGGTCCCAGGATGCAGAACTCTTCGCCACCCCACCGGCACAGGCAGTCCGACTTCCGGATGCGACCGCGCACGATCTCGGCCACGGCCTTCAGCACCTCATCGCCGACGAGATGCCCGTGGGAGTCGTTGACGTTCTTGAAATGGTCCAGGTCGAACATGAGAAGCGACAGGGGTGTCCGGTAACGCTTGCCCCGTTCCATCTCGGCTTTGAGCGTGTCCTCGAATTTGTAGCGGTTGTAGATGCCGGTGAGCCGGTCGGTCGTGGCGGCCAGTTGCAGCGCTTCTTCCATGTGCTGACGTTCCGAGATGTCCCTGGAAATGCCCATGAAGCCGGCCGGCCGGCCCTCGGCATCGGTCAGCCGTGAGGCTGAGATGAAGCAGGTGAAGGTCGTGCCGTCCTTGCGGATGTTGGTGATCTCGCCGGCGTAGAATCCGTCCTTGAGCAGGGCCTGGTGAATATGGCTGCTGTCGTCCGTCTTGCCGTAGAGGACGTCAACGTGTTTGCCCAGGATTTCTGCCAGTTCGTAGCCGAACGACTTGCAGGCGGTGCGGTTGAACTCCACGATCCGCCGGTTGCCGTCCACGGCGATGATCATGTCCATGGAACTGTCGATCAGGTTGCGGGCAAACTGCAGGGCGTTCCGGGCCTTGAGTTCGGCTTCGCTGAAGCGTTGCGCTTCCGCGGAGAGGGTGTTGTCGGTCCGGGCATCTCTGCGGAGCGTGACGAAGGCGGTCGACAGGGCGACCAACCCGCTGATGATGATAACGATCTGGAGCGATCGCTGTGAGGCGTTTTCCGGCCGCAGCAGGTCTCGGCCGGCCTCGTAGACGGACAGGGCGATGGTTATCGACAGCAGGAAAAGGGTCAGGCTCCGAAGCCGGTTTCTATTCACCATGACGTGAGTCACTCCCGCCGGTATTGCGCCGACGCTCGTTCCTCCGATGAGGAGCCCACCCCCTGGGCACGCCGAGGCAACCATTAGGGGAGATGATGCCGAATATTGGCCGGGAAGTCAATCGGAGCGACACGCAGCATTGCAACCGGACTGGGGGCGTGGTATTGTATGACTTGTCACACGGGGGCGATTGGTTTCGACGTGCTGGTTGCAGCCGTGGTGGCGCGCCGAGGACTCCGGTTGGCCTCGTTAAACGTCCGGAAACAAAACACAAAAGCCAATACTGAACTGGCTCTCGCGGCTTAAGTTGCTGCGACGTCTCGACGCTGACACCTGCTAAGCGACCCGAGGCGACGTGAGCAGGATAGTCCCAGTGCTGTGTGACCGGGCATTGGGGCGAAACTTAACGTGGACGCTGGTTGGATCGATGGCCTGCCGTTCGGCAGTCGGTTCGACGAGATTTAATGACCGGCTACGCGCGTAGATGCTACGGTGACTCCATTACGGACGGGGGTTCGATTCCCCCCGCCTCCACCATATTGATATAGAAGCACTTACGACAAGTTAGTCTTCTGATTTACAACACAAATTACAACGCGTCCAACTACGTACTGCGTTGTTCGGGGACGTTGCCCGTTGGTGCTGTGTCTGTGGCCTTCCCGTTCTTGGTCCCGGCTTCCGGCGTTCTCCGCGTCTATCACTCGATTCCCTTGCAGTCGGAGTCCATCCATACACCCAGCGATCCCACCGCCAAGCCGGCGCTGCCGGCGGCCGACGCTATCACGGTCCTGAGGACCAAGGTACGCGAGTTGGTGGAACCGTTGACGCCGGAAAACGCCACGGCCAACCGTGACTTCGAGATGTTGGTCAAGTCGGGCATTGCCGTTAGAGCGGGAGCTGGCAGATCGACGGCCTATGTGCTCCGTAGCCGAAAGCAATCGTCCGATAATCGTCAGATCAGGCGACCGGCCTCACGACGCGCTCTCGCCCGTCTGTTT
>Ga0073936_10008840_pt1 | contig 12653 bp, 6 predicted proteins | sample AliMusrvi5mmetaG_FD_87041 | JGI IMG/M metagenome (GOLD analysis project Ga0073936, IMG submission 87041) | Freshwater lake bacterial and archeal communities from Alinen Mustajarvi, Finland, to study Microbial Dark Matter (Phase II) - Alinen... | ecosystem: Environmental > Aquatic > Freshwater >... | reverse complement strand
TCTATTGGATCGTGGACAAGATCGCCCACGACACGCAAGCACAGCGGGCCGGCGACGAGGACCGCATCAAACGCATTCCAGCGGAATGGCTAGTGACACCTGGGATTGACAGTTTTGGTTTCTACAGCACGTTCTCGAACTTCAAGGCATGCCGTTATGAGGAGTTGGCTGGCAAGTATCGCTACCTGACGAAGCTCGCTCACGATGCCGGCAAGAAGATGTTGTTACCGGTCCATCCCGGCCACAACAACTCGCACTTCAATCCCACGCCCTACGAAATGCCGCGCCGCGATGGCCAGACGTTGCGCGATTACCTGCGCGCCGCGACCGAGGCCAATGCTGATTACATCATGATCACCAGTTGGAACGAATGGCCGGAGACCACGGTGGTCGAGCCTTCCTCGTCCTGGCCGGACCCTTATCTCTATTTGAAAATTTTGGCCAACTGGAAAGGGGTCACCTTCACCGCGCCTCCGTTGCCGGAGAAAAGGAAATGAAATATAAACTTTGGTGGCGCGACTCCGTCATCGGTGTCGTGGAACCATCAATTTCCAAGACTTGGAAAACCACGGCGGGAAACTTTCCAAGGTTCGGAAAATAGAAAGGAACAACCATAAAACACACATCCATCGTTCGTACTGTTACTGCCGCACTTCTGCCTGGAGCAAGAAAACTACTGCTTTGGACAGGGCTGGCGGCGATGTCGTTGCGGACGACGCAGGCCTTGGATTATGCCGGCACAACCGGCGAACTGCAGAAAACCGGCTGGCCGCTGACGGATGCAGAGAAGGCGTATGTGTTGAAACCGGAACACGAGCGCCGCCCGGGCGTAGAACAGCAAAAGTATCTGCCCGCCCTATGGCCGGTCACGCCTTCCGCCGGAAATTGGGGTGGCACCAGTTGGCTGGACACCCACGCAAGACTGGTTGAATACGTCCAAGCCCACAAAGGCCCGATAGACATTTTACTGGTCGGCGATAGCATCACCGAGCAGTGGGGTAGCCCGCTACTGGGGCCGCCGATGGATAAACTTAATGCGGCGTGGCAAAAATATTTCGGTCCATACAAGACGATCAACATCGGCATCGGCGGTGACAAAACGCAGAATGTGCTCTGGCGACTGGATCACGGCGGTGTAGAGGGGCTAACGCCGCGGCTCGTCATCCTCCTCATCGGGAACAACAATATGTTTTTCACGCCAGAGACGGGCATCGAACCTGTCGTCCACGGGATCAAAGTGTGCGTGGATAACCTCTGCGAAAAATTTCCACAGGCACCGGTGGTGGTCGTGAAAATTTTCCCCGCTCTCGCGCCGGGTGTCAAATTCTACGAGGACATCAAGAAGACAAACCTCGCACTCGACGCGCTGAAGCTCGACAGTGATCCAAGAATTCATGTGCTCGACCTCTGGAACGACATGGTCAACCCGGACGGCACGCTGAACAAGAACCTGTTCACACCCGACAACATCCACCTCACGCAACCCGGTGGCTATGAGCTTTACGCCGGCAAGTTGAAGCCGATCGTTGAGAAACTATTGAAACCATGAACCGGACGGCCAGAGGGTAGCTCCCATAACAACAAAGGAAAATCATGAATAAAACCTTCGTCATACATTTTGCTGTTCTGCTGCTGGCTCCGCTGGCGACGATGCATGCCGCAGAATTTCATGTTGCCACGAACGGTAACGACGTCGGCATGGGTTGCGGACCGGACCCGTTCCGCACGATTCAGCACGCCGCTGATCTGGCGCAACCGGGCGATGTCATCACGGTGCACGAGGGCGTCTATCGCGAACGGATCAATCCGCCGCGCGGCGGCGAGTCCGACGCGAAGCGTATCACCTATCAGGCCGCGCCGGGCGAGAAGGTTGTCATCACGGGATCGGAAATTGTGAAGGGCTGGACAAAAGTGCAGGACGATGTCTGGAAGGTCACGATCTCAAATTCATTCTTCGGTGGGTTCAATTCCTACAGCGACCTGATTCAAGGTGCCTGGTTTTTACCCAAAAATCGTCTGCATCATCCCGGCGCGGTCTATCTTAATGGCGAGTGGTTGAACGAGGCGGCCAAGAAGGATGTAGTGCTGAAGCCGGCGGGCACCAACGCACTTTGGTTCGGGACCGTGGGTGCCACAAACACCACGCTTTGGGCGCAGTTCAAGGGCGCCAATCCGAATGAACAGCTTGTCGAAATCAACGTCCGCCAGTCTGTTTTCTATCCGGATCAGCCTGGGCGGAATTATATCACGGTGCGCGGGTTTACGATGCGCCAGGCGGCAACGCCATGGGCACCACCGAATGTCGAGCAGGTCGGGTTGATCGGCGTGAATTGGAGCAGGGGCTGGATCATCGAAAACAACATCATCCGTGATTCCGCCTGTTGTGGTGTTTCGCTGGGAATAGGTGGCCGTGGGCATAAAGGCGGCGACAAACCAATCGTGTTTGCCCCAGGTGCCAGCAATGCAGAGAAAAGCAAAAGCAGTGCGGACGGAAGCGCCTTCACGGACGGTTGGGACAAAGCCAACGTAGGTAGCCATATTGTCCGTAACAACGAGATCTCCCGCTGCGAACAGGCCGGTATCGTCGGCCTGAAAGGAGCGGTTTTTAGCGTAATCACTGGCAACACCATCCACGACATCCATATGCGGAGGCTCTTCTCAGGCTCGGAAATGGCCGGCATCAAATTCCATGACGCGATTGATGTTAAGATCATGCATAATTACATCTATCGGGCATGGCGTGGTATTTGGCTGGATGGGGGCGCCCAAGGAGTACGGATCAGTAATAATCTACTGCACGATAATGAATCGGCTAATGATCTCTTCTTCGAAATGGATCCCGGTCCAATTTTGGTGGACAACAATCTGTTGCTCTCGGGCAATGTGGTCTACGACCGTTCAGTCAGTGTGGCCTACGCCCACAACCTGATCGCGGGCAGAATAGAACCCCATGCAGAGGAACGGGAAGCTCGGTGGTATACGCCACACTCCACGGAAAGAATAAAATTCAAAAATATACCGGGCGGTGATGACCGTTTTTATAACAATATTTTTGTCAAACCGACGCATACCTCGGCTTGGCCACTTTGGCCGGAGCCCCAATCTGACGAGAATTCGTTCGGTCTGGCCTCCTATGACGGCTCCGGTCTTTCCCCGCTAATCCGATACCCCATGTTTATGGCCGGCAACGTGTTTCTCGCTGGTGCCAAGCCCAGCCAAGACGAAAAAGATCCGTTCGTGCAGGCGCAGTTCAACCCCGCTATCAAGCTGGATGAGCGCAAAGACGGCGTCTATCTGCATATCACTTTCAATCCCACAATCCATGACCGGAAAACGGAGCTGGTCACCACCGAACGGCTGGGCGATGCGAAGCTGCCGCAGGAACGTTTCGAGAATCCCGACGGCTCACTGCTGAAGATAGACAGTGACTACTTCGGCAAATCGCGCAACGGATCGAATCCAACCCCTGGCCCGTTCGAGAACCCCGGCAACGGCCTGTGTATATTAAAAGTTTGGTAAGAGAAAGGGAATGAATATGAAAACCATACCGACACTTCTCACCTTGCTGCTGTTGGTGCCACTGGCCACCATTCACGCCGCCGAGCTTTACGTTGCTATCGCCGGCAATGACGCCAACCCCGGCACGCAGGCCGCGCCATTGCGCACGATTCAGCGCGCCGCCGATCTGGCGCAACCGGGCGATGTCATCACGGTGCACGAGGGCGTTTACCGTGAACGCATCAATCCGCCGCGCGGCGGCGAGTCGGAGACGAATCATATTGTCTATCAGGCGGCGTCGGGCGAGAAGGTCGAAATCAAAGGGTCGGAAGTTGTCAAAAACTGGGAGCGGGTTCAGGGCGATGTTTGGAAAGTGACCCTGCCCAATTCCTTCTTTGGCAGCTTTAATCCCTATAGCGACCTCATTCACGGCGACTGGTTTAATCCCAAAGGCCGCCAGCATCATACCGGCTCTGTATATCTGAATGGTGATTGGTTGATTGAAGCAGCCAAACTGGACGATGTGCTGCTCCCCGGGGGAGTTACGTTCAAAGCGCCCAAACAATCGATCCTGCTGAATGTGGCGTGGATACGGCCAGGCGAGTACGCCAGCGGTGAGCGGATTCCGGCGGCAAATTGTGCGGCCCGGCAGGGCACCCGGAACGCACCCTGCGTTGAGGGTGGGGAATGTATCGGCTGGATCAATCATGGCGATTGGCTTCGCTATGTGCATGTCAATTTTGGACGAGGCGCAGAGCAGATGGAAATCCGCGCGGCATCGGCCACGGATGGTGGGCTCATTGAGATTCATGTGGACGCGCCGGATGGAGAATTGCTGGGCACCTGTGCGGTTCCGAACACAGGCGGGTGGCAGGCATGGTCATCCTTCAAGGCTAGGATCAAGCCCGTCACCGGATTCAAAACGGTCTGTCTGGTTTTCAAGAATCACCCATCGGATGCGTTAAATGCTGGATTGTGGTTTGCGCAGGTGGATGCGGCGAACACCACGATCTGGGCGCAGTTCATAGGTGTTAACCCCAATGAGCAGCAAGTGGAGATCAATGTACGTCAGACGGTCTTTTATCCCGGAAAGACAGGTATCAATTATCTAACGGTTCGCGGCTTTGCGATGCGGGATGCCGCCACGCCATGGGCGCCGCCCACGGCCGAGCAGATCGGTGTGATCGGCACGCATTGGAGCAAAGGCTGGATTATTGAGAATAATGTGATCAGCCACTCCATCTGTTCGGGTATCGCGCTCGGGAAATATGGTGACGCGTGGGACAATAGGTCGGAATCCGCCAAAGGCTATATTGGCACGATTCAGCGCGCCCTCACTAACGGGTGGAACAGCGCCACCATCGGTCATCACCTTGTCCGAAATAATACCATCTCGCATTGCGAGCAGACCGGCATCGTGGGCAGTCTGGGGTGCTCGTTCAGCACCGTCACTGGCAACACGATTCATGATATCCATGTCCGGCGTTTATTCTCCGGTGCTGAAATCGCGGGCATTAAGTTTCATGGGGCCATCGATGTCCAGATCAGCCATAATCACATCTACCGGACCCTCCTCGGCCTCTGGCTGGACTGGATGGCGCAGGGCACGTGCGTAGCGGCAAACCTCTTTCACGATAATGGGTGTGATTTGATGTTGGAAGTGGATCACGGGCCCTTTCTCGTGGCAAACAACATCATGCTCTCGCCCCAGACCCAACTTGTCGTGTCCCAGGGCGGGGCCTATGCCCACAACCTGATCGCGGGCAGCTTGCGTGTAAAGTCCTTCGATAGTCGCGAGACGCCGTTCCACAAGGCGCACTCCACTGAATTCGCCGGATTGCATAACAACCCCTGCGGGGATGTCCGCTACAACAACAACCTGTTTGTGAATCGTGGCGATGTGAGTCCCTACGACAAGACGCTGCTGCCGGTGCAGATGGCTGGCAATGTTTTTCTGAAAGACGCCAAACCATGCCGACAAGAAACAAATGCGCTGCTTAAACCAGAGTTCGACCCGGTGGTCAAACTGGTGGATAAGGCCGATGGTTTCTATCTGGAGCTGAAATTTGACAAAACGTGGTCTGCTGAACGAACGCGCAAGCTGGTGACCACCGAGCTGCTCGGCAAAGCGTCCATTCCCAATCTGCCCTTCGAACACGCAGATGGTACACCCTACAGGATCAACACCGATTATTTCGGCAAACCAAGGAACGCAGCGAACCCCACACCCGGCCCGTTTGAAAATCCCGGCGAAGGTGATTTGCAGCTCAAAATATGGTGATAGAATGAACGCACATATGAATACAAAGACTTCCATTATGAAGGTCAACCTGTCCTATCTGCTGCCAATCTGCTTGGCGGCGACCCTCGGTGGCCTGCTGTTCGGCTACGACACCGGTGTGATATCCGGCGCCATCGAGGCGCTCACACTCAATTTCGGATTGAGTGACGTGATGAAAGGCTGGGCCTCCGGCTGCGTGCTGGTGGGGGCGGCGCTGGGTGTATTGATGGTCGGCCCGATTTCTGACCGTTATGGCCGCAAAAAAGCGCTCTTCATCGCGGCCGCTTTGTTCATGCTTTCCGCGATTGGCACTGCGTTACCCAAGGATATCTGGGTGTTCATCGGGTTTCGTTTCTTGGGGGGTATTGGCATCGGAATCGCCTCCATGTCCACGCCGATGTATATCGCCGAAATCACGCCCGCCCACCTGCGCGGACGGATGGTGGCGACCAACCAGATCGCCATCGTCATTGGCATCGCCGCAACGGCGTTTCTCAACTATTTCATTGCCGGTCATGGCGATCAGGCATGGAACATCGCCACCGGTTGGCGTTGGATGTTCGCGACCGGCATTGTGCCGGCAGTGGTCTTCCTCGCCCTACTGTTCCGCATCCCGGAAAGTCCGCGCTGGTTGGTGGAGATGCGGCGTATGGATGAGGCGCGCGACATCCTCGACAAGGTCGGTGGCGAGGCCTTTGCCACCGCAGAGGTGGCCAGTATCCGTGAATCGCTCGTTGGCGAAAAAGGCACGTGGGGCGAATTATTTTCCCGAAAGCTGCGTCTGCCGCTGACCATCGGCATTGCGCTCGCGATTCTCCAGCAGATCACCGGAATCAATGTATTCATGTATTTCGGCGCCACCATCTTCAAAACCATGAGCCAGTCCACTGGCGTGGATGCCGGCTTACTCCAGCAGGTCATCATCAACGGTTCTGGCCTGATCTTTACGCTGATCGCCATCGCGAGCGTGGATAAATGGGGCCGCAAGCCGTTGATGATTCTCGGCACCACCGGCATGGGCATCAGTTTGATCGGCATGGGCCTGATGGCGCAACTTTCGCACGATCCGACCGCCGCCAGCCATGTGATGCTAGGCCTCATCATCCTCTATATCGCTTGCTTCGGTCTGTCCGTCGGCCCGGTGGTCTGGGTGATTCTCGCGGAGATTTTCCCGACGGCAATCCGCGGCCGCGCGATGGGCTTGGTCACGTTTTGCCTTTGGGTAGCAGACTATCTGGTGACCCAAACTTTCCCCATGATGGACGCCCCCGGCTCATGGTTCGTCGTGCACTTCAATCATGCTTTTCCGTTCTACGTCTACGCCATCTTCTGCGTCGTTTTGATTCTGGTCATGGTACGGCTGGTGCCGGAAACCAAGGGCAAATCGCTCGAAGAAATCGAACGGAGCTGGCTTCATGAAAAAGAATAAGCATCTGTTTCCAAGCCTGGGAATTTTGGCGCTGTTGCTTTTCCGATGCTGGGAAGCCGCTGCGGCTCTGCCGCTGCGCAACGTCATTTCGCTTGATGGCGAGTGGCAGGTTGCCGAGGGGACACTAGCGCAAGTACCAGCCGTCTTCGATCATGCGATTCCAGTGCCAGGTCTTCTCGATATGGCCAAGCCGGCGTTCGAATCGCCAGGATCAACGGTGGCTCAAGCAGATCGCGGCAAGCACTGGCTCAAACCGGTCGATCCGCGCCGCGAAGCCTTTTGGTACCGGCGCACGTTCCACGTGGAAAGCGCGCTGCCCGCTGTGGCTCTGCTCAAAATCCATAAGGCCGCCTATGGAACAAAGGTGTTGCTGAACGGCCAAGTCGTCGGCGAGCACGGTCCCAACTTCTCACCAGGCTGGTTCGACGTGCGGCCCTACTTGAAGGTCGCAGGCGCGGAGAATGATCTCATTATCCGCGTTGGTGCGTCCTTGGCGCAAGTGCCCCTTGAGCTACGGGAAGGTTGGGACAATGAGAAGGTCCGTTATATTCCGGGGATCTACGATTCCGTCGAATTGATTCTTAGCGGTACGCCGCATGTGATCAACGTGCAGACGGTTCCCGACATTGAAAAACGCGCCGTGCGCGTAGTCATCGAACTGGGTAACGCAAGTTCCGCCACCGCCCAAGCCCAAGTGCAAGGAACTGTACGCGAGGTAAAATCGGGCCGAACCGTTGGCGAAGCGGCCATTGCGGCCATATTCCCCTCCAGTGGAACCACGAACAAAGTCGAGCTAACCATCGCAATCCCGGAGGGGCGCTTGTGGACGCCGGAAGACCCGTTCCTGTATGAGTTGGAAGTGAATACCGGCGCGGACCAGCTCAAAACCCGGTTTGGCTTGCGGACGTTTACCACCGATCCGGCCACTGGTTACACCATCCTCAACGGCAAACCTTATTTCCTGCGAGGCGCGAGTTTGTGTATTTTCCGTTTCCTTGAGGATCCTGAGCATGGCGCCCTGCCGTGGGATCGCCAATGGGTGCGCAAACTACATCAGCGCTGCAAGGAAATGCACTGGAACGCCCTGCGTTACTGCATCGGTTTTCCGCCGGAGCGCTGGTACGAGATTGCCGATGAAGAAGGCATCCTGATTCAGGACGAGTTCCCGATTTGGTACAACAAAAAAGAGCATGTTTGGCCGGAAGCAAGGACAACCAACCAACTTGCTGCGGAGTTCACCGAATGGATGCGCGAGCGCTGGAACCACCCCTGCGTGGTGATCTGGGACGCCCAAAACGAAACCCGCCCCGGCGGCGCGATTACCGGACAAGCGCTGCAGATGGTCCGCGATCTTGATCTTTCGCAGCGTCCATGGGACAACGGCTGGGGTCCACTGCAACGGCCGGGCGATACTACGGAATGTCATCCGTATCGCGCCAATCGGGACGGGTTCACCTTGGCCAAATTGCTCCGCGAACCCGGCTATCCCTATCGAAAACCCGAGCCGGGCGAGCCGCTGCCGGTGAACATCATCAACGAATATGGCTGGTTATGGCTCAATCGCGACGGCACCCCCACCACGCTGACAGAGCCGATCTACCAGCGTTTGTTGGGCGCAAATTCGACTGTGGAGCAGCGGCGGCTCTATTATGCCCGCATGTTGGCGGGTATGACTGAATTCTGGCGTGTCCATCGCAAGTGTGCTGGCGTGCTCTATTTCTGCTGTCTCGGGTATTCACGGCCCGTCGGCCAGACCAGTGACAACTGGATTGACGTGAAGAATCTCGTATTCGAGCCGAACTACTATCGCTATGTCCGCGATGCTTTTATGCCGGTCGGCTTGATGCTCAATCTGACCGAGGATCAGTTCGCGTCGGGCAAGCAACAGACCATGGAGGTACTCGCCATCAACGATCTCTATAAAGACTGGCAGGGCCGTGTCCGACTCCGGCTCTTGCAAGGCGACAAAGTGATTCAGGAGAAAACCCAAACCGTCATGCTGCCCGCGCTAGGCCAAGGGACCGTGGCATTTACCGTGGATATACCTGCGACGGCGGGCAACTATCAAGCAGAAGCCACACTGCTAAATACGCCGGATGGCGATGTGCACAGTCTGCGCGATTTCGTCGTGCTTTCGCCGGCACAGATTGCCGCGCGCACTGGTATTGCCATCGGCAAACACGTCATTGCATCATCCAGTGTCAATCGTCACGGCGCAACGACTCCCGAAGCCGTGGTGGATGGCAACCCGGACACACGCTGGTCGTCCGCATTTTCCGATCCGCAGTGGCTCGCCATTGATCTTGGCGCGATCATAAAAATCAGCCGTGTCGAACTCGTGTGGGATGCCGCCTACGGCAAAAGCTATGTGATTCAGATTTCGCCCGACGGTAAGAACTGGACCGATGTATACAAAACCGACGCCGGTAAAGGCGGGACCGAAATCCTTCGTTTCGCCCCTGTCGAAACCCGCTGGGTCCGCTATTTCGGCATGCAGCGCGCGACAGCGTACGGCCATTCACTCTGGGAATTCCGCGTCTTTCCCTAAACCGACCAGGAGATCCAATATGCAGACTGAAATCCGCTTGTTTCCAAGCCTTGGAATTCTGGCGTTCATACTTTTCCAAGGCTTGGAAGCCACCGCGGCGACACCGCTGCGTAGTGTCCTTTCGCTCGATGGCGAGTGGCAGGTTGCCGAGGGAAAGCTGGCGCAGTTGCCCCTCGCCTTCGAACATAAAATCCCCGTGCCGGGCTTGGCTGATATGGCCCTGCCGCCGTTCAAGAATGTCGGGCTTGGCAACAAAGGGAAAGCCAAGGATTCGCCACGCGAGGCGTTCTGGTATCGGCGGACATTCACGGTGGATGGTCCCTTGCCCGCTATGGCCCTGCTCAAAGTGCACAAGGCCGCGTATGGCACGCGGGTTTATCTCAATGGCCGACTAGTCGGGGAGCATCTGCCCTGCTTTACGCCGGGCTATTTCGATCTGACCAAGCACCTGAAGGCCAATAACGCCACCAACGAACTGGTTATCCGGATCGGGGCCACGCATCTTGCCCTGCCGCGATACATGCCGTATGGGCATGACAACGAAAAAAAATGCAACCTGCCGGGCATCTATGATTCCATCGAACTGATTCTTGCGGGGACACCGTATATCGTAAACGTACAGGCTGCCCCGGACCTTGCAGCCAAGTCCGTGCGCGTTCAAGCGGTAGTGCGCGCAGTTGGCGCGGACGCCAAAGCCGCCCCAAGCGTCACAATCCGTGAAGCAAAATCTGGCAAAGTGGCGGGCAGGGCAAGTTTTGCACCGGAATTTTTAGCGGCAGGCAGCGAGCGAACCATGGAAGTCTACGTCCCCCTCGCCGAAAGTCATCTGTGGTCGCCAGACGACCCGTTCCTCTATGAACTGACCGTGGATAGTGGCGCAGATCAATTCTGCACCCGATTCGGCCTGCGGGATTTCCGCTTTGATCCAACGACCGGTCAGGCGGTGTTGAACGGCAAACCTTATTTTATGCGAGGCAGCAATATCTGCATCTTCCGCTTCATGGATGATGCTGATCGTCAGAACTTGCCCTGGCAACAGGATTGGGTGCGGCAAATGCATCGCTGTTTCAAAGATATGCATTGGAACAGCCTGCGTTACTGCATTGGCTTTCCGCCGGAATGCTGGTATCGCATCGCCGATGAGGAAGGCCTTCTGATTCAGGACGAGTTCCCTATCTGGGGACCTTCCAATCTGGCCTCAACAAACGAATTAGTGGCTGAATATACCGAATGGATGCAGGAACGCTGGAATCATCCGTGCGTGGTCATCTGGGATGCGCAAAACGAAACCCAGACAAACCAAAATGGACGGCTGACGGGCTTGGCCATCCAGCAGGTGCGGTCCTTGGATCTGTCCCACCGACCCTGGGACAATGGTTGGGGCTTGCCGGTCGATCCTGGCGATTCCTATGAATCGCATCCCTATCATTTTATCAACGCCAATTTCAAGTTGAAGGATATCGGACAGCTATCCGGTTCACCGACGGAGAAGTGGCCAGGCAACATCGGTCGCAGCGGCAGCAATGCCGTGATTATCAACGAATATGGCTGGCTCTGGCTGACGCGCGATGGAATGCCGACCTTGCTCACGCGCAACCTCTACAAGAATTTGCTCGGCAGCAATTCCACGACTGCGGAGCGGCGGCAACTTTACGCGCGTTATACCGCAGCCGAAACCGAATTTTGGCGGAGCCATCGGAAAGCTGCTGCGGTGCTGGAGTTCTGTGCACTCGGCTATTCGCGGCCCGATGGTCAAACCAGCGACCACTGGCTCGACGTCGCCAAGCTCCAATGGGAACCCGAATTCTATCGCTATGTCCGCGATGCCTTCGCGCCGGTCGGCGTCATGATTGATGCGTGGGCCGAAGAATATCCCGGTGGCAAACCGCAAGGCTTTCCGGTCGCGATCATCAACGACCTCTACAGCGATTGGAGTGGCACGATTTGCTTTCGCCTGTTGAGCGGCGCCAAGGTTATTCGGGAGGAGAAACAACTCGCGAGTGTGCCGACGCTGGGGCGAATCATCACCACCTTTAGAATGGATGTTCCCATGGCCGCCGGCACTTATCAAGCGGAAGCAATCCTGTTGAATACGCCGGCGGGCGATGTGCATAGTTTGCGTGATTTTCATGTAAGTCAGCAATGACGTTTCCAAGGCTTTGAAAAGAGAAATGGAACTTTCCCAAACCTTGGAAAGATACTATGAAGGAGAACAAATGAACCGGAGACTTGGCACGGGAATAATCATCTTGGCGCTGGGTGCGCTGGCAGGTTGTGTGGCGGTGCGCCATGTCGGCTTCAACGCTCAATCGGCCGTGGTGGATTTTCGGTATGCACCGCCGGAATGGCAGACGGCAATTTGCCTGCCGGATGATCTACACAAGTCGCTCGTGGATAAAAATGGTGATCTACTCTACGATTTCGGCAAGGGAGGACGCGAGTTCGGCACGCGTATTTCCGTTGAGGTGGTGAGCAACGCCGTCTGGCAAAAACAGGCGTTGCTCTCACCACGCGTACCGATCGTGCAAACCTTCCGCGCGGCGGATGGTTTGCAGATTATCGAAGAGGCCTTCGCGGTTACGACGCTGACCAACGAGGCGCGCAGGGATGTGATGCTCGTCCGCATCACCAACACTGGGCCCGAACCACGGACCATCGCGCCATGGTTGATTGTGAACACAACGCTGGCCTATCGTCGCGCGGTTCAGTGCGTGACCATCAACACGCAGGCTACTGTTCGCACGTCGTTGAAAATGACCGACCGCGTGGATGGGAAAAAACCATGTCGTCGGATTCAACTTGCCGACCTAACGGTTGCGCCGGGGAAAACCACGGACTTTGCCGTGCTCTATAGTTATGGCGCGCCCGACGACGATGCATTGGCCACGGTGGAAAAC
>Ga0073936_10008835_pt1 | contig 12660 bp, 15 predicted proteins | sample AliMusrvi5mmetaG_FD_87041 | JGI IMG/M metagenome (GOLD analysis project Ga0073936, IMG submission 87041) | Freshwater lake bacterial and archeal communities from Alinen Mustajarvi, Finland, to study Microbial Dark Matter (Phase II) - Alinen... | ecosystem: Environmental > Aquatic > Freshwater >... | reverse complement strand
GGGTGCAACGAGTCCAGTTGACTCGCGCCAATCTCCACCCGTTGTGGAGCATTGGCCCTCTTCCCGGCGGGGCGCAGCGGCCGGCGCGCACTTTCTGTTCGGGGGTGTGCGCGCCGGGGCTCTTACCGCGCTTCGCGCCCATACTGGAATGGCCGCAACCATGGAGAGAATCGGGGTCGTGAGGAGCGCGCGATGCCGACCCGGTTCCGACCTGCCTTCCCAAGCATGGGAGGTTGGTGGGTTGGTCCAAGCGGCGGAGTGGCGGTGACGGCCCTCCTGGGCGGGGCTGCCACACGCGGGCGCGTTTGGCTTCGGCTGCCGCGCCCGCAAGTGTGGCCCGAAAAGGCCCCGCGCTGGTGTGCCCCAAGAGGGTTGCCCCTTTGCCGGGATACAATTTTGGAAAGGGGATGGCCGGATGGGGTGTGCAGAGGGGAAACCCGCCGGGGAAAACCAGCGCCGTTGCCGCCGCCCGCCGCGCTTCCGGATAAGTGGGGTGATGGGTTCCGCAATACTGCCTGACACCGTCTGGGGATTCACGTCTGGCTGCCTGTGTCGTGTAATCCCCTGTGCCGGTGGCGGGCAAATACTTTTTCTGCATGGCCTCACGATACCACTGCCAATATGCCGCCAAGCTGTAAGCATGGGGGCTGCTGTGTCCTTCCGGATGTCCGGTTCTGCCAAGCGGCAAAACAGTCATGAGGGCCTTGGCCCGGAGCGGTCGGCGTTGGGGTGAGGAGTCTGCGACGGAATCCTGACGCCGGGCATGGTCGTTGACAGGCCGCGTGTCAACGTCCATGCAGCGGAGCCGACAAGGGATGATCTGAACACCGCCGCTCAGGCCAGCGCAGCGCCGTGCGAAGCGGAGGAGGATCATCCCGGCGGTGAATGTCTGTGCGCCGCTTGCGTTCCGCATTCCGGTGAGAGTGCGACGAGGTCTCCGAAGCCTTCAGGCCGGAGCGGACGGCGCTTGCGCCGGGCAATGAGCGAAGCGTCGTTCGACTCGTGGCGAACGTCATTGCAGCGGAGCCGCCATGCGGACCGGCTCAGGGCTCCTGCCCTGTCTGGTGCGCGAGCGGAGAGGATCCCTTGGCGCACACCGACGGAGGCAGCCCGTAAGGGTGCCGACTCCGGAAGGGGGTGCCGAGCTTTTTCTGCGCCGGTCGGGCGGGCTTCGCGCTGGCTCAGCGCTACGCCGCGTGCCAAAGCGCGAATGCCCGACCGATGCTTCCAGCGAGTGGCTCCTGCCACTGGCTGGAAGCAAGGCGCATAAAATAGCGAGTGTGCCGGGGCGCACGCCGCCGCTCCGGCCACCTGGCGCAAGCGGTTGTGAGCATGGCGACCGGCGTGGGTGGCCGCCCGGCGCTTCGCAGGGAGGCCATACACGCCGGAGTGCTTCACGACGCCAGCGCAACAGCCGGGGCCGGACTCTGGCGGCGGCGGGGACGGCGCGCTTCGCGCCGAAGCGGAGGGCTTGGCGCACGGCGTGGCAGGCGCTTCGCCATGCACGCCGCGTGACAAGCCCGCAGCGGGGCTCTGCGCCTGAGCGGGCAGCGAAGGCGACGGGCGAAGCGACAACGGAGCGAGGGGGTCTGCGAGGGAGCGGGCAGCGACCGAGGCGGGCGAACGGCAGTGAGCAGGAGGCGACAACGGAGCCGACGGGGGGCACGGGGCGTCCCGCTGTGGCGATACCCTCCTTGCGTGGCGCTGGCCCGTTGGGAGGGGGATGGCAGCGGCGAGCGTAGCGAGCCGGGAGAATGCCAATCATCACGGGAGACAAAATAAGCGCGGAAAATGTAGCACGCGGGAGGCCCTGTTATCAGGCATAAGGTGCGAATTTGGCCTGAAAAATGTTGCACTTTTTCCCTTATATAGGGGGTGCAACATGTTCGAGGCAGGCAAATCTGGAAATCCGAATGGGCGGCCAAAGGGGTCGTATGGGGGCCGCGTTCAGGCGCTGCTGAGCCTGGACAAGCTGCTGTCCCGCAAGAAGAGCAAGAGCGCATTGATCCGGGCGCTGGAACGGGAGCTGCATACGGATCCGGTGCGCTTCTTCAAAACCGTCATCATGCCACTGCTGCCGCGCGAGGCCCGGCTGTCGCTTGGCCGTGACGGGGTGATCAAGTGGCAGAGCCTGACGGGCGTCTCAGAGGAGGCCCCGGCCAAGCTGCCGCCTCCGCCGCCCGCATTACCGGCTGGAGGTGAATGATGCCAACGCTTTTCAACTATCAGCCGCATGCCGCCCAAGTGGAAATCCATCAGGCGCGGAAGTATCGGTTCCGCACGGTCTGCACGGGTCGCCGGTTCGGCAAGACGCTCTGTCTGGCTGCCGAACTGCTGGATCGTGGCGGGTGCGACCCGGCTTCGCCCTCGGAACTCGCGCAGATGGGAAAGGCGATGTCGGCGGAGACGGGCTACGCCGGGACCATGCGCGCGCGGGAGTATGGCTGGGTTGCACCGACGTACAACGTTGCGGAACGTGGCGTGGAGGCGTTCAAGTCCATTGCGGGTGATTTCGTGGAGACGCGGGACCGGGCGCCCACGCGGATCGAGTTCACGGGGTCTGCTGGGCCGGTGCGCATCTGGTTCCTCTCGGCTGACAATCCCGACAACATCCGCGGCTTCGGCTTCAACGGGCTGGTGATTGACGAAGCGGCATCCATCCCGGTGTCCGTGTGGCATTATGTGCTGCGCCCTACGATTTCCCAAACCCTTGGCTGGGCGGTGTTCTGTTCCACACCCAAAGGGCGCAACTGGTTTTATGACCTGCACACACGCGGGATGGATCCCGATGAAAAGGATTACAAGAGCTTTACCTTCCCGAGTCAGGCGTCACCCTACTTCCCTGCTGCCGAATGGGAAGAGGCCAAGCGCACGCTGCCGGCCGATGTGTTCCGGCAAGAGTACCAGGCTGAGTTTCTGGAAGACTCTGCGGGGGTGTTCCGCAATATCGAAGCCTGTCTGTTCCCTGCGGCCTCCGCGAAACCGCTCTATGGCGCCCGGCGTATCGTGATCGGCTGCGACGTGGCCAAGCATACGGACTGGACGGTGTTGGTGGCGATGGATACGGAGTCGGGCCGGTGCATTGCCAAGGAGCGGTTTAACCATCTGGAATGGCCGATCCAGAAGGAGCGGATTGTTTCGTTCTGCCGCAAGTACTGTGGCCGCCTGATCCTTGACGCGACGGGTGTGGGTGATCCGATCTACGACGACCTCAAGCATCAGCTTCCGGATATCGAAGGCGTCAAGATCACGGCGCTCAGCAAGACCATGCTGATCCAACGGCTCATCGTCGCGCTTGAGCAACAGAAGATTTCATGGCCCATCGAGTGGGATGACCTGACCACGGAGTTGCGCCGGTTCGAGTACCAGATCATGCCGTCGGGTGGAATCCAATATGGTGCGCCTGCGGGATACCATGACGACTGTGTCATCGCCCTGGCCCTTGCGAATCAGGGGCGATACGAGTTCGAGAGTGCCGGGACAATGCGGGCGTTTGCACCGGGATGGCGGCATGGCGGGTGGGCGCATCGCCGGGTGAGAGTTTCGGAAGGGTGATCGCTTTGTCAGGGTATGGCTCCGGGATATCGGGGTCCACTCCCTGACAGATCACTCGGGGCGCGCGGGGAAGTGGGTGGATCCCGCCAAAATTTTTTGTGGAGGGTTGGTTGTGATATCGGTTTCAAAACAGAAGTCCAATGCGTGGCGGGAGGCGTACAACCCGCTGCGGTTGGTGACGCTCCCACGGGTGATCGCCATGCTGGAGGCCGGGGAGCGCGGCGACTATGCCGACCTGCAGTGGTTCTACTACTTCATGGAACGGTCTGAACCCATGATTTTCTCTGTCATCCAGCGTCGTCTCTCGGTGCTTCAGGCGGTTGAGTGGGACATCCACACCATTGACGGGGCGGATGAGGGTCCGGCCAAAGAACAGGCGGATTTCCTGCGCATGGTCTATGACGGGATCGAGAATCTTCGCGAGGCGCTGGCGTTCCTGTTTACCGGGTTCTTCCGTGGGTACGCGCATGTGGAGAAGCATTTCCTCAAGAGCGGGCTGATCGAACGGCTGGAGCCGGTAGAACAATGGTTCTGGTGCCGGGCCGGGATGTTCGGTGACTGGCAGTACAATCCCCTGGCGACCGGTGGCCGGATCAACGGTACGCCGATCAATCGTGAAAACTTTGTCATTATGGAGGCCCCAGCCCTCGACCGGATGCTGGCGTTGCTATACCTGCGCAAAACACTCAGCCAGCGGGACTGGGATTCGTATCTGGGGCTATACGGCATCCCGTCGATCTTCCTGATCGGGCCGCCGAACACTCCGGCAGCGAAGGAAGTGGAGTATCAGGGGATTGCGGAGAAATTGGTGTCCGATGGGCGTGGATATCTGCCAAACGGAAGCGATATCAAGTACGCCAATGCGGAGGGCAAGCCTCCCCCATTCCTCCAGCACATCGAGTATGTGGATCAACAGATCACGCTCCTTGGCACGGGTGGGCTGTTGACCATGCTGGCCGAAAAGGGGTCGGGCACGCTGGCCGGCAACGCGCACATGGAAACTTTCAAAGAGATCGCCCGCGCGGATGCGATCGCGCTGGCCTCGGTCATGCAGCGGGATATTGATACGCCGCTGCTGGAGCAATTCTTTCCCGGTCAGCCGCAGCTTGCCTACTTCACCTTTGCCCCGGCGATGTCTGTTCAGTCAGCGCAGGTGACGGAGGACGTCCTGCGGCTGCAGAAGGCTGGCTACAAAGTCACCCCGGCAGATGTGAGCGACAAGTCGGGGTATCAACTGGCGGATGACAAAGGGGGGCGGGAATAACATGGCCAAACGATTCATACACGGGCATCAGCCGTTTGAACTGGCCGCGGACGGGTGGTCGCAGATTGCACCGCTGGGCGAGTTCTTCCATGGGGCGGATGTGATCCAGATTTTGGATGCAGAGGCTTGCCTGAGCATGGTCGCCCGCTTCGATGCCGAGGCGGAGTCACCGAATTTTGCCGGGTTGCTGGTTGATTTCGATCACCTCTCGCTGGATCCGTCCGCCCGGAGTGAAGCGGCGGGCTGGATCACTTCTTTGGCCTTCCGGGCCGAGCCTGCGGCAACGGCTGGACTTTATGCGGCCATCCGCTGGACCGATGAGGGACAGGCGGCCATGACGGGCGGCCGGTATCGGTTCGTATCGCCGGTGTGGTTGCGTGAGGACTGCGTGGACTTAGGGACGGATGCACAAGGTCGTCAGCGGTTGCGGCCGGTGCGGTTGTTTAACTTGGCGGTGACGAACAATCCCAACTTGCAGGGGTTGGCGCCGCTGTCGAATGCGGGACAAAACAAGGAGAACGGGAACATGACAAAGGTTATCGAGTGGTTGCAGAACCGGCAATGGGTGCAGGCCGGTGCGGATGAAGCGCAGGCAATGGCGGCGATGGCCGACCTGCCGACGCCGGAACAGTGGCGCGATATTCAGGCGGCTTTGGCAAACGCCCGGACGGAAGTCGAGGCGGCCAAGACTGAGCTGGCCAATGCCCGCGCCACGCAGGCGGACCGGGAACTGGCGGAGTTCGCGGGGCTGGTGGACAAGTCCTGGGAGTTCTGGAAGCAGCAGTTGCTGCAGAACCGGGAGCAGACACTCGCCGTGTTGCGCGATTTGGCGGCCCTCCGCGCGGGGGCAAAGCCTGAACTGCCGATCAGTGCACCGGTGGCTCCGCTGCACAACCGGCAGACCGCCCGTACGCCGGTGGCGGGCGGGTCGGAGTCCGTCGCTGTGCGGATCCGCAACCGGGCGCAGGAGATCAGCAAGGTGGAAGGCGTGCCATTTCAGGCCGCGTTCCGGCGGGCGGAAGCGGAGATCGTGGCGTAAGGAGGCGGCTATGGCATCAAATCTGCAAGGGAACACGCGGCCGGGTGCGCTGCGGTTCCGGGCGTCGGAGGATCTGACCGGCAAAGAGGGCCGGTTGTGCTTCCTCCAGCATGACAACCGCCTGCCGGTGGCGGAGAACCGGGTTGGCGTGCTTCTGGCGGAAGGCCGCGAGGATGTCGCGCCGTATGTCCTGACAGAAGGCGGCGTGCTGGGGGCGCACTGCGAGGTGCTGCCGATCCACGCCGGGCACAACGTGCGGCTGGTCCTGAGTGGAAGCACGGCGGCCGTACCGGGCAGTGCGCTGGTGGTGGCCGATGGCGAGTCCGTTCCGGCCAACCGTGGCACGGTGGCGGTGTATGACGGGTCCGCGCTGTTCAATCAGCGGCTGGTGGCGATTGCGGAGGAATCCGCAGTCGTGGGGTCCGCCGTCCTGTGCCGTGCGTACCCTGAGCTGGTGCTTCCGGCGGGCGTGCCGGTGAACAAGCATCTGGTGTCTGTTGCGCTTCCGGCTGGATCCATGACCGGCACGGTGACGGGCATGGACTTGCCGTCCCTGCCGCTGGTTATCGAACTGAATGTCGAAGGTCCGGCGAATGGCGACTTCATTCTGGCCCGCGTGGTGGCCGGCAGCAAGACGCTCGCCGGGTTCGCGTATGTGCTCAACTCAGCCCCTCCTGCGACGGGCTACACGCTGAAAGGAAACATCATCGTATGAAAACAATAATTCCGATTCTGTTGTCGAGCCTGCTGGCCCTGTCGGCCAGGGCGCAAAGCTTTCCCCTGACGAACGCGGTGCTCAAGGGGCCGATGAACGCGAACGTGCAGGCGATCACGAATGCCGGGGATGTGGTGCTGGCTGGCGGCACGTCGCTGGCCGCATTGGGGACGGGCACGGTGGCCAGGGCGGATGTCGGGCTGGTGTTCGAGGCGCGGCATTCCACACCGTTTAACTTCTCCCTTGGCCTCGATTACATGATCTGGGATGTGGTTTCAACCGATGTGTATTCCGCCCTTTCAGACGGCACCGATTATGTCGTGCCGCTTGAGCTGGACGGGGCCACCGCATTGATCACCGCAACACTTGTTCCCGGAGCCAGCGGCTCGTCATTCACGCCGTTCTATTTCCGGCTGATGAACGATACCGCGACGCTGTACGCCTATTACTACCACACCTCCCACGATGGCGTCATTGGCCCATCGCTGGCGGAGACCATGCCGACGATATCGGTGGCGGCGGTCAAAAAATTAACGGCCGGGGATCATTTGTGGTTCGAGGGCGAGTCGGATTCGGATGGGGGCTGGTTCGAGGATACGGATGCGGATGTCTGGCAAATCACAGTAATTAAACCAAAGGAGTGACATGAAAAAGGTGATGTTGGTGGTGTTGGTGGCGGGTCTGTTGGCGGCGGGTCGGGCAATGGCGCAGCTTGAGGCGGTTGATCCGGTGGTCGTGCAGCCGGTGGCCGGGGCGACCTATCCCCTGCTGTGGATGGAGGGCTTCCGCATTTTTGCGGGCCATGCGGGGAGCAATGTTTCGGTTTCCGTGAGCTACTGGCCGTACCGGTATCTCACGAATAACGGCGTGGTGGTGCGCGACTTCGCGCCCGCCGAGGCCGGGGAATCGGCCGCGCTGCGCAAGCGGGTGGTGAAGGTCTATTCGGAAGCGGACGTGGCGGCCTCGCCTGTGCTGCAGGCGTGGGTGGCGGGGATTGTAGGAATTGCGGATGCACTGGCCGTCTCCGACGGTCTGGTGAAGCCGTAGGAACGCGGTAAACACAAGGAGAAGTCAGATGAGTATGGATACGCAGAGTAACACGCGGTTTGGGGATTTGTCCTTCCCGGCGGGTGAAGACCTGACCGGACTGGAAGGGCGGCTCGTGAAAGTCGAGCCGGATGAGGATGACGTGGTCGTGGCGCTTTTGCCCGAAGCGGCATCCGACCGGACGCCCTACGTCCTGGTCGAAGGTGGGGATGTCGGGGAGTTGGTGCGGCTGCAGCCTTTGGCGGCAGCCCAGAACGTGCGCTTGGTGCTCAAGGGCACGTCGGTGGTGGCGGGCGACGCACTGGTGCTGGTGTCCGGGTCCGGGTACCACGGCAAGGTCAGCGTCCTGCCCGGTTCGCAGGGGACCTACCGCGTCGTGGCGATCGCGGAGGAAGCGGCGGCGGAGGGTGCGCTCGTGCTGGCCCGTCCGTGGCACGAGGTGGTTGTGGTTGCGGGTCAGTAAGTAAGCGGTAAAAAAGGAGGAAAAGATGAGTCGTTTGAGTTCTATCAGTTCGAATCCGACCCTGCGGCAGTTCGCGCAGGGTGCGGCACAAAGCGCCATCATGCCGGTCGCCGATTTTTTGGCGCCGACGGTGGAAGTGGCCACGAGCGTGGGCCGCTACAAGGTGTATTCCGAAAAGAACCGGTTCCACATCCCGGACACCATCCGGTCACTGGGCGGGCGGGCGTCCGAGCTGCGGTTTGACGTGACGGACGCAACGTACAATTGCGAGCCGCACGCGCTGGACTTCCCCGTGGACAACCTCGAGCAGCTGGAGGAGTCCGGCCTTGAGAACATGCTCCGCGAGGGTGCGGTGGCCGTGGCCGAAGTGGCCGCGCTGGCGCATGAGAAGGCCGTGATCGACGCCGCGCTGGCGGCGGTGGGCGCGGGCACGGGCAAGACGTGGAACGCGGCGGCCGACCCGGTGGCGGATATTGACACGACCATCCTGGACGTGATCAAGACCGCCAAGTACGGGTCGCTCATGGGCGTGGGCATCCTGTTCGGCGCGACGGCGTGGAAGATCTTCAAGAATCAGGCCTCGGTACGGGGCCGGTTCGTGGTGGGCTCCAGCAAGGCTGGCACCAGCACGGGTCTTGCGGTTCCCACGGAGTCGCTGGCCGGTCAGATGTTCGTGGGCACGCCGGAGGTCCGGACGAGCTACATGATCTATGATCCGACCGCCGAAGGCGTGGCCCCGGCTCCGGCGTTCCTGCTGGACACCGCGGTGCTGATCTTCGCGCGCAAGGCGCAGCCGACGCGGCGCGACCCGTCGTTCATGAAGACGTTCCGGCTCATGGGCCAGTACATGGTCCCCGGTTCGTATTCCCGCGACGATGGCCGCGTGGAGGTGGCGAAGTTCGACTGGTCCGAGGATGTGAAGGTCACGAACGTGGAAGCGTGCGTGCGCCTGAACATCTCGGCAACGTAAGCAACCGCAGCCGGTCCCGTCACATCCGGGGCCGGCTGCCTATTTGACGGGGGTGGATTATGGTAGCCGTCAACTGGTACTCCGTGACGCCGTATAACGTCCGCGACGCCATGCCGATCGACATGCAGGGCGTCTATGACGCTTGGGTGGTCGCCAATCCGGGCAAGTCCATGGCGCTGACCAAGATCATCTCGCGCGTGGTCGCGTTCGTCCGCACGGTGGCGGCGAACGACCCGGACTTGGAAATGGATCCGGCTGCCGACAAGGTTCCGTTTTCCCTGGCGCAGCACGCAGTCACGCTGTGCCTGTTCCATCTCAAGACGGAGATGGGCGTCATTATGACGGACGGCGATTACGTTTCATTCAGTCGGGCGGAGATCGCACTCAGGCAGGGTTTGCGGGCCGGGGTGCTTGATCTGACTGGGCCGCCGGTGGCGGTGGCAGGTGAGCCGTCCTATCAACAACCGGAGGGTTCTGACAATGGCTGATCCCTGCTTGCATGAACATGACTGGGGCAAGATCGAGGAGTGGCGCACGGACACCAGTGCCAAGCTGGACAAGATCCTCGAACAGACCACCGCGCACAACGGGCGGATGCTGGCGCTGGAACGGTGGCGGACGGTGTTGACGACCGCCGTCACGACGCTGGTACTGTCCAATGCCGGGAGCATCGGCACCGGGCTGAAGTCGCTGAAGGAGTTGCTGCAATGAGCGGCCGCTGTGGAATCCTGGGCTGCGGCAAGGGGCGCAGCGAGGGGCTCAGCCGCAAGATCGAGCTGGACCGCATCCTCATGTCCTTTGACGTTCTGAACGTGCCGAAAGATATTCGGGTGCTGATCCTCGAAGCGCTCAACTCCGACAAGTGGGATTGGTTCAAGGACTGTGACGGCTGCACTTGCGTTTCCGAGGTGTACTGGCCGACCATTTACTTCCCGCCCTGCCTGCGCCATGACTTCGACTGCATGCCGGGCGTGGGCACCCCGCGCTGGGTCGCCAATGCCCGGTTCTACCGCATCCAGCGCGCCTATGGCGTCTCCGCCCTGCGCTCAGGCCTTCGCTGGCTGGGCGTCACCGCGGCGTGGTATGCTTGGCTGAAGTGGATTTAGCCGTTCCGACCTCATAGTGGAACGTCAGTCTGCACCTTCCGGTGGCCCGCTGCAGGTCACTGGTAAGGTGCGAGGCATTGTTGGGTGCTCTATATGGGCCAGTACCATATGGACCTGTAGATGGTCATAGAATTCATCGCGGTCCATGTCATAATCTCCCACATCGGCTTTCCATCCGTGGTCTTCAGATCGTCCGTCAGTCGATCATATACATCTTTGGTTATCCATGTGGGGTGCGTGTCCGGTAGCGTCGTTAGTTTTGCAGCATAATTGGCAGCACGTCCTACCCAGACGAGATCATTCGCCCCTCGTGCGCCGGTGCGCGCCGCCCTAAGAGAGCTTCTGTCGATACCGACGACATGTTTGAGATCGAAGGTCTCTAAAGGATACTTTTTCTGAAGCAACGGCATGATTATGTGGATGCGACCGTAATTGATCTTCAATGCAGCGCGGGTGGCGGATGAATTTGGTGAATCACCGATGAACACGGCCATAATGCGATCGCCGTCGTATGCAGTCACAGTGCCGCCCTCGTTGGTAATGATGCGTGCGGCACAGTATAGATACGTCTTGTAGACCTCTGCTGCGAAGTACCATGCGTTGCTATCGACGAGGGCGGTTGATCCGGACATGTCTGCATACAAGACGGTCGCCGACTCGAATTTGACCGCTTCGTTTCCGAGTGGAACATCCTCGGCCTCGGGGACAACGCGACCATCCCTCTCCGTCCACTGGTCCCAAAATATCTTTGAAACCATCTCTGTAATTTCGTCCTTAAGGCTCATGGTCTATCTGGCTCCTCCACGTTCGATCGCCGCCACGAGTTCTCCTGCGGCGGCGCGAATCGCGATTGATATATCAGGTGCCGTGGCATCGTAGTACACGGGATTGATCCCGAGGAGATCGGTCGGAATCTTCACATCCATTGCGCGTGGCAAAATCAGAAACGTGCGATGCCGAGATATTGCGCCCATGAAGAGACCGAGTTCGAATACAACGTTGTCGCGAGGCGCTAGAGAGTCTTTTCCCCTGCTAGTGATGCTGTCGTCTCCCGTGGCAAGCAATGCGGCGAAGTCTGAGCATTGCAGCATGACCGCGAGATCCTCCATGGGGAAATGGGACGCCCCGAACACCCCCTCAGACCACAACCGAACTTCCGCCACCTTTTGTGGTATGGAACTCGCAAACACCTTTGCAAGAGTCAGCCCTTCGCGTGATGAGCCGATGAAGAGTTGAGGAACGGTGTTCGGCGCGCGGTGGAACTTACGCCGCTCGTCAAGGCGACGGACCAGTTCAACCGCCAAGTTGCGCCAGAGCAGAGGGTGTGCATTCGCCAATGACGTGAATTGCGCCTCGGTCACCTTCACGACGACGGAATCTTCGCAAGCCACGACCGAAGCAGTTCTAGGGGAAGATGGGTCAATCAATGCCATCTCGCCGACATGTTGGCCCGCTTTTCTCAAGGCGACCTCTCTTTCGTTGACTAAAATTCGAAAGGCACCAGTCAAAATGAAGTAGACGTCATTATCTCCATCTCCCTGACGAATCAGTAATTGCCCGCGAGGTAGTGAGATAACAGAGCATAGGGATGAGACGGCATTGGTGACGGAGTCCAGGCCGCACAAGACATGTTGTTGCCCGAGGAGGTCCTTGAGTAGTCTGCCGTCAGTATCTGCGGCCAGTCTATCGGCAATTGTCGTCATTTGAGTTTATACCTGCCCCCAACATTGTATTATGCGTCACGCATAGCAAACCTCAATCACATCCTAAATCGTGTAAAGTGTCAAATGGCGCTGGAATCACGCGTGATGTTTTCATCAACTTGCCCGAATGCTAGATCGTAAAATCCGGTTTGTCAATGTCTGCCGGGTTGGCGTGACGGGGCGTGACGGGGGCTGGTCCGCCTGGCTGAAGTGGTGTCCCGCATAAAACGCACACTTTTTGTTATAGCATCCCACGCGTTTGCGCGTCACGGGGCAACACCAGTTCGCGCCCTCTTTTACACACACACCAAACAAATCAGATCCAAAAAGTTGTGCCCATAGTTTACCCCAGCACTCGGAAAAACGAGGGATATTGCGCAGGCTCGCATTTTTCGGGGTTGCCGATGAAAACCTCACGAAAGCCTTTATTTGCAGGGTCTTGCAGGGTCTCGGAGGCTTGCGGAGGATGGAGCGGGTGACGGGAATCGAACCCGTGTGACCAGCTTGGAAGGCTGGAGCTTTACCACTAAGCAACACCCGCGAAGGACGATGTAATTTTCGGGTGCAATATTATACACCCGCAAAGGGGAGTCAACTGCGAAGTGTGCAGGGATGGGAAAAGGAGACAGGAGCCAGAAGGCAGGAGGCAGAATAAGGAAGCAGGGTTCGGGGTCGGGGGTCGCGTCCTGAAATAGGTTGTCACATAGCAAAGGGAGAAGATAGGCTATGAGACAGAAAGTGGTGCGGTACAGCGAGACGTTTAAGCGGCAGGTGGTCGACGAGTTGGAGCGTGGCAAG
>Ga0073936_10008832_pt1 | contig 12662 bp, 9 predicted proteins | sample AliMusrvi5mmetaG_FD_87041 | JGI IMG/M metagenome (GOLD analysis project Ga0073936, IMG submission 87041) | Freshwater lake bacterial and archeal communities from Alinen Mustajarvi, Finland, to study Microbial Dark Matter (Phase II) - Alinen... | ecosystem: Environmental > Aquatic > Freshwater >... | reverse complement strand
TTTATGCAGGAGGTTGGGAGGGCGGTTGGGAAAGAAAAAGGGCTTACAAGATGTTATCTCGTAAGCCCTTGATCTTCTTGGTAGCGGGGGCAGGATTTGAACCTACGACCTTCGGGTTATGAGACCTTAATCCGAGCTATTCACTGCCTTCCTAAATATTTCTATATTGTTCTATTTTCATAGGAAAATATAATTTTTAGCTTCATTGACTTTCACTCAAAACCACCATATTTCGGTCCTGCGTGTGGGGAATGGTGTGGGGAAGAATGGTCTTCCCCACACGGGGCAACATACCGAAAGGACGGACTTTCTCAATGGCCAAGCGTATCGCAACGGACAAAGAAGGCGTCTTCTACCGCGAGATTGAGGGCGAGAAGCCCAGCAAGCCTGCTCGGGCCTATTACATCCGCTATCGGCGCGGGGGGCGTGGGAGCCAGCTCATTGAGGAGCCCGTAGGGAAGTCAACACAGGGAATGTCGCCAGCCAAGGCAGCCAACATCCGCGCCTTGAGGATCACCGGCAAAGAGACCTGCAACGTTGAAAAACGTGTGCTTCAGCGCTCCGCCAAGGAAGCGGCACAGAACCGGTGGACGATTCAGCGCCTCTGGGATGAATACAAGCGCAATAAGCCTGGGCTGAAAGGAATCGTCACTGACGAGAACAGATTCAAAAACTACCTCTCCCCTTTCGCCTCCCGCACCCCTGATGAGATTTCAACTGCGGACGTTGATCGCCTCCGCCTAAGCGTGACAAGCTCGGGGAAGTCACAGCAAACCGCCAAGAACGTTCTTGAGCTGTTCCGACGCATCATCAGCTTTGGGGTGAAGAAGGGGCTTTGCCCCTGGCAAAACCCGTCACGGCTCCACTTTGAGATGCCCAAGGTGAACAATCAGCGAACGGAGATGCTCACCAAGGAACAGCGGGAAAGGCTGCTCCTGGCCGCTGCTGCTGATCCCAATCGGAAGGCTGCCAACATCGTGCTTCTGGCTTATCTGACGGGCATGAGGCGTATGGAGATTTTCCGTCTCAAATGGGATCATATCGACTGGGAGCAAGGGTTCATTCACATCCTGGGTGAAGGCCAGACAGGGGCAAAGAGCGGCAAGAATGAAATCATTCCTCTCAGTGATGCCGTGAGCGAGTTCCTGAGGAGCATAGAGCGCGGAGATGGCCCGTATGTATTCCCCGGCAGGGACGGCGTTAGCCAGCTCACAGACATCAACAAACAGGTCAATAGGATCAAGAGGGCTGCGGGGCTTGATAAGGACTTCCGCCCTCTCCACGGCCTGCGGCACACCTTCGCCAGCGTGGCCGTGTCCAATGGCGTGCCTCTCTCCATCGTGCAAAAGCTTCTCACACACAAGAGTCCTCAGCTCACCCAGCGCTATGCGCACCTTGAAGATGGAGCGATGAAGAGTGCGGCGAACAGCATCGGCGAGTTGCTCAAAAAAATGAAACACTGAGGTGGTTTCAACTGCTCTTTGGCTTCCAACTACAAACCATCGGGGAGAGTGGCGATGAGCATAAGACATCTTCGGGCAAGGCTTACCAGCTTTAGCAAACGATACCCGATCAGTTCAGAAATTCACGCCAAATTTTCAGACACAAAGTTGGAATTCAAAAAATTAGAAAACCCAGTGTTCGGAAGTACATTACTTGCGCATTGCATCCAATCAGAGATTCCGAGAATCATCGGGCTTATCCGTCAATCAGTAGCATGCTCAGCATCCGGAGACCGGATGGAAAGAAAATTCCCAACTCCTTTTGTGATAAAGTTTGAACGCGTATACCTCGCGGAGAAAATTCACACAGCAACATGTTTAAAGGCTATGGAGATAGAGTCTTGTATGGAGTACAGACGCGGTATAAGACAATTTAGTTTTTCCTCGCTAGCCTTTGATCGTGATGAGTTTTTCCAGTATGAAAACGTAATAGGGCAAGGTCTACTAACGAGACCAATCACATGCAAAGAAATTCCATCCGTTGTACATTTAAAGACAATCATACGCCTAGAGAAAGATACCAGAAGATTTCACTTAGATGATGCTGTTGGTGTGGCGAAATATTTCTACAACCTTGGATCTATGGTAAACAAAGAGAAGATTACACAGAAAGAGTATTCTGAGCAAATAGCAGGTCATCCGTATGGTGTTTCTAATGCTACTGCTACCGCCTGTTGGCGCGAAATACCAACATGGTTGAAGAGTTATCACAGGCCAAAGCGCATTAAATTCTAACTCAATACAGACAGAATATTTGTGCACATTTAGCAAACATCTGGACTTGCCATTAATTTATCGACTGCTTTCCAGAGGATGGCGAAACTTCCTCATTTTACAGATTGCGGCCGATGATATTTGGGCGCATCCATGGAACTTTTCAAGCGGTAAAGCCTCAGCAATATAAAGGATATGACGCTGCGAGCATGTCATGAGCAAGGAATAGCCCTTGTGCCTGGCAAATCATTTCTTGTGTCTACCTTTATTATTCTTGTGTCTAACGCATTTTTCCACGTATCCGACTAATAATTTCTTGTGTCTTCCTCGATTATTTCCGTGTCCCGTGCTATTTTTCTTGTGTCTGCACTTGCAATACTTTTGCACGATTCTGTTTAGATCAAACCGAACCAAGCAATATCTACCTCACGCATACAGACAACATACTAATTTTAAATAACTAAACATCACGTCATATCTTTGGCGTTTACTTCTTTTCACTCTCCCTTTCTTGCACGATCTGTAAGGCCTAGACACAAAATATATTATCTTTCAGAACTGACTTTAAAATAATTGCACTGTCACTCCAGAACGGTAGACTTCCCTGAACTTCAATCGAGGCCTCTGGCACCCATTGGCTTCACACAGAAATTCACGGAGGATCAAATGTTAAAGTCCACCTCTCCGACCATTTCCCCTTCAGAGCCTCACGACAAGCTTCTTACCGAAAAAGAAGCCGCCCCCCTTATCGGCCTCAGCGTCCGCACCTTGCAGCAGAGGCGCTACCTGGCGCTCCCCCCTAAGTTCATACGACTGCCGCGTACGCGCTCAATCAGGTACCGCCTGAGCGACTTGCAAGCGTATGTCGAACAGGGCGTTGTTGATTTCGATTAGGGGGCAGCATGGAAGACAAAGAAAAGGCCCTGGGGGTGTTGCCAGACACCTCGCAGAGCCAAAATCAAAGCGATTCACCTGATCGACAGATAGCCCCAGCACTCGAAGAAGGCAATGAATCTGATTGTAATGAGAACCACTCAGCCCTGTCCCCCGTGGTTGTCCCTGGGAGTAATTTGTTCATCACGCGGCCTGACGGCGTCTACTTCCTTGAGCAAAGCAGAAATGACGAAGATCGGACTCCCGTTTGGCTGTGTTCGCCATTGCAAGTTCTCGCGCAGACACGAGACGCTTCCGGGGGGTGGGGCCTCTACTTGGCCGTGCAAGACCCCCTTGGGGAGACCCACCACTGGGTAATGCCCCGGAGCATGATGGGGGGAAATGGTACTGCCTACAGAGAAGAGCTTCTGCGAATGGGCCTGAGGCTAGGGTACAATGGAAGCAAGAGGCTACACGAGTATCTTATGTCCGCCTTCCCAAAACGATTGATACACTGTGTCTCCAGCACTGGCTGGCATGGTGGGCTCTTCGTGCTGCCAGACGTCACGTATGGCCCTCAATCTGGCCAAGAAATCATCTTTCAAGGCTCATCATCCGAGAACCCCTTCCGCATTCAAGAGACACTCGAAGAGTGGCAAAATCAAATTGGTCGCTTGTGCGAAGGCAACTCCCGGCTGACGCTTGCGCTCTCCGCAGCCTTCACAGGCCCGCTTCTCCATCTGTTCGGCCAGGAATCCGGCGGATTCCACTTCACCGGCAATTCAAGCGTTGGGAAAAGCACACTATTAATGGCCGCAGGAAGTGTCTGTGGCGGGGGCGGATCATCTGGCTTTGTTCGAACCTGGCGAACCACGGATAATTCACTTGAGGCTGTTGCACCGGCACACAATGACGCGCTCCTTTGCCTAGATGAGATTGGGCAGGTGGCCCCAAGCGCAGCGGCAGGCATTGCCTACATGCTCGCCAACGGCCAAGGCAAAGGGCGGGCACGAAAGGATGGATCTTCACGCCCCATGATCGCATGGCGGGTGATTTTTCTCAGCACGGGCGAGCTAACTTATGAGCAGAAAGTGCGCGAGGAGAAAAACCAGCGGTTCATGGCAGGGCAATCCGTGCGCGTGGTGGACATTCCAGCCGACGCAGGAGCAGGGTTAGGTGCTTTTGAAATCCTTCACGGATTTAGAGATGGCAAAGCCTTCTCTGAACATCTCAACCGGGCGACAACGACTTACTATGGTCTACCTTTTCGGCGATACCTTGAGCTGCTCACTGCCGACATAGATCGCTTCAAGGACAAAGCAAGCGTGTGGCTTCGTCGCTTTGAGGCCGAGGCATGCCCTTCCCATGCTGATGGCCAGGTCAAGCGCGGTGCAAATCGTTTTGGTCTCCTCGCCGCAGCTGGCGAGCTTGCGACAGAAATGGGCATACTCCCGTGGAGACCAGGCAGTGCGCTCTGGGCTGCGAAGCGCTGCTTTTGGGATTGGATTGCGGCACGTGGAGGCATGAGGTCAGCGGAAATGCTTGCTGCTCTGGCAAGAGTGCGAGAATATCTTTCCACCCACGGTGCAGATCGCTTCGAACACTGGGAGTCGTGCAACCAAGAGCGGGTTGCGAATCGAGTCGGCTACATCCGGGTTATGGAAGGTACAACCTATTTCCTTGTTTACAACGATCTATTTAGAAACGAAATCTGCGCGGGAATGAATCCTAAAGAAGTAGTTCGTTGTTTGCGGGAAAGGGGACATCTGCTTCTAGGGCATAAGGGGGAAGACATGAGACACCACAAGCTTTCCAGACTACGTGTCACGCCCAGGTTTTACACGATCAATGCGTCAATCCTGGAAGATCAACTTGAAGACTCTGAACCTGCGGGATATGTAGAACCTGCGTAACCACGTAACCATTTGGATAATACAAGATAACGGCGTATTGTCCAGTAGGAACAAAGTAACCATGTATCAAATGCACTCCGAATGTTACTGGTTACTTCTCGGATACAATTAATAACCCCACTTGCCCCTTTCTATTTGGTTGGTTACAATGGTTACAAAGGTTACCGGGTGTTACTCAAGCTGTGCCGCATTCACACTTCCCGGTGCATGCCGAGGGTGTTCGTGTGGAAAAATGGAGGGAGTATGGCCAAGGAAATCTCTTTTCAAATGCCTTTGAGCGAGTCGAAGCCCATACCTGACGGCCCGCCCCGGCCAAGGTCAGACAAAAAGGTATACAAGCTCACAGAGGCATGGGGGGCCATGAGCGCTGAAGAATCCGCGCCCCTCGTCATGGCCGCTCTCGCGAACCCGAATAGTGGTGTCACGCGGAAAAGGCTGGAGGCCTTCATTTTTGAGCAGTTATTCTACTTCACGCACCTACCGGAAGCCAGTGAATGGGGGGGCATCTTCGCGGACCACCTGGTCAAGTATGACCCGAAGTTCTTCCCAGCCACGCTGATCTTCGGTGAACTTCGTCGCATGGCTGATCAACAGGCCAAAGGGTATAGCGTTCAGAAGACTGCGCGATACGCCGAAATCAAAATCCGTGCTCTCGTGAGGCTTCTTGTCGAAGGCCTTCCAGCGTCCCTTGAAACCGTCTTCATCGAGCCTGGACAGGAGCAAACAGCTCGTTAAAACGCATTGATGGGTGAGAGGGACGCCTTCATGGCAACTGCGGGAACGCTTCTTCCCGGAGTGCCGGACGTGCTGAAGACATTTAGGCTGAGCTGTCGACGGAACAACTGAGTGCTCGCACCTCAATACCAAACGGACCGGGGCGTTCCCACCCCGTCCCGTCTATCTTTCCTACTGGACGCTCTACATCTCCCTTCCGCGCTCGCGGCCTCTGCCCCTGGCCGGAACAATCCGCTTCGACGCTTGCTCTTTGTCCAGCGTCAGTTGATGGATTTGCCAACCCTCATTCCAGTCCTTGCCATGCGGCGTCACGGCACGCTTCGCTTCAGGGTAAATCTTCAAAATTCGCATTGCCTGATCATGCCCCGCATCATCTCGATCATGCGCCAAGATGACTTCCTTGCCCTCCAGGTAGGGTCTGAGGCGCTCGACCGGCATATTGCCGCCCGTCGCCAAGATCGTACTTTCAGGGGAGACGATCTTCAGCGTCAGCGCGTCGATTGGCCCTTCCGTCACATATGCCTTTTCGTTGGTGCCTGGCAGGACAAATGGCAAGCCCCCCTGCCCTAGGGTCTGCTTGAACGGGATGCTCCCTGAACCTCGTTTGAACACGCCTGAGCCCTCATCCCTCGCAAAGACGCAGTTGCCCCGATGGTCACTGTAGACAAGTCCCTTTTCATGCGCCCAATCCACGATCTTGGCCGGAAGCTTCCGCACCTCACACAAGTAGTGCCTGACGTGCTCCCAAGTTTTGGCCACAGCCTCAGGCATACGGAAAGGCTCTTGTATTGCGGTCTTGGCTAGATGCGCGGCCTGCAAAGGTGCCAGCCTTGCAAGCTGAACGGCCAAATCGCTTGTGGTGTCTTCTTCGCCAAACGACTGGACCAAATCGCGCACGGCGAGCTTGAAGTCTTCCTGCTTGTATCCCGAAAGGTACATCACAAGGTTGATAGCCCCCTTGCCGCCCTTTCCAATGGAGTTTTCCACCCAAAGGGAGCCTGTTACGCCGATCGTTGCCCCGTCTGGCAGCTCGAACTTGCGGCTCTTGTAGTTCGGCTTGCTGTCGGGCGTCTCCTGCCCGCCGTACAGGCGCTTGAGCACCTCGCACGGGTCGATGCCGCGAACCTTGTCCGCTTCACAGCGCAGCTTGTCGCGTTCCTGAGTCAAGGCAGAGTTGGCGCGACGCAAATCCTCGGACTGCTTCTTGAGCATGGCGTTCTCTCTGGCCAGGGCTTGCACAACGGGCGCGACCATTTCCCGCTGGGCCTTGGCGGCAGTCTCCGCCGTGGCGATTGCATAGTCTTGGAGCTTGGAGTCAGAGATACGGACGAGTATTCCGGGCATCTCCGGCAGATCAACGCCAGTCAATTCGGGTAACTCCGGCGCGTTCCCGCCCTGGGTGAGGGCATAGAATTTGGAGACCTCTTGGTGCTTGGCGCGGGAGCCTTCCAGACCGCGTTGGATGCCCAGAGGAGCCACGGCCTTGGCATAGTCGGTTTGAAGCTCTGACAGGGTACGGCGGGTTCCACCGAAGAGGGCGCGACAATTGAGCTTGCCGGTATCGTCCAAGGGCACAAGCACAAACTGGATATGCGGGGTGGCCTCGTCGAGGTGCAAGACTGCGCTGACAACCCGGTCGCCGTATTTTCGCTCAAGCCATTGCCTGGATACTTCCGCCCAATCCTCAAGGCGCATTGGGTCGTAGACTCCAGCTTCATGCACCCTGCCTGGGCGAAAGTACTCGGGGCTGGCGGACAGAATGCCTTCAACGGCCAGGACGGCATTTTTGCGAATGGTCTGCTCGCCAATGCGTTCCCTGACTGCCTGAGCCAAGTCGAGTCCCAGTTCACCGACCACGAAGCGGTTTGCTTTCAGCCGCTCCGGGTCGGCGTTTGGGGTCTCGCGCTTGCGGGAATTGTGCTCACCCGCTCCGCCTATTGCTCCCCATGACTTGAGCTTGGCGATGCGTAAGACTGTGTAGGCTGGCATGGCTACACGGGATTTCGAAGCAACTCAGCCCCCAACCAAGCAGCCCTCCCCCTTTTGTTCTGCCCGATCGTGAGGCGGTAGAGGCCCCCTTCGAGCCCTTCTTCTGAGAAATCGATTCTTCCGTCTTTCGGGGTGTAGTGCTTGCCATCCTCACGAAACGCACTCACGCGGAAGCGCTCCCCCGTCGCGGGGACGGTGAAAAAGCATTGCAGGTTAACGCTCTTGCCCCAGACCTTGAAATCAAGCACTGCCTCAAACTCTCCGCTGACGGATTCATAGGCATAGTCACGGGGCTCAAGTCCCACCTCCACGGCCTGGTCGTAGGTCAAAGCTCTCATGCGTCCTCCATTTCCTACAGGTTCAAGTCTCCATGCCGGAGGCATGCCCCGCGAAGCGGGCGAACAGAACAATTGCGGAGCAATTGTGGAGTGAGTCCACATTTGCCTTTCGAATGTTCGTTCTATCGCATGGCTTTCACCATGTAGCAAAGAACCCCGTAGAAATGCAGCGTAGAAAATGAAGGTGCAGGCTGAAGTAGCCCGGGCAGAATACTTCGGTGGCAAGAACTATGTGATTAATGCAATACAAAAGCAACAATGCTTACACAGCGAAAATGTATGCCTACCAAACAAGCCAATGGCATTAGCTAGTACACCTAACGAATATCTCGGCTCTGAGAATACGAAAGGACAAGATCAAGTATGAAGCCATTGCTTCCGAATTTCGGCGAACTCATCGTCCGAGAGACAGGTCGATTTCCATTCTAAAATCACATCCGGAACCGGAACATTTTGGACGGTGTGATGCACAAAGATAACGTAAGCCAATCCCGCAGCTCGTTGACGAATGGCAAGCCTCTCAGCGACACCGACGCCATCCATATCCGCTATTGTGTCTTTCAATATGTTGTGAAGGCCAACAAGGATAGGCGCTTCCAGGTCAATTGTAAATAAGTTACTGTACTTGCTTACAACTTTAGTGAGTACAATAAGCACACTTCGTAGACCAACCACCTTCCGCCAATAGACAAACTGACCAAGGACATTGATGAGTTGCTTCGGGCTAAAATCAATGTATTTAGAACAATTCTTTTCGATGATTCCAAGCGTTCCTTGTAAAGCATCTATTACAATACCATGTTCACGAGAGGCCAAGGCCTCTTCAATCTTATGCTGTATATCGCATTGAATTTCTCGGTATATATGGAGGCAAGCGCTTTCTAGGCGAAGCACAGGCAGTCCGGCAAGCCCCATCTCGGTTATCAAGCGCAATAATGACGACTTAGTCATTGCCTTTGTTTTATAAGAAAACCTTGGAGCAACTACAAATTCCAGAACCTCTATAAGCTGCTCAAACCTAGCTCTGAATTCCTCTGTAATTGAACCAAAAGGTGACCGCGCGTCATCGGGCTTCAAGTATCCTTTGTCTGCATCCCACCACTCCACAAGTCGAACAAATAATGTATCTAATTCTGCCGCTGACCATTGGATAGAACTTTTAGATCCAATAAGTTCACGGCACAAAGGGACATCCCCACGAGTAAATGGAATCCCCTTACTTTTGTTATGTTTTTGGATGGGAAACGACTCGCTAATAATAAACTTCTTAAACAATTTTGCAGGGTTAACTGAATCCGGATGAGGAAGATCAAGGAATGAAAACTTGTAATACCCAGTGTTATCTGGCAAGCCAAAAGCATCGGTTTGGCTCCAGAGGACATCTGCAAACTTATTTACCGCAGCAAGCCCAAGCAAACCCAGGCTATTCAGATGATCCAATGTAAGTATTGCCCATTCCCTTGCTTTTGGACTTCCAGAAGAAGCTTTTTCTAGTAAAATTAAGACCAACTCATTTTGTATTACAGGAGCTTGTAAATCATTAACGAGCTCCTTACCGATGTGAACAAATCGGAATGGGTTAACAAATTCAAGTTCTTCGATATGCCCAACACCGTCAAGGACGGGGAAGTTAAGCAAGCCAGGTATCATCTGAAAGAGCTTCTCAACGGAGTACGAATTGAGGAGTCTTTCTGTTAAATTTCTAATCCCACCATAATTTGCTCTGTGCTCTGACCGATACACGCTAAGCAGGAAAGTAAATATACGCATCCTTGCTTCGTCTGAGCATTTACAACACAGTCGAGAAAGAATTTCTGGAACAACCATCGCTAGCACAATACCAAAATTGTCTTCATGAAATCTTTTTCCAGACTTGATCTCATCGATATTTCTTTCTATAGAATCAATGTAGCCGAATACAAGTTTGTCAATATTTTTTGACTCCATTTTCTGAAGTGATTCACGGTTAAAAATAGAATCGACAACCTTTGCGTCACCGATACGCACCACCGTCGCCATCGCCCAATATGGAGAGTACTTTGAAATGCGCTCTAGCGTTCCTTCCGCACTTTTCTTACCAAAGTTGCTGTGAGGAATTCTGAAGGGTATGCCTGCATCTTCGAAAAACCGGAGAAAATTATACGCAAGTAATGCCTCCCCATCGAAACTATCAAAATGCATTGTACGAGTTATCCGTCCGATATCAAACCCCTGCTTCTCTGTGACATCACGCTTCTCAACTGGGGGACGCCCAAGAGAGTTTTCGAATAGCTTTAACTCGTTCCATGGATCACAACTATATTGTTTGAGATTGTTCCATCTATCCGAAAAATTTTCTCGTATCCTCTGGTCGTCTCGAAACAGTCCACGCCTAAAAGATACGGACGACTTTATGTAGTGGGACAATAGCATTATATACGATTCTTGTGAAACAAATGAATAATCCGTTGTGATTGGTTTTAGGTTTAACTTCTCTCGTATTGTTTTCAGAGATTGCCCAAGAATATTGGTTGCCTCTTCAACCTGACCAATTTCAGCAAGTAACCCTGCTTTTTTTGCTTCCAAGAATGGCAACGAAGTATTCGCGTTCCACTCCGAAAGAGTATCTTTTAATTTTTGAATATCGAGCTTGAATAATGAATATAGCGAACGCTCATAATACAATCGTGACACAGTTTCTGGGAGTAGATATTCGAATATTTCTGTGGCAGAAGCATTCAAAGTATTCCACTTCTCTAATAAACCTTCTTCGCGATAATACCGCATCAGCGAAATCAGTAAATGTTGGCACATCACCATGCTTTCTTTATTGTTTATCACTCTCACAGTATAAACTTTCTCAGATTCTTCGAGCCTATCGCTAGCCAGCAACGCACCAGGGGAAGGTAAATACTTGGCTAAAATTGCCTCAAAATACTCTACTTGTTCATTGAATATTGGACACAAACATTTATCCAATCGCCAAGCTAGTTCAAATGCGAATTCAAGGTCCAGTGTATCCGGCAACTGGTCCTTAGAAGAGATAAAATTTATCCAATGCTTTGTTGAGTTCCAAAGTGAGTTACGCCGATCTTCAGGAACAATCACCCAACCGGGGAATGAGAGACGCTGCTGTGTCCACACATCAAGAAGCTTGTTAACCTGTTCCGACTTTTCACTTTTTGAATCAGGTTGTGAAAGCTCAACGTTTGGCCATCCGAGCCTATTCTCTTCCGCTTTTTTTGACAGCAGATAATCAAAAAACTGATCAAGCCCTTTGTAGTGATTACCTTCAACACCTTGGCAGCCAGACATATTGACTAAGACAACGTTGCGCTGCTCAAGAAGTTTCTTCTGAGCTTCAGATAGGCTTAACACGCCAATGAGATATATTTTGGGCGAATTTTGGCTCCCTAAATTGTCGCGAATCCACCCAATCCATTGCAAAAAGTTTGGATCGTCGCCAGAGAATCCAATTAAGCAAAGTGTATTTTCAAGGAGTGCCTGCTGAACGGTATTAACGAACGGAGCAAAATCTTTCGGGTAACGCCTATAGTCCTCTTCTGTTATAATGAAAGGACGCTCGGATGGAAAACTTCCATGCAGTTTAACAATCCTTGGCTTCTCTGAGTATACCAAATCCTCCTTATTAACTACTATGTCATACCTCGGCGAGCTGACTGAGATGCAAGCTCGCTCTAGCAACGTATCATAATTTGTTGTGAACACATCCGCCCAAGGAAACTCAAGCAACTTAACGTGAAGTTGAGACGGCTCATAATCATAATTTGGGATCGTTTCACGTAAGGCTTGATCCAATGCAGGCCTGCCTAAAGCCGCCTGCATTTCGTCAGCTATCTTTAAAACGCTCAAGTACTTTGCCTTCCCATCTGGATCGACGCCATACGTCTTTTTATAAAACACATCACCTAACTGTTGCCAGTTGGGAAACTCAGAACCTGAGGTACTACTTGGTTTGGCGTTTCTACTAAAACCGGCTCCGACCATGACCGCCGCATGGCCAGACCAAAGACGTTCCGCAATCTCGTTCAGATAAGGGAGAATGCTGTCGGGGATATCTGTTCTCTCGTCTTGGCTCATTCCGATGCCCCCCCAGATATTACGTGTTAAGGGCATGCGCCGAAAGAAATTTTTGAAGTTATGCCCTGTGAAGTTAGATTAATATGAGCACACTTCCCAAATAAAATCTAGCTGATAATGGTGGGGCATTCGATTGACTTTCTCGAGAGAATTAACCTCGTACGTTGACCCTTCACAAGCTCGAAGGAAGCTGGACAGAAAACGGCGAACAGAACTGCCCCGGAGATTGAATCAATGGTTGTCGGTGACTATCAAGCACTCTGAGTCCGCACGCCTAATAGACCCCACGAGTAAGGTTTGCAGGAGGACGCAACTCCTTAATCGCTCCTCGTGTGGGGAATGGTGTGGGGAAAAGAAAAAGGGCTTGCGGCATTTCTGCTGCAAGCCCTTAATTCTCTTGGTAGCGGGGGCAGGATTTGAACCTACGACCTTCGGGTTATGAGCCCGACGAGCTACCGTACTGCTCCACCCCGCGACACTTCGACAAAACGGACGTCGCGTCGAGAAGGGGTTTGTAT
>Ga0073936_10008831_pt1 | contig 12665 bp, 8 predicted proteins | sample AliMusrvi5mmetaG_FD_87041 | JGI IMG/M metagenome (GOLD analysis project Ga0073936, IMG submission 87041) | Freshwater lake bacterial and archeal communities from Alinen Mustajarvi, Finland, to study Microbial Dark Matter (Phase II) - Alinen... | ecosystem: Environmental > Aquatic > Freshwater >... | reverse complement strand
GTAGTAGGCGCTCTCATCCGCATCCTGGAATCGTCCCCACCGGCTTACGTCATAGACCAGAATAGAGGAGTAATTCGCCTTCCCATCCGCCACGTCCTGTATCATCTGTGCCAGCGAGTCTCGCCCCTGGATATTCAGCCCGCTCTTCCCCTCGTCGGAGTACTCCTGAACGATATCCAACCCCCGGCGCTTCGCGTACTCCCGGATCGCATCCATTTGATTGCTGGTCGAATACTGCTGATGCTCCGTGGACATCCTGACATACGCGGCAGCCACATTCGGCATTGGGCCAAGAGGTTCTTTGCTCATACCGAAGTGCCACCTTTCCCATCATCGCCGCCCTGCCAGCGCTCGCGTACAATCTCTAGCCCAGGACGCCTCGCATAACGCCGCACGACGGCCATCTGCTTGCCGGCTGACGATCCTCGCCGCCGCATCGCCCCCCTTTCACAGGTGGCGGTGCGCGGCGGGAAGTGCGCTGATTCGCCCTTGGTCATTGGGCTGCAGAAGGTAACGGGTGCCTTCGATTCGCAGTCTGGCCTGACATCACTGGCGCTGTCGCCGTTGCCCGGCCACCGGTGCCGGCCTAACGGTCTCGCCAACTGCCGGTTTCTGATTACGGAGTAATTCACGTCCCTTCGCTACCAGATCCCAGTAGGTCGCCGCAATCTGCTCGGGTAACGTACTGCCAGTAATTCGTGCGACAATCCCCATGATCACGGGGTGATCTGGCCATCTCTCCTCCGGTAACCGTCCGCCGTTTGGGCCAGTTCCCCCACGTTTTCCGGCCAATCTCTGCTCCGGTAACGTACCAGAAACCGTGCGCTTGGACCGTTTCCAGTAGCCGGGGTGTTTCTTCCGCCATTCCCTCGTCTTCTGCTTGGCCTTTGGATTATCCCGCCCGTAGTGGGCATTTTCGGGTTTCGCCAGCCAACTCCTGCGGTTCTCCGCCATCCTCGTTTCCTGGCACTCGACCTTCCCGCAAAACGTCTGGCGGTGCCGGGTCCGCGCGTCGGGGAAGAACAACTGTCTACAGCTCGCACATCGGCGAGGCACATGTTTTCTATTCATAGAGGCGCTCCCTGCACCACTACGTCATCCGCCGCAACCCTCGCGCCAGTCAGCCCCGGGCGGACGCAACTGGAGGGCTGCACGTAGCTCCTCCTAACCGAGTTTATAGCGCCTGCGGAAAGCCACCTCAATTCGACCTCAAAGCCATCCCGATGCGTGTTGATAGCCAAGGGACAGCCACCTTAAGGCCACCCCAAGGCCACCGTAAAGGCGGTTGGCGGTTTGATGCCAGGCGAAAGAAATGAATTCGTTCGTGCGCGCACCGCAACCAAAGGCGCTGCGCACGACGCGGTGCCGGCCAAAGTCAGGCTCTTTGAGGAAGGGCTTCATCTCCGGCGAAAAGCGCAACGTGTAGGAGTCCAGCGGTCCAGATGACTCAGCCCATTCCTGCCATTCCAGCGCGACTTGGAGAGGCCGTTCCGAGGGTTGAGGAGCGGTATTGGATGGGTCCCCCGGCACAGCGGCGAGGCAGGCGGAGGTAGTGAGCGCAAGACACGCGGCGAGCAAGCGGGGGACTTCTAAAGGGCGGAACATTGTCTTCATATCAGCCTGTTCATGTAGTTGAAGTCAACTCAGTGCGGAGCCCCCATTCCGACCCACAAGAAGAAGCCCACAACGGCACCGACTCCACATACCATGACCGTGTCACCCGCAACAGCAAAAGGTGTTAAGGCCAGCCTGGTAGTCGTGCCATAAGTCTCGGAATACACAGGCAAGTCATAAGTTTCCTTCGGCTCGGGGGGCCGAGATAAGCTGAACCCCCGCCCCTCCTGAGTCGTCTCTGCGTAGGCCGTCTGTTCGGGAGGGAGGTTTGTGGCGAGGTCTGGACAGGACATGACCGGAATGGGCTTCATTCCTTCTGCTACCGCCGGTTTGACCCATCGGGGCTTCTTTCCCTCAGCGACGCGCGCCTGGTTCGGCCAAAGGTAATAACTCCGCCGGGTGACCGCAGTGTGCTTTTCACCGAGGGCGTCGTACTGCACTAGCACGTTCGCGGGATTGGTAGTTTCAAACAAGGCCAAGTTCGGATTTGGAGCGGGCGAGCTGTAATTGCTCAGGTCCTCATTGTCCCATAGGCGATAGGTCAGACTGTACTTTTCAACCGTCTCACAGCCCGTTAGCAGCAGCATGAGGCCGACACGTATTAGCCGAAGGGGTACGCCGCCAAATTGGGTCAACTTGGACCAGGACCTGAGGAGGCACGGGTTGTTGGGCAACGCAGAGAGATACCACGAAGGCGTGCTGGTGGAGAAGACGGCAGGCTGTGGGGTTGGTTTCATGGCTTTGGTTCTCAGGCAGGCGGGTTGGTGCTCTGATTAGGTTTGTGGATTCCGGTGTCGGGCGCCTGGGCTTGGTGATTAAGAGGTTTTTTCGCTCAAGGTTTCCAGTTTGGCACCATGCCCTGCAAGTCAGACCGCTTCTCGATCTGCTTGAGCCATCGCTTGGCGTCTGCCAATTGCTCCTCAGTCAGCATCCGCTCGATCCAGTCGGCTCGCTTGGCGGCGAACCCGCTCCCCTGAGATGCCGCCTGCCTGAACCGTACCCATGCCTCAACGCGATCCAGCTTCGTGGTAAAGCCCTCGCTAAGGAGGAAGCCCAGCTTCATCTGAGCGTCCATCAGGCCTTTGGCTGCCGCCTGGCGGTAGCAATTGACCGCTTCCTCCATCTTCTTCTGCTGCTCATAAGCCTTCGCGAGGAGGAACAGCGCCTGGGCACTGTTGTGCTTAGCCGCCTTCCGAAGCAGATCGATACCTTCCTCCTGTTGCTCGCTCGTCGCCCCAGTTGCGCCAAGGAGCAACTGGGCGAGTATAATCTCGGCAGCGAGACAATCTTCCTGTGCACCTTGCCGGAACCAGAGGGCGGCTTTGTCCAGCTCCTTCTGCGCCAGGTAGAGTCGGCCCAGTTCGCAAGTTGCGTGCGGGTAACTCTGTTTGGCGGCTTCGTTCATCCAACTGGCTGCGGCCTGATAATCCGGCGTGACGCCCAGGCCGTGCCAATAGAGCTGGGCAAGCAACATCTGTGCTGGGGCATACCCCTTTTCCGCCGCCTCACGCAGCCAGCCCGCTGCCGCGGCGGCTTCAGATGCGTCTGGGCGCGGCGACGATACCTTGCATCCGTCCAGCCACAACTTGGCGAACGCAGTCAACAGCGGCGGGCGGATTTCCTTCTCCCAATGCCGCTCGATGACCGGGCGCAAGGCCTCGTCGGGCAGAAGGGTGGGATTCATCTTCAAGGCCGCTAAGCCGTCGAGCAAAAAGGGCAGTTTGTTCGTTCCGATGAGGTTCATGAAGACCCGCAGGTCCGTCTCCTTAAACGCGGGCACCCGACGGAGCGAGGTTTGCAGGAATTGCGGGCCCGCCTTCTCGCCGCGGAGCAGCAGGCGAAGATCGGCTTGCAGCGCAGCAGGCGTGGTTCGAGCCGCTCCCTGCTGAGAGAACGCCAGCGCCAGCCGCGGATCGAAGCGGCCGAGAGCATGCGCGGCGATCAGGCAGCCCAGCGGTCCTGTGTCTTCGGCCTGAGCGAGGCGTGCCGTGTCATTGGTGACCCAGCGGGCTTCACCGGCGGCCAGGAACGTTGCGTCCCGCATAACCGCCCACGGCCACGAGCCACGCGGCCAGAGGGCATCGCTGGCCCGCAGCATCATGCCCCCGAGCAGTCGCACCCATTCACTACCCGCCCCCAGGCTGGGGAGCGAGCCATTGAGGACCAATGGGAAGTCCTCGCCTGTATCCGGCTCGGAAGGCGCGTCCGGAGAGAAATCCAGCGGGGCGAACAGTTTGCTCCAGGGCAGATCCTCCAGCACCGTCACCGCCTCGAGCAGATCCTTGGCGTTGACGCGGCCGCCCAGACTTTCGCCCAGCCAATCGGAAGCTTCAGGGAAGTCCTGTTCCAGCGTTGCTCGCAAATCGCGCCCAAGCATCGCAAGCGAACTGCTCCACGGATGCCGCTGATCCAGCGCGTTTGTGAACGCAGCGCTCCCGGCGGCCACTTCACGCAGCACGCGCGCGAACGCGCCCTCCTCGCACCGTAGCACCAGCCGGATGTCGTTCGTGTGCGACGACAAGCGCCACGAGATGAGCCGCCCGGTGGCCGCGTCCGCCGTGATCTCGGACTTGGGGTCCGCGTCCGTGTCTCTGCGAACCGAGAGGATGCCTTGCTCGATCCGACAGAGCCCCTCGCGGGGATGAGCGAGCGCGACAAAAAACACCGGTGCCAGTTCGAGCCTCATCAAATAGGGCGGGCCGGCGATCTTGCTGTGGAAGCCCGCCCCAACAGAGATGTGACCGTCGTACGCCGGGTTGCCGGTCATTGCCACGATAGACTCAAACTGGACGCCTTTCGCTTTTCCGACCAGCTTGCTCTGCTGTGGGCCGGAATAAAAGCCAACGTGCTGGGGCGCGGCGACGAGTCCGTAGCGCAGCGCCGGCGCATTGGTGGCTGAAGGTTGCCGAATCATTATCGCCAGTCCCTCCTGACCCAGAACAATTTCGCCGCCGACGCGGCGGCCGTTCCGCGTTACCTGGGCCTCGAACAACCAGTCTTCGGGCCGATTCTTCCAGTTCAGCGCCCACTCGCGCAGCTTCAAGCAAGCCTTCTCTTCGGCCCTCAGCTCCTCCTTCAGCGGCGGGGCGTTGGTGAATTCAAAGACGGTGAGGTCGAGCTTGAATCGGCCCGGCTCCGCCAATGGCAAGAGACTCACGAGCTGCCCGCTGAAACGTCCGGAATCCCAGAGCCGCCGAACGATGTCGTTGGTGACGTTGCCCGTAAGTGGCATGGCCGGGCGAAGCTTGAGAAGCGACAGAAGATCCTCGCGCGAGTCCCTTCGGAGGCCTTCCACCTCGATCCGGTCGAGAGTGCCGACCACACCGGGCTTTGTGACCATAATCAGTAAGTCCGCCAGACGGCGGCTATCGTCGTAGGCGAGTTGGACCTGGACTTCAGCCTGGTGCCGGTTCAGCTCGGCCAGCGCCGCCACGACACTGCTTTCGAAGTTTGTGACGCTGGCGGGATCGGCTAAGACATGGCTGCCTTCCCGCCAGGGCCAGGAGAAGCACGGCAGGCCGGCGCGTTGGGGAGGTTCGCTCAGCGCGGCAGCCGCCTGTAAGAGATTCGTCAACTGTTGCGCAAGCGCCGGCTCCAGCCCGGTGACTTTGACGGCGCCGCAGTCAAAACGCGGTCCTTCGGTCACGCTCACCCGGATGCGTTGCGCCTCGCGGTCGGCCTTGGCGGTCACCGCGACCTTGGCAAAGCCGCTTCGCTGGTAACCCTGACGCACGATCCGCTCGATCCAAATCAGGTAATCCGACAGCGCCGCAGCCGGGTCCGACCGCCAATAAAACTCCAGATACATCTCCATCGGGCTCAGGATGCCTGCGCCCGGAAACGCCTGCGTGCCCTCGAAGACCAGGCATTCCTTCCGGCCCAAATCTCCCACGCGCTCCACTTCCACCGGCGATTCGGCGGCCGGAAGGCTCACCACGATAGCAATGGCCCCAACCATCACCCAGCAGAGCCGGCGAAGCCAGAAATGACCAGGGAAGTGAACGCCGCCTTTCCCCTTACACATCGGTGAACGAGTTGAGTTTCCAATAGGCCATTTCATATCGGTTCCTTTCATCAGTTATCGCGGTTCAAGACTTCGATCGCTGCCTGGGTGCGGGCGTGAGCGAGTCTCTGGCGAGTTTGCGGTCCGTCGCAAGGCGTGTCCAGCAAGCGGCTCAGGTGGAACTCAGCCGCGAACCACTGGCCTGCACGCTCGCTTTGGCCTGCCTGATGGAGATGCCACCAGGCCGGTTGGTTCGCCGCGATGGCGAGCGCTGCGGGATAGGTCCCGCGCACTGAGTGCCAGAGGTTGCTCAGGCGGTTTGGCGCGAGCGGGACCATGCTGCCCGAGACATCGAGTTCGCGCGCCGCGAGCAGTTGGACCTCGCGCGTGACCGCCTCCAGCGGGCGCTGGTCCGGCGCGAGCGGCCACAACTGGGGCGCGACGGAACTGCCGGCCAAAACGACGCGGCCATCGGGAGTCAGCGAATCGCCCTGGCATCCAAACTCCTCCCCCAGACCACCACCGAGCACCGGCGTGACCGGTTCGCCGGAGGCAACTTCCCAGACGCGCCAACCGCCCTGCGCCGAGCCGAGCAGCCAGCGACCGTCCCGGCTGATTTCTCGCGGGCGATAATCGTGATCCTGCGGCTGGCGCAACGCCAGGTTTTCGCCACGCGCAACATCCCGCACGGTCAGTGTTCCTGGGTTGATTCCCAGCATGAAGAACTGCGTGGAGTTCGGGCCAAAGAAGAACTGTCCAATGTGTCCGCGCAGATCGCAGGGCTGGCTGAAAGCCGCGCCGCGGCGGACCTCGACGGTCTGAACCCGGGTCACAAAGCCTACGGCCTCTCCTCCCGCCGCCTCCGCCTCGGTCTCGGTGCTGACGGCCAGCCAGCGGCCGTCCTCGCTGAACACCATCAGCCGCGTGAAGGCGCCAGACACCTCCGATTGGACGCCTGCGACTTCCAGCGCTGGCGTGATCGCTTCGCCGTTTGCGATTTGCCAAACCTGCACCTGCCAGGTCCTTTTCGGCCCCGCTGTTGGCGCAGGCGGACTGGCGCAGATCGCGACTCGACCGCCATCCGGACTGAAAGCCAGGTCATGAATCGGCGCGGCCAGCTTCACGGGCAAAGCCAGAGGTCGGCCGGAACCTGAGTCGAACAGTCGCACGCCCGTTTCGCCCGAGATCACCAGGCAGCGATCGTCCGGGCTGAACGCGACGCGACGCACGGCGTCACTTTGCGGCATTGCCGGAGAAATCGACGTCCCGGTCGCCGCGTCAAACACCCGCGCCTGGCCGTGACCCGACCGACTGGCGATCACGATCCGTGTCAAGTCGTGGCTGAAAGCGGCGATCGGCATTTCCTGATGATGTTCGATCACAGGTGAAATGGGCTGGCCGCTGGCAGTGTCCCAGACTCGCGCGCCACCGCTCCCGGCTAGTGTGGCCGCTCGCTTGCCGTGTGAGGTGAAGATCGCTTCAAGGGAACTCTCGGGGCCCGGCGAGATCGCCGCTGCGGCCAGGGGCGCCTTCGCGTCTTGAAGGGGTGGGACTGGCGGGATAACGGTCGTCAGATTCCAGACCCGCACTCCACCATCAAGGCTGGCAGTCAACAGCAAGGTGCCATCCGAATTGAAGCACGCGCTGGTCACCGCGCCCGCGTGCGGCAACGTGGGGCTGGCCGCCCGGGCGCTGGCGACCTCCCAGACGCGCACCTCGCCGGCACCGTTGGCCGCCGCGCGAACCACCGCCACACAGCGGCCATCCGGGCTGAACGCGACCGACGTTGCGCCGGTGATGGGGCTGGCAAGCTGGCCGGCAGCTTCGCCCTGCGGCACGCTCCAGAACGCGACCGTGCCGTCGCTCGCGAGCGTCACGATACGCTGGCCGTCCGGGCTGAAGGCCACTTGAAGGAGCGCGGGGCTGGCTGCGCCTTGGCGGTCGCTGCTAGCGCGCAGCGTCCGTGAACATTCCCCACTGGAGAGCGAATAGATCAGCGCGTTCCCATCGGCGGCCGCCGTCGCCAGGTATTTCCCATCCGGGCTGAAGGCAAGGCTGTTCACCGCACCGACATGTGGCTTGACCCATTCGGCTTTGTCCTGTGGCGGGAACTTCGGCAGTTCCGGCGGAGCCGACGTCTGGCCGATTTGGATCACCGGGCCCACGGACTGCATTGTTACCCGCGGTTGCGCCGTGGAACTACCGAGCAGCCGGTGCAACCTGAGGTGGTCGTCGAGGAGGCGGACGTCGCCATCTGCGTAAGCGGCGGCGATGAGGCGATCGGCGGGATTGGTCACAAACCGCGTCAGGTTGGTCGCCCGGAAGTGGACCCCGTGTAGCTCGCGGCCGGAGGTTGTTTCCCAAAGCCGGACTTCGCTTTCGGTTCGCTGCAGCCGCAGACTTCCTTCGGCCGACCATGACCAACCACCGCGACTGCTCGCGGTGACTACCTCTCGGCCGTCGTAGCTGAACAGTGCCGCCTGGAGCGGCAACCGGTGGACGAGCGGTGGAGAAACGGCCTTGCCCGAGCCTGATTCCCAGACGCGTGCCGCTCGATCCTCGCAGGCACTGACCACATATCGCCCGTCGTGGCTGAACTCGGCCCCCAACACCGGGCCGGCGTGCGGCATTGCGGCGCCAACCGGGCCATCGCTCTCAAGATCCCAAATGCGTGCGAAGCCATCGCGGCCTGCAGCAAGAACCCGCCGCCCATCGGGGCTGAAGGCGGCTTGGTTCACCGGTCCGCCCGGAAACCAGGCGTGAACCAGGCGCGGCGCATAAGAGAGCGTGACGCCGAGCCGCAAACGGTTGCCCGCCTCCGCTGACGTGTTCGTCCCCACGCGCCCGAGTGCATCGCAGAACCAGAGCGCCGCCCCGAACCAGTCGCCGCGATCCAGGAGCTGGAGGCTGTGCGCCGTGTTCAGGCTCAACAACCGCCGGCGGCTTTCCTCCGCATTCGCCTCAGCGATGAGTTGTTGCGCGGAAGCGCGGTCCCGCTCGGCACTGGCGACACGCCCGGCTTTTCGGGCTACAGAAGCAGACCGCAGACTGACCACCGTTGCGGCCAGCAAGGTCGCCGCAAAGACCGAAATCACCACCACGGACGCCCGATTGCGCCGGACGAACTTGGCAACGCGGTAGGTTAGCGATGGCGCTGCCGCGAACACCGGCTCGGCGCGGAGGTGACGCTGGATATCTTGCGCCAACGAGGTGGCGGTTTCGTACCGGCGCTGACGGTCCTTTTCCAGCGCTTTCATCGCGATCCAGTCGAGGTCACCGCGCAGCAGCCGGCCCAGCCTCGCGGGCTCGGCCCCGCGTTGGGCCGCCACCGCGCTCAGTTCCTCCTCGGCCAGCGTGCTAAGCCGCGTGCTCGGCTTGGGTGGTTCTTCCTCCCGCACGGTCCGCAGCACGGCCTCGTACCCCTGCTCCAGCATCTTCTGCGAATCGAAGGGGGTCCGCCCCGTCAGCAGCTCATAAAGCAAGACACCCAGCGAGTAGACGTCGCTCCGCGTGTCCACATCGAGGCTGCCCAGACCCGCCTGTTCCGGGCTCATGTAGGCCGGCGTGCCGATCCATTGCTGGAAACGGGTGAACAGGGTCCTCTCCGTCAGCCGCGCCTGGGTCGCCTTGGCCACGCCGAAGTCAATCACCTTGGGCACCGGCCGGTCATCCTTCACCGTCACCAGCACATTCGTCGGTTTGAGGTCGCGATGGATGATTCCCTTCTGGTGTGCATGCTGCACCGCCTGACACACCTGCATGAACAACTCCAGCCGTTCGCGCGTGGAGAGCTTGCGCTCATCGCAGAACTGCGTGATCGGGATGCCCTTTACCAATTCCATCACGAAGTAGGGTCGGCCCGTGCCGGTCGCGCCGCCGTCAAAGACGCTGGCGATATTGGGATGATCCATCATCGCCAGTGCCTGCCGCTCGGCTTCGAACCGCGCCACCACCTCCCTGGTGTCCATGCCCAGCTTGATGATCTTGAGGGCGACCCGGCGCCGCAACGGCTCCTCCTGCTCGGCCATCCACACGACGCCGAAGCCGCCCTCTCCGATTTGCTCCAGCAGCTTGAAGCGGCCAATGCGGTCGCCCGGCTTTTCCACGGGCGCGTTCGGTGGCGAGAGAGCAACCGTTGGTTGAAGGAAATGGCCGGCCTGTTCGTGCGCCGCGAGCAACGAATCCGCTTGCCGGCGTAGTTCTGCATCGCCCCTACAAGTCCGCTCCAGGAATGCCGTCCGCTCCTGCGCTGGCAAATTGCGCGCGGCGCTGAAGATCTCTTCGAGACGGCGTTCCTGGTCGGGTGTCATATCAGCGAATACTCGATCTCATATCCATCAATGCGACGCGGCTTCCCGGTTTCACTCAACAATCTTCAGCCATCGCTAAACTAACGGGGGTAATCCCTTGCGCAGGGCACGGAAAAGCCATGCACGCGAATAGGCCCAGAGCCGCTCGACGGTGCTGACCGAGACGCCCATCTCCTTTGCCGCCTGCTCCTGGGTGAGGTCGACAAAGAAACAGAGCTTCACCAACTCCGCGCCTTGGGGGTTGACCTCCGCAAACCGTGTCAAAGCCTCATCCAGCGCGAGTAGTTCGTCGTCGGGCATGGGGGCGGGGAGGGCTACCGCGTCTATCTCCACCCGCGCCAGGTTGCCGCCGTGCTTGAGCCGCTTCTTCCGCCGGGCGGCCTCGACAAGGATGCGCCGCATGGCTTCCGCTGCGGCGGCGAAGAAATGCCGCCGCCCCTCCCAAGCTTGAGCGTTGTCGCCGGCGATCCGCAGCCAGGCCTCATGGACCAGGGCGGTGGCCTGGAGCGTCTGGCCAGGGGCTTCGGCGGCCATTTTGTACGCCGCAAGCTTGCGCAATTCATCATAGACGAGCGGCAGGAGTTCCTCAGCGGCCCTGGGGTCGCCCTGCGCCATCGAATCCAGAATGCGCGTGACTTCGCTCATGAGAGTGACCCTGGCCATAGCCAGCCTGCGTTGCCCAATACCAGCTCTTTGCACTGGTTTGCTTTATAGCCAAGCCATGGCCTTGCCTAAAGCGTAATTTCAAGTCTCCTGCCAGTGACCGCGGGTGGTTGCGTCCTTCGAAGGCTCAGAATTGGATTTGAAACAGTTTCCAACCGGAAGTTCTGCCAGTCTTTAGGTCGCGCAGCACGTTGTCCTTACTCGAACCGTACTTTGCCGGCGCAAACGGACTGATAAGCTGGAGCGGGTTGTCGGTCTTGAAGGCTGCCACGGCTATGCCGCTGTAGGTCTTCTTCATACTCATGTTCTTGCCTTTCCGATGGCAGGATTCACCTTTTCCGCGCGCGGTCCTGCCACTTTGCCGCGCCGCGAGGGCCCCTTGATCACCGAACGATCAGCGTTCCGGAGATACTGAGCCGCCTACCTATTAATGCGATTTGTTTCGGCGATTCCCCTCAAGAATTCTTGTAGAATGAAAGATGAAGTAGGCCTGCAAAGCACGCATCGATGACCTCAGATCGCCTCACTGAGGCGTCTGCTGGGACTGATCTACGGTTGACCTCTTTCCGAACCGGGCTGCGGAAAAAAATGCGCCTCTCCATATATAGGGGAGCGGTTCGGTGAAAACAGTGTTGGCGGGAAGTGGTTGATGGGTGCGTTGTTACGCATACCGTTAACGTTATCGGGGCGCGGGAATGAGGCGGTTGGGGGATGGAATTATTCTGCTGAATTGTTGTAAGTGGCTGCAAATCAACAGGACTTTTTTTCAGGTTGTTGCTGTTTTGTGCGAGGGCAAATTCAGCGCAAGCCAGCCCACGCCCAGCTCCCGGCGGTCCCCACGACTTTCCACGTGACAGATCGCGCCAGGCTATTCCACTCGCACGGCGCGCGGCATGATGCCAGCGGGTTGGGATAACCACCCTATGTCAAGCAAAGAAAACCGTCGGAAACAACCCCAAACCGCCTCGCTGTCCGCTGGGATTACACAACGGTTTTTGGCGCTTTTTTACCTGTGGTGGGGCCGACCTATGGGTGACCCGTTTACGACGTTGACTTTGTGTCAATAGTGACTTGCTTGCTTGAGGCCATACGCGCGTTGGGAGGAGTTGGCGGCGGTTCGGGCGGCGGCGGAAAAGCATTGGCTCACAAGAATTGCCGCTTCACGGCGAGCTGAGCCGGAAGAAGCGGCTGCCGGTGGCGGGCGCAACCAGGACTTGATTTTGTCCGTTGGTCACGATCATGGAATTGGTCACGCTCACCCAATTCCCCACGACAAGGTTGGTGTTTTGCTGAAGCGCAAAACCGACGGATGAAGACGGCCAGGAGATCAAGAACGTGTTGGCGCCGGTGCGTTGAATGTCCAAGGTGGGCGCGGGGGCTTGCGCCAGTGTGACGGAGCCGGGGAGCAACCGGTAAAAGCGTGTGGGAGAGATGGAAAAATTGGTCACCACCAATTGGTCGCCGATGACCATCATACACGCTGTACCACTCTCGGTTTGCGGGCATCGGTTTGCCGCTGGTCTGGCGGGTCCAGAATAAAACCTCGCCGCGCTCGTTAACGCCAATCGGATTTGGGATAAGATAAGCTGGGGCACTTGGGGCGGCGGGTACTGGGATGATGACCCGGTTGTAAGTGGGCGGCGGAAAGTCAACCTTCTGGGCGGTGGCCGAACCGGCGGCAATAACCGCAGCGGCAAAGAGGGTGAAGGTTCTCATCTCGGTTGAATACGACTCAGGCTAAGAGCCTCTTTGAAAAAGAGCATTGAGATCCGTTGCGGCAGGTTTGGAGTCCCGCCTTTAGGCGGCGCCGCGCAGAAACCGCCTAAAGGCGGAACTCCAAACCGAGTTTTCAAACAGGCCCTAACAGCCTTCATTGCCGCATCGGGTCGCGACGTTCCATCTTCCGCCAATCGTTGACGTCGCCAACATTCGGATTGTAGCCGGCTTGTTCGGAAAGCACGACCTCGCCTTTTTGGTTCACCCAATATTCTCTGTAACCGGCGGGCATATAGACGGCCTGGCGTTGATAGGGGTCGTTGTAGGTTTCCACGCCGCCCAGGTATTCGCGCTGGCTT
>Ga0073936_10008824_pt1 | contig 12670 bp, 5 predicted proteins | sample AliMusrvi5mmetaG_FD_87041 | JGI IMG/M metagenome (GOLD analysis project Ga0073936, IMG submission 87041) | Freshwater lake bacterial and archeal communities from Alinen Mustajarvi, Finland, to study Microbial Dark Matter (Phase II) - Alinen... | ecosystem: Environmental > Aquatic > Freshwater >... | reverse complement strand
GCGCCACGGACTGATTGAGCAAGTTGTTGATAGCCGTCGCATCAGTCTGCCGGAACATTTTTCCGCGTTGCGTGAAGGAGTTCGCGCTCCCGGCATTGCCATCCTTGCCAAACACGGCAAATCGGCGGCCCGCCAGGACGACACCGTCCGGACTGTCGAGCAGGACATAGGACCATTGATTGTTGGAATTGTCCTGCCAGGTTGTGCCGACGGCGAAGACGAGATTGGAGAGCGGGGCTTGGGCGTGAGCGAGCCAGGGAGAACAGAACCATCCAACCAGCAACATCCAACATCCAGCCTCGAATGAAACGCGGCGGGCGGCCGCCCTGAGCTTTGGAGGTTGGATGGGCGAGGTGGGTGCTTCGGCTTTCACAGCTTTCAAAAATCAATACTGTAGTCAACACCGCCGTCGCTCACGATTCCGGTGACCTTGAGCGACTTGCAAGCTTTGAGGCAGAACGGACACGCACCGATCTTACCGCACAACCGCGCCTGACCCTGCACGCTCAATTTACCCACGCTGTCGAGCCGCATCGCCATGGCCCATTCCGCTGAGGCGCTGATGATGCAGATCAGGTCCACGTTCACGCCGACCTTCTGGCGGCCGCCGATGCTGCCGAAGCGTGGACCTCCCTGGTAATACAATGCACCGTTGACTTGTGCGCCTACGTCGAGAAAACAACTCGACGTTCCAAATAAGATGTCCGAGAGCGACAGCCCGGCGCCGAACTGCAGATAAATGCCAGTGAACTCGGTCGCATTGACGATCAGTACGTCCTCGACTTCGGGATCGACGAACCGCAGCGGGTCCAACGAGCAGGCCTTGCCCGCGAAAATGCCCGCGTTGAAATCCACCGGGATGCCCAGGATGAGAACCGTTGCCCCAGCCTTGGCCGCGAAATAATTCTCGGTCTGTCCGAAAGCGAGTGATGCGCCAAAATTATTGATACTGCATCCCTTGAAGCCGATCTTGCCTTTCACCTCGAACATGCCGCCCACGCCAAGCACTGCGCCGCTTTGCAACGTCCAGCGCGCCTCGACATTCAACGCGAGCGGTGTGCCTCCTGACACTCCCAGCCAGTCCAGCGGCACGTCCCGCGCGCCGATCACCACTTCCGCCGCCGGCGCGCCGGGTGGAATGCAACTGATCGGCGTGGTCGAGGAGGTCAATTCCTTGATGTCCATGTAGGCCGAGAAATGCATCTCGTCCGGCAGGTTCATCTGGATGGCGGCGTCGAGATGAATGCGCCGCAGCGAGTCACCCTCGAACGTCGGTGCGCCCCGAATCTTCGCGGAGAGCAAGGAACCGCTCATCAGCCCGCCGCCTTTCATGCTTTGAAAGCCATCCTGCGCGCCCGCGATCTGCGAAGCGAGTCCGTCGCGAAGCGCGCGGTTCACCTGGTCGAACAACACGTCCGCCAACTGGGTCAGTAGGAAATTCTTGTCCGACAGGAACTGCCGGAGCGCCGTTTGATATGCGCCCGGTACCGGTGAGCCGAGGAACGTCCCGAGCAATCGCTCGCGGATCTCGTGCTTTGCTCGCAGGGAATCAGCGGTGAAGTAATCGGCCGAGGGTCCGACGCCCGCCGCGAGCAGGCTCGTGATCCCGCCGCCCGCCTGCTGCAAATAAGTAGTGAGGGACGCGCTGGTATGATTGCCGGCATTGAGTGCGGAGGCGAAATCGCCCGAGGCGCCGGTGATCTGCGCGCGTAGCTGGCTGAATTGCTCGCGCAACTGAGTCAGTTCGCCTTCGATGTTTGCCAGCGTCGGTTCGAGATCCTTCACCAGGCCGCTGACAAAGTCGTCGGCGAGACTTCCAACGAAGCCCAGCGCCGGCCCCTGGTCGTCGGCCAGCTTTTGAATAATGGCGCGCACGATGTTGCGGTTGCCAGTGCCATCCTTTTTCAGCATGTTCAGAAACAGCCCGAGCGTGTCGTCCACATCGGCGAAGGTCTGGTCCAACTGGCCGAAAACCTTGTTGGCGTCACCGGCGGTGCCATTGAGATTCTGGATGGCGTTCTGGAGTCCGTTGCTGCTCGCGCTGACGATGGCAGGGGCTTTGGCGAGCAGATTTGCCTTGCTCACGGCGAGCTCGGCGGCGAGGGCGTTGTAGAGATTGTTCACCACCGGATCCAGCGCCGGTTCAAGCACCGGCCGGAAAAAGCCCTCGGGATTCTCGCGTAGCGCGTTTTGCAGGCTGCGGAAACCGCTGGTTAGTCCGGTGGTATTGAACGCCGCGCCTAGTTGCGAGCGGATCGCGCTGGAGAGCGAGTCCAGGGGCGCGTTGATTTCGTTCAAGGCGTCGTTGGCAAAATCCAGCACTTTCACGCGCGGCAATTCCAGGTTGAGATCCTGGTCGAAATCAAAGTCCACCTTGCCGGGCGTGACTTGTTTCAACCGGCTGTTCACATCAATCACCGGCAACACTACCGACGCGGGGGCGAAACCGGAAAACTGGTGTAGCAGGGAATCCCACGCGAGTGGATAATCGAAGAACGCCACATCAATCCAGTTCTGCTGCGCGCGCGGGCGGTAAGTCTCGTCGGTCTGCCGATAGTCGTTGAGCGGCACTCCGCCCGGCCAGCCGTCGTGGTTGGGGTCGAAAGTGGAGAAGTTGAAGTAATTCTGCGGGCCGATGTTCCAGCCGCGATTGACTCCGCTGCCGTCCTCCGCTGCCCACCCTCCCATCACATCGACTTGCGCCGTTGTCGCCGTGGTCGGAGTGATGTGCAAGTGCGCCTTGACGTCTCGGAAGAACGGCACGCGGACACGTCCCACGAGATTGTAGAAACCGCGATCAGGCTTGCCGGGCGTTTCCCAGTTGTTGAAGTAGCCCTCGGCGGCGGTCGTGAGCGGATAAAAACTTCCACCCGGCCCCTGCAAACTCAAATTCGCGGGCACGGGAAAGCGCGGATTCACCCCTTCCACCGCCGTGAGTTCGGTGGCGAGATTGCCATTGTTTCTGATGGCGAGGGCGGCGTGCAATGCTTGTGGTATGAGCGGCAACTTGGTTTCGACCCCGAGGACCAGATAACGCTCCGTGAGGCTGCATGCGTTGCCGGTCCGGGGTTTGAATTGAAGGCTCAGCGGCTTGAGGTCGGTGTTCCAATAGGCCAGATGTTTCGTCCCGATGGTTGCCGGCAATCGGGCGGAATCGAGGTTGCCGCGACAGAGAAATTTCATCCGCTCGAACTCCACCGGAAAGGCCGACGGAAAGGGCAACGCGATTACGCCGTCGGTGCGCGATTCCCGATTGGCGCTGTCGAGATAGGAGAGACGGTAGCTCTGGAACGAGAATGCATAACCATAGAGAGTGAGGCTGGCGGGGAAGCTCGCCGATTCGTGAATGCCATTCACCCCGCCGTAACGCACGTAATATTTCGAGCGTGGCGTCAGCGGATAGAATCCGGTGTCCACGCCGGCGATGACACTTCGTCCTTGCGTCGGTGCGCGGAAATTCAGTCCGGCATAATTCGCCAGGCCATCAGCGTAGTTTACCTGGTCGGTGCGCTCGACGTAGGTCACATCGTTGCTGCTCCCCTGGCCCGTGAGCAACAGGCGCGCTGGACGTTGCGCATCCTGCTCCAACGCGAGATCCTCAGGTTTCAGAAAAGTGCCGGAGATGTAATAGTGGCCGCTCGAAACTTCGCTAGTGCTCAGAGCATATTCGCCTCCGCCAACATATCCCCAAGTCAGATTCTCCGATGGGATGGCGCCAGCCGCCAGCAGTCCGCCTTCGGGAGTGAAACCAAGCTCACCGACAGCCGAATGTCCGGGCGGCGCGGTAAAGGACAGGATACGGGGGCCATTCGTTGGTGATCCGGCGCAACCACCTTCCGGAGGGCAATCGCGCGCGTATGGCACGGGCACCGGGCCGGACAACGACAGATAACTCGCCGAGATGTCAATCAGGTCGTTCGTAATCGACATCTGGCCGCCCGCCACCGGGATGTTGCCGCCAAGATTGCGGTTCATGTACGGGAAATGCGGCCGGTATTCACTGGCCCCCAGGGTTGCCTGCATCGTGAGCAGCGCCGCGCCGTTCGTATCCGGCCGAATGTAAATCGGCACGCCCGCGACGGCCGCCATATTGCGGTAGTAACCGTCGTTGGAAACCCGATCCGCCGCCAGCGGCACCACCAGGTTCGCCTGCTGCGCGGCCAAATCATCGTCCTCCTGCTGCCGGACGAACTGCAGGGAGTCGGCTTGCGCGAGGTAAAACTCGCCCTGCGGAATGTGCCATTCGATCTGCGCCGCGCCGATAAAGCACGGCTTCGTGTCCTCGCCAAAGTAAAGTCGGCTTGTGTTGTAAGCGGCTGCGGTGAAGGTAATGGTCGGAGTGGTGGGCAGAAGATCAGGGCCGAGGACGATATTGGATTGCGAGGCGAAGGGCGTCATGGCCCGGACGTTGGTGCTCGTCGCCATGCCGAAGCCGGCGGGGAACCAGGCTTCGAGACTCGTGGCGGTCAAGCCGGAGGAATTCAGGGCCGCGCCGGGAAGCCGATAGCGAATGCCGTTAGTCTCAAAGAACTGCGTGGCATTGGCCAAGCTGAAACTGCCGTTGAGATTCGTGGCGTAGCCATTCGCGCCGAGATTCACGTTAAACGCCGCGCCGCCGCCGAACAAGAAGCCGGGCGCGACCGCGAGGTACGCGCCGCCCGGGCTTATTTGCAGTTGCGCTTGCAAATGCGTCGGCGCCGTCACCGTGCCTGGGGTCGGGGTGTTGGCGATGTTGGTGAGGATGGCGTCAATAGGGCCGAAGAAGACCTGGCCATTGAAGTGCAACAGGTTCAGCGCCGCCAGGGATAGGGTGTCGGCGGCAAGCATCGGTCCGCTGTTGACGCTGTAAGTCTGGGTGACGCCAAGTTGGAACGAGTCGTTCACTGAATCGAGTTGGGTGCCTGCCTGCGGTTCGACGCTGAGCGCGGGGGATTGCACGATGCCGCCCGCGCCGGCCTGGGGCGCGGCGGCATTGAACGGGGGCAGCGAAAGGGAAACTTGGGTGGTGTCGTTCACCAGCGGCACCGCGCCGGCCAGCGTGGCCTGCAAGGTGGACTGCAGATTCACCTGGACGTCGGTGTTGCCGCCCGGCGCTCCAAAATCATCCAGCCGCCGCACCCAGAACGGCGCGCTCACCGCGAAACCACGTTGCGCCGGGATACTCTGGATCGCGAATCGGCGGGTCCACTGCACCGCGCCCAGGGTGGTTTGGATGGCCGACGTGCCATCGCCGAGAAAGGCCGTCGAGCCAATCCACGCCGCGCCGTTATTCAGGGTGCCGATGTGGTTCAGACCGGTGAAGTCTGCGGCAGTCGAGCCCGAGGCTTCGTCGAAGCGCCAGTAGGCGACGAGATTCGCTTCATTGCCCGCGAGTCGCAGGTTCCGCATCGCCTGAATTTCCGCAAGCGCAAGTTCGCGATTCCAGACAGTGGTCTCGTCAATCTGCCCCGCGAACGAGCCGAAACCCGGGTATTGGCCGATCGTCACAGCAGCCGTCGTGCTCGGCGGGCCGGGCGTCCCCGTCCAGGCGAGGCTGTTGCGCTGTGCGCCGTCAACGAAGATCTTCCCTCCGGTGCTGCCGATGGTGTAAGCCACGTGATGCCATTGTCCATCCGCGATGACGCCGCCATCCAGCCCCGGATCGGTGGCGTAGACGCGGCTGACTCCGTCTCCCCGGAAATAAAACCCATAAACGCGGCCGTTGTACAAATGCAGCGAGAAGCCATTGGCGGAGCCGGAAAGGTATTTGTTGACGATCGCGTCGTAATTGAGCGCCGTGCGCGAGGTCTTGACCCAGGCCGTGACCGTCAGCGGATAGGCGTTCAAGTCCGCCGCGTGCGCCACCGAGACGGATTGGTTTACGCCGTTGAGGGAGATGGCGGTTCCGGCCACGGAATTAAAGACCAAAGGCGCGCTCGACGCGATCCAGACGGGACCGTTGGAGAGAGTGCCGACTGAACCGTGGCCCGTCGCATCAGCAGTGGTGAGCCCGCTGCCCTCATCGAAATGCCATAAACCCACCAGGCCATCCTCGTTGCCTTTGAGCTGACGGTGCTTGAGGTAGTTGAGTTCATTCGCGCCGAGCGCGCGGTTCCAATAGGTGATTTCATCCAGGTCACCCGAGAAACTCGGGAAGATGGGAAGGGAATACCGGCCAATAAACAACGGTTGGGTGCTGGTGGTCCCCCCGGCGGCTCCAGCCCATGGACTGGAGCCGATTTGCACGCCGTCCAGGAAGAGTCTTCCGCCTCCGGCATCCACCGTCATGGCCGCGTGATGCCAAAAGCCGTCGGCTACGACCGCCACGGAAGTGGCGTCAACTGAGTAATTGGAGAACGTTCGATAATGGAACCCGCGCAGCCGGCCATTTTGAACGACCAGCGTCCAGCCGTTGCCGCTGGCATCCAGGTACTTGCCCACGATCCCTTGCACGATATTGGAGGCATTGGCCGTCCGAAACCAAGCGGAGATCGTGAAGGGATAGCTGTTGAAATTGGCGTTGTGCGCCACCTGCACGAGGGCGTTGCTGCTGCCGAAGCGAAGCGCCGATCCGGCCCCGGACTGGGCGAACAGGTCGGTGCCGCTTAAGCAAGCGGCAATCAGAACCAGACTTGGATAAGTGATTGGAGAGGAACTGGTGAAACATCGTTTGCGCATGGAAGTTCCAAGCACCCAATCACGGCAGGACCGCCACGCCAATTGCATATGTTTAACCATTCCGCGTCCGCAAGCTACTCCTCCTTTGATAAGACGCAAACATCTTTCGCAACATGTCTACTAAAGGCACCGTAAGGGCGGGTGCCCTCGGAGGGTATTATGCGGGGGGCAAGGGGTGTGGCCGCGGCGACGCACACTCGACTGCCGAAAAGTCGAGTGTCTCCCTTTTTCTGGCGAGCTGGGACAGGCGGAAACCGCTTGCCACTTGGGCTTCAGTTTCATGGAATCGGTGCAGGCAATTAACCACTGGCTAACTAATTCTTACCCTGGATGCCCGTGTGAGCGGCAGCGGCGACATCAGGTATTTTGGCTCTCCGCAGGTCAATTCTCACTTCTCCGGCTCGGGCGGGGTCCATTCCTTGGGCAGCAAGTGATCCAACCGGCAGTGCTTATTTATGGCCATGGGCCGCAGGGTAGGGCGCGTCACTCCGTGCGCGCCGTTCGCCAGCAGGCACCCCACGACCGGTGCGCACGGAGTGACGCGCCCTACCAGACTGACATAATGAGCTTTGCTGTGATCCAACCGGACCTCCTCGACGAGGTGCGCTCAAGGGTCTAGTGTCCGCCCCGTGTTCGCGGCGCTGTTATGCACGGTCTTATTCTCGATCTCCATCACGTGCGGCCATCGGTCGGCCAAACTCATAGGTGGGACTGAGGCTAATTTCTGGCGAGTGACGGTGGCCGGGCTGCTGCTAGGCGTCTGGGCCTATGCGTTTGGTGTCGGGCTTAACAGCGCTGCCTTCCCCCTTTTCTTTCTCAGCGGCGCTATCGGCATCGGCATCGGCGACGTGGCGTTTTTCCAAACCTTGCCGCGCTTGGGCTCGCGGCTCACCTCGCTGCTCACCGGCTGCATGAGCGCTCCATTGGCCGCGCTCATCGAATGGATTTGGCTGGGGACTACGCTGAGCGTGGCGCAAATGCTCTGGGGTCTTCTCACCGTCTTCGGCGTCGGGGTGGCGTTGATGCCGAGTGAACACTTGCATCGGACCCGGCGCGACGTTGTCGTCGGAACCGTTTGGTCGTTGCTCGCTTCTGTCTGTGGAGCGGCCGGGGGTGTCCTGAGCCGCAAAGCCTATGAGGTCGTGCATTCGACCGGCGAGCACCTTGACGGGGGGAACGCGGGCTTTCAACGGGTGCTCGGTGGGTTGCTGCTCGCCGGGATTTGCCTGCTGGTGGTGAAGCGGCGCGCGTTCAGACTCCAGGCCCGCGCCCCGCACAACCTGGTGGTAGCGGCCTCGATGAAGAAATGGCGCGGCGTGTGGCCTTGGGTACTGGCCAACGGTTTCGCCGGTCAGACCCTCGGGGTGAGTTGCATGCAGTGGGCTTTGGAGAGCACGCCGGCGGGCATCGTCTTCGCCATCCTGGCCATCACGCCGATTGTGATCATCCCCTTCGCCTGGGTGCTCGAAGGTGAACGCCCCAGCAGGCGTTCGCTGCTCGGCGCCGCGATCGCTGTGGCAGGTGTCATCGCCTTGGCTTTGGCGCGCTGACGGGCAGTGCTTCCCCGGCCTGATTAACGAAATGCCCCAGGGGAAGATGCTCAAGGCGGTCTAAACTACTGGTCGAGTAAAGCAGAGGCGCGCCCTGTTTACGCTATCAGCCCGAACCGCGGAGTTGCCAAGAACGACCCATGCTATGGGCGAACCCCTCTACTAGCAGCATTGCTGCCGGACGGCTTTGGCCTGGCTGTTTCGTGGTCGCTGGGGATAACCGGTCCCAATCACTTACAGCCGTGGTTAACCGGAGTCGAATCGTTGGCCGCGTGCAGCCCCAACAGTACGCAGCTCAAGTGGCCGCAATCATAAAGAGTCCCTGACCCTCGAGTTGCAGTCTGGTTGGGCTGGTTTCCTGCCTAATGAGGCTGGGTTTGCATCTCCTCGTATTGCTTAACGGCCTGGACGGCGTGTTAGTTACAGAGAGCCGCATTTTTTTGTAAGATTGCGTCCTTCCCACCGGTTTAACCCTCTGTGAGCACACAAATCATATGAGACTTAACAGCGTTTACTATTCCCTCGTTGCCGCAATCAGTCTGACGTGCTGGTTCGGCACGCAGGAGGCGATGGCCTTTGTGACCGTCACCGTGCAGCCGGCACACCAGGATGTGTTTGCGGGCAGCAATGCGGTCGTCAGCGCCTACGCAACCGCCACCGCCGGAGAAACGATTACCGGCTATGAGTGGCGGATGTCCACCAATGGCCTGAATCCTTTCACCAGGATTCCTGGCGCCACCACCGCCACCTGCATCCTGACCAATGTGCAGTCCAGAGACGCGGGCCAATACTTCGTCAAAGTGAGCTTTGATTCCGGGGCGAGCAATGGAGGGATCGCGATCAGCGGGGCGGTTACCCTTGCCGTCGTGGACCCGGCGCGCATCATGGCGCAGCCGCAGCTCCTGAATCGGCTCGTGGGCGCCAGCGCCTTGTTCAGCGTGGGTGCTGAGGGTTTGTCGGCGCCCGGCTACCAGTGGCGCTTGAACGGGGCGAACCTGGTGGATAGCGACCGTGTTACGGGTGCCAACGCGGCCCGCTTAACACTGAACTCGCTGGTAGTGGCGGATTCGGGGACCTATGACGTGGTGGTCGCGAGTGGCTATTCGGCGGTGACGAGTGCGGGGGCGACGCTGGGCGTTTATTCCCCGGTGGGCAGCAGAGTGCCGCCACAGAACACCACAGTCATCGTCGGCAGTAATGCCGTGTTCAGCGTCGTCCCGAGCGGCAGCGGGCCGGTTAGTTTCCGGTGGCAAAGGGACGGAACGAACCTCGTGGACGGTGGGCGGATTATCGGCTCGACCAGCAACGTGTTGACCATCTTGGCCACCACGACCAATGACGCTGGCCGTTACACCGTGTCCGTCAGCAACCCGGCGAGCACCACCACCAGCGCCGCGGCAACGCTCACCGTGCTGGAGGCGGCCAGAATCACCAGCGGGATGAGCGCGGCCGGGCAGCAGGGGGCGTATTTCAACTTCACGATCACTGCTACAGGAAAGGCTCCCATCATGTTTAACGCCAACGGCTTGCCGGGTGGGTTGAGCCTTAACCCAGCCACGGGGGTCATTTCCGGGTGGCCCCTTGTCAGCGGCACCTTCCCGATCACTCTTGGTGCAGCCAACCTGGAGGGTTCGGACAGCCGGGTGCTGACGCTGACCATTTCTTCCTTGGCGCCGGTGATCACCAGCGCCACAACGACGAATTGGACGGAGGAGAATCCGACTAACTTTACCTACACGATCAAGGCGAGCAATAACCCCACGCAGTTCGGGGCGTCAAATCTGCCGTTAGGACTGAGTCTGGATGCCACCACGGGAGTCATTAGCGGCACCCCGTTATATGGCGGCATATTTACCATCCCGATTTGGGCGATCAACGCGTGGGGCACCGGCTCGGCCAACCTGGTGCTGACCAATGGCTACGCCCCCATCACCAGTCTGGCCATAGCTAATGTCACCACGAATTGGTCCAAGCCTTACCTGCTGGACTTCTCCTTTTCCCTGCGGAACGGGACGAAACCGGTAGTGCGGCCACCCGGCGAGTTCAAGGTGGTCTGCATGGAGGACGGGGTGCCGACCTCGACGGACGAGGCGCCGCCTATTCTGGCCAGCGTGATGGGCTCGGGCACCAAACAGCGCAAGACCATTCTGGCGCTGGATTACACTTACAGCATGTTTGCGGTGCCGGGGGCCTTTGATGCGATGCAGGCGGCCGCCCAGCTCCTCATCAATGAGGAACCGCCGCACGCGCTGTTCGGCATCATTGAATTCAATGCCGATTACATGGATCCCCAATTCGTCACCAATGGCTTGACCAGCGCCGGCAACTACTTTATGAGCGACAAAACGGCCTTGAGTCAGTCCATTGCCGGCATCCAGGACAACTACGTGCAGGGCAATTACGCGGGCAGCCGGTGCTGGGACGCCCTGCACGCGGCGCTGAACCAATTCGGAGCCAACAACCCCGATGAGCAGCGCTACGTGGTGGCGATGACCGATGGCAACGACGATGCGAGCCTGCTGCACACGAATGCGGTCAACACCCTGATCGGGCTCGCGCGGACCAACCATGTAGCCCTCTACTGCGTAGCCTTCGGCAACAAGGTCAACACCAACACACTGAAACAGCTCACGTCGCAGACAGGCGGCCAGTATTATCTGGCGGCGACAACGACTGACCTGGCGCTGCAGTTCGAGCGGATCGAGAAGGACATAAGCTGCCAGTACGTGCTGCGTTGGGCGACCTTTCAGCGGGCAGCGGTGCCGGCGTACCCGGCCCCGGGATTCCAGCCGTCTTTCCGACTCACCTGCGAAGGGCTGACCGCCAGTTGGAATACCAGCCTTGGTTCGGTACTCTACACGAACATCGTCCTCACCAACGACATGTCGATCACCAACACATATCTAACCAACGCCGTAAAGTATCCCTTCAATCCGCCGGACTGGGCGGGAGATGTGCGCGCCGGCTCCCTCCGTTTGCTGGCGGATGCGGACGTGGGACCGCAGCGCATCCTGTTGCGGGCGAGTTATGTGCCGAGGTTTGTGCGGGAAATACGCATCAATTACCGTCCCAATTACCCCTGCACGGCGAGCCTGGAGGTGACCGGAACCAACGATGTGCTTTACGGGTGGAGCTTGTCGGAAACCACGGACACGAATGGCCTGCGGACGCTGACCTTGACCAGCCCGGATCCGACGGACCTCCGGACCAGCATCGAGTATGCTGCTTTCGGCAACCTGGTGAGCTTCAACTTCGCCCGCCCGGAGTCAATGACGGCGGCGCAGGCCTTTAGTGTATTCAGCGTGGATAACAGCATTTATACGGATATGCTGCCCAGTGGCCAGAGCTTCGTGATGGAGAACACCACCAACTTCGTCACCCTCTACCCGCCAGCCCCTCCCCACGGAACGCCCATTCCCTGGCTGATGGCCTACGGCTTCACGACTAACTTTGCCGCCGCGGAGTTGATCACCACCAATGGGCTGCCGGTCTGGCAAGCCTACGTGGCCGGACTGAACCCGACGAACGTGAACTCGCGCCTTAACGTCTCCATGGCCTTTCCGCGGGGGCAGGCGCCGCAGATCATTTTCAACACGGTCCGCACCCGCACCTACCGGGTGGAATCGGCGGCCACCCTCGGCGATTGGACAGTGCTGCTCGATAACATCCCGGGGACCGGAGGCAACATCCTCTTCACGGACAACCGGATGCTCAGCGGGGCCAACGCGGTATTCTATCGCGTGGCGGTGCATTAACCCTCATTAGCGCCCTACTCGTGAAGCCAGCGCGTCGTTCCAAGTCACGCCCGGTCGAAATCTCATCTCCGGCCCAGATCGCGCACCCTGGAGTGGGGTATCCGGGCTCCGCTTTCCGGGCCGACCTTCTCTTTTGCCTTCAGGGCTATTTGTGACATGAGAAACCCGGGAAGGGCTTTAGCGGCTTGCCCTTGGGTCCCAGGGACGCTTGGAGATGGCATGGGGCTCGAAATTGGGGCCTTTTACTTCCGGTTAGCCGGAGCCTCGCCGATGAAGTGGCTGCAGCGGCCTGCTCCGGCGGGTGGCGACAGAGCGGCGAGGTGTTAAGCTTCTTGGCGTTGCGATTGCGAGGCTAGGCAGTGGTCGCTCCACTCCTCGAATCGTTCCTCGAGACCAAGCTGCCTCAAGTAGGCCAGGTCGATTGTCGGCCCGACCAGCCCGGTGGGGTCTGGGGCGGCCTCATAGGCCAGTACATTTGCGGCATGCACGGCCGTCAACGGGCTGAAGGCCTGCGCCGGGACGCTCAGCGGGTGGTGGTGCAAGGCAATGGCTTCTACGATCGGCGATGGCAAGCCCCAAATACCCAGCAGGCAGGCGCCTAATTCGGCATGAGTAGCGCCCAGCACCGGGGCTTCGGTTTCCCACAGGCTGCACGAGTGTTCGCCCGCCAGATTGCACTACTAGAGAGCAGCGGCTCGGAGGTTTCGG
>Ga0073936_10008821_pt1 | contig 12673 bp, 14 predicted proteins | sample AliMusrvi5mmetaG_FD_87041 | JGI IMG/M metagenome (GOLD analysis project Ga0073936, IMG submission 87041) | Freshwater lake bacterial and archeal communities from Alinen Mustajarvi, Finland, to study Microbial Dark Matter (Phase II) - Alinen... | ecosystem: Environmental > Aquatic > Freshwater >... | reverse complement strand
GGCAGGAGCATGGGTTGGCAACGGTCGGTTCCCTCAATATACTGCGCCATGCCCGGAAGTTTGGCTTTCCTAATGAAAATCGCAAGGATGGAGTTTCCCGACAGCCACTTCAGCCGGCGTGTCTGCACGCCCCGCGACGGTCGCAGACCGCCACTACAGGGCGGCGGCCTGCCAGCAGGCGAGGAAGCCCGGTGCGAAATCACCGGGGCGGGCGCTCACCCAGGCGGCGATTTCGGCCACGGGCAACCAAAGCACGGCTTCCACCTCGGCACACGGGAAATGCAGCGGTCCGTCGTGGCGGGCCTGATAGATGCGGACGTGTTCCCAACCGGTGGCCGCAGCGGCACCGAGGCGGGCGATTTCGATGGGGACGAAACCGCGGATGCCCATTTCCTCGTCGAGTTCGCGCAGGGCGGCGCTGGGATAGTCTTCGCCGGCATCAAGGTGGCCGGCCACGCTGGAGTCCCACAGGCCCGGATGCACATCCTTGAGGCGCGAGCGTTGCTGGAGCAGCAGGTCGCCGCGTTTGTTGAAAACCAGAACATGCGCCGAGCGATGGAGAAGCTGGTTGGCATGCACCTCGCCGCGGGTGGCGGTGCCGATGACTTGATTTTGCGCATCGACCACATCGAAGATTTCGCCGGGCCGTTGCGGGCAGTCCTTGAGCGGATGCGGGTCATAGGCACGGGTGAGTTCGATCCATTGCGCCAGCGTGAGTTCCTCGCCGCGCGCCGTGGTGGCGATGCCGAGGCTGGCGGCAAGGGTTTCCCAGGCGGGTTCCGGCGGCACTTGTTTCTTGAGTTGCTTGCGGCGCTGCGCAAACCCGCGGCGAATCAATTCATCAAACAGGCGGGCGTCGAAGGCGGGCAGGTCGTCGCTTCGCGGTCGCAACACCGCCACCCGCGAGTCGATCGTCGGGCGCGGGAAAAACGCCTCCGGAGGCACGCTGCGAAGGGGTTCGACATGCCAATTGGCCTGGGTTCGCAGCGACAGCACGCCATAATCCTTGGTGCCGGGAGCAGCCGCGAGGCGGTCGATCACTTCCTTTTGCAGCATGATGACGGCCCGCTCGAAGGGGTGGGGGCGGCTGAGCAGGTTTTTCAGGATTGCCCCGCCGGAGGAGTAGGGGAGGTTGCCGAGAAACCTCAGCGGGCGGTGCTTGAAAAGCGTCCTGCCATCGAACTTCGCGCCATCCGCATGATGCACCTCCACGCCGGCAACATCGCGGAATCGCTCGCGCAGGGCATCGGCCAGCCGCGCGTCGAATTCAATGAGTATCAAGCGCCGCACCTTGCCCGCCAGGTGCTCGCTGAGCGCGCCGGTGCCGGGACCGACCTCGACCACCGCGTCATCCGCGGTGGCTTCGAGTTGGGCGACGATCCAGCGTGCCATGTTCGGGTCGATCAGGAAATTCTGGCCGAGCTGTTTGCTGGGAAGCACACCCGCTTGAGCGAGCACATCGCGAATGTTCCGTCCGGTCATCGGCGGCGGTGATGAGGCATCGGGCGGCACGGTGCAATCCTAACCTGCGGCAAAGTGCGGGAACGACCGGTTGGCATTCGGCTTTTCAGAACAACGCGGCGAGCTTCGCCATGTTGGTGTCCTTGCCTAACAGAAAGAACACCCGCTCGTCATCACCCCACCGCGCCACAGTCCAATTGCCGCATTGGGAGTAGGCGGGGGACTGGCGCTGCGGCAACTCGCCGCGAACGTCCTCGCGGCGGAAGATGATCAGATGGATGACCCCGCCGTCTTGCGCGGCGAAGCAAATCAGCGAGCCGGATTTCCCGTTGATGACCAATTCGCGGCAGCCGATACCCTTGACATTGACCAAGCCGCGCGGCAGGCAGCAGGGGCAGGGGAGCCTGTGTTCCTTCAGATGGGTGATCAGGACCCCGTGGTCCTCGCGCTTTTCATCCAAGGTGAAGCGAGGCGATTCAAATTCGCGGATGAATCCCGTCTCCACGACATCCATCGGCAGTGGCGCGTCTTTCGCGAGTGGCTGCGTCTCATGGCCGCGGGTGATGGCAAATGCCAGGGCGATGCCAGCCACGGCCGCCAGCGGAATGGCCGCGTGCCGCCAGAAAAACACCTGGGGACGGCTGGCGCGCGGGGTGCTTTTCATCGCGGCGAGTATCTCGCTTCGCAATGATGGCAGGGGCTGGATGGCGGCAAGCGCTCCGATCATCGCGGCATCCAGCCGATCGGTGGCTTGCGGGATGTCGCCACGTTCGATGGCCAGGCCGGTGAGAATATTCTTGCACAAGGCCACCGGTAATTTCACTTCGGCCAACGCTGCCGCGAACGCCGCGTCAAACGTGCGCTCATTGGCCAGCCACCGGCCAAGCTCGACATCCTCGTGCGCCAGTTTGAGGGCTTCGGCGAAACCCGGATCCGAGCCATCCGAGCCGTCGGGCCGATAGCTGCGCAGGATGAAGCGGGCTTGTTCCTTATCCATGGTGGTGCCGCAGTGCCTCCGGTTCGAGATGCAAAATGTTTTTCGGCACGCTTGATGGTGCCGCCGTCATCTGACGTCGCAGCAGTTCCTTGCCGCGAGAAAGCCGCGACATGACCGTGCCAATCGGGATGTCGAGAATTTCCGCGATTTCCTTGTAGCTGTGCTGTTGCAGATAGAACAAGCTCACCGGCGCGCGATAGGTCTCATCGAGCAGCCCTAACAACTCAAGCGCGCGCTGGGCGTCCATCTGGCGGTCCGCATCATCTTGCGGGGCTGACACCGCGACGGCGGTTTTCTCATCGAGTTCTTGTTCGGGAAACCGTTCCGCCCGGCGGCGTTGGCCCAGAAATTCGCGGTGCAAGGTGGTGAACAGCCAGGTTTTCGCCTTGCTGCGGTCCCGCAACTGGTCGCCCTTGGCCGCCCAAATGCAAAACGTCTCCTGCACCAAATCCGCCGCCTGGTCCGTGTCGCGCGTCAAGGACAACCCGAACCGGAACAGCGCTTGATAGTGCGCGTCGACTAATTCTGCAAATTCACTCATCAGCGTCGGTGGGAGGCTTTAACGTCGCGCCATATTCCCGAAAAGGCAATGGCTACGGCATTTTCACGGGCATGTGCCATTGACACCCCTCGTGATGCACGCCAGGATTGCCCGATGCAACGCTTTGCCAACAAGACGGCTGTGGTCACCGGGGGTGGTCGCGGAATTGGACAGGAGATCGCCCGTGCGTTTGCCGCGGAAGGGGCCAGGGTGGCGGTGGTGAGCCGCAGTGCGGCGAGCTGCGGCAAGGCGGCGGCGGAAATCAATGCCGAATATCCCGGTGCGGCGACGGCCTATCCGGTGGATGTGGCGGATCATGCCGCCGTGCAGGCCTTGGCCGAACGCATCGGCGAGGAACTCGGCACGGTCAACATTCTCGTCAACAACGCCGGCGTCACCCGCGATGGCCTGCTCATGCGGATGAAAGAGGAGGACTGGGACACCGTGTTGGATACCAACCTCAAGGGTGCCTTCAATACCGTGAAAGCCTTCATGCGCGTCCTGATGAAAGCCCGCGATCCGCGCATCATCAACATCGCTTCTGTCATCGGGCTGATCGGAAATGCCGGCCAAGCCAACTACTCCGCCAGCAAGGCCGGCCTGATTGGTTTCACCAAGGCGGTGGCCCGCGAACTCGCCAGCCGGGGCGTCACCTGCAACGCCGTGGCTCCCGGCTTCATCACCACCGACATGACGGCGGATCTGCCGCAAGCGCTGCGTGATAGCGTGCTGCAAAAAATCCCGCTCGGCTGTTTCGGGGAGACTGCCGACGTCGCGCCGGTCGTCGCCTTTCTCGCCAGTCCCGCCGCCCGCTACATCACCGGCCAGGTCATCGCCGTGGATGGCGGCATGACAATGTGAGAGGCCGGGAGCTGAAACCTGAAACCTGAAATCCGAAGTCACGCTCATGGAACTGATTCTCCTGCGCCACGGCAAAGCCGAAGCGAGCCACCCGCAAGGGGACGGGGCACGCGCCTTGGTTGACAAAGGCCGCGAGCAGGCGTGCCGGGCGGGCCGCTTGTTGCTAGGAGCCGGTCTCGCGCCCGACATCGTCCTCACCAGCCCACTCGTGCGAGCCCAGCAAACCGCCAACGAATTCTGCCGGGCCGCCAAGATTCCCGGCCCGGTGGTTCAAGCGTGGCTGGCCTGCGGGTGTCATCCCGAAACCGTCCTCGCCGAGCTTGCCGCATTCCATGATTTCAATCGCGTGGCCATCGTCGGCCATGAGCCGGATTTCTCCCGCTTCATCCAATGGTGCCTCGGCGCCTCCGGTACTGCCATCGATATGAAAAAGGGTGCCTTGGCCTGCCTGCGCATCGTCCCGCCGGGCCGCTACGGCACGCTTCTCTATCTCATCCCGCCAAAACTCGGCGGCAAAGAGATGGACGAGAGATAGGAGATAGAGGATAGTGGATGGGGGGTGGGCCGCTTGCGTCATTATTCTTCTATCCGGAATCCGCGATCCCCGATCTTCCATCTATCTTCACCCTTAGCCGCCCCAGAATCAGCGGGTGCAGCAGGTTGGCTATCAAAATGGTCGCTGTGCCCACATAGAACCCGGGGTGCAGCTCACGCTGTTCCCCGAACACCAAGCTCGCACCGAGAATCCCGTAAATCGGCTCGCAGTTCATGGCCAGATTGCCGGTGTAGGCGCTCAGGTGGCGCAGCAGCTTGATGTGATAGGCGTGCGCAAACACCGTGCACACCCAGCCTAACAGTAACAGCCAGGCGCTGTCCAGGCCATGCCAATCCAACAGCGCGGCATACGCCCCCGCCCCGTCGAACCACCGCAGACAAACCAAACAAATCGCGCAGGCTCCCGCCATTTCCCAGGCCACCATCACCAGCGGATCCTGCCGCCGCTGCCGGACCATGTGCCGGTTCAACACCGGAAACACCGCGGCCAGCAACGCGCCTATCAGCGCCACCCCCAGCCCTAACAGGCGCCCCCGCTCAAAGCCGGCGACCAGCAGGATGCCGAGCACGACGAGCAAGCCAAGTCCGACCTCGAGCGGGCGCACCCGCCGCCGTTCCAGCAGTGGTTCGGTGAACGCCGTGAAAAACGCGACGGTCGCCATGCCCGCCAGGCAGATTGAGATGTTGGCAAGCTTGATCGCCCCGAAAAAACACATCCAATGCACACCCACGATCACGCCGATGCCAAGCAGTGCCGCGGTTTGCCGCCACGGCAGCCAAAGCTTGCGCCGCAGCACCACGGTCGCCACAAATCCCGCGCCAAGGGAGGCCAGTAACGCCCGCCATGTCACCAGGCCGGTTGCCGAGAGGCTGATCAGACGCCCGAGGATGGCGGTGGTTGCCAGCAAGGCCACCAGCAGGTGCAGCTTCAGATAGAGGTGGCGTGGCGCCGGGGAGTTCACAGTTCCCCTTCGATGAGATCCTCCAGGGTCTGGCGCTTTCTAACAAGCGTGGCGACGGCGCCCTCGACCAGCACCTCGGCCGGCAGCGGCCGCGAGTTGTAATTCGAGGCCATCGCAAACCCATACGCCCCTGCGGACATCAGCGCCACGCACTCGCCCGGTTGGAAATCCGGCAGCGCCCGGTCTTGGCAGAAAAAGTCGCCGCTTTCGCAGATCGGGCCCACCACGTCAGCCACCACGCGCTCCGCCGTGGCGGGCTGGGTGAGCGGCACGATTTCGTGATGCCCCTCATAGAGTGCCGGCCGGATCAGATCGTTCATCCCGGCATCGACGATCTTGAAGGTCTTGGCCACCCCCTTTTTCTCATACAGACAGCGGGTCAGCAGCACCCCGGCGTTGCCCACCAGCAAGCGCCCCGGCTCTAACAATATCTTCAGGCCGAGGTCCCCGAGGCGAGGCGCCAGTTCGCGGCCGTAGCGTTCAATCGTGAGCGGCAGTTCGCCGGCATTGCGGGTTTGCCACCACTCTGCGCTGCCGGACTCCAGCGAATTTTGATAGACAATGCCGATGCCGCCGCCGATCGACCAAAACTCGATGGCATGGCGCTGCTTGAGCAGGCACGCCAGCGGCGCGACCTTTTCCACCGCCTCAATGAACGGGGCCACCGAGGTGAGCTGCGAGCCGATATGCATTTGCAGGCCCCGCAGATGGATGTTAGGGAGTTCGGCGGCCGCCCGCGCGTAGAGGTCCGGGATCGCCTCGAAGTCCACACCGAACTTGTTCCCGGATTTGCCGGTGGAAATGTATTTGTGCGTCTTGGCATCGACGTTCGGGTTGACGCGCACTGCGACCGGGGCAAGCACGCCCATTGCGCCGGCCACTTGGTTGAGATAGCGCAACTCCTCTTCGCTCTCCACGTTGAACGAGTAGATTCCCTGTTGCAGCGCGTAGGTGATTTCGGCAAGGGTCTTGCCCACTCCGGCGAAGGTGCAATGCGCCGGAGTGCCGCCCGCCTTGAGCACCCGGAACAACTCGCCGCCGGACACAATGTCGAAGCCCGCCCCATGGGCCGCAAGCAAGCGCAGCACGGACAGGTTCGAGTTGGCCTTTACCGCATAGGCGATTTCATGATTCAGCCCGCCGAGTGCCTGGTCGAGGCGTTGGAAATGATCGATGATGGTCCCGCCTGAGTAAACGTAGAGTGGCGTGCCGTAGGTGGCGGCCAGCCCGTTGAGATCCACCTCTTCACAGTGAAGGGAACCGTTCTTGTATGAAAATCCATGCATTGCGCAACGGGAATATCTGTCAATCCCGCCGCGGTAAAGCCAAGAAATGGCGGCTGTTGTCCGCCACTGCCGGACTCACTCGCGGGGCGACGGTTTCGGCTTGGGCTGGCTGGGTGGATTGACGATGACCGTGCCGGCGCCTGATGAGGACTTGGGCAGCGCGGGGGCGGTTGCGCGATATTCGGTGTCTTTGGGGAGCACCAGCAAATCGCCGGTTCGCAGGCTGTCATCAGGCGCCAACTTGACGACCCGCTGGGTGTCGGCGGATTCGACCTTTGCGGGTGGCTTGGAGGTTTGCTCAACGATGGCGGCTTTTTTAGGTGCCGCGCAACCGAACAATGCTCCGGCGCAGGCAAGGGCGGCAAGGGATGAGGAGTGAATCAGCATGGGGGCGGCGGCGGCTCGATGGTGGGTCTGGCAACCATGAGCGGACACCGCGAAACAAAGCGTTTCGCAGCGTCGCGCGCAAGGGCGAATCTCAGTCGACTGGTGCCGGGTCACCGCTATTTCAAGCCGCATTGAGGCTTACCCCAATGTCCTTGCTTGTTCTGTCGAAGCCGGCGTAGGTTCTGGCCATGCCTGGAACGTCCGCCCTCATTCTGGAAACCTCAACCCCGCATGCGTCACTCGCTCTTGCGGGGCCGGGTGACAGCTTGATTGAGCGGGAGTTTGCCAGCGATCGCAGCCATCATGCCTGCCTGTTCGGTCCGTTGGCCGAGTTGCTGGACCTTCTTGCTGCCGAGGGCATCGATCGGGTATTGGTCGGTAGCGGGCCGGGCAGCTACAGCGGCACTCGAGTGGGAATTGCCGCCGCCCAAGGCGTGGCGCTGGCTCGCAACTGTCCGGTGGTGGCGCTGCCTTCGATTCTCGCACTGCCGTCGGCGAGCGGGGGAGGCGCATGCCTTGCCATTGGCGATGCGCGGCGCGGCGGCTTTTGGCTCGCGCGTGTCACCGCTTATCGGGTGGCTGAGCCACCGGGTCTCACCGAGGCCGCCGGCCTCATTGCCGCCGTTGCTTCCGCCTTGCGGCAGGGCATGCCGGTGCTTTCATTTGAAGATCCGGTGCGTTTCCCATTGCCTGGCGAGTTGGCTGGCCAGGTGAGTCAAGAGTTTCCTTCTGCCGGCCACCTCTGGCAGGCATGGCGCATGGCGGGTGACTCCGCGCGGGCGGCTTGGACTGCCGCTGTACCACAGCCGCTTTACCTCAAGCCGCCGCACATTACCCCGGCGAAGCGCCCGTGGCTGCTGCCTGCCTGAGCCCTCGCGTTGCAGAAGGCCCCTCGCGTAGCCGTGTGTCCGGCTCAAATATTACGGCGTAATATAATGCCAGGCATTAAGTTGTTGACGTTCGGCTCGGTCGTGAGAATTGCCCCGCATGAGGTGTTTGCACGAAATTGGGATTGGCGGAGGGGTGGCAGGCGGGTCATGCTCCGCGGCCTCACGTGCAAGTCCGCATCATCGTCGCCGGGAAACCTGCTCTCGCCTACGCCAAGGCCGGAGTGGAGGAGTATTTGAAGCGGCTCTGCCGGATGGGCGCGTATGAGCTGGTGGTCGTCAAGGCCGGCTCCGCCATGGAGGTTTCCGAGCGCCTGCTGGGGCGGTCCCAAGGGTGTTTTCGGGTCGCCCTGGACGAACGTGGCGAGAGTTTGGGCACACGCCACTTCGCGCAGCGAATCCAAGCCATCGAGCGCCGGGCCGAGGTCAAGACATTGGCCTTCCTGATCGGCGCGGCGGAGGGTCACAGCGACACGCTACGCGCTGCCTGCGATTGGAGTCTCACGCTCTCGGCGTTCACGCTGCAACACGAACTGGCCCTGGTCGTGTTGCTTGAACAGCTCTATCGGGTGGCCTCGTTGCGGGCGGGATCACCCTATCACCGCGATTGAGCGGGAAACGATCACCGCCGGTATTGGTTCTGCTGGAGCATGCCAAACTGGCCCTGGCCACCGCCGGCCGGGCCTTGTGAATTCCACGGGATCTTGCTGTTTTCGGAAACCGGCGGCACCGGTTTGCGCTCGGGTTCCTTGGTATTGCAGGCGGGCAGGCAAACGCCCGCCAGGGCGAGGGGAATCAGCAGCAATCGGGTTCCACGCATGAGCGGATCATAAAACAAGCTCCGCGGGATGCAAGCCCGCGGAGCCCATTTGTGAAAAAAATACCTGTACGGCTCTAGAAACTTTTCGGTTTTGCCAGAATCACCCGGTCGCCAGGCTGAAGGCGCACACCTGCAGCCAGGCTTTCCAAATCAATATCCGCGATGGTCTGGGTGCGTTCGATCGCGGTGGGGTTGACACGGCCGATGAGGCGGCCATCCCGCTTGACCAGCAAGGCGGTCTGCGGAGTGAAGCCGGTATTGGTTCCGGCGCCAATGACCACGAAGCCCCAGTCCTGATTGACGCCGGTGATCACGGCCTCCATCGCGTTGGTTGCCATGCGGGCGTTGCTTTGCAGCTTTTTGCCGACGAGGCGGTTTTCCTCGGCCTTGTTATCGGCGAGCCGTTTCTGCGCGCCGGCCACCAGGGCTTCCTTTTCTTCAAGGGTTCGTTCGAGCGCTTTCTTCTCATCGGAGATCTTGTTGTAATACTCCGCGATGTTGTCCGCCGTGACGCCGTCGCCCAAATCGGTGAGGATGAGTTTGATTTCATCGAGAGTCTTGTTGAGGGCGATGTTTTCCGCCTCTTGCTCGGCAATGGTGGCATCGAGATCGGCGACCTGACGTTTGGCTTCGGCCTGCTTGGAGGTGAGGGCGATAATGTTTGTCTTGGTCTCTTCGCGGGTATTCTGCACGGTCTTGAGAACCTCTTGCTCGTCCTTGAGTTCCTTTTCAGTTCCTTCCGCCTGGGTGGTCTTGACCTTGTTTTCCGCAATCGCATCGAGGCGCTGTTGCTGCTGGTCCTTGAACTTCAGCGAGTGATTGTATGAGAAATAACCGGCGCCACTGATCGTGAGAATGGCGAGGATGTAAAAGATGGCTTTGATATTCATGAGGGGACCTTGCGAAGAATGTTAGGTTGGGTGAAAATCAGTTGGATTCGGTTCCGGCCGGTGGTGTCGCCGGTTTATCCGGCGGGCTTGGCTCCGGTGGTGCTGGTGTTTCCGCCGGTTTGGCATCCGGTTCCGCAGTCTTCCCGGGGCCGGCATCAGGAGCGGGTTCCGCCTCGGGAGCGGCGGGTTCTTTGGCAGGCTTGCCGGGCGGTGTCGCCGCCGGCTTGGCGGGAAGCGGAGGTTTCGCAGCGGTCTTACGGGTTGGAACGACTTGGTCGCCGACCATCAGGACAGTTCCCTCGGCAAGGGAATCGGGAATGATGCTGGCGGATGCCGTGTTGCTCTCAACGGCAGTGACCAGCAGCTTGCCAACCGTTTGTCCACCGCGGACGATATCCAGGGTGGAGCCGGTCACCACCCCGGAGAGATGTCCTGCGGCGAGGGTCACAAAGCCGTAGTTCGGGTAGATGGAGTTGATCCGGGTTTTGGTGAAGAAGGATTCGCGGCGGGCGAGCATTTCCCGTTGACTCTTCAAAACATCATTCCTGCCAACCGTCTGGGCGTTGTCCTCGGTGAGGGCGGCGAGCTTGGCCAAATTGTTGGCGATCGACTGTCTGAGGTCTTCCATCTCGGTGCGGATGGTTTTCACTTTTTGGGCCAAATCCTTGATTTCGCCAATGGATTTGGTTTGCTCGCGAATCTCGTCGAGCTTGGCCTTGGCGGCGGCGACCTGCTGGGTCTTGGTGTCGATGTCCTGCTTGAGGGCCTCGTTGGCCTTCTTCAGCTTGTCCTCGTCGGCTTTCAGCTTGGCGACCACCACCTCGGTGTCCGTGCGCGTGTCGTGTGTCGCCTTCAGGTTGTCTTGAGCGGTTTTCAGGCGCAGTTTGGTTGCGTCAAGCTTGCGCACCTCATCCTTGCGGTGGACGATTTCGTTGGCGTAGGCCTCCTTGTTCTTGTAGGCGACAAAGGAGGCAAGCGCTAGCACGATGGCGGTTAGAATTCCGAAAACATTGGCCATGGGATTGATTGGTTGGGCAGATTGGGGTTGGGTTCGTCGCGTGCGAGGGACCATAAGGACAGCCATCCCACCTCGGCAATCCCAAATTTTCACAACTTTTCAACTTTTTTCGGCTTGGCTTTACAAAGCACCCACCGGGCGACATCATGATGGCGTCATCCATGCAGTCCATTCTCCGCGTTCTCGCCTACCTCCGGCACTATCCAGGCCTTGCAATTGCTCAACTTTTCTGCGCCGTGGGGATGACCCTGGCGGTTTTCGTCTTCCCCAACGCAACCCGTTACGTCATCAACGACATCATTCCCAATCCGCAGCGGCACGGCGAATTTTTTCTGTGGATCTGGGTTGCCTTGCTCGGATTCCTGATCAAGGACGGGCTGAATTCCCTGCGGATCTTCATCAACAACACGTTTGAGCAAAAGGTCATTTTCGATATCCGCTCGGACCTGTACGAAAAAATCCAGCGCTTGCCGCTGCGCTGGTTCGATACCCGGCGCACCGGCGACATCATGACCCGCGTGGTTGAGGACGTCACCAACATGGAGCGGGTGCTCATTGACGGCATCGAGCAGGGCTTGGTGGCCGCGCTGCAGGTGCTCAGCGTGGGGGGGTTTCTTTTCTATCTAAACCCCGGGGTGGCGGCCTGGGCCACCCTGCCGGTGCCGTTTCTGGCGCTTTCCGCCTGGATTTATTCCACCCGGGGAGGTGACCGCTATCGCAACCAACGCGAGGCATCGTCCGATCTCAACGCCCTGTTGCACGACAACATTTCGGGCATCCGCCAGATCAAGGCGTATGCCGCGGAAGCCGACGAGCACGCCCGCTTCAACCGTTTTTCGGACCAACTGCGCGTCACCACGCTGCGCATCATGCGGTGGTGGGCGGTGTATTCTCCCGGGATGTCGTTGTTGCGAATGAGCGGCTATGTACTGGTCCTCGCGTTCGGCGGCCAGGCGGTGATGCATGGCGGGATGAAGGCCGGGGATTTCGTGGGATTCTTGCTGTTTCTGTCGTTGTTTTACGAACCGATCGACCGCCTCAATTCGCTCAACCAAATGCTGCTCTCTGGTCGCGCCGCCGCCGACCGCGTCTTCAATATCCTCGACGCCGCGGAAGAGCCCAACGCGCTCCACGGCAAGGCCCTACCGACGCTCATCCGCGGTGCCGTCCGCTTTGAGAATGTCTCCTTCACCTATCAGGACCAGCCGACCCTGCACGGCGTGAACATCGAGGCCCAGCCAGGCCAAACCATTGCTCTGGTGGGCTCTACCGGTGCCGGCAAGACCACGGTCCTGGCGTTGTTGGCGCGTTTTTACGAGGTCAATTCCGGCTCCATCACCATTGATGGCCAGGATATTTCCGAACTCGCGAAAGCCTCCCTGCGCGAGCGCCTCGCCTATGTCACCCAGGAGCCGTTCCTGTTCAATGGCACCGTCCGCGAGAACCTTCTCCTTTCCAAACGCGATGCCACCGAGGCTGAACTCTGGGCCGCGCTTACAGCCGCGCACGCCGCGGATTTTGTCAGCCAATTACCGCGGCAACTCGACACCAACGTTGGCGAACGCGGCGTGAAGCTGTCCGGCGGTGAAAAGCAGCGGCTTTCCATCGCCAGGGCACTGCTCAAGAACGCCCCCATCCTGCTGTTGGATGAGGCCACCGCTTCGGTCGATTCGGAAACGGAGCGCCAAATCCAGGAGGCCCTCGACCGGCTCATGGAAAACCGCACCGCCTTCGTCATCGCCCATCGGCTGTCCACCATTCAGAACGCCGATTGCATCTACGTGTTGGAAAAAGGCGAGGTTATCGAGCAAGGCACCCACGGCGAGTTGCTCGCCCGCGGCGAAAAATACGCCGAACTCTGCCGCAAATCCTTCCTCCAGCAAACGTCCTAGGCGCGGGTTGTCCGGGAACGAAGCTGCGGTGGCACTGTAGCAGCGCTTTGTGAGCGTCGCTGATTTCCCGTCACGTCAAGGAACGCCAAATCAGCGGGAAAACGCGACGAATATAT
>Ga0073936_10008818_pt1 | contig 12675 bp, 9 predicted proteins | sample AliMusrvi5mmetaG_FD_87041 | JGI IMG/M metagenome (GOLD analysis project Ga0073936, IMG submission 87041) | Freshwater lake bacterial and archeal communities from Alinen Mustajarvi, Finland, to study Microbial Dark Matter (Phase II) - Alinen... | ecosystem: Environmental > Aquatic > Freshwater >... | reverse complement strand
GTCGAACTCGACCGCGTTATCGAGCAAGTCGGCGATGGCCGTTCGTTTTCCAAAGCCCTGATCCGCAGTGGTGCCTTCCCACCGTTGCTTATCGACATGGTCTCGGTGGGCGAGCAAACCGGCAAGATCGACATCTCATTGCGCCGCGCCGCCGAGCGCTATGACAAGGAACTCGACAAGGACCTGCAGCGCATCATGGCGTTGATCATGCCCAGCGTGCTCATCATCATGGCCGGCCTCATCGGCACCATGGCCTATCTGATGATCACCGCCATCTTCCAGACCATCTCGGCCCTGCACTGACCGATCGCCAGGGGCCCGTGGCGAAGGCAAAATCGCCACCAAATTCTCCGTCTCCATTCTCCCGTCTCCATTCTCCCGTCTCTATTCTCCCGTCTCTATTCTCCCGTCTCTATTCTCCCGTCTCTATTCTCCCGTCTCTATTCTCCATTCTCCTGTCTCCATTCTCCTGTCTCACCGCTCGCAAGGGCCGTGACCGGACCAACCTTGCGCCAGGAGATGGATTTTTTTCGCCGGCAGCTTTCCATCCCCGCGCGGGAGCCGGCGCTGCTTGGGCTGAGGCCGCTCATGGAGTGCTGAGGTTGCCGGCAGGATTTTTCAAAAAATCGGTGCTTGTCCGGCCGGGGCGCTGGCCTTACCATCCCCCAGCCTTTTGTAAGCGTGAGCCAATTTTCCCCAGTCAGCCATTTTCTCGGTATCCTCCCCGCACGCTGGGCGTCGACGCGCTTCCCCGGCAAGCCCCTCCATCTCATCGCCGGCAAGCCCCTCATTCAACACGTGTGGGAGCGCTGCCTGGCCTGCTCCAGGCTCGACGCGCTGCTGGTCGCCACTGACGACGCGCGCATCCGCGATGCGGTCCTCGACTTCGGCGGCCACGTCGTCATGACTTCGCCGGCGCACCCGACAGGCACCGACCGTATTGCCGAGGCTGCGCGCGCGGTGCCGCATGCGACCCACATTGTCAATATCCAGGGTGACGAGCCGCTCATCGAGCCGGCGCTCATCGATGAATTGGCCGCCGTCATGGCAAGCCACCCGGAGCTCGACATGGCCACCGCGGCCAACCCGATCGAGCCCACCGACATGGCGGTGTTGGACCCCAACGTGGTGAAAGTCGTCATCTCGCTCAGCGGCCGGGCGCTGTATTTTTCGCGCTCGCCGCTGCCATTTTTCCGCAATCCGGTCGACGGTCTGGCGGTGTTGCGCCACAAGGGGATTTACGCCTACACGCGGCGGTTTCTGGAGCAATTTGTCACCTGGCCACCCTCGCCATTGGAGCGTGCGGAGTGCCTCGAACAATTGCGCGCCCTCGAAAACGGTGCTGCCATTCAGGTCATCACCACCAACGACACCTCACCCGGCGTGGACACGCCGGAACAAGCCCGCCACATCGAGTCGCTTCTCCTCGCGCAATTTCCAGCTCCCACTGCACACCTCCCCCTCCCATGAAATACATCTTCGTCACCGGCGGCGTGGTTTCCTCCCTCGGCAAAGGCCTGGCCGCGGCCTCCATCGGCACCCTGCTCGAACACCGCGGCCTGAAAGTCTTGCTGCAAAAATTCGATCCCTACCTCAATGTTGATCCGGGCACCATGTCGCCGTTTCAACATGGTGAGGTGTACGTGCTGGATGATGGCGCGGAGACCGATCTGGATCTCGGCCACTACGAGCGCTTCACCTCCGGCGTGCTGACGCGGATGAACAACCTGACCTCCGGCCAGGTATTTGACTCGGTCATCAAGAAAGAGCGGCGCGGCGAGTACCTTGGCAAGACCGTGCAATTCATCCCGCACGTCACCGACGAGATCAAAATCCGCCTGCACGACGTGACGATCAACAACCCCGAGGTCAACGTCCTGATCACCGAAATCGGTGGCACCGTGGGCGACATGGAAGGCCTGCTGTTCATTGAGGCGTTGCGCCAATTCACCCTCGAGGTCGGCAAGGAAAACGTCTGCTTCATTCACGTCACGCTGCTGCCTTTCATCAAGGCCGCCGGCGAAGTCAAAACCAAGCCCACCCAGCAATCGGTCGCCAAACTGCGCGAGCTCGGCATCCAGCCCGACATCATCATCTGCCGCACCGAGGCGGATCTCGACGAGGACAACCGCAAGAAAATCGCCATGTTCTGCAACGTGGAAAAAAAGAATGTGGTGGCCTTTCGCGATGTGGCGCACACCATTTATGAATGTCCGCTGGACCTGCGACGGGACAAAATCGACCGCCTGGTGGTCGATAAGATCGGCCTCGGCCACACCCCGCCGCCCGCGCTCGAAGGATGGGAGCGCTTTGTGCAGCGCGTGATTCATCCCAAGCACAAGGTCACCATCGCGGTGGCCGGCAAGTATGGGTTGCTTGACGCGTACAAGTCGATCTACGAATCGCTCATCCACGCCGGCGCCCAGCACAACACCAAGGTGAAAATCCTCCGCGTCGAGGCCGAAGACATCGAGGCGCGCGGGGCCAAGGACGTGATTGGCGATGTGGACGGCATTCTGGTGCCCGGCGGCTTTGGCGACCGCGGTATTGAAGGCAAGATTCTCGCCGCCAAGTATGCCCGTGAGGAGCAAATCCCGTATTTGGGTATTTGTCTGGGCATGCAAATCGCCACCATCGAATTTGCCCGCAATGTCTGCAAATTGAAGGGGGCCAACTCCACCGAGTTTGACAAGGATTCGCCGCATCCGATCATCAGTTTGCAGGAGGAGCAGATCGGCGTGGAGGACAAAGGCGCCACGATGCGTTTGGGATCCTGTGAGTCGATCCTGTTCGCCGGCACCAAGGCCGCCGAGCTCTACGGCAATGCCGAGCGCATCCACGAGCGTCACCGCCACCGCTACGAGTTCAATCCGGACTATCAGGAACGTCTGCAAGAGGCGGGCATGGTTATTGCGTCGGTCTCCGCCAAGGAAGGACTGGTGGAAATCGTGGAGCTGCCGAGCCATCCGTTTTTCCTCGGTGCCCAGTTCCATCCCGAGTTCCAATCCAAGCCCAACCACCCGCACCCGTTGTTTTCCGGCTTCGTCGCCGCCGCGCTGGAGTATTCGCAGAAATAGCGGAACCAGCCAGGCTGCTGCATGGGCTCAGCTTGGCTGTTGCAGAGCGGCACGGGCAGCTTGCCCGTGTGGGAGGGCTGAGCGATGCGCCGCGTCTGCCGAGGCGCGGAGCCCGGCTGTGCTTGGCTGCTGCATTGGCAACGCGGGCTGTCCGTTCCCCTCTTGCGGGGGGCTTGGCACCGCCCGCGCTTTGTGATTGACAGGCGGGCAGCCCAGCCGCCAGATTTTTCCTAACCAAGCTGTCAGGGATTGTCTCAATCCGCACGGCTCATCGGTTCGTGTCCGTTTCACCGTTACCAACCAAAAAACACCATGAGCAATCCTAGTTCCCTCCCATCCTACATTTCCGGGGCCGTGCCCAATCCGCAGGCCAACCGCGCCCCCTGGTACAAAAACATCGCGCCCACTTACGCCGGCATTTTCTTGTGGTTCGTGTTCTGGCAGGACGCCGTCAACGCGCCCAACCAAGGCGGTCTGCTCTCCTGTGGCATCGGCTGGGCCCTGCTGAGCCTGGTCATCGCGGCGTTGGTCTGCCATTTCCTGTTCTACATGGTGCCGGGCATGTTAGGCATGCGCACCGGGCTGCCGCTCTACATCATCGGCACCTCCCTGTTTGGCGCGCAAGGCGGCTTCTTCCTGCCGGGTTTCCTCATGGGCGTGCTGCAATTTGGCTGGCTCAGCGTCAATGTGTATTTCTCCTCGCTGGCGCTGGCACTGGTCATTCCGCTGCCACCCGAAGTGATCATGGTTGGCTGGGGCGTGCTGGCCGCCTTCGTTGGCCTCAAGGGCATTCAATACGTGGCCAAGGTTGCCACGTATTTGCCGCTCATTCCGCTGACCGTGCTGCTCATCTTGCTGGCCAAGACGGCCGGTGGCATCGCCAGCTTTGACCCGCAGGCGTTCATCGCCATGACCGCCAAGGCGGCCCCCAAGGCACCGGAGGCGCTGGGCAGCTTCGGCGTGCTGGCGGCCATGTTGACCTTTGTGGTCGGGTTTTTCGCCACTGCCGGCGCGGCCGGGGTGGACATTGCTAGCAACGGGCGCAACAAGGGCGACGTCAGCATGGGCGGCATCGTCGGGGTTGCGCTGGCCATCATCGTCACGGCCGGTATCTCGATTCTGATCGTCGCTGGCACCTATGGCACACCCGACCTGTGCGCGGATGCTGTCAAGGCTGCCGCCGGCAAGGACGGCTTGATTCTGCAGACGCCGAGCCTCATTCCGGTGTTGATGGGCAAGAGCGCAGGGATCATCATGTTCCTGCTTGCCGTCGCGGCGTTCCCGCCGGCCTGTTTCTCTTCGTTTATTGCCGCCAACAGCTTCAAGACCACCTTGCCGGGCGTCAACCCCTTCATCTCAGTGGGTATCGGTACGGCCGTGGCCATCCTGCTGGCCGTAACCGGCCTGGCCGGCAAGGCCATCATCGTCTTCGTCATTATCGGTGCCACCTTCGGCCCGATCCTGGGCGCCATGGTGGTCGAGTACCTGTTCAATGGCGGCAAGTGGAGCGGCCCGCGTGCCGGCTTCAATCCCGCCGGCTGGGTCTCCTGGCTGTTGGGTGCCATCGTCGGGGTGATGCCGATCCTCAACATTTACCCGGTGCCGGCCGCGCCGGTCGCCGCCTTTATCGTGGGTGCCGTCGTTTATGCCGTGCTCGCCAAGATGGGCATGCAATCCGCCATTCTCCCGCTGCCCGCCGCGCTGGCCGACACCACCAAGTAACGCCAAGCTCCCTCCTTCCCACACCCGCCTGGCCGCCCGTCGGCCAGGCGGGTGTGGCGTTTCTGCCGGGAGCGCCGGCTGGCCCATGGCGGGCCTGCTGCCGTTTGTCGCGGTGGGCGTCACTTCCCTGGGTGCTGCCATGCGCCGGTTACCAATCCAAGGTCAGCCCGGAGTAGATTCCGGTGCCCGCGCCTTTGATCGGGGTGCCGCCCCAGGCCCGCGACGGGTTGGACAATTCATAGTCCTCGTTGAAGAGATTTTCCACGCGGGCGTGAAGTTTGAGGTTGTCTGTTAGCTGATAGGAGCCATACACCCGCGCCAGGGTATATGCCGCGATCGGATCACCGCCCCACGAGTGCTCGGACAAATGGCTCACGCCGATGCCAATCAGGGATTGCGGGGTGGGCTTCCAATCGATGGAGGCATTGACGGCGTTGCGGGGCTCATCGGCGAGGCATTTTTCGAGCACGGTCCAAGCCACGCGGTAGTTGATGGTGCGATCCAACCAGGCGCCGGTGAGGCCGGCCTCCAATCCCTGGGTGGTGGTGGTGCCGGGGAGGTTGACGGATTGGCCCATCCAGCTCGGGAACGGGTAGGAGACAAACTGGATTTGGTTGTCGATTTGGTTGCGGAACCAGGTGAGTTCGAGTTGATGGTGTTCGGTGATTTTTTGGACGATGCCGAGGTCCCAGCCCAGCGCGTTTTCCGCCGAGAGCTTGGGATTGGGATCGGCCCAGGTGGATCCATACAGATCCAGAAAGGTGGGAGTGCGGAACGAGGTGCCCACACCGCCGCGCAGGGTGGTGGCAGACTTGGTTAGGTTATAGGCCGAGCCGACGCGCCACGTCAGCTCGCTGCCGAAGGTATCATAATCCTCCCAGCGCAGCGCGCCGCTGGTGGTCAGCTCCGGGGTGGGCGTCCACTCCAGCGCGGCACCCGCGCCATAGCGGTTGCATGAGTTGTCGGTGCGGGTGTTCGAGTAGGCGTCCACCGACGAGCTTTCATAGGTGTTGTGATGGTAGAAGGCGGTTGCCAACAGCAGGAGTTGTTCATTGATGACGATGCGCTGATCGGTGGAAAGGGCGCTCGCGTTCATGTCGTTGCCGTAGGTCCCGGTGTGATAATCGCTGTCATAGGATTCCTGTTGGTAGCCCACTTGGAAACGGGTGGTCCAACGATCGGAAATGACGCCGGTGGCTTGCAGCGTGGCGAGTGCCTCATGCACGCGGTCATCGGAAGCGGTGGTGTTTTCATAAAAATTCTCAAAGCCGCGGAAGGTCGTGCCGAGGGTCCAAACGGGATCGAGTTTGGCCTCCACGCGCAGCGCCGTCTGGCTTTGGTGAAAGTCTTGGTTAGGCGCGTCGTTGGCGGTTTGCTCGTAACCACCGGAGAGAAAATAAGACATCGGTCCGACCTCGCCCTGGTGCATCGCATGGATGGAAAACGAACCGAACGAGCCACCCTCGGCGGTGACGGAACCGTGGGGGGTGCCGCTGCCGCGGGGCGTTTCCATCCACAGCACGCCGCCGATACTTTCGCCGCCGTAGATCGCACCTTGCGGACCCCGCAAAATCTCCAGCCGGCCCACATCATAGACCCGGCTGGCACCCAGGAAATTGCCGAGCTGCGACGACGAATCGCCCAACCGCATGCCGTCCACCACCATTTGCGAGTAGGCGCTGGTGGTGCCACGGATGAACAATGCGCCCAAGGCGCCGGTCTGGCCGCCGGTGGAGGTGGATATGACACCGGGCGATTCATTCAAGGCATCGCGGAATTGCAGCAGGCCGCGCTCTTGTAGCGCTGGCGGATCGAGCAACGTGACGGTGGAGGTGACGGTGGAGGCGGCCTGCGGGATGCGCAATGCCGAGACGACCAAGGGTGACAAGTCATGCTCGACTTCGGCGCTAGCGGCAAGCGGCGGCAGGAGGGCGGCAAGTGCCAAGGCACAACAACGATGGCCTCGGCGAGGCAGTTTTCTGTGGGTCATTTGTTTGCATTCAATAGTCTGTAGATCGCAGACGGATGAAACGTCCCCTCAGGCTGGTGCTCTGGCTGTCCGGACTGCTGACGCAACCCGGAATCACAGTGGCGATACCGCTCCGGAATGAGCGCCGGCAACACGTCGTGTTACCGGTGCCTGCACCGGATTCCCCATCGATTTCCTGCCCGTGCAACGGGCTTCCCGAAGAGTCCAGCGGATCTCCCGCTGACATCGGGGAGCCTCAGCGGGCCGATCCACCCGGCGCAATGATGAAGCAATTGACGCGCAGCAATTGAGACAATTGGGAGTAGCGCAGCCGACGGCGGGCGGCCGTGCCCAGCAGCAGCGGCGGCCCGCAGCGCAGCCGGTCCTGATTTGAGCTTGATGACCCGCTCCACGATGCAACGCCACTTTCTGCGCTTGACGTGGGCGGGAGGCGGGCGTTGGTTGGTGCGGCATGTTTCATCAAGTTCTCAAATCCAAGATCCACCGCGCGATGATCACCGCCGCCGACGTGGAGTACGAAGGTAGCATTGAAATCCCCACCGATCTGATGGAGGCAGTCGGCCTATGGGAAGGTGAAAAGGTGCTGGTGGCATCCATCACCAGCGGCAACCGCCTCGAGACTTATGTTCAGCCCGGCAAGCCCGGCACCGGCCATATCATCATCAACGGTGGTGCCGCGCACCGCATCAAAAAGGGTGAGCGCGTCTCCATCATGGCCTTCGGCTTGTCCCAGGCACCGGTGCTCGCCCGCAAAATCGTGGTCGACGAGGCCAACCAAGTGATTCGAGCCGGCCGCTAAATGGCCGGCCACCGGCGCTGGATATAAGTTGGGAATGGCGTTGACGCGGGGTGCGGCTTGTGGCACTTTGGCTCTCTTCTATGAAGCTACTCCCGTTCTTGTCTGCTGCCGCCACTTTGGGTTTCGCTGCCTGTGAGACCATGACGACACCGATTTCCAGCAGCGATTTCAATCCGTTGCTGCCCCCGGGTGGCGGGGTGAAGTTGGCTGATTCGCCGGTCACCTTCAAGCCCGGCGAACATGTCCGCGCGACGGTGGATAACACGGCGTTTTTCAAGAAACTGCCGAAGGGCGATGCCGACGCGGACAAGACACTGATTCGCGATACCAACATGAAAGTGATCCGGGTTGCGGGCACTTATCTTCAGGTAGAACTGGATAGCAGCGGGGAAGTTGGCTATGTGCCGTCCGTGATGGTGGAAGACCGCAATGCCCACCCCGTCCCACCGCCCGGGTCACCCGGCGAATTCCAAGTCTATCCGCCACTGCCGGGTGCCGGGCCCGTGGTTCCCTTGCCCGCCGTGGACCCAGCCGGCCTCCCGCCGGAGGGCGCCATTCCAACGGTCATTGATCCGGATGCACCCAGCCCGCCGGCCTCCGAGTCCGCAACCAAGCCGGCACCGGCCACCGAGTCCGCAACCAAGCCGGCACCGCCTGCCGAGCCCAAGACTCCTCCGGCCGCCGGCGAATAAGCGGTATTTTTGTTAGTCCCGGCCGAATTCGTAGCGCAATGCGGACAGGCAGAAGATGCTGGCGGTTTCCACGCGCAGGATGATCGGGCCGAGGGAGACCGGCAGGAAGCCGGCAGCGAGGGCCGCGGAGGTCTCGTCGGCAGCAAAATCGCCTTCGGGGCCGACCAGCAGGGTTGCGCGGGCGGTGCCGGGGTGCTCCTGCAGCACGTGCCGCAACGGGCGGGCCGCGGCAGCGAGCGAGGCGATGAGTTTGAGTTCGGAGGTTGCGACGGAGGCCGACTGGGCGGCGATCCAGGGCTCGAAGGCGAGCGCCTCGGGGATGTCAGGAAGGAGGTCCTGGCCGCATTGCTTGCAGGCTTCCAGAGCGGTGCGCCGCCATTTTTCGGCCTTGCCTTCACCGGGATGCACGATGGTGTGGCGGGTGACCAGCGGGTGAATTGCGGCAATTCCGAGTTCGACGGCTTTCTGGACGATGAGGTCCATGGTTTTGCCTTTGGGAATGGCTTGCGCGAGGGTGAGGGCGGGCACCAGCGGCGCGCGCGGCAGGACCTCGCCAAGGGTCAGCGTCACGCGGGAGCGGGTCACCTCCAGCACCGTGGCCTCAGCGCGGCGGCCCTCACCGTCAAACACGGTGATGCTTGCCCCGCGCTGGCTGCGCAGGACCTGCGCCAGATGGCGCGCCTCATCGCCGGTTAGAGCTGGCGGTGCTGAGGTTGCCAGCCAAGCGGCGGGAGGGAGGAAAAAGCGGGGCATGGGCGGACAGGCTGGGTGGCAGCCACGCAGGTCTAGCCGCGCGCAAGCCACAAATCAACCTCCCGCGTAACTCTTTTGCAACGTGTTGATTTCCAGGGATCTGATTTTTCAAGTTTTGGCCCCACTTAGGGCCGAATCAGCTCCAAATTCCACCCCCTTCCACACCCAACCTGCGCGGGTTCCGGTGTTTGGAAGAAAAGTGGGCTTCAGACGTCCTGGTGTCGGTCTTGAAGCGCCGGGGACCAGGGCCGGACCATCGTGCCCGGGCGAACCGCCCGGCGCGACGAGCAGAGCTGTTTCATCTGCTAAGCGTTCGCCGCGTAGGTAGCGCAGCGGCCACGGCTTGCAACACCGCGCCGCCAGCACGCTGGCCTGCGCCGCGCTGGCCACGCTGATGGGCGCGGGAACCTACCAGGGCCACGAGGACGTCTGCAAACGGCTGACCCCCGCCAGTTGCGGGCCCTGCGCTGCCATTACGACCAAGCCAACGAGCGCCATGTCGTGCCGAACGACTCGACATTCTTCCGGGTGCTCGGCCTCATTGATCCGGCCCACTTCGAGGCCATCGAGAACGGCACCCACCGCGTCCGCGACGTGACCTTCCGCGAGGACGCCTGCCGCGTCGCACGGCCCAAGGCGGCGCGCAACAGGGTCACGCTGCGCAACTTCGCCATCGGCCTCTACAACCTGCTGCGCCACTGTGGCAAAGTCACCGCGCCATCCCTGCCATCGTCGCAGCGTTCCGTGAAGGGGGCGCCCCGATCAAGCATGTGATGCGCTAACCTCAGCCCTCCATATCCACCACCCCAGAGCACCTAACCACTCCTCAATCGCCCCCGCATGGTATCCAGTGCCGGTCGCCGCAGGCCCAGTCGCCATCCGGCACGCCCGTCCCACTTACAGCGCTTGTGAAATCTGGCAAACACGCACAGATCGCACCAGTTCAATCAAAACAGATGAAATGGCTCTGACTGGCCCACCGAGTCCCGCAATTATCGGTTTGACAGGGTGGGCCACTGTGGTTAGCTCGTGCGACAGTCAGCCTCACTCACCGAACCAATCCCCCACGCCCTTGACTAACCAATCTCAAATCCCTCCTCGCACGCGCCGGGTTTCCGGGCAGGTTTCCGTCATCCTCGCGCGATGCGGCTTGCCACTCGGGCTGGTGACCACCGCGTTGCTTTGCAGTTGTGAAAAACCCAAGCCCGCGGCGTTGCCGCCGCCGATCGTGGAGGTCAGCGAAGTCGCCCCCACCGATGTTCCGCTCAGCGCCACGCTCATCGGCCAGCTCGACTCGCCGCAAAACGTCGATGTGCGGGCGCGGGTCGAGGCCTTCGTGGAAGAAATGCGCTTCACCGAAGGCATCGAGGTGAACAAGGGCGACGTGCTGTTCGTGCTCGACAAGAAGCCGTTCCTGGAAAAACTGGGGGCGGCCAAGGGTGCCCTGGCCGAGGCCGAGGCCGCGCTTGGAAAATATCAGACCGACGTCGCCCGGATCCGGCCGCTGGTGGAAAAAAAGGCGGTGCCACAGCAGGATTTGGATAACTCCCTGGCGGCGTTGGACGCCGGCAAAGCCAACGTGCTCACGGCCCAGTCGCGGGTGGAAACCGCACAGCTCAATCTCGGCTATTGCGAGGTGCTGGCCCCCATGACCGGGCTGATCGGCGCCAAGCAGGTATCTATCGGCGACGTGGTCGGCAAGGGCGAGCCGACCTTGTTAGCGACCATGTCCACGCTCGATCCAATCTGGTTTGACTGCAATGGCAGCGAGGTGAACTATATCAAAGTGAAGCAATGGAGCGCCACCATGGGCAAGGATCTCTTCGCGCTGCCGCTCACCCTGATCTTGGCCGACGGCTTGGAACATCCGGACCCAGGCAACTTCATCTTCATCGACCGGGCGGTGGATGTGAAGACCGGCACCTTGCGGATGCGCGCGAAATTTCCCAACCCGAAAAAAATCCTCCGCCCCGGCATGTTCGCCCGCGTGCGGGTGGACCTGGGCACCCGCAAGAACTGCCTCGAAGTGCCGGAACGTGCGCTGGTGGAATTGCAGGGCAAGACCTTCCTGTGGGTGATCGGCCAGGATGGCACGGCCAGCCAGCGATCCGTGAAGGTGGGCGAAGCGAACGGCTCGAAGCTCATCATCCTCGAAGGCATCAAGCCCGGCGAACGCGTCGTCGTCGAAGGCTTGCAGAAAGTCCGCCAAGGCAGCCCGGTCAATGCCATGACAGCAGCCCAAATGGCCGCCATGCAAGCCGGCAGCACCGCCGCGGCCCAACCCGCCAAGAAATAATCGATCATGGCTGAATTTTTCATCCGCCGTCCCATTGTGGCAATGGTCATCTCCATCGTCACCGTCATCCTTGGGGTCGTCTCGCTTTCCCGCCTGCCCATCTCGGAATATCCAAACGTCAGCCCGACCCTCATCCAAGCGACCACCACCTACCGCGGGGCCGCCGCCGAGGCGGTCATGGAATCGGTCGCCACGCCGATCGAGTCCAAGGTCAACGGCGTGGACAAGTTGCTCTACATCCAGTCCTACAACTCCAACGACGGCAAGATGACCCTCAACGTCACCTTCGATGTCGGCACTGACGTGGACATCATGCAGGTCAACGCGCAAAACCGGGTGGGCCAGGCGCAAGCCCAGCTCCCGGATGCGGTCAAACGCGAGGGCGTGGTGGTCAACCGTTCGAGCCCGGATATTTTGTTAGCCATCGGCATTTCCTCACCCAAGGGCAGCTATGACGGGGTGTTTCTGGGAAACTACGCCGATATCAACCTGGTCGATCAAATCAAGCGGGTGCCCGGCGTGGGTGATGTGAAAAACTTCACCGCGCAGGACTATTCGATGCGCGTGTGGCTCAATCCGGAGAAGCTCGCGATCCTCGGTGTCACGCCTCAGGACGTGTCCAACGCGATCAAGGAGCAGAACGCGCAGTCGCCGGCCGGCACCATTGGCGCGGAGCCCGCGCCCAAGGGTCAGGAAAACCAGTTCAACATCCGTGCCCAGGGCCTGCTGAAAGATCCCAAGGAATTCGCGGAGATCATCGTGCGCTCGAACACCGATGGCTCGCAGGTCAAAATCAAGGATGTCGGCCGGGTCGAACTCGGCGCGCAGACCTATGCGCTGCGCGCCCGGATGGACCAGGCCCCGGCGGGTGCCCTCGGCGTCTATCTGGCCCCCGGTGCCAATGCAATCCAAACCGCCGACAACGTCAAGAAAATCCTCGAGCAAGCCAAGCTGCGCTTTCCGCCCGATATGGAGTATAGCATCACGCTGGACTCGACCCTGCCGATCAAGGCGTCGATGCATGAAATCGTCAAGACGCTGGAAGAGGCGATCATCCTGGTGCTCATCGTGGTGTTCATCTTCCTGCAGAGTTTCCGCGCCACCATCATCCCGATGCTCACGGTACCCGTCTCGCTGTTAGGCGTGTTCATCGCGTTCCCGATGTTAGGCTTCAGCGTCAACACCCTAACCATGTTCGGGCTGGTGCTGGCCATCGGCATCGTGGTGGACGACGCCATCGTGGTCGTCGAGGCGGTGCAGCATCACATCGAGCACGGGATGTCGCCGGTGGATGCCACGCGCCAAGCAATGAAGGAGGTCTCCGGGCCGGTGGTGGCCATCGCGCT
>Ga0073936_10008817_pt1 | contig 12676 bp, 6 predicted proteins | sample AliMusrvi5mmetaG_FD_87041 | JGI IMG/M metagenome (GOLD analysis project Ga0073936, IMG submission 87041) | Freshwater lake bacterial and archeal communities from Alinen Mustajarvi, Finland, to study Microbial Dark Matter (Phase II) - Alinen... | ecosystem: Environmental > Aquatic > Freshwater >... | reverse complement strand
GCCAGGATCTCACTGGCGCGCAGGATCAAGAGCTCGTCGCCATCGGCGGTCTTGTACTCGGTGCCCGAGTACTTGCCGTAGATGACCTTGTCGCCCTTCTTGACGTCCATCGGGACCCGCTTGGCGCCGGCCTCGTCCCACTTGCCGTCGCCTGCGGCGACGACCTCGCCGATCATCGGCTTCTCTTTGGCCGTGTCGGGCAGCACGATACCGCTGGCCGTCTTCTCTTCCTCTTCGACGGCCTTGATGATCACGCGGTCTTCGAGCGGCTTGAGCTTCATGCAGCAACCCTCCTCTTCTTGCGGTTGGATTCTGGCACTCTCAGGGGGAGAGTGCTAAGTCTCACGGGGTGGTTATGGTATGACCGATTCGCGGAGGTGTCAAACCAGAGGAACCGCAGGCGGAAGGCCGTATGGACCACCCCGAGATAGTGCCGTTTTGCACGGCTTTGTGTCAGCGCGAGGGGCGGCGCGGATGGCGGCGGAGGGGCCGCGCCGATACACTCGCGACATGAGGATCCTCGTGCAGCGCGTGGGCCGCGCCTCCGTCACCGTCGCCGGCGAGCGCGTGGCGCAGATCGGCCATGGCCTGCTCGTGCTGGTGGGCGTAGCGCCGTCCGACGACGAGGCGACGGCCGGCAAGCTCGCCGCCAAGACGGCGAAGCTCCGCATCTTCGAGGACGACGCCGGCCTCATGAACCTCTGCCTGGCCGAGGTCGCCGGCGAGGTGCTCGTCGTCTCCCAGTTCACGCTCTACGGCGACGCGCGCAAGGGCAATCGCCCGAGCTTCACGCAAGCCGCACGCCCCGAACATGGCGAAGCCGTCTACGAGGCCTTCGTGACGGCCTTGCGCGCCGCAGGTGCGCCGGTCCAGACCGGCGTGTTCGGCGCGCACATGCACGTAGAGCTCGTCAATGACGGCCCGGTCACGATCATGCTGGAGGCCTGAGGGCCGGGCCCTGGAGGTCACCATGGCTCTTCGATCTGATCTGGAAGCACGCGTCGTCGCGGTGGTGCGCGAGGCGCGCGACGAGCTCGTGGCGCTCACCGCCGAGCTCATCGCCTGCGACACGACCGCCAGGGACCCCGGCGAACCGCCGCGCGAGGAGGAGAAGCTCCAGCACATCCTCGAGCAGCGCCTGGCGGCGCTGGGCGCCGAGACGGAGCTGTGGGAGCCGCCGCCGATCGGACCGGGGCATCCCTACGTCGCCGCCGAGCTCGACTTCGCCGGGCGGCCCCAGCTGGTCGCGCGCCTCCGCGGCGTCGGCGGCGGACCCAGCCTCCTGCTCAACGGGCACGTCGACGCCGTGGCCACCGGGCCGCGCGAGCTCTGGACTTCGGACCCCTTCCGGCCCGAAGTGCGCGACGGCAGGCTCTACGGCCGCGGCTCGTGCGACATGAAGGGCGGCGTCACCACTCTGGCCTTCGCCGTCGAGGCGCTGCGCCGCGCCGGCGTGCGGCTGCGCGGCGACGTCGTGTTCTGCAGCAACACCGACGAGGAGTCGTCGGGCGTCGGCGGCTGGGCGGCGGTGCAGCATGGGGTGCGCGCCGACGCCGGCATCTGCGCCGAGCCCACAGGGTTCGACGCCTACGCCGGCTGCCGCGGCACGGCGACCGGCGTGCTCACCGTCCCCGGCCGCGCCGGGCACGTGGAGATGCCGCAGCCGCACTGGCGTGCCGGCGGCGCCGTCAACGCGATCGAGAAGGCGCTGCCGCTGCTCGAGTCGATGGGCCGGCTGCGTGACGAGTGGCGCACGCGGCCGGACCAGCGCCACCCGATCCTCAGCCCCAGCAGCGTCACGCCGACGATCGTCCGCGCCGGCGAGTGGAGCGTCACCTACCCGGAGTCGTGCACCATCACCTGCGACCTCGACTACCTGCCGGTGAGCGTGGACGAGGCCGGCACCGGGCGCCCGGCGCAGCGCGAAGTGGAGGAGTGGGTCGGCGCCGTGGCCGCGGCCGACCCCTGGCTCGCCGAGAATCCGCCCTCATGGAAGTGGATCGACGACTGCCCGCCGGCCGAAGTGCCGGCCGACCACGGCATCGTCACCGGGACGCTGCAGGCGGCGGCCGACCTCGGGCGGCAGGGCCGGGTCACCGGCCTGGACTCGTGGCACGACGCCGCCACCTACACGCTGCTCGGCGGCACGCCGACGATCTCGTTCGGGCCGGGCCAGCTCCTGATCGCGCATTCGGTCGACGAGTACGTGCCGGTCGACGACCTCGTCGACCATGCGGCCGCGGTGGCTCTGGTGCTGATGCGCTGGTGCGGCGTGGACGGCGAGGACGCCGCGCCAGACCGCTGACGCCGGCCCTTCCGGCCGCGGCGGTCTCAGACGCGAACGAGGCCCGGGAGCGGAACCATCGCTCCCGGGCCTCGTCATCTTCGGACATCTGCCCGGATCAGTCCTCCGTCAGCACGTCCCCGTAGTCCGGCGGCTCGTCGTAGCCGGGGATGTCCTTGGCGAGCGCGTAGCCCGCGAGGATGCCGGCAAGCCAGCCGAGGAGCATCGGCGTCGCCCAGATCTTGAGCAGCGGGATCCGCGTCCATTCGTGGTTGTAGCAGTAGACGAGCCCGATGACGGCCGGGACGAGCACGAGCAGGCCGCCGGGGGCGGGGCTCCACAGCGTGAGGATGCCACCGATGATCATGATGACGCCCATGGCGGCCAGCAGGCGCGGGCTCGTGATGAGGACGCCGATGTGCCAGGACGGCCCCAGCTTGGGCTGGGCGGAGTGGATGTAGAAGGCGAGCGCGATGGCCGATACGCCCGCCAGAACGCCTACCAGAGCCGCGTACTTGTGGATGGCGTCGTTCTTCATGCCTGCACCCCTTCGATCTCAGCGCCGAACTGGGTGAGCTCGCCCTCGGGCGTGATCGTGGCGCCCTCGAGCGCCCGGTCCGTGGTCCCGTGGTAGAAGTACTTGAAGACCAGGTAGGCGATCGGGCCGCTGAGCACGCCGATGAGGCCGCTCACCAGGTAGTCCGAGCCGTTGGTGAAGAGCGCGAACACGGCGATGGCGATCGGGATGGCGACCCAGATCGTGAGCGCCCAGGTGGGCAGCGGCACGCGGAACGGCCGCGGCGTGTCGGGCTCCTTGATGCGCAGCACGATCGCCGAGATGAACACGAGGATGTAGGCGAACATCAGCAGGAAGATGTCCATGACGATGAGCGCCGTGAACGAGCGCGAGATCAGGATGCAGTTGACGATGCCATAGACGAGGATGGCGACCCACGGCGTGCCCCACCGCTTGCTGGTGATGCCGAAGAAGCGGAACAGCAGCCGGTCGCGCGAGAGCTGGAACACCGGGCGGGCGCCCGTGGCGAGATACCCGGCGTACAAGCCGATGTTGGAGGCGATGGCCGAGGCGAACATGAGCCAACCGAGGAAGGCGCCGCCGACGATCTTGGCCGCGACGATGTAGTCCGTGCCGCCCGAGCTCGCGTCCGACACCATGGAGGACCAGTTGTTGGCCCCGCCGGCGCGGATGAGCGCCGCGACGGTGATGAAGTAGGTGATGATCACGATGGGCGTCGCGACCATGAGAGCCCTGGGGATGACCTTCTGCGGGTTCTCGATCTCGCCGGCGAGCGTGCTCATCGACTCCCAGCCGGCGTACATCCACATCATCACCGCCAGACCGAGGTTCATGCTCCCGACGATGTTCTGACCCTTGGGCATGAACGGGGTGAACACGGCGCCCGTGCCCTTGGCGAACGCGTAGATGGTGAAGAGCACGAACGGCACCATGACGACGATCTGGATCACGGTGAGCGACCAGCCCGTAAGCTGAAGACCGAGGATGTTGATGAACGTGAACACCGCGACGATGCCGACGCCCACGAACCAGCGCTGCCAGTTGGTGAGGTCGAGCTGGCTCTGGATGTAGCCGAGGGCGAGCGCCACGTAGACGGCGGAGTCGATGAACACGGAGAGGCTCCACCACCAGCCGCTCTGGAAGCTCCAGTACTCTCCCAGCGCCCGGCGGACCCAGCGGAACGAGCCGCCGGCCTCGGGGATCATCGAGCCCATCTCCGAGGCCACGAACGCCATCGGGACGCTCCAGATGAACGGCAACACGACGATCATGAGCAGCGTGAGGCCCGGACCCGAGGACGAGACGACATCCTCCATGCCGAACGAACCCGAGCAGGTGAGCGTGAACACCACGATGACCGCGGTGAAGAGACGCATCCGGACCCGCTTGAGGCCCTGGTTGCGCAGCAGTTCCGTCATCCGATCCCCCGATCCTCGACGTGCGCCCCGCGACCTTCGCCCGGGGCGCCGCTGGCGACTGTGTGCCGCAGAGCCTACAACGCAAAGCAAACGGATTACTAGAGCAGAAGGGCCGCGATGTGCGAAAAGCGGGGTCGCGGACCTGACATTTCGGCAGGAAACGCGGAACGCGTCAGCTGAGCTCCTGGGGCGCCAGCTTCCAGAGGTCGACGCCGAGCTTGTCGTTCTCGGCATAGTCGATGGGGATGTCGATCACGACCGGGCCGGCGGCGTCCAGCGCCTTGCGCAGCACCGGCAGGAAGTCGCCGGCACGGTCCACGCGCACGCCCTCGACGCCGAAGGCGTGGGCGAGGGCGACCAGGTCCGGATTCTCGAAGCGCGTGCCGGCCACCCGCCCGTACCTGCGGCGCTGGTGCATCTCGATGAGGCCGTAGCCGCCATCGCTCCAGACGAGGATCACGAACGGCAGCCCGAGTCGCTTGGCGGTCTCGAGCTCCTGGACGTTCATGAGGAAGCCGCCATCGCCGGCGATGGCGACGACCTTGCGCTCGCCGCGCGTCGCCACGGACGCGGCGATCGCCGCCGGAAGGGCGAAGCCCATGGCGGCGAACCCGTTGGAGATGAGCACCGTGTTGGGTTCCTTGGCCTCCCAGAAGCGCGAGACCCAGAGCTTGTGGGCGCCGACGTCCGAGATGAGGATGTCCTTCGGCGCCATGGCCACGCGCAGGTCCTTGAGGATGCGCTGCGGCTTGACCGGCGAGTCGTCGTCTTCGCCGTGGTCGAGCACGCTGAGCAGGGCACGCCGGTACGGGCGCGTCTGCAGGTGGGCCACGTGCCTGCTCTGCAGGAGCCCGGCGAGCTGGTAGAGGATGCGGCTCAGCTCGCCGATCAGCTCCACTTCCGGCACGTAGTGCGCGTCGATCTCCGGCGAGACGGTGTCGATGCAGACGATGCGCAGGCGGCCGTCGGGGTTCCACGCCGACGGCGGCCACTCGATCATGTCGTAGCCGACGCACACGACGAGGTCGACCTTGCCGAGCAGGCCCTCGGCGTAGTCCTGGGACCGAAGGCCGGCCGTGAACAGGAACTGGTCCGAGCCGGCGTCGACGACGCCCTTGCCCATGAACGTGGTGATCACCTGCAGGCCGGTCTCATCGCAGAAGGCGCGCAGAGCCTGAGAAGCGCCTTGGCGCACGACGCCGTTGCCGGCAAGGATCACCGGCATCTCGGCGTTCTGCAGGAGCTCCGCGGCGCGCAGGAGGCTGACCGGGTCGGCCTCCACCATCGGGTGCGGCGCGCGCGGCAGCGGACGGCCGACGATGCGCCGCGCCATCACGTCTTCGGGGAGCTCCAGGTGCGTGGCGCCCGGCTTCTCGGCCACGGCGGTCGAGAACGCCTTGCGTACCGCCTCGCTGATCATGCGCGGGTCGTGCACGCGCGTGTTCCACTTGGTCATGGGGCGCAGCATGTCGACGGTGTCGATGAACTGGTGCGTCTCCTTGTGCATGCCGGCGAGCGGGATCTGCCCGGTCAGCGCCACCAGTGGCGCCTTGTCGAGCGTGGCATCGCCGATGCCGGTGGCCAGGTTCGTCGCGCCGGGGCCGAGCGTCGCGAGGCACACGCCGGCCTTGCCGGTGAGGCGTCCGTAGGCGTCGGCCATGAAGGCCGCGCCCTGCTCGTGACGCACCGGCACGAACGTGATCTTCTGGGAGTGATCCAGCGCCTCGTTCAGGTCCAGCGTCTCCTCGCCGGGGATGCCGAACACGTACTCCGCGCCCTCGGCCTCGAGGCATTCGACGAAGAACTCCGCCGCGAGGCGCGGGGTCTCGTCGGGGGCTTCTCCTGGAAAGACGGGCTGGGGCTTGCGGACCATGGCCCCGAGTGTACCAGCGGGTTCAGCCGCGGCGCGACCGCCGCACGGCGGGTCGCGCCGCCTTGGCCTCGGCGTCGCTGGCGAAGGCGTCGAGGCCGAGGTACTCCGGCCACGGCACCGCCGGCAGGAACGCGGCCGCGAGGCCGATCATGCCGGCGTTGTCGGTGCAGAGGCTGAGCGGCGGCAACGCCAGCTGCAGGCCGTCGGCCTCACTGCGCGCCGCCATGGCGGCGCGCAGTGAGGCCGACGGCCTGCAGCTGGCGTTGCCGCCGCTCAGCCTCTGCACCGACAACGCCGGCATGATCGGCCTCGCGGCCGCGTTCCTGCCGGCGGTGCCGTGGCCGGAGTACCTCGGCCTCGACGCCTTCGCCAGCGACGCCGAGGCCAAGGCGGCGCGACCCGCCGTGCGGCGGTCGCGCCGCGGCTGAACCCGCTGGTACACTCGGGGCCATGGTCCGCAAGCCCCAGCCCGTCTTTCCAGGAGAAGCCCCCGACGAGACCCCGCGCCTCGCGGCGGAGTTCTTCGTCGAATGCCTCGAGGCCGAGGGCGCGGAGTACGTGTTCGGCATCCCCGGCGAGGAGACGCTGGACCTGAACGAGGCGCTGGATCACTCCCAGAAGATCACGTTCGTGCCGGTGCGTCACGAGCAGGGCGCGGCCTTCATGGCCGACGCCTACGGACGCCTCACCGGCAAGGCCGGCGTGTGCCTCGCGACGCTCGGCCCCGGCGCGACGAACCTGGCCACCGGCATCGGCGATGCCACGCTCGACAAGGCGCCACTGGTGGCGCTGACCGGGCAGATCCCGCTCGCCGGCATGCACAAGGAGACGCACCAGTTCATCGACACCGTCGACATGCTGCGCCCCATGACCAAGTGGAACACGCGCGTGCACGACCCGCGCATGATCAGCGAGGCGGTACGCAAGGCGTTCTCGACCGCCGTGGCCGAGAAGCCGGGCGCCACGCACCTGGAGCTCCCCGAAGACGTGATGGCGCGGCGCATCGTCGGCCGTCCGCTGCCGCGCGCGCCGCACCCGATGGTGGAGGCCGACCCGGTCAGCCTCCTGCGCGCCGCGGAGCTCCTGCAGAACGCCGAGATGCCGGTGATCCTTGCCGGCAACGGCGTCGTGCGCCAAGGCGCTTCTCAGGCTCTGCGCGCCTTCTGCGATGAGACCGGCCTGCAGGTGATCACCACGTTCATGGGCAAGGGCGTCGTCGACGCCGGCTCGGACCAGTTCCTGTTCACGGCCGGCCTTCGGTCCCAGGACTACGCCGAGGGCCTGCTCGGCAAGGTCGACCTCGTCGTGTGCGTCGGCTACGACATGATCGAGTGGCCGCCGTCGGCGTGGAACCCCGACGGCCGCCTGCGCATCGTCTGCATCGACACCGTCTCGCCGGAGATCGACGCGCACTACGTGCCGGAAGTGGAGCTGATCGGCGAGCTGAGCCGCATCCTCTACCAGCTCGCCGGGCTCCTGCAGAGCAGGCACGTGGCCCACCTGCAGACGCGCCCGTACCGGCGTGCCCTGCTCAGCGTGCTCGACCACGGCGAAGACGACGACTCGCCGGTCAAGCCGCAGCGCATCCTCAAGGACCTGCGCGTGGCCATGGCGCCGAAGGACATCCTCATCTCGGACGTCGGCGCCCACAAGCTCTGGGTCTCGCGCTTCTGGGAGGCCAAGGAACCCAACACGGTGCTCATCTCCAACGGGTTCGCCGCCATGGGCTTCGCCCTTCCGGCGGCGATCGCCGCGTCCGTGGCGACGCGCGGCGAGCGCAAGGTCGTCGCCATCGCCGGCGATGGCGGCTTCCTCATGAACGTCCAGGAGCTCGAGACCGCCAAGCGACTCGGGCTGCCGTTCGTGATCCTCGTCTGGAGCGATGGCGGCTACGGCCTCATCGAGATGCACCAGCGCCGCAGGTACGGGCGGGTGGCCGGCACGCGCTTCGAGAATCCGGACCTGGTCGCCCTCGCCCACGCCTTCGGCGTCGAGGGCGTGCGCGTGGACCGTGCCGGCGACTTCCTGCCGGTGCTGCGCAAGGCGCTGGACGCCGCCGGCCCGGTCGTGATCGACATCCCCATCGACTATGCCGAGAACGACAAGCTCGGCGTCGACCTCTGGAAGCTGGCGCCCCAGGAGCTCAGCTGACGCGTTCCGCGTTTCCTGCCGAAATGTCAGGTCCGCGACCCCGCTTTTCGCACATCGCGGCCCTTCTGCTCTAGTAATCCGTTTGCTTTGCGTTGTAGGCTCTGCGGCACACAGTCGCCAGCGGCGCCCCGGGCGAAGGTCGCGGGGCGCACGTCGAGGATCGGGGGATCGGATGACGGAACTGCTGCGCAACCAGGGCCTCAAGCGGGTCCGGATGCGTCTCTTCACCGCGGTCATCGTGGTGTTCACGCTCACCTGCTCGGGTTCGTTCGGCATGGAGGATGTCGTCTCGTCCTCGGGTCCGGGCCTCACGCTGCTCATGATCGTCGTGTTGCCGTTCATCTGGAGCGTCCCGATGGCGTTCGTGGCCTCGGAGATGGGCTCGATGATCCCCGAGGCCGGCGGCTCGTTCCGCTGGGTCCGCCGGGCGCTGGGAGAGTACTGGAGCTTCCAGAGCGGCTGGTGGTGGAGCCTCTCCGTGTTCATCGACTCCGCCGTCTACGTGGCGCTCGCCCTCGGCTACATCCAGAGCCAGCTCGACCTCACCAACTGGCAGCGCTGGTTCGTGGGCGTCGGCATCGTCGCGGTGTTCACGTTCATCAACATCCTCGGTCTTCAGCTTACGGGCTGGTCGCTCACCGTGATCCAGATCGTCGTCATGGTGCCGTTCGTGCTCTTCACCATCTACGCGTTCGCCAAGGGCACGGGCGCCGTGTTCACCCCGTTCATGCCCAAGGGTCAGAACATCGTCGGGAGCATGAACCTCGGTCTGGCGGTGATGATGTGGATGTACGCCGGCTGGGAGTCGATGAGCACGCTCGCCGGCGAGATCGAGAACCCGCAGAAGGTCATCCCCAGGGCTCTCATGGTCGCGACGCCCATCGTGATCATCACCTACTTCATCACCGTCGCGGCGCTCATCCGCGCCGGCGGGGCCAACAACTGGTCCTCCATGGTGTCGGACGCGAGCTCGGGCGGCACGGACTACATCGTCGCGGCCAAGATCGTCGGCGGCGCCTTCCTCGGTTGGCTCATGTTCGCCTCGGCCATCGCCTCCAACATCGGCTTGTACGCCGGGTATCTCGCCACGGGCGCCCGCCCGGTGTTCCAGCTCTCGCGCGACCGGCTGCTGTTCCGCTTCTTCGGCATCACCAGCAAGCGGTGGGGCACGCCGTGGGTCGCCATCCTCGTCTATGGCATCGTCAACTGCATCCTGATCTCGCGCTCGTTCACGGCGCTCATCGTCATGGACATCTTCCTGCTGATGTTCGCCTACATCCTCGTGTTCATCTCGGCGATCGTGCTGCGCATCAAGGAGCCCGACACGCCGCGGCCGTTCCGCGTGCCGCTGCCCACCTGGGCGCTCACGATCTGGGTCGCCATCCCGATCGCCATCGCCGTGTTCGCGCTCTTCACCAACGGCTCGGACTACCTGGTGAGCGGCCTCATCGGCGTGCTCAGCGGCCCGATCGCCTACCTGGTCTTCAAGTACTTCTACCACGGGACCACGGACCGGGCGCTCGAGGGCGCCACGATCACGCCCGAGGGCGAGCTCACCCAGTTCGGCGCTGAGATCGAAGGGGTGCAGGCATGAAGAACGACGCCATCCACAAGTACGCGGCTCTGGTAGGCGTTCTGGCGGGCGTATCGGCCATCGCGCTCGCCTTCTACATCCACTCCGCCCAGCCCAAGCTGGGGCCGTCCTGGCACATCGGCGTCCTCATCACGAGCCCGCGCCTGCTGGCCGCCATGGGCGTCATCATGATCATCGGTGGCATCCTCACGCTGTGGAGCCCCGCCCCCGGCGGCCTGCTCGTGCTCGTCCCGGCCGTCATCGGGCTCGTCTACTGCTACAACCACGAATGGACGCGGATCCCGCTGCTCAAGATCTGGGCGACGCCGATGCTCCTCGGCTGGCTTGCCGGCATCCTCGCGGGCTACGCGCTCGCCAAGGACATCCCCGGCTACGACGAGCCGCCGGACTACGGGGACGTGCTGACGGAGGACTGATCCGGGCAGATGTCCGAAGATGACGAGGCCCGGGAGCGATGGTTCCGCTCCCGGGCCTCGTTCGCGTCTGAGACCGCCGCGGCCGGAAGGGCCGGCGTCAGCGGTCTGGCGCGGCGTCCTCGCCGTCCACGCCGCACCAGCGCATCAGCACCAGAGCCACCGCGGCCGCATGGTCGACGAGGTCGTCGACCGGCACGTACTCGTCGACCGAATGCGCGATCAGGAGCTGGCCCGGCCCGAACGAGATCGTCGGCGTGCCGCCGAGCAGCGTGTAGGTGGCGGCGTCGTGCCACGAGTCCAGGCCGGTGACCCGGCCCTGCCGCCCGAGGTCGGCCGCCGCCTGCAGCGTCCCGGTGACGATGCCGTGGTCGGCCGGCACTTCGGCCGGCGGGCAGTCGTCGATCCACTTCCATGAGGGCGGATTCTCGGCGAGCCAGGGGTCGGCCGCGGCCACGGCGCCGACCCACTCCTCCACTTCGCGCTGCGCCGGGCGCCCGGTGCCGGCCTCGTCCACGCTCACCGGCAGGTAGTCGAGGTCGCAGGTGATGGTGCACGACTCCGGGTAGGTGACGCTCCACTCGCCGGCGCGGACGATCGTCGGCGTGACGCTGCTGGGGCTGAGGATCGGGTGGCGCTGGTCCGGCCGCGTGCGCCACTCGTCACGCAGCCGGCCCATCGACTCGAGCAGCGGCAGCGCCTTCTCGATCGCGTTGACGGCGCCGCCGGCACGCCAGTGCGGCTGCGGCATCTCCACGTGCCCGGCGCGGCCGGGGACGGTGAGCACGCCGGTCGCCGTGCCGCGGCAGCCGGCGTAGGCGTCGAACCCTGTGGGCTCGGCGCAGATGCCGGCGTCGGCGCGCACCCCATGCTGCACCGCCGCCCAGCCGCCGACGCCCGACGACTCCTCGTCGGTGTTGCTGCAGAACACGACGTCGCCGCGCAGCCGCACGCCGGCGCGGCGCAGCGCCTCGACGGCGAAGGCCAGAGTGGTGACGCCGCCCTTCATGTCGCACGAGCCGCGGCCGTAGAGCCTGCCGTCGCGCACTTCGGGCCGGAAGGGGTCCGAAGTCCAGAGCTCGCGCGGCCCGGTGGCCACGGCGTCGACGTGCCCGTTGAGCAGGAGGCTGGGTCCGCCGCCGACGCCGCGGAGGCGCGCGACCAGCTGGGGCCGCCCGGCGAAGTCGAGCTCGGCGGCGACGTAGGGATGCCCCGGTCCGATCGGCGGCGGCTCCCACAGCTCCGTCTCGGCGCCCAGCGCCGCCAGGCGCTGCTCGAGGATGTGCTGGAGCTTCTCCTCCTCGCGCGGCGGTTCGCCGGGGTCCCTGGCGGTCGTGTCGCAGGCGATGAGCTCGGCGGTGAGCGCCACGAGCTCGTCGCGCGCCTCGCGCACCACCGCGACGACGCGTGCTTCCAGATCAGATCGAAGAGCCATGGTGACCTCCAGGGCCCGGCCCTCAGGCCTCCAGCATGATCGTGACCGGGCCGTCATTGACGAGCTCTACGTGCATGTGCGCGCCGAACACGCCGGTCTGGACCGGCGCACCTGCGGCGCGCAAGGCCGTCACGAAGGCCTCGTAGACGGCTTCGCCATGTTCGGGGCGTGCGGCTTGCGTGAAGCTCGGGCGATTGCCCTTGCGCGCGTCGCCGTAGAGCGTGAACTGGGAGACGACGAGCACCTCGCCGGCGACCTCGGCCAGGCAGAGGTTCATGAGGCCGGCGTCGTCCTCGAAGATGCGGAGCTTCGCCGTCTTGGCGGCGAGCTTGCCGGCCGTCGCCTCGTCGTCGGACGGCGCTACGCCCACCAGCACGAGCAGGCCATGGCCGATCTGCGCCACGCGCTCGCCGGCGACGGTGACGGAGGCGCGGCCCACGCGCTGCACGAGGATCCTCATGTCGCGAGTGTATCGGCGCGGCCCCTCCGCCGCCATCCGCGCCGCCCCTCGCGCTGACACAAAGCCGTGCAAAACGGCACTATCTCGGGGTGGTCCATACGGCCTTCCGCCTGCGGTTCCTCTGGTTTGACACCTCCGCGAATCGGTCATACCATAACCACCCCGTGAGACTTAGCACTCTCCCCCTGAGAGTGCCAGAATCCAACCGCAAGAAGAGGAGGGTTGCTGCATGAAGCTCAAGCCGCTCGAAGACCGCGTGATCATCAAGGCCGTCGAAGAGGAAGAGAAGACGGCCAGCGGTATCGTGCTGCCCGACACGGCCAAAGAGAAGCCGATGATCGGCGAGGTCGTCGCCGCAGGCGACGGCAAGTGGGACGAGGCCGGCGCCAAGCGGGTCCCGATGGACGTCAAGAAGGGCGACAAGGTCATCTACGGCAAGTACTCGGGCACCGAGTACAAGACCGCCGATGGCGACGAGCTCTTGATCCTGCGCGCCAGTGAGATCCTGGC
>Ga0073936_10008813_pt1 | contig 12681 bp, 10 predicted proteins | sample AliMusrvi5mmetaG_FD_87041 | JGI IMG/M metagenome (GOLD analysis project Ga0073936, IMG submission 87041) | Freshwater lake bacterial and archeal communities from Alinen Mustajarvi, Finland, to study Microbial Dark Matter (Phase II) - Alinen... | ecosystem: Environmental > Aquatic > Freshwater >... | reverse complement strand
TCCGGTGCCGCCGGGAAATCCCGCGGAAGAAGAGCGGACCGGTAAGCGGCGGCCGACAGAGGCCTGAATGCACCACGTGGTGGTTGAAAACCACCGGGGTCGGTTTTCATGTTGTTTTCCTGCGCCGCGTCCCGAAGCACTGTTCACAACCGGACACTTCTTTCCCATCGTCGGACAAAACGCGTCCGAAATCCTGCGGCTAAATCCTTTCAAATGAGTGGTTTGTGATTGGTGGCAGGGCTGCACCACACAATCCCGCAATCATGGACGTACAACGCCAGGGTGTCAAGAAGCGCAAGGTAATCCGCCGGACTATTTTCGGCGTTGTTCTGGTGGGCGCGCTGGCCGGCGCCGCCTACGGCGTGAAACAGCTGAAGCCGGCGCTGCCGAGCGTGGATGCGGGCACGGTCTGGCCCGACACGGTGAAGCGGGGGCCGATGCTGCGGCAGGTGCACGGGCTGGGGTCGCTGGTGCCGGAGGAGGTGGTGTGGATCTCCTCGGTGACGGATGGCCGGGTGGAGAAGATCTACATCCAGCCGGGCACGCTGGTGAAGCCGGACACGGTGATCATGCAACTCTCGAATCCCACGCTCACACAGGGCATGGTGGCGGCGGAGTTCGATCTGAAACAGGCCGAAGCGAATCTGCAGGATCTGAATGTCACGCTGCAAAGCACCACCTTCGATAAGCAGGCGGTGGCGGCGCAGGTGGCGAGCGACCTGAGCGACGCGAGGCTGGCGGCGGATCGCGATGCGCAGCTTTCGAAGCTTGGATTGATTCCGGAACTGGACGTGAAGCTGTCGCAGAGCAAGGCGAAGCAGCTGGAGTTTCGCAATCAGCTGGAAGAGAAGCGGCTGGGAATCATTCACCAGTCGGTTGAGGCGCAGTTGGCGGCGCAGAAGGTCAAGATCGATCAGCTGAAGGCCGCGTACGCGCTGAAGCAGCAGCAGGTGGAGCAGTTGCGGGTGCGGGCCGGCGTGGCCGGGACGCTGCAGCAGCTAGGCAGCGCGAGCGCGGCGGGCGCGAACGGGCCGCCGCTCGAATCCGGCCAGAACGTGACGGCGGGCGCGATTCTGGCGAAGGTCGCGCAGCAGAACCGGCTGAAGGCGCAGGTGAAGATCACGGAGACCGAGGCGAAGGACATCGCGATCGGGCAGCCCGCGTCGATCGACACGCGCAACGGCATCATTCCGGGCAAGGTGATCCGCATCGATCCTTCGGCGGTGAACGGGACCGTGCTGGTGGATGTGGCGCTGCAGGGCGCGCTGCCGGACGGGGCGCGGCCGGATCTGAGTGTCGACGGCACCATCGATATCGAGCGTCTCAACGATGTGATGTATGTCGGCCGGCCAACGGTGGGCCAGCCGAACAGCACGGTCACGATGTTCCGCTACGACCCCGATGGAAAAACGGCCACGCGGACCACCGTGAAACTGGGGCGCGCCTCGGTCGGTTCCATCGAAGTGCTGAGCGGTTTGAAGGTGGGCGATAAGGTGATTCTGTCGGACATGAGCCAGCAGGATTCACACGACCGCATTCGTCTGAATTAAGCGTTTTGTTTGCGAACGGATGGCGGGCCCGCACCGTCTGATACGGAATGGACGCATGGCGTCCGCAAGAGAATGGATGCATTGCGTCCGCAAGATAAGGAGAAATGAATGGAAGCTTCCACGAACGGCCGCGACTCGCTGATCCATCTGGACGGAGTCACCAAGGTCTTTGTTACCGACGAGGTCGAGACGCACGCACTGGCGGGAATCCACCTGAATATCACGCGCGGTGAGTATGTTTCGATCACCGGGCCTTCCGGCTGCGGGAAGTCGACGCTGCTGGCGATTCTGGGGCTGCTCGATACGCCGAGCAATGGCTCTTACACGCTGAACAGCCAGGCGGTGGCGAATCTGAAAATGCAGGAGAGGGCTCGCATTCGCAATCGCGAGATCGGGTTCATTTTTCAGGCGTTCAATCTGATTGGCGATCTGAACGTTTACGAGAACGTGGAACTGCCGCTGACATATCGCGGGATGCCTTCCTCGGAGCGGAAGAAGGCCGTGATGGAGGCGCTGGAGAAGGTCGGGATGTCGCATCGCGTGAAGCATTATCCGTCGCAGCTCTCGGGCGGTCAGCATCAGCGCGTGGCGGTGGCGCGGGCGCTGGCGGGAAGCCCTTCCGTGCTGCTGGCGGACGAGCCGACGGGGAACCTGGATTCGGTGAACGGCGAGGCCGTGATGGGGCTGCTGAAAGATCTGCACCGCAACGGGGCGACGATCGTGATGGTGACGCACGATCCGCGGTATGCGAGCTTCGCGGACCACACGATCCACATGTTCGACGGCCGGATTGTGGAAGAGAGCGGCGGCGCGGGCGCGGCGATTCATTAGGCGTTGACGGACAGGCGTTGCCGAAAATGGACAACTTTCTCAAAGATCTGCGGTACGGGTATCGCACGCTGCTGCGGAATCCGGGTTTCACGGCGGTGGCGGTGGTGTCGCTGGCGCTGGGAATCGGCGCCAATACCGCCATTTTCAGTTTCCTGAATACCGTGCTGCTGCGGAACCTGCCGGTGCGGGAGCCGGAGCGGCTGGTGATCTTTGGAGAAGGCCGGGGGCGGGGCATTTACGGCGGTCCTCCGGATTCGGCGATGGAGTTGTTCGGGTGGGACCAGTATCAGAATTTCCGCAAACAGAATCAGGTCTTCGAGGATGTGGCGGCGATCAACAGTTCACCGGCTCGACTGTATCTGACGATGGGCGGGGAAAACTCGTCGGGTCTGCCGGAGGCCGCGCAGGCGAATCTGGTGAGCGGCAATTTCTTCGATATGCTCGGCGTGCAGCCGGCGGCGGGGCGGTTCTTCCACGACAGCGCGGACGCCGCTTTGGGGGCCAGCCCGTGGGTGGTTCTGAACGACGGTTACTGGGAGCGGCGTTTCCACCGGTCGCAACAGGCGATCGGGCAGCCGGTTCGCATCGGGGATCGTTCGTATACGGTGATTGGCGTGGCTCCCCGCGGGTTCTTCGGGACGAAGGTGGGCGAGTCGCCGGACCTGTGGCTGCCGGTTTCCATGCAGGACCAGATGCCGGGTTCGCCGAAGCTGCTGAACGAGCGGCTGATGCAGTTCCTGTACGTGATAGGGCGGATGAAGCCGGGCGTCACGATGCAGCAGGCGCAGGCGAATGTGAACGTGCTTTATCAGCAGATGCTGCCCGGCGAAGTGGGGCCCAATCCGCAGCCGGACGACATGGAACATATCCGGCACGCCAAAGTCATTCTGACGCCGGGTGACAAGGGGCTTGCGGGGCTTCGGTACACGTACAAGACGCCGCTGCAGATCCTGATGGTGGTGGTGGCGCTGGTGCTGCTGATTGCGTGCGCGAACGTGGCGAATCTGCTGCTGGCGCTCTCCGCGCGGCGGCGGAAGGAGTTTGCGTTGCGGGTCGCGATGGGGGCGGCGCGGAGCCGGATCGTGCGGCAGTTGCTGACGGAGAGTGTTCTGCTCTCGGCGTCGGGCGGACTGCTGGGCGTGCTGTTCGCGTCGGCCGGAGGGAAGTTGCTGGTGCATCTGATCTCGACCGGGCCGCGGGCCTTGCCACTCGATTTTGAACTGGACGGCCGGGTGCTCGCGTTCACGGTGACGCTTTCGGTGCTGACCGGGATCCTGTTCGGACTGGTGCCGGCGCTGCGGGCGAGCCGTCTCGATCTGAACTCGTCGCTGAAGGAAGGCAAGGCGAGTATGTCGTCGCCGGGCAAGGTGACGTTCGGGCGCGGCCTGGTGGCCGGACAGGTGGCTTTATCGCTGGGGCTGCTGGTGACGGCGGGGCTGCTGCTGCACAGTTTTCAGAATCTGATTTCGATCGAGACGGGCTTTGAGCGGCAGAACGTTTTGTTGTTCAAGCTGGATACGGAGGCGTCGCTCTACTCGAAAGACCAGAGGCTGATCAGCCTCTACGGGCAGATCGAAGAGAAGATTTCGCATCTGCCGGGAGTGGGTTCGGAAGGCGTCAGCCTGATGGCTTTCAACGAAGGGCGGCGGCAGACCACGTTCACGGTGCCGGGGCTGAATCTGCCGGAGCAGATGCGCCTGACTTGTGAGAATTTCGTGAGCGCGGGCTATTTTCCGGTGCTGCGGATTCCGCTGCTGCTGGGACGGTCGTTCACGCCTTCAGACACGCTGAAGTCGCCCATGGTGACCGTGATCAGCGAGACGTTCGCGAACAGGATTTTCGGCAACCCGGCCAATGCGCTGGGGCGCACCGTGAATCTGGACGGGGAAGAAAAGCCGGTGCAGATTGTCGGCGTGGCGCGCGACGTGAAAGCGCAGAACGTGCGGGACAAGGACATGATGATGGCTTATCGCTCGGTCTATCAGGTGCCCGATTACATGCATACGCTGGCGGTGCGCGTGACCGGCGATCCGGCCCAGGTGGCTGCGGGGGTTCGGCAGATCATCCACGGCGCCGAGCCGAATCTGCCGATTCGGTGGACCACGACGCTGGCCGACGAGGTGAGCAATTCGCTGGTGACGGAGCGGGCGATCGCGCAGCTCTCCACATTCTTCGCGGTGCTGGCGCTGGCGCTTTCGGCGATCGGGCTGTACGGGACGATCTCATTCGCGGTGGCGCGGCGGACCAGTGAGATCGGCATCCGCATGGCGCTGGGCGCGCCGCGGGTGGGCGTGGTCGGCATGGTGCTTCGGGACGCCATGCTGCTGACCGGCGCCGGAATCGCAGTGGGGCTGCCGCTGGCTTTAGTCGTGACGCGTGAGATGGGGTCGATGCTTTACGGGTTGGGGACGGTCGATGTGGTGACGGTGATCGGGTCGGTGCTGGCGCTGAGCGCGGTGGCTGCGTTTGCGGGGTACCTGCCGGCGCGGCGGGCGTCGAATGTGGATCCCATGGTCGCGCTACGTTATGAATAGCCGGAGAGAATGCCAACCCCACTGATCCAACTCAGGAATGTCGAACGTTTTTATCAGAACGGGCCGACACGGACTTACGTGCTGCGGCGCATCGACATCGACATCAATGAAGGCGATTTCATTACGATCATGGGGCCTTCGGGGTCCGGTAAATCGACGCTGCTGAATCTGATCGGCATGCTGGACAGCGGGTGGTCGGGCGAGTACCATCTGCTGGAGCATCCGGTGCACAAGCTGAATGCGAAGCAGCGGATCGAACTGAATAAGCGTTATATCGGCTTCGTTTTTCAGAGCTATCATCTGCTGGACGATCTGACGGTGGCGGAGAATCTGGACGTGCCGTTGTCCTATCGCAATGTGAAGAAATCGGAGCGGGCCTCGCTGGTGGCGGATTCGCTGGATCGGTTTCATATTGTCGGGAAGAAGGATCTGTATCCGAGCCAGCTTTCGGGCGGGCAGCAGCAACTGGTGGCGATCGCGCGGGCGGTGATTGCGAGTCCGAAGCTGATTCTGGCCGATGAGCCGACGGGGAATCTGCATTCGGCGCAGGGCGAAGAGATCATGCAGCTGTTTAAGAAGCTGAACGGCGAGGGCACGACCATCATTCAGGTGACGCATTCCGAGCGGTGCGCGGAGTACGGCGACCGCATCATCAATCTGGCGGACGGCTGGCTGGCCGGCGCGGCGCCGCAGACGGGACAGCGCGCGTAATCCTCATGGGGGCTCCCCGTATTCTGATTGCCGACGATCAGCCGGACGTGCTGGAAGCCCTGCGCCTGCTGCTGAAGCCGGAAGGGTTCCAGACGGAGCAGGCGAACTCGCCTTCGGCGGCGCTGGATTTGATTGAGACGCGGGATTTCGACGGCGCCATCATCGATCTGAACTACGCGCGCGATACGACGTCCGGCGCGGAAGGGCTGGATCTGCTGAGCGCTCTGCAGACGCGCGATTCGCTGCTGCCGGTCATCGTGATGACGGCATGGGGCAGCGTGGATATCGCGGTGGAGGCGATGCGGCGGGGGGCGCGCGATTTTATCCAGAAGCCGTGGGAGAACGCGCGGGTGCTGGCCATCGTCAAAACACAGGTGGAACTGGGGCGCGCGCTGCGGACGGCGCGGAAGCTGGAAGCCGAAGACCGGGTGCTGCGGGCGGTGGACCGGCCGGTGTTTATCGCGGAATCCCCGGCGATGAAGCAGGTGCTGCGGATTATCGGCGATGTGGGGCCGTCGGATGCGAACATCCTGATCACCGGGGAGCCGGGGACGGGGAAGGAAGTGGTGGCGCAGACCATCCACGCGGTGTCGCAGCGGAGTAACCGGCGTCTGGTGGCGGTGAATGCGGGCGGGTTGTCCGAAGGCGTGTTCGAGAGCGAACTGTTCGGGCATGTGCGCGGGGCGTTCACGGATGCGAAGGCGGACCGCATCGGGCGGTTCGAACTGGCCGACGGCGGGACGCTGTTCCTGGACGAAATCGCGAATATCAGCGGCACGCAGCAGGCGCGGTTGCTGCGCGTGCTGCAGACCGGCGAACTGGAGCGGGTGGGCTCGTCACGGACCATCAAGGTGGACGTGCGGGTGCTTTCGGCGACCAATGCGGAACTGGGCGCGGAGGTGGCGGCGGGGCGGTTTCGGGCCGATCTGCTGTACCGGCTGAATGCGATCGAGATCCATCTGCCGCCGCTGCGGGAGCGGCGCGAGGACATTCCGGCGCTGGCCAGTTTCTTTCTTTCGAACTATGCGGTGAAATATCGCAAGCAGGTGAGTTCGTTCGACAGCGCGGCCATGCGGGCCATGCTGGAGCACGACTGGCCGGGCAATGTGCGCGAACTGCAGCACGCCATCGAGCGGGCCGTGTTGCTGGCGCAAAGTGACAAAATACAGGCAGCGGATTTCGGACTGCGCGGCGCGCGCACGCCGCAGCGTCTCGAAGAACTGAGCCTCGAACAGGTGGAAGCGTTGCTCATCCGGAAGGCGATGGCGCGGTATGAAGGCAATGTCAGCAAGGCGGCGAACGCGCTGGGGCTGAGCCGGAGCGCGCTTTATCGACGGCTGGACCGCTACGGGATCGCTTGAGACGAAAGACTTCGAAAAAGCGCTGGCTCAACTTTGAGCGCAGACTTTTTATCCTGGCCCTTTGCGCGGGCGCGCCGGCGCTGATTGCGACCGCGATTCTGCTGTCGATTGACGACTACGCGCCGGGCACGCGCTGGACAGTAGGCACGATTCTGCTGCTGGCCTGGGTGGGTTTCGCGGTGTCCGTGAAAGAGCGCTTCGCGTATTCCATGCGAACGCTGGCGAATCTGCTGGGCGCCTTGCGGGACGGCGATTTTTCCTTCCGGCTGCGCATGGACGATCGCGGCAGTCTGGGCGAAGTCTACGCGCAGATTAACGAGATGGCGGAGACGCTGCATGAGCAGCGGTTGGGCGCGATGGAAGCGACGGCGCTGCTGCAGAAGGTGATCAGCGAGATCGACGTGTCGATTTTCGCGTTCGATTCGGGCGGGGCGCTGCGGCTGGTGAACAAAAGCGGAGAGCAACTGATTCAGTTGCCGGCGGAACAGGCGATGGGGGAATCGGCGGAGCATCTGGGACTGGCGCCGTATCTGACGGGTCCGGCTTCCTTCGTGACGCGGGCGGTGTTTCGCGGCGGGGCGGGGCAGTGGAGCGTGCGGCGCGGGGACTTCCGGGAGAGCGGGCAGCCGCATCAGTTGCTGGTGCTGTCGGATATCACGCGCCCGTTGCGTGAAGAAGAGTTGCATGCGTGGCAGCGGCTGGTCCGTGTGCTGGGGCATGAGATCAATAATTCGCTGACGCCGGTGAAGTCTTTGTCGTCGAGTCTGCTGACGCTGGTTTCGCGGGAGCCGCTGCCGGAGGACTGGCAGGAGGATGTGCGCTCCGGGCTGAATGTGATTTCCAACCGGTGCGACGCGCTGAACCGCTTCACGGGCGCTTATGCGCGGCTGGCGCGGTTGCCGCAGCCAAAGCCCCGGCCGATGCGCGTGGCCGAGTGGGTGGACCGGGTCGTGCGCCTGGAGCAGCGGCTGACGGTGCGGGTGACGGCGGGACCTGAGGTGACGATCCGCGCGGATCCGGATCAGCTGGATCAGTTGCTGATTAACATTGTGCGCAATGCGGTGGACGCGACGCTGGAGCGGATGGGCGAGCGGGGCGCGGTGTCGCTCGAATGGCGGGAGAGTTTACGGGGAGTGGAGATCCTGGTGGATGACGAGGGGCACGGGATCGCGAATCCGGCGAATCTGTTCGTGCCGTTCTTTACGACGAAGCCGGGCGGGTCGGGGATCGGATTGTTTTTGAGCCGGCAGATCGCGGAGGCTCATGCGGGCACGGTGACGCTGAAGAACCGCACGGGGGCGACGGGTTGCCGGGCCTGTATTACGCTGCCGTTGTAAGCGATCGTGCGCAGTCGCGGATACCAAAAACTTTGAACCAATGGTTAGACTCTAAGTTCGCACATTTGCAAATGCTCAGCCGTATCAAGATAGAATCATTTAAATCCCTGGAAGATGTCGAGATCGATCTTGGTCTCGTCAACGTCTTCGTGGGCGCCAACGGGAGTGGAAAGAGCAATCTCCTCGAAGCGATCGGAGTGATTTCCGCGGCTGCGAGCGGGCGTGTGGACGATGAGGCTCTGATGCGGCGCGGAGTTCGCCCCGGGCTGCCGCAGCTTTATAAGTGCGCACTGATCGGCGCGGCAAAGACTCCGCACATCGTTTTCTCAGCGGAGAATGAAGATGCCGCTTACAAGGTTAGTCTCTTTAACCCGATGAAGGACCCCCAGCCGGCATGGCGCTATCACACCGAATCGTGGCGCAGTGCTGACCGGGAACTCGCGGGCCGGTCGCACCGGATGAAATCGAAGCCCAATCCGGAGGCCGGCTTCGCGGCTTTGAAAGCCCTGGAACTGCCGGCCGGAGACCCGGCGCTGGCTTTACTCGATCTTCTGCGAAATTACGCGATCTACGAGCCGAATACGCCAACCCTGCGGGGCGCCACGCCGGAACGGCAACCCCGGGAGCCTTTGGGCTTGTCCGGGGGAGGCCTGCCCCAGGCCGTTCATTCTTTGGTTCGCGCGTCTCGCCGCGACGAGGAACTCGAAGCGCTGTTTAATGGTTTTTGCGAACTGATCGACTGGGCGCGCTCCGTCGATTCGGCTTCAGCGTCGGACATTCCTCTTTCTCCTTCGGCCGCCACGTCGAACCAGGTCGTTCGGTTTGTCGATCAGTTCATGAAGTCCGGCCGGAACGTACTCTCCGGCGCGGATGCGAGCGAGGGCGCTCTTTACGTACTGTTTGCCGCGGTGCTTGCCCTTGATGAACGAGCGCCCCGGTTGCTGGCAGTCGATAATGCCGATCACGGTCTGAATCCCCGACTTGCGCAGGCCCTTATCGGCCGGATCTGCGACGGCGTGCTCAGGGCGAAGGTATCCCGACAGTTGCTCCTGACGAGTCACAGCCCGCAGGTGCTTGACGGACTGCCGCTCCGTGACGACCGTGTGCGGCTTTTCACTGTCTCACGAACGAATACCGGTCGAACGGTGGTTCGCCGTGTGGAGGTCGACGACGAACTCATGAAGATGGGCCGGGAAGGATGGACGCTGTCGCGTTTGTGGGTGATGGGGCACCTGGGCGGCGTGCCGAATGTCTGATCCCCTGCGGATCGGTTTTGTGGTGGAGGGGCCTACCGACCGCGTGCTTCTGGAAGCAATCGTCTCCCGCCTGCTGGATGGACGGGAATACGTTCCGGAACAACTGAGCCCTGAGTTATCGGAAACCTTTGCTCCTTTAAGCGGCGGCGGATGGACTTCGGTGTATCGTTGGTGCCGACAGGCCGCGAGTCAGGCGGGGGACGCATTGCACGGCAATCCGCTGTTGCGACGCTTTGACATGCTGATTGTCCACGCAGATGCGGATGTGGCGGGCAGAAGCTATCGTGACGACCAGCGGATTGCCGATGCGCCCCGCGACCTGCCTTGCGAGCGGCCGTGTCCGCCCGCTTCCGATACCACACACGAACTGCGGGAGGTCATGCAGGGCTGGATGGGAGCGTTGTCCAGCCAGTCCAATCTGGTTCTGTGTACGCCGTCAAAATCGATTGAAACGTGGATATTGGTTGCTCTCTATCCGGAAAATCCGATTGCGCGCGACCCCCACGTGGAGTGCCGCCCGAATCCCGACGCGCAACTGCAGAATGCCCCGCTCGCGGGGAGAATGATCCGCGGGGGAAAAAAGGATCGCAGGATGTATCGGCAACGCGCCAGGGAGGTGGCTGCCGCGTGGGACGTCGTTACGCAACGCTGCCCGGAAGCCGCGAGGTTCTCTGTCGAGGTCAGGATCACACTGGCAGGTTGAGACGGGCGCTCCGTTCGGTTGCCGGGCCTGTATTACGCTGCCGTTGTAAGCGAACCCTCCTGACGCATCGGAACACTCAATCCGAACAGCCGGGTGCCCCGTAGTTGCAGATGAAGTCGCAGCACGAAGTCACGCGGCTCGGCTCTACAGGCTATGCCTGAAGAGTTGTGAAAACATCCGGGGACCTGAATGCGAGTTATACAACGTGGGTTACTCACAACCCTTTTCCTGACTGCAATTCCGCTTTCCGTCTTTAGTCAAAGCACCAGCTTCACGACGGCGTCGGCGGGCAACTGGACGCCGATCGTGGCTCCCGATTCCATCGCGGCCGGGTTCGGCAGCGGGCTGGCTGCCTCCACTACGAGTACGACAACGTTGCCGCTCTCCACAACACTGGGCGGCGCCACCATCACGATCACGGACCGCACGGGCAAGAAGCTGCCCGCACAGCTGTTTATGGTCTCGCCGGGTCAGATCAACTATTTGATTCCGGCTGCCGCGGCGATCGGTCTTGCGACCGTCAGCGTCGCCGCCAATAACAGCACCTTCACGGGGTCGGTGGACATTTCCAATGTGTCACCCGCCATCTTTACCGCGAACAACACGGGCTACGGAGTGCCGGCGGCCCAGGTACTCAGTGTCGGCACGGATGGGAAAGGGACGCTCTCCGCGCCTTACCAGCCGGGCATCTTTGGTTTCACGACGAAGCCTGTCGATATCTCCAGCGGGAGCGTTTACCTCGTGCTCTACGGGACAGGGTTGCGGCGTCACTCCGCGATCCCGGTCAAGGCGTCCATCGGAGGCATCAGTGTTCCGGTGGCCTTTGCCGGCCCGCAGGGCACACTGCCGGGGCTGGATCAGGTGAATCTGGGACCGCTTCCAAAGTCTCTGTCCGGTAAAGGTTCCGACGTGAATCTCATTGTCACGGTGGACGGCAGTCCGGCCAATATCACGCGCGTCGCCATTCAGTAGCTGTCCAATATTTTGAAAGAAAATCAGGGGATCACAATCATGACGAATCAGATGTTTCCTGCGGACCGGAGATCGTTCGCGAAGCAGTTGGGTCTGGCCAGCGCGGGTATTGCGGCCTTTTTCGCCGCGGCCGAAAAGGGCATGGCGGCCATTACGGACGTGGATATCGTGCAGTTCGCTCTGAACCTCGAGTATCTGGAGGCGGAGTTCTATACGGTCGCGCGGACGGGCAAAACCATCGACAGCATGGGTATCGGGATCGATGGCACCGGTCCGACGGGGCCAACGACGGGCGGACAGAAAGTCACGTTTATCGAGAATTCCACGCTCGCGATGTCGGCGGACCAGATTGGAGCGGACGAGCGCGCCCACGTGGCGCTGCTGCGCAAGACGCTGCAGTCGCTGGGAATTCAGCCGGTGGCCAAGCCGATGATCAATCTGAACGCTCTGGGCACCGGGTTCGAGAGCCAGGAAGCGTTTATCGCACTGGCGCGCGCTTTCGAAGATGTGGGCGTGAGCGCTTATGGCGGCGCGGCGCCACTGATTCAGGACAAGACGATTCTCGGCGTGGCGGCCCGCATTCTGGCCACCGAAGCGGAGCACACCGGAAATCTTCGTCTGCATGCCGCGCTTTATCAGGCGCAGACGAAAGCGCTGGACGCGGTAGACATGCCGCCGCTGCCCACCGGGATGAAGTACATTTCGGTGGACAGCAACGGTCTGACGGCGGTGCGGACGCCGGGCCAGGTGCTCAACATCGTGTACGGCGGTCAGGTGAATGCGGTGAGCGGCGGCTTCTTCCCGATGGGTGTCAATGGCGGCATTAACATGTCGTCGGCGGCTGCCACCGCGACTTCCTGAGAAAAGCTATTTGAGCCGGGCCTCGACTTTATTTAAGCCGTGCCGCGATTTCGGCGTGCGCTTTTTCGGAGTCGCGGATGACGTCGGGTGCGGTTAAGAAGCCGCCGCTTTTGAGCTGATCGTAAAAATGGGCGGCGCGCCGCCAGGCTTCGGTAGCGGCCTCTGTATTGCCGAGTGCGGTTTCGATGGCGGCGAGTCGGCTCTCATGGGTGGCCAGGTTGATGCGCACCGGCACGCCTTTGGGATCCACCTCGAACAGCTTGCGCTGCAGAGCGAGGGCTCTCTGGATGCTGGCGAGGGACTGCTGTTTATCGCCCTTGTTCAGCAGCACGAGAGCCCTTTCGGAATAGTTGCCGGCCAGCATGGAGCGGCTGCGGGCGTCGCGTTCGTCCAGTGCGATAGCGCGCTCGCGGAGCGCGATGGCGTCATCGAAGTGGTCAAGCGCTTCCTGGTAGCGCTTCAGGGCGCCTAACGACACGCCGAAGAAATGGTGCGTGCTGGCCATTTCGAAGTCGATCTGCGTTTCGTTCCAGGGGATGGCGGCCAGGCTCTTCTGGATTTTGAG